>Ga0307475_10001520_pt1 | contig 13785 bp, 10 predicted proteins | sample atmos_gasesECM1C_FD_203317 | JGI IMG/M metagenome (GOLD analysis project Ga0307475, IMG submission 203317) | Hardwood forest soil microbial communities from Morgan-Monroe State Forest, Indiana, United States - atmos_gasesECM1C_515 | ecosystem: Environmental > Terrestrial > Soil > Temperate... | reverse complement strand
CCTCGGAATTGACTTATCACTGGCCAGCCCTGCTCTTTTGTCACCGAGTAGGGGGGTGGCCGGGCAGCGAGAACTGGCATTTGTATTACGAGCTGCGTCAGACCTGTGGCGACAATCGCTTGCTAAACGATGCGCCTGGACACCTGTTTCTGGAGCACGAGGCGGAAGACCTAGCATCCTTACTGCAACTGTCTATGCTGAACGGCTGGGGAGGCTACGTTTTGACGGAAGCAGACTATGTGAATGCGTTTTTCAGCCACCACGAATACATTGACTTCTTCGCAAAACATTCCTGGAATCCAGCTGACATCCGCAAGGCGCTCGGAACAGGCCAACCAGCCACCGATCGTCGTTGAAGAATCTACATAACATCAGCAACTCGTTCTGAGATGTCTCGCGGGAAGTCGGCATTATATTGCAGGACACGGTCGAGCGAACCGTAGCGCAGTTTACGAAACTCTGGAACACGAAGGAGTTTCCTCAGATAGCACCGCCGCAAACTTCAAAGCAGGAACGTACGCTGTTTCCGATGTCATGAAAGCGCGACCATCACTGAAAAAGAGGCTTGCCTCTCTTCCGCTTCGCTCTGCTACATTCATCGAGCCCATGGAGTGCTTGGCGGTACCGAAGCTTTTCGATGGCTCCAAATGGATTTACGAAATCAAGCTTGATGGTTACCGCGCTATCGCGGTCAATTCTGATCGGAGCGTGAGACTCCTTTCCCGCCAGAACAAATCATTCAACCATCAATACACAGATATCGTCGAAGCTCTCGACGAGCTTCCAGAGAATACGGTCGTCGATGGCGAAGTCGTCGCTCTCGATGAATCAGGTCGTCCAAACTTCAATCTCCTTCAGAACTTCCGCAACGAAGCGTCACGCATTTATTTCTTTGCTTTCGATCTTCTCGTCTATGAAGGCCGTGATCTCACCCGTCTCCCGCTGATCGAGCGTCGGGACATCATGCGTTCAAGGCTCAAGTTCGACTCGCCGCGAATTCGCATCTCCGATTCCTTCGAGGTACCTTCGGCCGAAATGCTCCACAGTGTCTGTGCGCTAGGACTTGAAGGAATTGTCGGCAAGCGAAAAGATAGCCGCTACGAATCCGGGAAGCGAAGCGGTGCATGGATCATTGATCTACGAGGAGCACACTCACGAATAGCGCGAATACTGCATATCTGCCCATTACACTCATCTTCGCGGCGATGGTGGCGTTTTCCGGCCTCGGGAAGATACGCCGCGATCCGCGTATAGTGCACGTAGTCCACGAAGTCGCAGGCGTGCCGCTCGTCCTGCGCGCGCTAACGCACGCGTCAAGCTAAGTTCTGAGGTATTCCTGAGAGCCGACCGCAATCAACGATGTGGCATGTGCAGCAATGGACCAGCATGAGATGACACCTGGATGCTCGCGATTCCGGACTGAAATGTCCGATGAGCGCGTTTGTCACAGGCCACAGTCTTGTCGTCTACGCACGCCGCTGCGTATGACACGAGATCAGAAATTCAGGACCTTTAGGGCTTTGCGAAGTAACCTCGCGGCCGGAAGCTGGCCAGTGCTTGGTTCTCATCCTCAAAGCTTGGGATAGTTTCTAGTAGGTGAAGTACCCTTAGCACTTCCAGCACACGGCCGCCCGGACACAGCAACTTGAGGTCGCCATTCTGATTTCTGAGGGAAAGACACGTTCTCGCGATGACGCTGAGGCCGGCGCTATCGACCTTGGTCACGGCTCCTAGATTCAACAACAGCTTGCGCACACCGTTGGCGACAAATGTATCTAGATGGCTCCTCAGCATCTCGCTCTCACCGGCGTCGATGGTTAATTTTCCCCGAAGGTCCAGTATCGTGACATCACCGGATTCACGGATTGAGATTTGAAGGCTCACAGCGCCCTCGCCCGATCTCCGCAGTATAGGCTTAAAGGGCATAAGTTTGAATGTATAAATCGAGGGGAGCGCTTGGTGGACAAAAGCTGAGCCCGCTATGTCTTGATGAGCGTTAGCATCCAGTGATCCAGGTCCAAATGCATTTGCGGGGTCGTGTCCCACTCTTGAAGATCGCGTCTCTGGATACAATGCTTTCGCGACTCGGAATAATAAAGTCGCAATTGATCTTTCCGGGTGGGCATTTTTACCTCTTTTTGTATTTCAACGTCACCCAAGAAAGCGCCTTAGTGATTGGTACCGCTAACGGGACTCGAACCCGTGTTTCCGCCGTGAGAGGGCGGCGTGCTAACCGCTGCACCATAGCGGCACCGTGTTGAAGATTTTATCTTGCTTCAGAACTTTCGGCAATTGGCGCAACACACGAACCAAATGGAAAGAGTCTCCTATCGGGAGGTATGTGTTTTCCGGTTTGCGCGCAAACCACCACGGACCACCACGGGAAATTCGCTTGACTTGTTTCAGATGGCAGGGTTAACGTTCGCCGGTCCCTGTGTCCAGATACTTCGGAACATGCAGCTTGGATCACGTTTAACGCCGGTGCCAGCGGCATCTTTCGTTGATCTTTGAAACCAATACAAACGAAGGAGAGAACACATGATACGGCGCGAACACGCTTCGGGATGTTTTCTTGCTCTTCTGGGGTTCCTGGTGGTGAGCCCGTTGTGCTACGCGCAGGAGCCGCAAGAGCCGAATCAGAAGATGGTCTACGAAGGAACGGTCGGTGGCTTGAGACACCTTGAAGAGGGCCAACCGCCGGCAATGATCCATGCAACCGTTGACGATATGAAACGGTTCCGTGAGGCCAACCCCAGTGCGCGGCCTGGCGTCGTGCAATCGGCCGGCACTGCGAGTGATCTCTCCTACCATGGCGGAGCCGGCGGCATCGGCGTCGAAACTTCCCCGAAAATCTATCTAGTCCTCTGGGGCTCGCAGTGGAACAACAACGACCCGAGTGGCGAGGAGGCCATTCTGCACAACTTCTACTCGGGAGCCGGCGGCAGCTCTTGGTTGAACAGCGTCACGCAGTATTGCCAAGGCGTGGCTAGCGGTACCGTACACTGTAACGGCATGGGTACGCCAGCCGGCAATCAACTGGGTATCTTAGCCGGAGTCTGGTACGACCACGGGAGCACCGCACCGTCAAAGCCCAAGCAGTCGCAAATCGCGGCTGAGGCCGTTCGCGCTGCGTCTCATTTCGGCAACACGACGGCCAGCAGCAACGCGAGCGTGCAGTACGTGATCGCCACGGCACACGGGCACAACGCGACTGGATTTGGGACGCAATACTGTGCGTGGCACAGCTCGACCAGTTCCGCCTCCGGCAACATCGCTTACACGAACCTGGCGTACATCACCGATGCCGGCGCCAACTGTGGCGCCAACTTCAATGGCCTGGGTCCCTATGCCGGCATTACCATCGTCTCCGGTCACGAGATGGCAGAGACGATAACTGACCAGTTCCCATCCACAGGCTGGCTGGACTCAAGCGGTGCGGAGAACGGAGACAAGTGCGCATGGATCTCCTCGGGGCAGGGTGCGTCGGCGGACGTCAAATTGTCAAACGGATTAAGCTACCCGGTGCAATCATTGTGGAGCAATGTTTTCAATAGCGGTTCAGGCGGCTGCGTGCTCCAGTATCCTTGATGATCCATGACGCGGTGAGCCGAAATGCCGGAGATGCCCGTGGCAACCTCTGGCATTTTCGTCTTCGGCAACCGCCGACAGCCTAGCTGTTAACCAGCTAACCTTGAAACGCAGCGATAATCGGCATCCGTTTGAAGAACTTGTCCAGCTTGTTGGCACCCGCAAAGACTTCCTCAGTGAGCTTATTTCCTGCGCTGTCGGTATCTCCCGTGTAGCGGTTGATGGTCGAGCCCGGTTTGTGTTCGCGGTAATAATCCAATAAAATAGCTCTCAGGTCTTCGTAGCGAATGCGCGAAACCTCGGACGGCAGAAGCCGCACGCCTTCACTAGTCGCTCGTTTGAGCATCGAGCAGTTGGCGGTACGCCTCTTCCGCATCGTTGGTTTTGGAATTGACAAACTTTTGCTGCGATCCCTGGTAGAGGGCGAAGTAGAGGAACTTCGATGGAAGCTTTTCGCCGTTCGCACCTTTTGAGTAACGATATCCTACCCAACCTTCACCGCGTTTCAGCCGTTCGTTCACTTGCACCAAAATTTTTGCATTGTGTATCTACGCGGCCCTCTCACGACCGTACGGATCTGTTTCGCGGAACAATGCAATTTGTAGAGTAGTTTAATGCAGTCGATTCGTTAAGTGCTGTGTTTACAGTGCGATACCTAAATAGTTCGAATCCCTCTCAAGACAAAAATCAGGGTTCGAATCCCGGTATCGCTGCCATTCGGATTCCAGGGTTTGTATTACAAACCCTGAGCTGAAAAGGTTTCAGGGTTTCAGAGTTTGTACTTGCAAACTCTGAGATGAAGTTAGTTGTACTTACAGACCTCGAACTAAAAAAGCTCTGTCAGCGGCTTTCGAATCCGCTGCATTTCCGCGATGATTCGGTCACTATCCCTGGGAGGAAGCGCCTGGTATGAGTTCGCCAACGATAAGTTCCCGCAATCTAGCATCGCCCCTCAGCAAGAACGATCACCTTCTTCGCTGGGTCGAAAATATGGCCGAACTCACTCGTCCGGCCCGCATCCATTGGGTTGACGGTTCGCAAGAAGAATACGACCAGCTCTGCCGGGAAATGGTCGCCAGCGGCACCTTCATCAAGCTCAACGAAAAGCTCTGGCCTGGCTGCTTTTACGCCCGCTCCGATCCCAACGACGTGGCCCGCGTCGAAGATCGTACCTTCATTTGCTCCTACTCCAAGGACACCGCCGGGCCCACCAACAACTGGGAGAATCCCTACGACATGCGTCGCAAGCTCAAGGGCCTCTTCAATGGCGCCATGCAAGGCCGCACTATGTACGTACTCCCCTTCAGCATGGGCCCCATCGGTTCGCCCATGGCAAAAATTGGCGTGCAACTCACCGACTCGCCCTACGTCGTCGTCAACATGCGCATCATGGCGCGCATTGGCCAGCGCGTGTTCGATGAAATTGATAAAGGCGCTCGCGTCGTCCCTTGCATGCACTCGGTCGGCGCGCCGCTAGCACCCGGCCAAAAAGATGTGCCTTGGCCCTGCAACAAAGAGAAATATATCGTCCACTTTCCGGAATCTCGCGAAATCTGGTCCTACGGCTCAGGCTATGGCGGTAACGCGCTGCTCGGCAAAAAATGTTTTGCGCTGCGCATCGCTTCGAACATTGCCCGCGATGAAGGCTGGATGGCCGAGCACATGCTCATCCTCGGCGTGGAAGATCCCAAGGGCGAAAAAACCTACGTCGCAGCGGCCTTCCCGAGCGCCTGCGGAAAAACCAACTTCGCCATGCTCATCCCGCCCAAAGGATTCGAAGGCTGGAAAGTCTGGACCGTTGGCGACGACATTGCCTGGATTCGTCCTGACGAAAGCGGCGCGCTCCGCGCCATCAATCCTGAGTCAGGATTTTTCGGCGTCGCGCCCGGAACGTCCGCAAAAACCAATCCCAACGCCATGGCGACGCTCTCCAAAAACACCATCTTCACCAACACTGCGCTCACTCCCGAAGGCGGCGTTTGGTGGGAAGGCATGACCGACGAGCCGCCGACCGAGCTTATCGACTGGCAAGGCAATCGCTGGACTCCCGAAATCGCCAAGCGGACCGGTGCGAAAGCCGCTCATCCCAATGCGCGCTTCACCGCGCCCGCTTCGCAATGTCCCACCATCGATCCCGGCTGGGAAAATCCCACCGGCGTTCCTCTCCACGCTTTCATTTTTGGCGGACGCCGCGCCACCACCATGCCTCTCGTCTATCAGGCCTTCAATTGGAGCTCTGGCGTGTATATCGGCGCGACCATGGGCTCCGAAATGACCGCTGCTGCCGCTGGCACCGTCGGCAAAGTTCGTCGCGACCCCATGGCCATGCTGCCCTTCTGCGGTTATCACATGGGCGATTATTTCCGCCACTGGATCAAAATGCAGCGCTCGCTTACCGTCACCCCGCGCATCTTTCATGTGAACTGGTTCCGCAAGGATGCCGAGGGAAAATTCATCTGGCCCGGCTACAGCGAAAATATGCGCGTCCTGAAATGGATCGTGGACCGCGCTCGCGTCCGCGCCCAGGGCCGCGAAACTCCCATCGGCTGGATGCCCGATTACGAAGATATGGAATGGAACGGCCTCGATTTTCCCCGCGAGAAATTCGAAGCGCTGCAACACTTCGATGGCAAGGCCTGGCGGCACGAAGTCATCGAACACGAAGAGCTGTTCATCGAGCTGCACGACCATCTCCCAAAGGAAATGGTCTACGAACGCGAACTCCTAATCTGCCGTTTGTAATCTGTCTTCGCGCGGGTTGGCGGGTGCCCCGCCCCCGCCGACTCGTGCCTGCCCCGACCTGGTCAGGCAGGGCGGATCTTTCTTCATGCCCTGTTCTTGTAGCGGCCGACCTTCAGGTCGGTTCTCTGCTCTGTGTTCTTTCTTTGCCGTTTCCGGTACCGGCACGATACATCGTACCCATCTTGTTTTCTTCTTCCCCTCCGCCCCGTCCCGTTTCCCCATAACCTGAAAATAGCCTGTCTTGAATCGAATTAAATTGTCCGCGCCACAAACCTGAACTTCGTTTACAGTATCCGCGTCCGCTGTGTTCTTGGAGGCACCGTGAAGAACCATCTTCAATCCCGCCGCAAATTCCTAGCGCAAACCGCCGCCGCGGCCGCCGGCATCACCATCGTTCCACGCCGCGTTTTGGGTGGCATTAACTACGTCGCGCCCAGCGACAAACTCAACATCGCCTTCATCGGCGTAGGCTCACAAGGTCAACGCGTCATGCTGCACTTCTTGCAGCAACCCGATGTGCAAGGCGTAGCAGTTTGCGATCCCAATAAAATCGGCGTCAACCACCCGCAATGGGACACCCACGAATTTTCCAACTCAGTTCACAAATTACTAGGCGTGAACAGCGGCTGGGACTGGCTCAGTCCTGACACTCCTATTCAACTCACTCACTCCATGCGGGCGCCCGCTGGCGTCTCTGGCCGCGAACCCTGCCAGAAAATTGTCGATGCCTACTACGCCACTCAGCAACGTTCCGGGCAATATCATGGATGCGCGGCATACGCCGATTTCCGCGAGCTGCTCGAAAAGGAAAAAGATATCGACGCCGTCGTCGTCTGCACCACCGACAACCTGCACGCCGCCGTCTCCGCCGCCGCGATGAAAAAAGGCAAACACGTCTTCTGCCAGAAGCCGCTGACTCACACCATTTACCAAGCACGCCGTCTCGCCGAAATCGCCAAACAAACCGGTGTAGCAACGCAAGTCGCTGTCGCCAACCAAGCGTCCGAGTCCACGCGCTTACTGTGCGAATGGATTTGGGATGGCGCCATCGGGCCGGTGCGCGAGGTCATCAACTGGTCCAGCCGTCCCTTCTGGCCGCAAGGCCTCGACCGCCCGAAGGACGCCGAACCCGTGCCCGACGGACTAGATTGGGATTTGTGGCTCGGCCCCGCGCCCGAACGTCCCTTCAACCGCGCTTACGTGCCCTTCGTCTGGCGCGGCTGGAGCGACTTCGGGTGCGGCGCTCTGGGCGACATGGGCTCATACAGCTTCGACACAATTTTTCGTGTCTTGAAGCTCGAGGCTCCTTCCAGCGTCGAAGCCAGTTCCACCGATCGCTACGCCGAAACTTATCCCCTCGCCTCGATCATCCACTACAACTTTCCCGCCCGGGGTGACATGCCTCCCGTGAAATTCAGCTGGTATGACGGCGGCCTCCTTCCGCCGCGCCCCGCCGAACTCCCGGAAAATCTCCCGCTTAAAGGTGACGGTGAAGAAAACGACGAAGGTCTTCTCTTCATCGGTGATCGCGGCAAAATTCTCTGCGCGTTCAATGGCGGCAGCCCGAAGTTAATTCCTGAATCGAAAATGCAAAGCTTCAAACAGCCGCCAAAGACTTTGCCCAGGTCGCCAGGGAACGAACGCGAGTGGCTCGACGCCGCAAAAGGCGGCAAAACCAAGCCCGGCGGCAACTTCGAATTTTCCGGCATGGTCACCGAGACTCTGCTCCTCGGAAATATCGCCACGCAATTGGGACAACGCCTCGATTGGGATCGCTCCAATATGAAAGTAGGCAATGCGAATCGCGCCGAGAAGTACATCCGCCCGGAACGCCGCGCTCATTGGGATCTATAACCCGCGGCTCTCGCACAATGATTCGCAAATACGGAGGCGCCAATGTCCGCAATTTCAAGAAGAACATTTCTTAGGGACGCCGGCTCGCACGCCGTCGCAGCCGGAATCCTTGCCGCAGCAGGAGCCCTGCGCCTTAACGCCAATCCGCTGGGCATGCCCATCGGATGCCAGACCTGGCCGGTCAGGGAAATGATCGCCAAGGATTTTCCCGGCACGATTAAGCAACTTGCTGCCGCCGGATTTCAGTCTATCGAACTGTGCTCCCCGGTTGGTTACGCCGATTCGGGTTTCGCCGGCCTCGCCAAATACAAAGGGGCCGAGCTTCGCAAAATTCTTGGCGATGCAGGCGTCCCTTGCGTGAGTTCCCATTTCCAAATCGAGGAGCTCAGGGCCAATCAGCAAGACCGAATCGCTTGGGCCAAAGATGTTGGCCTGACGCAAATGCTCGTGCCCACTCTCGATGGCCCGAAAAATCCCACCGTGGACGACGTCAAGCGTGCCGCCGACGAATACAACAAAATCGCAGAGGTGTCAGCTCAAGCCGGCATTCAGCAGGGTTTGCACACCGAAGATTTTGAACTCTCCACGGTCGGTGGCCAGCGCACTTACGACGTGTTGCTCAGCCTTCTCGATCCCAAGCTGGTCAAATTCCAGTTCCAAGTTGCCAACATCAGCCGCGGCTACGATGCCGCCGAATATTTCAGCAAATGTCCCGGGCGCTTCCTCTCCATGCACGTACAAGGCTGGTCCACGCAAACCAAAAAAATGATGCCCGTAGGCCAGGACTCTCTCGATTGGAAGAAAATTTTCTCCACCGCAAAAACCGCCGGCATCAAAAACTACTTCGTCGAAATGAACCTCGATCTGATGAAAGCCAGTGTCCCCTACCTGCGCTCTCTGCAAATCTGATGAAATCGACTTGAACAAAGACGCTTTTTCGCCTGTGCAACCAGAAATTGTCTGCGCGCCCTACATAACTCTCCCTAGCGACGGCAATCAGAAGACGTTCTACGGTCTCCTAAACATTCCGTGAATTCGTGGCACACTTATTTTTGCTTTTTCGAGCCGGAACGGCCGCGCTCCCTACGTCAGTAAGTGAGGATCCCGCCCGACTCAACCCTGCTGGATAGGCTTCCATAGTTCTTTGGCAATTTGAGCATCCGACCGCTGGGGGCTCTGCTCTCGCTAAGTCCTTTAGATCTCATACTTACGAAAAAGAGGGGAGGGCACAGGCCCTGTGTTCTCTTAATGTTGTTTCTCAATCGACTTGCTGGGCTAGCAGCTAAGCTAGTGCGTAAAACATTCTCTACCCCAGAGCCTCAGAGGCTGCGACCTCTGATCTCTTACCTCGCGAGCGGTCTCGATCCCGTCGCACCCCTACCTTCCGTTACCGACACCGTCTGCCCAGCGTTCACGCTCGACAGGCGATCCACTTGACCGCTCGGCCAGCGAATCTCTACCGCGTCGGCCTGGGTCAATTTCCCTAGGCCAAACGTCAGCACCAACTCATTCGCTGCCAGGTAGCTCGAACCGCTCTTCAGCATTTGCGTTTGCGTTCCGTCCGAAGTCGTCACTCGCACTACTGCACCGATTCCGTCACGGTTCGATTTTGTTCCAATCAATTTGATTCGAACGCTGTGATTCAGTTTTTCTTTTGACGCGCCAGCTGCAACATTCCGGAATAGATGCGCTGCGCCGCCATTCGTAGAAAGGAGCACATCCAGCCGGCCATCGTTGAAAACATCGGCGTACGCAGCGGAACGTCCCACACGCGCTGCAGCAAATTCCGCGCCCGCGGATTTGGTCACCTCTGCGAATTTTCCTTTGCCCAGATTGCGGAAGAGATGCGGCGGCTCCGCATAGCGCACATTCACTTGCACCTTCTGAATGTCCGGATCGATGTGACCGTTCACCACCAAGATATCCGGCCAGCCATCCAGGTCGTAGTCGAAAAAGAAGCACCCAAATCCAAGCGTGAGCAGGGAAGCGCGGCCCACTTCGCTGCGCGGCGCTTCATCCACGAACAATCCTTTGCCTTCGTTGTGATAGAGCGAAAGCATCTGGTTGGAAAAATTCGTGATCAGTAAACTGGTATTTCCGCTGCGATCATAATCGCCAGTATCGACGCCCATTCCCGCGCGTGCGACGCCGTCTTCGCTGAACGCCACACCTGCAACGACCGCCTTTTCGGTAAAAGTTCCGTTGGCATTGTTGTGGTACAGCTTGTTGGGCTGCGTGTCGTTGGAGAAAAGCAGGTCCGGCCAGCCGTCGTTGTCGTAGTCGAGCACGGCAACTCCGAGCGTTTTGGAAGTTGGCTCGCCGAGTCCAGCTTTCTGAGTAACGTCAGCAAAAGTACCGTTGCCATTGTTATGCCACAGCCGCACGGAAGTTCCTTTGTAAGATTCCGGCGTGCAATACGATTTGCTCTTGCCGTCCATCGTGCAATAAAGATCCGTCTCCGGCGTCCATTGCACGTAATTTCCGACGACCAGATCAAGTTTGCCATCTTTGTCGTAGTCAACCCACGCGGCGCTGGTGGCGAATTCTTTCACTCCAGCTAGTCCTGCTTTTTGCGTTACGTCGGTGAATGTCCCATTGCCGTTGTTGTGAAACAGTCGGCTCAGCCCGTATGCAGTGACAAACAGGTCGTCGTAGCCGTCGTTGTCGTAATCGCCGACCGCCACCCCAATGCCGTACATCTCGATATCGAGGCCAGCTTTGTGGGTAACATCAGTGAATGTGCCGTCGTGATTGTTGTGATAGAGCTTTGGCGTAGTGTGCTTCTGAACGTGCCCCGGCCAGTCCGTGCCGTTCACCAGAAAAATATCCGGCCATCCATCGTTGTCGTAATCAATGAACGCGACCCCCGGGCCCACCGTCTCCGGCAAAAACTTTTTGCCGAACGCTCCATTGTTGTGAACAAAATGGATTCCGGCTTTCGCGGTTACATCCTGAAACGTGACGCCAGCTTCGCTGCTTTGTGCTTGCGAGATCGGAGAAAGACCTAATGAAAATAGAAAATAGAAAATGGTCAAGAACGAGACGCTGAGTGCAGATAATTTCTTCAAGGTTTCTCCGCGGGATTGTCGCGGCCGACGCCCAGCGCGTCAGCAACGCGATTGATGTAGTTGAACCAGGACGCGATCAAAGTGATTTGCAAAATTCCTTTGTCGTCGAAACCCACCGCGCGCAATTTGTCCAAGTCCGCAGGACCGCATTGCACCGCATCCTTGCTAAGCTTCACCACGTAATCGCACATCGCGCGTTCCTGCTCGGTGATTGGAGCAGTGTGATAATCGCGGCGCAGCGCTTCGATCAACGAATCGTCCAGCGTCACTCTACGCAGAAACTCTGCGTGAGATTCGATTCAATAGTGGCAGCGGTTAGTGATCGAGACCATGGTCCCGATCATTTCATGCTGCCGCCGCTGCAGCGGCAGATCCGGCGCCATCATCGCGCCAAACGCGCTGAAGGAATGAAACAGCACATCCGGTAATAGCGTGTGCGATGCAACGATCCCTGCTTCCGTGCCGTTATCCACCGCAGGCACCGGAGTGGCGTATTCTTGCGGGTACAATTTCCGCTGCGCTTCCATCGCCGCTTTCACGCGATCGTCTTCCCACATGGAAACGGTCTTAATCCAGGTCATGATAGTTGTCCTTTGCGTATTCGTTTTGCCGCGAAAAAGCCCTGCCCACAATTAATCTTTTCCCGAAGTGGCAGTCGATCCGTTGCTTTGCGAAATCGCGGATTTCTTCAAAGACTTTGCCGATTTTTGCAGGTTGGGCGCGATCGGTTTTGCGGCACTCAGTGCGACAGAAACGTGTTCGTGAATTGACTGGCGCTCGTTGTTATCTTCCGCATGAATCTGGCGATATGGTCCGGTAATAGCCTGTGCGGACTCATCGGCCTTGTAACGCAAATAACGGATTTTGTGCGCTTCGGCCTTCGCTTCGTCGCCGAGACCGTTATAGCAGAGCATCAAATTATAGTGGGCTTGCAGATCCTCCGGATCGATGCCGAGCGTCGCTTCAAATTCCTTCACTGCATCGGAATATTTCTTTTGCAGAAAATAAATGCGGCCCAGTTCGTTGCGCACCACGCGATCGCGCGGATATTGCTGCAAAACGCTCTGCAATTTTGCGATGGCTTCGTCGTATTTGCCTTCCTCTTTCAGGTCGCGCGCATAGAAATAATTTGCGCGTGCCAGATTCGGTTTCAGTGAAAGCGCTTTGTCCAGAACTTTGAACGCGCCGGCGGTATCGCCTTCCTGCGTACGCACTCTTCCGATGTTCACCCAGCCATCGAAATTATTTGGATCGGCTTCAGTGGCTTTGATGAAAGCGGCTTCCGCGCCCTTGAAATCATTCTGCAAAAATAATCCGATGCCGTAGTCATTCCAACGCATCCAGTCTTCTTTTACGGCGGCCGCGTCAGGAGCGGGCGCAGGATCTTTGGACGGCAGCACCGAGACCGATTTGGTGTCTTCCGCGATAGTGATGATGGGAAGATCGGGAATTCTTTTCAACGCTCCGGCAACACCGGATGTGTTGCCGTGAAAATCGAATTTGCGATCGTCGTAATCCGGAGTGGTTGTGCCGCCGGGTTGAGTGGGATCTTCTTCGCCGCCGTAAGAGAACTGTGTGTTGTACCACATGAATTTTCTGTAGTTGAGTTTGGCGTGCAGATTGATTTTCTCCCCCGTGTTTTCCGGAATGTGCATGCGGAAATGCACGGTATCCGCCGCGCCTGGCGGGATCAGGTGGACATATACGACAGCCCGGTTGGACCACGCATTTCGCTTGTTGATGACATTGCCGTGAGCGTCGATCTGTTGCGAGCGATAGAAATGCGCGGCTGGCTCGACAGGACCTTTGCCGTCATCCTGCACTTTGCCGCTCCAGAAAAGTATCTGGCCTTTTTCGTCGGTGGCTTGCAGCTCGAGCCAGACGTCGAAAGCGTCCACGGTTCCGCCCGGGAAGAAATGGCCAACTTTGCGGGTTCGAACGACAACATCCACCAGGTAGTCGCCGCCGCGGCGCACGGAGGCTTGCACACGTCCGAGCGGCGCAGTGATCGGCCGCGCTTCGCCCTTTGGACCTTCGGGAGAAGTGACATCCGCTTCTTCGCCGACCGCGAAAGTGGTGGAAAGTTCCTGGCCATTTGCCAAAGGCGAAGCCGTCGGATGTGCAATTTGTTTTTCGGCTGGAGAGATTGCAAATACGTCGACCGTCACTTGCTTGTCTCGGAGAAAGTTCACGCTCTGTGCAAGCTGCACGGGATCTTCGTTTGCGGTGGGTATCGCGGTGTTCGCTCCGGGAAAGCGGTGCGAGTGCACGAACCCGTTAATGTTGCCTTCGTCTTTCGATGGCAGCAGCGGCATGTGGCAGTCGGCGCACATCATGGAGTTCGCCGGATAATAGAAGGAACGCGCGCCCTGTCCGGATACGCCGCTGGCCTGCCAGTTATCGTATTCATTAAAGCCGCGCACCCAGCGATATCTATTCACGGGAACGTCGAGATGAACTTTGTGGCAGCCGGAGCAGAATTCCGCAGTCTGCTCGCGCATGAACGGCTTTAAGAAAGTGCGGCGGTGCGGCT
>Ga0307475_10001517_pt1 | contig 13794 bp, 13 predicted proteins | sample atmos_gasesECM1C_FD_203317 | JGI IMG/M metagenome (GOLD analysis project Ga0307475, IMG submission 203317) | Hardwood forest soil microbial communities from Morgan-Monroe State Forest, Indiana, United States - atmos_gasesECM1C_515 | ecosystem: Environmental > Terrestrial > Soil > Temperate... | reverse complement strand
AGAAGGGCGTACTTGCTCAGGATTTCGATGCGGAGCTCGATCGCCTCTACCAGGCGCAGGTGGCGCCGCCGCCGCGCGCGCGCGGCAGCCTGATAGAAAGCACGCGCGCCTGGATCAAAGCGCGCTTCAACGACGTGCTGAAGCGGCGGCGCGTTCCGCGCCTCGAACGCAGCATTCGCGTCGAGGAATTCACACAGGCAGGCGATCCCATGCGGCTCGATTACGGCTACCGCAACGGCGCGCGCGGTTTTCTGCATGCTGTCGCGCTGGGCCGCGATGCTTCACAGGCCAAGGTGCTGGCCTACACTGCCGAGCGCATCCGGGCGCGGCTGGCCAACTGCGAATTTACCGCCATCACGGAAGTGGAGCCTTTGCGCGAAAATCCCCGGCACCAATTCATTGCCAAGCTTTTCGCCGAGCAGGATATTTCCATTGTTCCGCTGAATCGCATCGAGAAATTCGCCGAGGAATTGCGCGTCCGGCTACAATAGTTTTTGGATTTCCACGAAATTTGGCGCGCGGAGAAGCCAGGATGGAAACTTCTTAAACTCCCGCACGGCCTTGCCGCGCAAGCTTTCCCCACGCCGGCAACGCCCGTTTCCCGAGAAGAACTTCTGCAGCCCACGCGGCGAGATAAGAGGAGAGAGCCACGCCGTGGCCGGCGTACGCGCCGACAACGATGGCTTCTTTGCATTCGGAGTGGAAATCGAATACCGGCTGCCAGTCGTCACGGAACAAAATTGGGCCACCCCAGCGATGGGTGAATGTGAGGGAGTGCAATGCGGGGTGAAGGCCGCGAACGCGTTTTTCGAGCGAAGCGAACATTTGCGCAGCCTCTGCGCTGGAAATGTCCGCCTCCACGACGTTTTTCTCGTCCGGCGCGCTCACCAGACCCGCGCCCCAGATGATGGAATTGTCGCGGCGAACGCGGCCCCAGAGATAGGGCAGGTCCGCGGTGTAGAACGGTTTTCTCGCAGCGAGGCCGCTGGATTGAAGCGCGTCATCCGCGAGGGGCGCTGTTAAAGACGCGAGCGTCAAGCGCGGGTGCGCGCCATTGTTAAGAGCGGCAAGTTCGAGGGGGAATGCGTTCGCGGCCAGGAGAATGTTTTCTGCCGTGATGATGCGGGTACCCGCGCCATTTACTGTGATTTCAATTTTGGGGTTCGCGCCCCAGTGAATTTGATTGACCGCCGTGTTCTCGAAAATTTTTGCGCCACGCGTTTCCGCTGCGCGGGCAAGACCGCTCACCAGTTTTCCCGGATCGAGCGTGCCGCCGGGAACTTCCTTCACGACGCGCAGGGTGCCGGAATCCGTCCACTCGATGGGCGATTGCGGTAGCCCGCCCGTGCGGCCGATTTCCCACGCGCCCGGCAGCGAGAGATCGCAGTCCACATCGAGTTTCTGGAGGATTATTTCAAAACCGCCGAGAACATCGCCGAGGCCGGGGAGATCTCCCGCGGCTGTCTCGGCCAGGGCCATGCCGCCAGTGCGTCCGCTCGCACCTGCGCCGATGCGCGCCGCCTCGAACACAGCAACAGATTTTTCGGGAGCGAGCAAGCGGAGCCAGGCTGCCGCGGCAAGGCCAGTGAATCCGCCGCCGATGATGGCGAAATCTGTTTTTTCCGGGATCGCATGGACCGCCGGTGTGAAATCGATCTCCCAAGGTGGCAGACCCCAGCGGCTGCTCAAATTTGAGAAGGACATGGAGAAGATTCCGGCCGGAAGATTTCAGCGCACAATAGTAATTCCAAGTTCGTGATCCTCGCCGGAATGGCCGGAATCATGCTCCGGCATTGGCTGCCAGAGTTTCTACGACGGCTACGTTTTGCAGTAACTCTTTCGGAAAACCGTGGCGCTCCTGCAAGTAGGCCGGGCTGTTATAGGAAACCCAGACTTTTCCCTGAGCATCCTCCCTAATCAGGATCTTCAGAGGAAGATCGATGGCGGTAGAGGGCGCGGCCTGCATGAGTGGCGTTCCTGCCTTGGGGTTGCCGAAAATGACGAGCTTCGTGGGGCGCAGCTTCAAGCCCGCTTTTTCGGCTTCGCCGGAATGGTCTACGATGGAAAAAACATTGACACCCTTGGCTTGCAAAATACGCTTGAGTTTTTCGAGAGTCTCATCCACCGAGTGATTGCTTGGCTTACTCAGGATTCCATTGCTTGTATTCGGCGCCATAGAGATCTCCTTTCCATTTTGAGAGAGTGAATGCGCGGAATCACCCACAGAAATTAAGTAAATCGCCATACCAATTCCAACGAGCGCCAGGAACAAGCAAGAGGCGACGGCCAGTGTCTGCGAGCGAGAGGTGACAAGTTGGCCGCGATCCATCATCCTGACGAGCTGCGAATGGCGCCAGGCAGCAAACAAGAGGACGGCTACGCCGGCTCCAATGAGCGCGGTCCCAAACCACAGCGACAACCCGGAGGACTGCACAGAGGGAGCGTGTGGGACGACTTGCACCTGTTGCAAGAACAGCGCGAACCGCGCCACCACGAAGCCGAAACCCATCAAAGCAAGGCCCGTGCGAATCCACGCCAGCAGAGTCCGCTCGGCAGCCAGATAATCCCGCAGGTCGGCGCTGCGCCCCGATTGGGTTGGCTCATCCATTTCTTGACCTCCCAATGCAGGACCGGCAGCAATCTTCCCCGCCGAAGACAAGCTGTGCTTGTTCCTGCTGCGGTCGATTCAAGAAGTCCGAAAGCGCTGAATACTCCTACAGGATGCTTTCGGTCCAGTTTTCGAGCGTGTGCTTCACCTTGCCCATGAACTGGTGGGCCACGGCGCCATCGACGACGCGGTGATCGTAGGAGAGCGTGAGATAGACCATGGAGCGGATGGCGATGGCGTCGTCAATCACCACCGGGCGCTTTTCGATCGTGCCTAGGCCCAGGATGGCCACATTCGGCTGATTGATCACCGGCAAACCGAACAGGCCGCCGAAAACGCCGGGGTTGGTGATCGAGAAAGTGCTTTCGGCTACTTCTTCCGGCTTGAGCTTCTTCGAACGGGCGCGCTCGGCGAGATCGTTGATGCTGCGCGCGACGCCGAGAAAGTTTTTCTCCTCGGCGCCCTTGATCACCGGGACGATCAAGCCCCAATCGAGCGCGACGGCGATGCCGATGTTGGACTCTTTGTGCAGAATGATGTTCGTGCCGTCAACCGAAGCGTTGACAGTGGGAAAAGCGCGCAGACCTTCGACCGCGGCGCGCACGAAAAACGGCATGAAGGTGAGCTTGGTCCCGGCGGCCTGCTCGAACTTGTCTTTCATGTTCGCGCGCAACGCGGCGATGGCGCTGACGTTTACTTCATCCACCGAATAGACATGTGGGGAAACGCGCTTCGAAATCACCATGTGCTCAGCGATGCGCTGGCGCATGACAGACATGGACTGGACTTCGTAATGGCCGAAATACATTTTCTCGCGCGGGACGGCATTTTCCAGCACAGCCGAAGCGGCCGCGCCGCCGCTTGCTGGTGGCGGAGCGGAAGGACGCGACATGGCCGGAGCTGCGCCCGCAGCAGTTCTTGCTGCAGTTCCTGAAGCGGTCCCGCTGCCTTCGACAGCGGCGAGGATGTCGCGCTTGCTGATGCGCCCGCCTGCACCGGTGCCGGGGACCTGCGCGAGGTCTATATTTTGCTCGCGCGCAATGCGGCGCACGAGCGGAGAGCTGCGAATTTTTTCACCGCTCGCTGCAGTTGCAGCAGGCCGTTGTGGCGGCGCGGGAGAGCCCGCAGCGGGAACCAGCGACGGGCCGGGCCTTTGTGCCGCTGGGGGCGCCGGCGAGGGTGGAGCGGCTTTCGGGGCCGGAGCTTCGTCCTTGGGAGATGCGGGAACAGGCGTGGGCTTCGGGCTCTCAGCCTTGGCAGACGCAGGCGCGGGCGCTCCGGTGGCAGCCCCGGCGCCGTCGGCTTCGATCACGGCGACGACCGTTTGAATGGGAACCGTCTGGCCTTCGTTGACTCTGATTTCTTTCAGCACGCCGGCGGAGGGCGAGGGAATTTCCGCGTCCACTTTGTCGGTCGAAATTTCGAAGAGCGGCTCGTCGCGTTCGATTTTGTCGCCGGGCTTTTTCAGCCATTTGGTAATGGTGCCTTCGAAAATGCTTTCGCCCATCTGGGGCATGATGACGTCAACAGCCATGGTTTTTCTCCTCAGAATTCAAAGACTCAGGCAGCGGTGAGACACTCCTCGTGCCAAACGCCCGGAATTCCTTCGAGCGTGTAGATTTCATCGCCACCGTGAAAGAACTCGACGGACTTCACCCGGGCGACGGCTCCGGCGAAAGCAAGCTGTTCGGGCTCGAGCTCGTTGTGATACTGGCCGGCTTCGAGCACTTGCTCCAGGAAGTCGCGGTCCGCCACGCGCACTTCGGCGCCGACTTCAAACTCCGCTACGTTCAGACCTTTTGTTTTACCCAAGACGCAGCACCCGCTTTCTAAGAAATCAGTATCTGGCCAGTTCGCGCGCGGCCGCAACAATCTTTGAAGCATTTGGCAGAAAATATTCTTCGAGGGGCGGCGAGTAAGGCGTGGGCGTATCGAGCGCAGTGACGCGCGCGATGGGCCCGTCGAGATCCTCGAACGCGCCTTCACAGACCAGCGCGGCGATTTCGCCGGCGATGCCGCCAGTGCGCGTGTCCTCGTGAACAATCAGCAGCTTGTTCGTTTTCTTCACAGAATTAATGATCGTTTCTCGGTCGAGCGGCAGCAGCGTGCGCAAGTCAATCACTTCCGCTTCGATTCCCTCTTTCGCAAGTTCGCCGGCGGCTTCGAGCGCCCGATACATCATCGCTGCGTAGCTGATGATGGTCAGGTGGCGGCCTTCGCGGCGCACGGCGGCTTTTCCGAGCGGCTCCGTGAACTCACCTTGCGGCAATTCTTCTTTGATGCGCCGATATAGAAATTTGTGCTCGAAAAACAGTACCGGATTATTGTCGCGAATGGCGGACTTCAGCAAGCCCTTCGCGTCGTGGGCCGTCGAAGGATAGACGACTTTCAAGCCCGGAGTGTGCACGAAATACATTTCCGGGTTCGCGGAGTGGAACGGCCCGCCATGCACGCCGCCGCCGGAAGGTCCGCGAAGAACCATGGGAACGGGCGCGCCCCAGCGGTAATGGGATTTGGCGACAAAGTTGGTGACCTGATTGAAGCAGCAGGCGATGAAGTCAATGAACTGCATCTCGACTACAGGCCGCAGGCCGAGATAGCTCATGCCGCACGCCGCGCCGACGATGGCGGTCTCTGCGATGGGCGCATCAATCACGCGCTCGGGACCGAACTTCGCGAGCAGCCCTTCGGTGACTTTGAATGCGCCGCCGTACACTCCGATATCTTCGCCGAGGGCCACGACTGCGGGATCGCGGTCCATCTCTTCGAAGATTGCCTGCCGGATTCCTTCGAGCATGGTGACGGGAGCCATAATCAGCGCCTCCCTGCCTTATCTTGCGAAGCGCGGCGGAAGGCTTTGTCCTTGGGGCCGCGGCCGAAGGGGACTCGCGGGGCGGCTGGACTTGCGTCTTCCGTTTTCACGGATGCTTTCGCGGGCGGCCTGGCGGCCACTTTCACCGGCGGCTTCCCGCCCGGCTTCGATGATTTAGAACCATTGCCGACAGCGGCAGAAACCGCAGCCTGTTTTGCGACGCCGGCGGCTTTATCCAAGTCACCGTATCCCTCCACTTGCCATGCGGCTTGGACGCTGCAATTCGGAGGTGTGAGCTCCTTTTTCGGGCGCTGCCAGTCGGCGGTGATGTTGTGGCAGCCTCCTTCGCAATACACTCCCTGTGCGGCAAGCTCGGGCGGGGGCAGCGGCGATTCCTCCGCAAACTTCTGCTCCACATCCAATTCGCGCTCGATGCGCGCGTCGATTTCAGATTTTGTCTTCGCGTCCCAGATTTTGTTTTCGGTGAGATATTCTTCATAAAGCGTGAGCGGGTCGCGAGCTTTCCAGTATTCGAACATTTCTTTGGGAACGTATTCGGCGGGGTCGTGTTGCGCGTGGCCCTTCATGCGCATGGTTTTCATTTCGATGAGCACGGGGCCGCGACCGGCGCGGGCTTCTTCGACGGCGCCTTTGGTGGTGTCGTAAACGGCGAGGACATCGTTGCCGTCCACGATCTGGCTTTGGATGCCGTAGCCGCGCGCGCGCTCGGCCAGATCTTTCACCGGAGCTTGCCGCGAAACCGGTGTTGAGTAAGCCCACTGATTATTTTCCAGCACCAGGACTAATGCGGCGCGCTGCTGCGCGGCAAAAACGAGGCCCTCGTGGAATGCGCCGGTGGAGGAGCCGCCGTCGCCAATCCATGTAAGCGTGACAATTTTCTGGCCGAGGTAACGGCCAGCCATGGCCACGCCGGTCATCACCGGAATCAGATCGCCGAGCATGGAGATGGGAGAAACTGTGTGGCAGATTTTCAAATCGCCGAAGTGGCTAGTGCCATCTTTGCCGAGAGTGGGCGAAGTGTATTTCGCCATGTGCTGCGTGAAAATGTCGCGCGGCTTGAACCCCTTCACCAACAGCGCGCCGATATTGCGGATCATGGGGGCGAGCCAGTCGCGCTTTTCAAGAGCGTAAGCGGTGCCGACAGAGATGGCTTCCTGGCCGAGGCTCGAATAAAGGCCGCCGACGATTTTGTTCTGGCGGAAGAGGCGCACCATGCGGTCTTCGAGCTGGCGATTGAGCTGCATGTAATAGTAGAGATCGAGCTGCTGCTCCCGCGTGAGGGGATGGTTCATGCCTCGCTCCCTTTTGCAATGCCCGCTTCGAGCAGCGCGCCCGAGGCCGTGTCGCGACTCGACGCTGCTACTTCGAGCTCACGGGGCGTGACTGGAATCATGGCGCAACCGAAGACTTCTCCGAAGCGCGCGATCAGGCGCGGCCGAACTTCGGCGGTGCTGATGGCGCGGGCGAGAACGCGCTCGAGCGACGTGGGGCGCTTGTCCACGATGCCGCAGGGGACAATCAAATCAAAAAATCGCAGGTCAGTCGAGACGTTATATGCGAAACCGTGGGAAGTGACCCAGCGGCTCAAGTGCACGCCGAGCGCGGCAAGTTTTTCTTCGCCCGTGGGCGTATCAACCCATATTCCGTGCTGCCCTTCGACGCGCTTCGTTGCGACGCCAAAATCGGCCGTCGCGCGCATCATGGCTTCCTCGAGCTGGCCGACGTACCAGCGCACGTCGCGGCGGTGCCCGGCCAGATCGAGAATAGGGTAGCCGACGATTTGTCCCGGGCCGTGGTAGGTGATATCGCCGCCGCGGTCGGTCGGGTGGAATTCAACATTCATTTGTACGAGCAAGTTTTTCGAAGCGCGCAGGTTTTGGCGCTGGCCGTTGCGTCCGAGCGTGATCACATGCGGATGCTCGCAGAGAAGCAGCACATCGGGGATCGCACCTGCCTTGTGCGCGACCACCAGCCGACGCTGCAATTCGCAAGCGGGGCCGTAGGGCAGAAGGCCTAGATCAACGACCCAGCAGGTTTTTTCGCGTAGCGTCACTTTGGCTTCAGGGGCGAAAGCCCTTTCCTCTTTTGCGCGCTTCGGGCATGGCGTCGAGCCCGTGCTTTCCATACTCACACGTCAAGGCGCGTCAGTAATTGATCGACAGGCCGCGAACGGCGTTGAATGCGTCGCCCATCGCTTCCCAGACGGTCGGGTGCGCATGGATGGTGGACGCCATATCGTCGAGCGTAGCTTCGAGTCCGAGCGCGGCAACTGGCTCGGCAATAATTTCTGTTGCCAGTGGGCCGATGGCGTGCACACCGAGAATTTCGCCGTACTTTTCTTCGGCCACAACTTTGATGAAGCCTTCGTGCTGGCCGAGAATTGTAGCCTTGCTGTTGCCGACGAAGGGGAATTTTCCGGTCTTCACCTGGTAGCCGGCCTCGCGGGCTTGATTCTCCGTGAGGCCGATGGAGCCGATCTGCGGCTCACAGTAGGTGGCGTTCGGGCAGCGCTTCTTGTCGAAGGGCTGCACATCTTTTTTGGCCATGCGGCCGACGGCGATGATTCCTTCCATGGATGCGGCATGCGCGAGTTGCGGCAGGCCGGCAACGATGTCGCCGATGGCGTAGAGGCGCGGCTCGTCGGTTTCGAGAAACGCGTTGGCGAGAATGAAACCGCGGTCCAGCTTGGCTTTCGTTTTTTCGAGGCCGATGTTTTCCGTGAGCGGGCGGCGGCCGACGGCGATGAGAACTTTCTCGGCGCTGATGGTTTGTGATTTTCCGGCTTTATCTTTGTATGTGACTATTGCGCCTTTCGCGTCTTTCTTCACGGATTCGACTTTGGCTTCCAGCTCGATGCGAATTCCTTTTTTCCTGAAGGATTTTTCGAGCTCCGCAGAAATATCTTCGTCTTCGAGCGGCACAACGCGCGGGAGGACTTCGAGAAGCGTTACGTCAGTGCCGAAAGTTTTGAAGATGGAGGCAAATTCCACGCCGACGGCGCCGCAGCCAACCACTACCATCGATTTGGGAATTTCCTGCAGCGTGAGAATTTCGCGATTCGTCAGCACCGTCTTGCCGTCAATTTCTACGCCGGGAAGCGAGCGCGCTTCGGAGCCCGTGGCCAGCATGATGTAAGTGGTTTCAAGCTCGGTGGTCTTGCCATCTTTTTCAACGGAGACGCGGCCGGGGCCGGCGATGCGCCCCCATCCGGTGATGGATTCGACTTTGTTTTTCTTGAAGAGCGCGGCGATGCCGAGGGAATGTTTCTTGACGATCTTGTCCTTGCGCGTGAGAATCGCGGGCCAATTTACCTTGACGTCTTTTACTTCGAAGCCGAATTCTTCGGCGCGCTTAAAATGGTCGTAGATATCGGCGTGATGCAAAAACACTTTGGTCGGGATGCAGCCCACGTGCAGGCAGGTGCCGCCGAGGAAGGGATCCTTCTCGACAACGGCGACCTTCAATCCCCACTGGCCGGCGCGAATCGCGGCCACGTAGCCGCCCGGCCCGCTCCCGATGATGACTAGATCGTATTTAGCCAAACCAGACCTCCACCCAGTCTTGTTGTCCGCCGAGCCAATAGATGCATGGAAGGGTGAATACGATTGTGGCTCTTCCAGGCGCGCAAACTAAAGATTTTAGCAGCCGCACTCCCCTGCCGCAACCCTAGCCGGGCGCGGAATCGATTCATTCCAGGGGCTATCCTATTGGGATACGGAACGTCTGAAAACACATTCAGTTCCGGTTGGCTGGTTATTTCAGGTTTGGCGTGAAATAATTCCGGCGCGTCCGATGCGAATTGAGGAGGCATCTGAGCATGACCACTGATTCGAGCTCAGCGGATTCGCAAATGTCCGTGGGGGCGGCGACAAACTCACCATCGCTGCTGCAAACCGTGTTCATGGGCCCCGACGGGCTGCGCGCTGGGTGGAGGTTGCTGATCTATCTTTTGCTGGTCTTTGCGCTCTCCCGGGCATCAACATTTGTGATCCGGCACATCGCGCCCATTCACGACTGGCTCAGTTCCCAGCCGACTACTGTAATTGCTGCAGGCCCGATGATTTTTCAAGAGTGTATCGCGTTTCTCATCGTGCTGCTTCCTGCCTTGCTCATGACGAAAATTGAGAAGCGCCCATTTGCCGATTACGGCTTGCCAGCAGAGGAAGCCTTCGGGAAGAAATTCTGGCAGGGCGTCCCGTTCGGGTTTGCGATGATGACGCTGCTGATGGTCTTGATTTCCGTGTTCCATGGCTACTCGATGGAAGGGATTGAGGCCGGCGGCTCGGAAGCGGTCAAGTACGCAATACTCTATGCCATCGGATTTCTCTTCGTTGGCTTCTTCGAAGAGTTCGGGTTCCGCGGCTATGTCCAGTCGGCACTTGCTTCCGGCATTGGGTTCTGGCCTTCGGCGCTCATTCTTTCATTCCTGTTCGGCTACGTCCACCTGGGCAATCCAGGCGAAGCAAAAATCGGCGCGTTCATGGCTGGGAGCTTCGGCTTGCTGGCATTGTTCTCGCTGCGCCGCACCGGGAGCTTGTGGTTTGCGGTGGGGGTGCACGCGGCGTTCGACTGGACCGAGACTTACTTCTACGGCGTGCCCGACAGCGGCCTGCTGGCGCAAGGACACTTGCTAAATTCCTCGTTCCACGGGCCAGTGTGGTTGACCGGGGGAAGCGTGGGCCCGGAGGGAAGCTATCTTGTGTTCCTTGTGTTGATCCTCGCGGCCGTGGCCATTCATTTCATGTTTCCGGCGAAGGAGCAGGCCGCCAAGCCAGCAACGCTGGATGATCCAGCAGTCCCGCGGTTATGATGGCGGCGTGATCCGCAGGATGTCGTAATCCACTTCCGCTTTGTGGCCGGGGAATTCAGATTCAATCCGTGATTTTAATTCAGGCACGGTGAGCGCGCCTTTCTTGCCGTCGAGGCCGTGCGCGTCGTCCATCAGGATCACGTGGCCCTTCACCGGATGGCGGAGAATGGATTCGAGTTCCACCGACAGCCTGTGCCTATCGGATTCGAGGCCGGCCCAGCCGTAATAGCCTGCGTCGAGCCAGAAGAGCGCGGGCTGCGCGAGCGATTTCAAGAGCGCGGGCAGCACCTGCTGGCTATCGCCCTCGAGGATTTGGACTTTGGGATCGCGCGCGAAGATTCGAACCGCTCGCTGCGCCAGCGCCGGATCATTTTCCACGGAATAGATCCGATCGAACGAGCTTTTTGCTGCCGAAATCATTTCCCCGTAGTAGGTGCCGGTTTCAACCAGGATTCGCAAGCCGTACTTCTCGCCATACTCGCGCACCGTTCGCTGCTTGAGCAGATGGGGCGTGCGTATGGGCTGGCCGCGGAGCCGCCAATACCAATAGTCGGGATAATGGCCGAGGCGTTTGAATAGGCCGTACCAGGGAGTGCGCCGGAGTAGTTTTCGAAGTGCTCTCAAGTAGTCTCCGAGGATAGCTGGCAGCAACGAGGCGCAGAATAGGCGGCTATGAAAGTCCTGTCAAACGGCTGGTCGCGGGGAATGAGCAATTGCGCCGTCGGGCGCTTGCTTCGGTGATATATTTTGCGGCGCCAGCACGGCAAATGACCGGCGATTTCGCAGGGAGGGAATCCCACGTGGTGTTGTCCGTGTGCATCATCACTCACAACGAAGAGGCCAATATCGCGCGCACGCTCGATAGCGTGAAGGGCATTGCGGATGAAATGATTATCCTGGATTCCGGCAGCACGGACAAGACTGCCGAGTTGGCGCGTTCGCGCGGCGCGAAGGTTTTCGTCGAGGAGTGGCGAGGATTTTCCAGGCAAAAAAATGCCGCGATGGCCAAAGCCAGCGGCGATTGGATTTTGTCGCTCGACGCGGACGAAGAAGTAAGCCCGGAACTGGCAGCGAGCATTCAGAAACTCCTGAAATCAGGTCCTCCCGCGCCGGAGTGCGATGCATACATGGTCGGGCGGAAGAATCTGTACCTAAAACGCTGGCTCAAGCGCAGCGGCTATTATCCGGACCGGAAACTTCGCCTGGTGCGCCACGGGATGGGAGAATTCGAGGAGCGCGCCGTGCATGAAAGCATGCACTCGACCGGAACAATCGGCAGGCTCGAAGGTGATCTGATCCATCACGCCTATTCGACGCTCGAAAGCTTCATCGATCACGCCAACCGGTATTCTTCGTTGGGCGGCGAGATGGAAGCGAGCGAGCACAAGGTTGGCTTCAGCGTTGTGAATATTGTGCTGCGCCCTCTGGTCGCGTTCATCTACCGGTATTTTTTTCGCGTGGGATTTCTCGACGGCCGCGAAGGGCTGCTAGTGCACTTGAACCATGCCGCGTATGTAAGCTGGAAATACGCCAAGGCCTGGGAATATTCGAAGAATTCGCGCGATGCTAAGTCCGCAGGGCATTCCTGAATCAATGCGAATGCGCAATTTGCTGGCGAAAACCGTCCGCCCCCTCCAATGACACCTGACTTCAACGCCGAAACTTGGATAGGAGTCCTGAGGCCAGCTGTAGGCTTCTTCACTGCTGCCTGGGTCCTTCAAGCGGACCTGCGGCGGCGCAAAATTACTGGCAATGCCTATGTTGTTGCGCTGCTCGCTGCCGTCGGGGGACTCGCGTTCGCATACCTCGCGGATCGCGCGGGGTTGGCGTGGTTTGGGGGATTAGTAGGCGGCATTGTCGTGCTCACCATAGTTGCTCGACACATGAAGATTTCCGTGCTCGAACTTCTCGACGCCTTTTCACCGGCTGCGGCAACAAGTTTTGCGGTAGTTGAGCTAGGTGCCTTTCTCTCATTTCACAGTCCGGAAGGGCCAACTGGAATTGGAAGCGTGCTGCTCATGCCGCTGTATGAGTTCTTGGTGTGGATGTTGATCGCAGGATTCCTCTGGCGCATGGGTACGAAGGCGGCACTTGGCCCGAAGCCGTACGGAGAAATTTTTTGCTCCTATCTCTTGCTCACAAGCGCAGCGCGCTTTGTGATCGAATTCGAGAGCGGGTACCCTAAGGCCTTCTTCGGGCTATCAATCGCTCAGCTCGAGAGCGTGGTTATATTCCTTGCCGGGGGGATTCTGCTCTGGTGGATTTTGGCGCGGTACCACAACGTTGCGAGGGAACACCGCATCTTGCAACATGTCGCGGAACGTGGTGACATTCTACAGCCGGAATACAGCCGCGCGACGCGGGAGTGCCCGCATCCGGAGCGCTGGCGAATGTATGACGCGATGACCGCCGAAGTAGAGGTGCTGGATTTTTTGAAAACACTGGTCACCACAATCAAGCCGGAACTGGTGGTCGAGACGGGCACGTTTCTCGGCTCGAGCACGCTGCGCATCGCCGAAGGGCTGAAGGAAAATGGCTTCGGGCGCCTGATCACGTGCGAGGCCGACCCGAAAGTATTTGAGGAGGCCAGGAAGCGCATTGTTGCTTCCGGTCTGGCGGAGTGGATTGACCTGCGCAACGAGTCCAGCCTCGAAATGAAAATTGAAGGGCGGATTGACCTGCTTTATTGCGATAGCGATCTGCCGCTGCGCGAGACGGAAGTGCGATGGTTTCTCCCCCAAGTGAACCCAAATGGATTGATTTTGATGCACGACGCGAGCTCGGCCTTGAAAACGGTGCGCGAAGGAGCGCGGAATCTCGAGCGTGAGGGCTTGCTCTCCGTTGTTTATCTCCCCACACCACGCGGTCTGGTTGTTGCGCAAAAACGCGAAGGCCGCACGTAGCCGCTTCATCCGGGAAACCCAGATTTCGTCACTCATTTGACAACGAGTCCGCGTATCGTTAAAATTGTCGGATTTGAGTGAGGGGTTTTCCCTCACCATGGGACCGGTCGAATGGACAAGAAGCGGTTGGAGTATTACAAAAAGAAGTTGGTGACCCGGCGCGAGGAACTTCTGCGCGGCATCGCACGCACCGAGCAGGAAGGCCGCGAGGCGGATGAAGATCCGACAGTGGACCTCGCGGACAAGGCTGCCAACTCCTACACAAAGGAATTTCTATTCGGACAAACGCACAACGACCGTTCGCTGCTGCAACTGGTGGACGACGCGCTGGCGCGCATCAAGGAAAGCTCGTTCGGCGAATGCATTTCCTGCCACCAGGAGCTGCAGCAGAAGCGCCTGGAAGCGGTGCCGTGGACACGGTACTGCATCTCCTGCCAGGAAAAGACGGAACAGGGACTGCTCTAGGCCTTCGCTTCTCCTCTCTGCGGTTGTGGATGCTCTAGGCACGGGTGTGCCCTGCTGCCTCTCGAAGCGTTCTTATTGATCCTGTGTGATGCCGCACGGCGAACCTCAGGGGCTAAAGCCCCATACTTCTCCGCATTTTTCGGCACGGCTAAAGCCGTGCCCTGACGAGAGCCAA
>Ga0307475_10001515_pt1 | contig 13798 bp, 16 predicted proteins | sample atmos_gasesECM1C_FD_203317 | JGI IMG/M metagenome (GOLD analysis project Ga0307475, IMG submission 203317) | Hardwood forest soil microbial communities from Morgan-Monroe State Forest, Indiana, United States - atmos_gasesECM1C_515 | ecosystem: Environmental > Terrestrial > Soil > Temperate... | reverse complement strand
ACGCAAATCCGGGCGGGCCCGGCCGGCTCATCGCGGGCGACACGCTATTTCGGCGCAGCATTGGACGCACCGATCTCTGGGGCGGCTCCTATCCCGAGATACTCGAGTCCATCCGCGAAAAACTGCTCGTATTGCCCGACCATGTGGTTGTTTATCCCGGCCACGGGGAAACGACGACGATCGGCCTCGAGCGCGCTCATAATCCGTTTCTTCGCTAGCGGTTCCTGGCGCGCCACGGGGAAACGGAATCCGGCACCCCTCGGTAGACTCCGAGCAACAGTTCGCGATTCAAGCCCTGGTTGTGGTAAACAATCCCTGTTCTTTTATGGAACCGTCAAGGGAGCCAATTATGAGTTGCCGTTTGCTTCCAACTTCCGCAACCCGCCGAGAGCTGCTTCGCACCGGAGCAGTGCTCTGCGGAACAGGCGTTGTCTCGGGGATCGTTCCGCCGTACTTGTTGGGGTCTTCCGAGCCGCGAGCCGCGAGCCAAGCGCAATCCGGCACGGCGCCTTCCGATCCGTTGGCCGAGATGCGTGCGCAAATGGCGGCAATCCCGCTTGAGACGCTGAAGCTGCGCGACAACATTTACATGCTCCACGGGCCCGGCGGCAATATGGTCGCCCTCAATGGGCCCGACGGTAAGGTATTGGTCGATTCGAGCTTCGCGAGTGTTGCGCCCAAACTCAAGCAGTCTCTGGACGCCTTGGGCAGCGCTCCGTTGAAGGTACTGATCAACACGCATTGGCATATCGATCATACCGACGGCAACCAGGCGATGCATGAGGCCGGCGCGACCATCCTGGCACACGAAAACACGCGCAAGCGCATGGGCACTCCCCAAACGGTGGCCGCCCTCGGACTGCATTTCGATCGCTCGCCTGCTGCCGCGCTCCCGCAGCAGACGTTTTCGGATGCCTTGAAGTTGTATTTTAGCGGCGAAGAGCTTTCGCTCAGTTACGTCCCGCCCGCGCACACGGACACGGACATTTTCATTCACTACTTGTCGGGTAACGTTTTGCATATGGGCGACCTATGGTTCAACGGGACCTATCCCTTCATTGACCAGAGCACCGGCGGGAAGATGAATGGAATGATCGCCGGCGCTACGCGAGGAATCAGCCTCGCCGATCGCGACACGAAAATCGTTCCAGGGCATGGGCCATGGGGAGATAAATCCGCGCTCACGAGGTATCGCGACATGCTCACGGCGGTACGTGATCGCGTGCAGACCCTGAAATCCAGCGGCAAATCCCAGGAAGATGTGATCGCCGCAAAACCCACGGCCGATCTGGACGACCAATGGGGCAAGGGCTTCCTGAAGCCCGACTTCTTTGTCACGATCGTCTACCAGACCTTATAGGCGACAGGCTCCGGGCCGGGATTAGTCAAATGGATTCCTCGTCCGTTCGGGACTTGAGAGGAAGCTAGATGCCCGTCTGCGAAGGCTGCGGAACGCGCGCTGATGACACGCACATCAGCCGGCGCACCGCGCGCCTTGAACTGGCGAAAAAGTTTCGTCCCGTGCAAATTAAAGTGCTCTTTCTCGATAGCGCTCCACCGAACCGCATCGAAGACTTTTTTTACAACCCCGCCAGGGACCGCGCCGACCGCTCGATTGCCTCGCGAATGTTCTTTGACGAACTCACAAAGTGTGCTGGCACCGGCGAGGGAACGGGGATGCAGGAAGTGATGCTGCTTGGCGCCTTCCAAGGACGCGGGTATTTCTTGACGCATGCCTTGGACTGCGCATTCGAAGACCAAGCCGACCCGCAGAATTCACTTCGGCGAGTGGCACCTAGCGTGTTGAAACGCATCCAGGAAGTGTACAAGCCCACATATGTTGTGCCTCTTTCGCAACCGACCAGCGGGCTAATTCGCCTTTTCGGCCTAATTGGCTGGGGGGAGCGCCTGGTTCTCGATAAGGGCGGCCCGTTTGTAGACCCCTATCTCGGTAATCCGAAAAGACAAGCTGAAATGGGCACCGCCTTCGGCGAGAGGATCAAGAGGGCGCTCGCCGTTCTTCCTTGACAGTCGAGCACGCCCGGCCGAAGCGCCTTCGATTATTCCGCGTAACCTTTTCCCGCCTCGCAGGTTTATGTTATTGACAGTCGATGCTGCGGAGATCCCATTGAAGGCGGTAAGCAGGGAAGCCGGCGAACGCCTGCTCGTCGAGGCGGCACAGAAGGATCCTAGCCGCTTCGGCGATCTCTACGAAAACAACTTCGAGCGTGTTTACGCGTATGTCGCGCGACGCCTCAGGAACCGCGACGCGGCGGAGGATGTCACGGCGGAGGTCTTTCATTCGGCGCTCCGAAATCTCGGCAGCTATCAGTGGGCGGGGTTCCCTTCGCCGCCTGGCTGCTTCGGATTGCCGCCAATAGCATATCCGATCGTTGGCATCGAGCCGCGCGCGAGCGGGGGAATGCAGCGTCGGACGAACCGGCGCGTGAAGACGGTAGCCCGGAGGAAGTCGAGGAGCGTGCCCGGCTTTTTCGCCTGGTCCAAAAGCTTCCAGAGGTCCAGCGCCGCGTCATCGAGATGCGGTTCGCCGAAGAAAAAAGCATCCGTGAGATTGCACTCGCGCTGCGAAAGACGGAAGGCGCGATCAAGCAGCTGCAGTTCCGCGCGCTCACGGAACTGCGCGCACGCATAGTCAAGAAACCGGGTGAAGCAAATGGCTAAGCAAAACCTGAGCGCGCAACTCGACCGGGCGATCGAGGCGATTCTCGCGCAGCGGGATTCGGCGATACCGGTCGCGGATCGAAGGGTCCGTCCACTGCTGCGGGTCGTCGCGAAATTGCGCGGCTTGCCCGAAGGAACTTTCAGGGCTAGTTTGAAATCCGACCTCCAAAGGAGAACCATGGCAAGCCAACCGATCGCCTCGGCAAAAGCAGGGAATTACATTCGAGAAGGATTCCACACCGTGACCCCGTATTTGCTTGTCGCGCGAATCTCCGAGTTTATGGATTTTCTCAAACACTCCTTCGGTGCGACCGAGCTATTGCGCGTGAAGAACCCCCAAACCGGCCTGGTCATGCACGCCGAAGTTAGGATCGGCGATTCCATCGTCGAAATGGCTGAAGGTAACGAACAATTTCCACCGCGGCCAGGGGCGCTGCATATCTTCGTCCCGGATGTGGATGCGGTGTATCGGCAGGCGCTCGAGGCGGGAGCGAGTTCTCTCTACGCCCCGATGGATCAACCATACGGCAGCCGCGATTCCGCTGTGCAGGACGCATTCGGGCACAACTGGTACATCGCGACTTACACTCATTCCGGCCCGGGGAAGTTCCTTCCGGAAGGACTGCATAGTGTCACGCCCTATCTGACCCTCCGCGGTGCCGGGCAGCTAATCGACTTCTTGAAAGCCGCCTTCGGCGCCGAGGAAGTGGAGCGCCACGAAGAACCGAACGGACACATCGCTCACGCAAAAGTGCGCATCGGCGATTCGGTCATCGAATTGTCAGAGGCTCGTGGACCGTGGCAGCCAATGCCCATGGCGCTTCACCTCTACGTGCCGGATACCGACGCCCTCTATAACCGTGCCGTCGCTGCAGGTGCAACCTCGGTTCGACCGCCGGCGGATCAGCCGTATGGCGACCGTGCCGCTGGCGTCGCGGACGCCTTTGGAAACCAGTGGTTCATCGCCACACACTTAGGGGATGTGCGCCCTTGACGAGACGTTCAAATAATTTTCTATGCGCCTCGACCTTTTGATCAAAAGGTGTCGGAAGTGAGTGAGACCGGACCTCGCATACGGAATATTTCCGACACCGCAATGTGGGCCGCAATCTATCGTGCTCGCGAATCGGAACGGCCCGACGCATTGTTCCGCGACCGATTCGCCCGCCGGCTCGCGGGCACACGCGGCGAGCAAATCGCTGTGTCCATGCCGTTCAGCGAGCGCTCTACCTGGGCGTGGGTTATGCGTACCTATCTGTTCGACCAGTACATTGCGGAACAAATCGCGCAGGGCGCGGACCTGGTGGTCAATCTGGCGGCCGGGCTTGATGCACGACCGTACCGTATGGCGCTGCCGCGAACCCTGCGATGGATTGAGGTCGATCTGGAAGAGATACTCGCGTACAAGGAACCGATACTGGCGAAAGAAACGCCCGCGTGCTCGCTCGAGCGCGTTGTTTTGGATTTATCCAATCGGGAAGCGCGACGTCAACTGTTTGAGCGTCTCGGTCGTGACGCGCGACGGGCGCTGATACTCTCCGAGGGACTGTTGGTTTATCTGACGTCGGAAGAGGTGGGCACGCTGGCGCAGGATCTTGCTACGCCGAGCAGCTTCCAGCGCTGGGCCGTGGACATTGCATCCCCAGGGCTTCTCAAGATGCTGCAGAAGAACATCGGGAAGCAACTGAGCCAGGCGGGAGCGCCGCCAAAGTTCGGGCCCGCCGATGGCCCGGAATTTTTCGTTCCCTACGGCTGGCGCCCAATCGATGTTCGCAACCCCTTGAAGGCTGCGGCGCGCTTTAATCGCCTGTCCTTGGGCATGAAGTTCGCTGCCATGTTGCCCGCATCGAACGGAAAACAGGGCTCGCGTCCGTGGTCAGGCATCTGTCTTCTTGGGAAAGGATAGCCCCGGAAGCATTTACGCGCGTTCCTTCTTGAGCTCTTCCATCACGCTTTGAATCAGCTCTTTGGCCTTCCTAATCTCGTTGCTGACGATGCGAATGTCCATAGCGGGCGTGTTCGGGTAGCGCTGGCTCTGACAATAGACGCCGTGCTGGCCCACAAGCACGAGCGCGTTTGTCAGCAGATCGAGCGTCACTGCCAACCTCCCACGCTGCGGACCCATCATGGTTTCGTAGTGCTCGAGTTCTTGGTGATGTTCGTCGAATACGGACATGCGCCGATTTCCTCCCTCCGGGCCGGGCCAGTCGATGGTCCTAGAACCATCTATTGCGCGCTACGGAACACGCTCGTCCAGTTTCCTTTACTCTGGCGCACCGAGGCACGATAATTTCGCCGGTCGCTCATGATACGCAGCGCTCGGATGTTCCGCCAGTGACCGCTCGTGTCACGGTTCGAGAATGAAAGTCAGAGGGATTGGGCTATACTATACGGCAGAGAAATCGGATTCGATACCTGCCTCCGTGTTTTCGATGGTCCGTTTAGGCCCGCTGAAGCACGACAGCGACGACGACGTTTTCCTCCTGGGCCGGGCCAAGCAGGCACTCCGGCTCACGAGATCCTTGGGGTGAGGGAACCATGAGACGCTCCGACCTGGTGCGGCATCCGACGAAAGGAAAGACCGTGCGCACTTCGCAAATTGTCTTTGGCGAACGTCAACATCTCCTCCGTGTCCTAGATTCGGTCGAGCGCAGCGCATTGCCGGCACCGCGCCTCGATCAAGAGCGCCGGGTGATCGAACAACTGATCCATGCCCGCACGCAGGAGCTCAACCGCATCAACGTAGGGTGGGATGAAAAAGTCGGCACGGTTCTGAGCGCTGAAGTGCGTCCCGATGCGCTCGACGCACTTTCGCGGCAAGCCCCGAAAGAGGACTACTACCTTCTCCGGCTGATCAGCGAGCACCCCAAGGTGAGCGCCAAGACGCTCGGCCGCCTTTCGCACCATCCCTATTCCGCCATTCGCGAGAATATCGCCCGCCATCCGAATAGCGATGCCGCCACACTGACGCGTCTGTCGCGGGATCGCACGCAGCCTTTATGGTATCTGGTAGCGTTCAATCCTAACGCCCCTTCGAACCTGCGCAAGAAGCTGCAGGAGCGCATGCGCCGGCTGGGAGAAAAGTCCGCGACGCAGTAGAATTCTCGAATGAATCCGTCCGCTCCGGCTCCTCACTTTAATATCTCCGATGAATTCGTGTCGCGACCCGCTCGTGAACATCCTGAACGCATCGCGATCTTAGGCGTCGATCGCGAAGTCACCTATGGCGTCTTAGAGAGCGAAGTGAATCGCGTCGCGCAGGCTCTTCGAAATTCCCATTGCCGGCCGGGCGACCGCGTTCTGCTCCTCCTTCCGGACTCCCTGGAATTCGTTAGTTCTTTTTTCGGTGTCGCGAAGATGGGAGCCATAGCGGTGCCGGTCAATTCTATGGCTCGTGCGGCCGATTATCGCCACTTCCTCTCGGATTCTGGCGCGGCCATCGCCATCGTCCACTGGTCCGTTCTGGCGGACGTTTTAACCGCCGCGGCGAACTTGCCGCTGGCCAGATTGGTCGTGGCGGGAGGCACGCGTCGCGCTGTCGAGTACATGTCTCGCTCGGTGACGCATTGGTTGGATTGGCTTCCTTCTGACACACGAGGAGTCTTGTCGCACCAGACCTCAAAGACCGATCCCGCTTTCTTCCTGTATACCTCGGGCAGCGGGGGCACGCCGAAGGCCGCTGTGCACCGCCACCAGGACATGCTCGCTTGCTCGGAAGGATTCGCAAAAGGCGTGCTTGGTCTGCGCGCGGACGATCGCACCTATTCGGTCTCCAAACTGTTTTTTGCCTATGGCCTTGGCAACGGCATGTACTTTCCATTTTCCAGCGGCGCAGCGACGGTTCTCGATCCCGAGCGGCCACGCGCGGATCGCGCGATGGAAATCGTGAAGCGGTACAAACCGACCATCTTTTTCTCCGTACCTACTTTCTATGCCGCGATCTTGCGCGAAGCAGAGAGGGGAAATGTCGGCGATTTCTCGTCTGTTCGCTTTGCCGTATCGGCGGGTGAATCTCTTCCCGCTGAAATCTTTCAACGATTCCGTGAGCGTTTTGGCATCGAGATCCTCGATGGCATTGGCTCGACGGAGATGCTTCACATGTTTCTATCGGCGCGGCCCGGGGAGGCCAAGCCGGGCAGTTGCGGCCGCGAGGTTCCCGGATATGAAGCGCGTATTCTCGACGATCGAGGCCGCCCGGCAGGGAACGGCGACATTGGCAACCTGTGGGTGAAAGGAGGAAGCGCGTTCTCGGAATATTGGAACCTTCCTGAGCTCACGCAGCGCGCTCGGGAAGGGGACTGGATTCTCACCGGCGATAAATTCACTCGCGATGCCGATGGCTTCTACCATTATTGCGGCCGGGGGGACGACATGATGAAAGTCTCCGGCATGTGGGTTTCGCCCAACGAGGTCGAGAACGCGCTGCTATCGCATTCAGCGGTCGCTGAGGCGGCTGTCGTTGCGCGCACTGATCCCGTGGGCCTCACTCGCACTCTTGCCTTTGTCGTTCTTCGCCCCGGTATCACCCAGCCGGCTGGCGGACTCGACAGCGAAATCCATGCCTGGGTTCACACGCGCCTGGTCGGTTACAAATGTCCGCACGAAATCCGCGTCGTGTCCGAGCTGCCGAAGACGGCTACCGGCAAGATTCAACGGTTCGTCTTGCGTCAACCCGGCAAACTTGGGTGATCGGCGCGGAAGCGTCCTTCGCCAGCCATGGGCGAGGAGAGCGTTCTATGGCTGTCTCTGCTTTCGTCTCTAGCGTAATCGTTCGCCATGCAACGCTCGAAGAGTCACTCTTCATCACCAGGCGATGGCAGTGGAGGTAGCCATGACCCGGCAATCTCGTCGCCGGCTTGAAGCAACCTTCCTTGCGTCCGGCCACTACCAAGCGAGGCCAGTAGTTCCCCTGGCCGGAGAGAAAAACGGAATCAGAAAACACCTGGAGTGCTACGGCCATAAAAGTCTCAGGCGAGATGACCTGCGTTGGCCGAGTCGCCGGACGGGCGTCGAAGATCAACGGGCGCGGCGTAGGGAACGCCGCCGGCTCCTCCTTCCTCGGACCGACGCGGTACCCGAGGAGCCCCGCCCAATCACTCGGCGATGGGTCTAAAGACAAAATGGCTCTTTACAGCTATAATTGCTCCTATATATTGGCCTATAGGACGGAGCCAATGCTTCCACTTCATTTACAACCCGAAAGCCACATTCCGCTCTACGTGCAACTCCGCGACCAGCTTCGCGCTCTGGTCCATTCCGGGGAGCTTCGCACCGGCGACCGCATCCCCGCCAGCCGCGAACTCGCCACGCAGCTCGGCGTCCATCGCACCACGGTTGCCAATGCCTACGCCGAACTGGAATCCGAAGGCCTGATCCAGGGCCACGTCGGCCGGGGTACCTTCATCTGCGGTTCCCCGCTCAAGCAATTCACTCCCGCGCCTCGCGCCAACGGGAATGGCAACGGCAACGGCGGCATGCGCTGGGAAGCACTCTTTGCGGATGAGCGCGGCGAAGAAGGTCTCAGCCGCCTGATGCCGAACGTCCCGGAAGACGCCATCGCGTTCGTCAACGCGCGCCCGTCCGAGGAGTTTTTCCCCCTCGAGGAATTCCGCCGGTGTTGCAATTCCGTGCTTCGATCCGACGGCCGCCGCGTGCTGCAACTCGGCTCAACCGACGGCTACGAGCCTCTCAAGCGCGCCCTGATCGAAATGTTTCGCGCCGAAGGCTTGTCGGTGCGCCCCGAGCAACTTCTGATCACCGACGGCTGCCAGCAAGCCCTCGATCTCCTCTGCAAAGCGTTTCTGCGTCCCGGCGATTCGGTGGTTCTCGAGAACCCAGCCTATCCCGGCGCGATCGCAATTTTCGCTAGCGCCCGCATTCGCACTTTAGCGGTCGGCGTCGAGACCGACCCCCAGCGCACCGGTTACGTGGGCATCGATATCGATGCGCTGGAATCGGTTCTCATGCAAAACCGCGTGAAATTCATTCTCGTCACGCCCGACTTCCACAATCCTACCGGCACCACTCTTCCCGTTGCCGAGCGCCGCCGCCTTCTGGAAGTTGCCGCGCGTTATCAAGTGCCCATCGTCGAAGACGCCATCTACGCCCGCCTGCGCTTTCGCGGTGGCGCGGTGCCTTCGCTCAAGTCGCTGGATCGCTCCGGCAACGTAATTCAAATCGACAGTTTCTCGAAAATCGCATTCCCCGGACTTCGCGTCGGCTGGTCGATCGGCGCCGAAAACGCCATCGAGCGCCTGCGCCTCGTTAAACAATCGACCGATCTGCACACCGATCAGCTTGCCCAGGCGACGCTGGCCGAATTCGTTCGCCGCGGCCATCTCGCGCGCCATCTCGCGAAAATGAAAAAGGTCTACCGCAGCCGCCTCGAAGCTCTCGAGAAGGCGCTCGTTCAGCACATGCCGGAAGAAACCACCTGGACCCGTCCGGAGGGCGGCATGACCGTGTGGATCACGCTTCCGCCCGGTTTCGATGCCGGCGAGCTTCTGATCCACATCCGTGAACGCGGCGTCCTGTTCGTTCCGGGCCGCTATTTCTACACCCAGCAACCGCAGCCGAATACTCTGCGCCTGGGTTTTGCGGGTCTCGACGAAGAGCGCATTGCGCGTGGCGTCCAAATGCTGGGCGCCGCGTTCAAAGTGGAGTTCCGCAAGCGTCAGCGCGGCGCACGACACGAATCCCACTCGCGCGTGGCCCTTATTTGAGGCGAAGGATCTAGGTCATCGAATGCTGCTCACACCCAATCCGACCAATTCCTGCTTCGGCTGCGGCGCCGCCAACCCGCGCGGAATGCAGCTCACCTTTGAGCAGGACGACGCCAGTCGCTCGATTCGCGGAGCGTTTCGCCTTGGCGCCGAGTATCAGGGCGGCGCATCCTTCGTTCACGGCGGAATCATCGCCACCGTCCTCGACGAAGCCATGGGCAAAGTAAATCGGTTCCGGGCCGTCCGCGCCGTCACGGCCGAGCTGACCATCGAGTACATCAAACCGGTCCCCATCGATGCCGACCTGATCATCGAGGCGCGCGAGGTGGATAAAAAGGGCCGCAGCATGTTTTACATCGGCGAAATTCGCAATCGCTCGGGTGAATTGCTTGCACGGGGCCGCGGCCGCTTCGTCGAAATCGGCCCATCGAAGTCTCGGCCGGATGCGACGACAGTCGCCGCTCCGTGAATTCGAGATTCGTAAAATTACGGCGTGAGGGAGAACTGAAATGGAGCTAATGAACAACAATTTGTGGCGCGTGAAGGTCGGCTTGGCCGAAATGCTCAAGGGCGGCGTCATCATGGATGTAACCACGGCCGAACAAGCCAAGATCGCCGAAGAAGCCGGCGCCTGCGCGGTCATGGCGCTCGAACGCGTTCCTGCCGACATTCGCAAGGAAGGCGGCGTTGCCCGCATGGCGGCTCCGCGCATCATTCGCGAAATCATGGAGGTGGTTTCGGTCCCGGTGATGGCAAAAGTCCGCATCGGCCACTTCGCCGAGGCGCAGGTGCTCGAATCCTTGGAAGTTGACTACATCGACGAAAGCGAGGTTCTTACCCCCGCCGACGAGGAGCACCACGTTTGGAAGCACGGCTTCAAAGTGCCGTTCGTTTGCGGTGCGCGCAACCTCGGCGAAGCGTTGCGGCGCATCGCGGAAGGCGCGGCCATGATCCGCACCAAAGGTGAAGCCGGCTCGGGAAACATCGTCGAAGCCGTTCGCCACCTGCGCGCCATCATCAGCCAGATGAAGCGCCTCACACTGCTCGGCGAAGAAGAGCTGGTTCACGAAGCGAAGGAACTGGGCTCGCCTTTCGAGCTGGTCTCCTGGGTTGCGAAGCACGGCAAGCTGCCGGTGCCGAATTTTTCAGCCGGCGGCATCGCCACTCCGGCCGACGCCTCACTGGTCATGCAGCTCGGCGCCGAGGCGTGTTTCGTGGGCTCAGGAATCTTCAAATCGAGCGATCCCGCGCAGCGCGCGCGCGCCATCGTGAAAGCCGTTACCCACTTCCAGGACCCCCAAATCGTCCTCGAAGCCTCCGAAGAGCTCGGCGACGCCATGAAGGGCCTTGACGTCCGTCAGCTCGAACAGAAGGACTTGCTCCAGACGCGCGGTTGGTAATCGGTGCGCCCGCCAACTTAGGTAAATTATGAAAATCGGCATCGCCGCCATTCAGGGAGATTACCAAGCGCACGCCAGGACTCTCGACCGCCTCGGCGTCGATTACGCCTTCGTGCGCCTTCCCAGCGATTTACAAAGACTCTCCGGCATAATCCTTCCCGGAGGCGAAAGCACCACGCATCTGAAAGTAATGACGGAAGAGGGCCTCTTTGAGGCTCTCCAGAAGTTCGCGGCCGACGGCGGCGCCTTCTTCGGCACCTGTGCCGGCGCGATTCTTCTCGCTCGTGAAGTCCACGGCCCGCCGCAAGCGTCCTTAGGCCTTCTGGACATTTCGGTTCTCCGCAATGGTTACGGCCGCCAGCTTGCCAGCGGCGTTCATTTTGGGCCTTCGAAGCTGCGCAAAGAGCCGCTCGAAATGGTTTTCATTCGCGCGCCGATCATCGAATCTGTCTCCGACGGCGTTAAGGTTCTTGCCGAAGACGCTGGCCGTCCGGTGCTGGTGAAGCAGGGGCGCATTCTTGCGTCCACGTTCCACCCGGAACTGACCGGCGACACAACGGTGCACGAAGCTTTCCTCAAACTCGCTGGTAGCGGCAATTGAACCGATGCCCACACCCACCAAGGTTCTTTTCGTGTGCATCGGGAATTCCTGCCGCAGTCAGATGGCGGAAGCTCTGGCTCGCCATTTTGCGCGCGACACCATGGAAGTTGCCAGCGCCGGAATCAGCCCGCTCGGTTTTATCGCGCCTCCTACGCGCGCGGTGCTCCTCGAACGGGGCGTCGCTTGCGACGGTCAATCCTCAAAAGGTCTTGGCGAAATTCTTCGCTTCCGACCCGATCTGATCATCAACATGTCGGGCTATAACGGGCGCGGAAAATTCGGCGACTACGACTTCGAGGATTGGGACGTCGCGGATCCCTACGGCGACGATTTGGCAACCTACCGGCACATCTGCGATGATATCGAAGCGCGCCTCGCGGGCTTAGCCCGGCGCCTTCGCGCGAAAAACAGTCCTGTTGCGCCGGAATGAGTTCCGGTTCGGTTAAACTTCCAGCGATCGCGCTTCGACACCTGGGGAGCGTTTGAAACCTTGCGCCGCGAAAAAACCAGCGTTTCGCAGGAAGACTACCTCAAAGCTATCTGGGAGCTTGTCCAGGAGGAACAGATACCCATTTCCGCGCGCCTCGCCGAGGATCTCGGCGTCACTCCTCCCGCGGTAACCGCTGCGCTGAAGCGCATGACTCGCGGCGGCTACCTTCGCGTTCACCGCGGCGGCCGCATCGACCTTTCGCCAAAAGGGAAGCAGATCGCGCAGCATCTCGTCCTACGGCATCGCCTCGCCGAAAAGCTGCTCACCGACGTTATCGGTCTGGAATGGTCACTCGCCCACGAAGAAGCCGAGCGTCTCGAGCACGGAATTTCCTCGGAAGTGGTGAATCTTCTGCTCAAGCGATTCGGACGTGAAAGCCGCTGCCCCCACGGCGTCCCGCTCTTCGGCGGGCTCGCGAGATTGCGGCGTAAGTACGGAGCCGTGCGGCTGGCGGATGCGGAAGTCGCAGGGTCCTACGAAGTGTTACGTGTCTACGAAAAAGATCCCAAGTTTCTCGAGTTCGTCTCCAGTCTCGCGCTTCGCCCCGGCGCGCGCCTGCGCGTCCATCAGCGCGAGTACGACGAAACCATGACTCTCAATGTTGCCGGCCATCGTGCGCCGCGCATTCACCTCGGCCATCCCGCCACCAAACGGATCTGGGTCCGCCGACTGTCTTCTTAGCGTGCCCGAGCGGTACGTCTTCATTTCTCCAATTCGAGTTCGATGTTTCCCACTCCGCCTTCAACCGTCACGCGAACCGTAACCGGCGACTGGCCGTACGCATCGTTCACGTACTCGCTGTCTCGCTTCTTCAACCCGTCCGAGCTGACGGATCCGATTCCTCCCGATACGCTCACTTCTACGCCCACATTCTTCGGCAGGCGAATGTGCCCGCTGCCGACCCCGCCTTGTATGCTCACCTCCAGGTTCTTCTTCCAATCTCCCGTGAGGTCCGCGTTTACTTGGCCGGCGCCTATCTCCAGGCTGAGCCGGCTCAGATGGAGCCCGCTCACGTTGACGTTGCTCTGGCCTGCGCCCATGTGAATGTCCAGGTTCGAAGTCAAATCATTCAACCGAAGGTCCCAGTGGTTGTCCGACGTCCCAAGACTTGTGCGGATGTGCACGTTGTCTCTGGAGAGCCTCAGCGTGCCGCGCCCTTCATGAACGTCGTAATCGACCTCCGGCTTGGCGTCCCATTCCCGGTAGGATAGGTCGGCCTCGAGTGCATTCGCGGTGTTCGCTCCAGGTGCAACCGTAAGCTGCCCGGAGGGCAAATCCACCGTGACGTCCACTGAGCTCGCGCCCTTCAGGCCGATGGATTCCTGATCGTGGGCCAGCTTCCCGCGGTGAAAGTGCGAATGGCCGGCCGCGACAAAAAACAGGACCACCAGGATCAATATCGCGAACACTTCGCCGCCGTAGCTTCTGGCTCCCGCGTTAACGTTTTCTCTTTCAAACATGAAGTAGTCGAAGATTCTGCCTAGTCCCCAGAAAATCAGCAGCAGCGGCCAGTAGCGCGAAAGAATCGACCAGGGATCGAAGCCGGGCCGAAAGTTCGAATAAAGGAAAATGACGCCGAGGGCGATCAGCACCAGCGCGCCGGTAATCGATCTTCGGTACGGACGTCCCATAGTTCGCGCGTCCCCGGGGTTTTCTCTACGTAACTGTACGCCCACCTTGTATCTACGCCAAGGCACACAAAATGTTTCACCTGCGCCATAGCGTTCCCTGCCGCGGAGCTGTCCGGAGGGACTATTCCCTGGTGACTTGAATTTTCCTCGCGCCGGGAGTAACGTCCTCGCTCGCCCGCCCAAGCCCTTCCCGGGCAGGACTACAGCCGTATCTGCGGTTTCCGGAGGCCCTATGGCGATAGACGTGGGAATTCGCGTCAACGGAAAAGAAT
>Ga0307475_10001514_pt1 | contig 13805 bp, 13 predicted proteins | sample atmos_gasesECM1C_FD_203317 | JGI IMG/M metagenome (GOLD analysis project Ga0307475, IMG submission 203317) | Hardwood forest soil microbial communities from Morgan-Monroe State Forest, Indiana, United States - atmos_gasesECM1C_515 | ecosystem: Environmental > Terrestrial > Soil > Temperate... | reverse complement strand
TCTTGAGTCTGTCTTCGTTGACCTTGCCGTCTTCGACCAGGATGTCGGCGTCGCCTTCGACAATTTGCTCGATCTTGCGGTGATCGTACAGAAACCGAACGACGAGATAGTTGATGGCGAGCAGGGAGGCCGCGCCGATGATTCCGCCGGTGACGCTGTTGTCGTCGCCGATGATGGCGTTCTGCACGGTGTTCGACAGCGTCAGCAGCACGATCAGGTCAAAGGGATTGAGCTGCGCGAGTTCGCGTTTGCCGGACAGGCGCAGACCGACAATCAGAAAGATGTAAACAATCACCGGCCGTAGAATTTTCTCCAAAAGCGGCAGGCCGAGAACAAACATATGATTCCAAATGTCGTGCATCGCGAGCGCACCTCCAGTCCGAGGTTATCACGTAACTTTGTTACGAAATTCTGGGTTACGCAATTCTGGGTTACGCAATTCTGGGTTACGCAATTCTGGGGTGCCTGCGATGCCAGTCGGTGTGCAGTTGGTAGATGCGCGCGCCCTGGATGACGGCGACGTCATCGCCCGCTCGCGCCATGAATTGCAAACCCACAGGAAGATTCTTTTCCGTGAAGCCGCAGGGAACGGACAGCGCTGGGAGCCCGCACAAATTTCCGATGCCGCCCAACGGATCGGGGTAAGAAAGCCCGGTCTCGAGATTCAAGTCCAGCGGAGTGGCGGCGACGGGTTGCGTTACGGTCACCAGCAAATCAAACGAATCGAACAATGCCTCCATTTTCTTCTGCAGGATTTCGCGGAGGCGCTGCGCCTGCAAATAGTCCGCGCCGGAGTATTGCTCGTTCACGTAGCCGGCGATTTGCCCCAGCGGGTCGGCCAATTGGCTGACTTGCCCGGAACGAATCAATGAACGAAACGAGGAAGCGCCTTCGACGGCGACGATGATGTTGCCGGCGTCTTCAAAAGGGCCTTCGGGCAATTTAGCGTTTTTCACCCCCGGAAAATATTTCTTCAAGACTTTTTCCGCGGCGTCCGCGGCTTTGGCCACGCCAGGCTCGGGCTTTTTCCACGCGTTGGTCAGCCAGCCAATTTTCAACCCGCGCGACTTCAATTCCAGCGCTGCTGAATACGTGAAGGCCGCTTTATCCAGGGGAAGAGTGCTGCGATCTCTCGGATCGTGGCCGGCAATGGCGGCGAAAACGCGTGCGCAATCCTCGGCGGAGCGGGCGAGGGGACCGATTTTGTCCATGCTCGGAGCGAGCGCCATCGCGCCGTAGCGGCTGACTCGGCCGTACGTCGGACGCAGTCCGCTGACACCGCAAAACGCCGAGGGGCAGAGAATCGAGCCCCACGTCTCCGTGCCAATCGCAAAGGGCGCAAGGCCAGCAGCGACGATTGCGCCGGAACCGGAGGACGAGCCACAGGTCCAACACTTTGTGTCCCAGGGATTCTTTGCTTCGCCTTGCAGCGAGGCAGAGGCAAAGCGGTAGCCCATTCCGCCGGCCAGCTCGATCATGGCGGCTTTGCCGAGCAGCACGGCGCCGACGCGGTTGAGATGTTCGATGACCGTGGCGTCGTAGTCGAAGACTTGATTGGCGTACGGTTTCGCGCCCCAGCTGCATGGCACGCCTTTTACGGCGAGCAAATCCTTTGCGGCGTAGGGAATTCCGTGGAGCGGTCCGCGATAGTGGCCACTGTGAATTTCTTTTTCCGCGGTCTTGGCCTGCGCCAGCGCGATTTCCGGAGTCAGGCGAGCGTAGGCGTTGTAACGAGGGCCAAGCTTTTCGCTGCGGTCGAGAAAATACTGCGTCAGCTCCACCGGCGAAAGTTTTTTCGCCTCGATGCGTTTCGCGAGTTCGGTGACGGGCAGGAAAGCCAATTCTTCCGTGGGCATCGATGTCCTCAGGGATTCGGCGCGGCGTCGGGGGTTTTTCCGACGCGCGTATTCTCGAGCGGATTCTTTTCTCGCTCGAGGAGCGGTTTAAGGTACAAACCAGGACCGTCGCCATTTTCGGTCGCGTACGCGCGCAGGTGATCGAGCGGGGGCTGCGCCAAATTGCAAAGCCTGCGGATGTCTGCTTTCTGCGCGTCGGAGAAGCGAGTGCCGTATTGGCTGAGGATTGATTGAATGCGGGCTTCGACTTCGGCGTGGCCCTCCGGGGAGAGCTTGGGGAGATCCGCGGCCTGTTGCGGGGCGTTGCTCGTCGGATCGGAAAGGCGCCCGCGACGGTCCGCGGCCGCTACACTTGCGCGTTCATTCGGTGGCTCTGCGGGTGCGGCAAGTGCAGCCCCTGGGGCGACCGTTGCTACTGCCGAGGCGAGGGCTGCGCGACGGGCGAATTCGCGGCGCGAGATCCGGCCAGATTTGGCAGAGCTGGGCTTCGTGGTTTCGTCCATCAAGATCTCCGACTATATCCCTGCGGTGAAGTAAGAACTCGTCCGCGGCTGGTAGGGAGGAGGCTACTGAAAGCCGGCGTGAGCGTCAACCGCGCGAAAGGGAGGATGAAGGCAAAAAGGCACGGCACGAAATGGACAAAATTCGATTCACCACAGAGAGCACAGAGGACGCAGAGCCCACACCCCGGGTCCTACCCGCGATTCGCTGAACAGTGTAGCGGAGGATAACTGGATGAACCTGCGAGTTCTAGCCGAAGGTCAGAGGCGTCACCTGCATTAGAACAATCGTCCATTCTTCCTCTGTAGAGGCGAGAACGATGCTCATGCGGAGGATTGATTTGCTGTGTTCGCTGGAGGCGGCGGCGAATTCCCAGAGGACGGACGCTACGCATGTCTCGGAAGGACCTTTCGTCATGTCTTCTAAGAGCAGACTGGCATTTCTTTTTGCAAAGGGAGCGAACAAAGTTTCGGCTCCGTTGTCGATCTCGGTGCGGCCAATCCAGCGCTTTCCGGACGAATCGACAAATTGTCCTTTGTCGTGAAAGAAACCAGCCACTTGTTTGGAATTGCCCGCTCTCAATAGCCCTAGTATGTCATCGAGGGTGGTTAATGCTCCCGCGGCCGGCCGGGTGCTTGCAACGAGGGAGGCAGGGCTTATTGCAATTTGCTGGCGAATGAGGTTCGCTTTGGCACCTCTGGCTATGAGTAGCCTGGCGGCGAGGGAGTCCGGAAGACGCAGGATGCCGAGCAGAATGTGCTCTGTTCCAATATGCCGGTGGTTGAGGCGGTCTGCTTCTTCGCCCGCTAAATTCAGGATCCTTTTCGATTCATCGCTGAGCGGCACTTCCACGGATGTGGCGAAAGGCTTGCCTCGTTTGACGCGGCTGTCGATTTCATCACGGATTTCGAGACCCGACTGGATGAAGCCCGCGAATCGACGCATGATGGTGCGGTCTTCGCTCAGAAGCCCAAGCAGGATGTGTTCGCTGGCGATGACCGAGCTTCCGTACTGGCTTGCTTCATAACGCGCGAAGAAAATGACGCGGCGAGCTGTCTCGGTGTAACGCTCAAACATGGGACTAGAAGTCTATGCCTTGCTTGCGAGCGGGGGCAATTGCCGCACGTAAAGCCATCCCTGGGCCGGCACCCTTTGGGCTACAATGCTGGTCACCTCCTCATGATTACGCGTCGCGATTTCACGAAACTCGCAGGCTTCGCCGCCGGAAGCATGTTGGTATCTCCCGGCGGGGAATCGCAGGAGGGGCAACCTTCTGAAGTCCGAAATGCTGCCGTTACGAGCGGTTTCGTTCAGAACGCGGGCGCCGAGATCTACTACGAGTGCACCGGCAGCGGACCAGCGATCGTGTTTGCCCACGGACTGGGCGGGAATCATCTTTCGTGGTGGCAGCAGGTTCCTCATTTTTCGCATCGCTACACGTGCGTTACCTTTGCTCATCGCGGATTTTCTCCTTCGCGTGTTACGTCCGGCGTTGTCGACCCTGTACTGTTTGAAGGGGACCTGTTGGCACTGGTTGATCATCTTAAACTTGAGGAAGTCCGGCTCGTGGCACAGTCCATGGGAGGGTGGACATGCCTGCACTTTACTTTGCGTCATCCAAAGCGCGTCCGGGCTTTAGTTATGGCGGCAACCGGAGGCGCGGTTGATTTGAAGACAGTCGATGCAGGCGACCGCAAGGGCATCGAGAGTTGGGTTGCAGCACACCAAGGAATTCAGGCTGACCTTGGCAAGCGGGGCATTCATCCGGCCGCCGGAGAGCGGATGGCGCGCGCGCGACCTGCTCTGGAATTCTTATATCGCGAAATCGACCGCCTCAGCAGCGGCCTCGATAAAGAGGCGCTTCGCGCAAAATTATTGGCCGCGCGGACTTTGCCGGCGGCAGATTTGAAGCAGTTGACGGCGCCGGTGCGACGTGGTTTTTCCACCTCCTGCGGCAGCCGCCCTTGCAAATCTCGTTCCCGGAGCAAAATTGGAATCGGTTCCCGAAGCCGGCCATTCGGTTTATTTCCAGCGGCCCGAGATTTTCAACCGGATGGTATCCAACTTCTTTGAAACACACCAAGGCCCCGCTGCAACTTCCGCCTCCTGAATCGTCGCTTGATTTTGTCAGGGACGGCCGGGCTGAAGCCCGGCCCCTGTATTCCCACCTACCTGGAGGCGATCTGCTTCGATTCGTTGCGCGGTGAATTGGCCTGCAGGACGCGAACGAGGTGGCGGCCGGTTGCGGGAGTGGCGACTCTGTTTTCCAGCAGGATGGCTTTGGCGGTAACTTTGCGGCCGTAAATCCGCTCGTTGGCTTTGTTGTCTGGACGCAGAGTGGAACCTTCGAGGGAAATGCCGGCGAATAGTCCGCGCGAGCGGGAATAGCTTAGGATCTCTGCTCTCATCCAGAGATCGGTGTCCGCGGAGGCATCGCGGCCTTTGGGACCGGCGGCGGCGGAGGCGTCTCCTCCCAACTTGATCTTGCTGCTGAGAATGGAAGCGACGCCTCTCTGGTTCATGACCAGAAGAATCAGGTCCGTGGATTCGCCGCCAATTTGCATTCCGAGGCTATCGCCTTCGAGGGCGTACATGGCGGGAGCACCCCAACGTCCGTTGAATTCCTTGCCGGTGCGGCAAACCATGGCGCCGCGGCCATAGTCCTTGCCCATTCCGAAGGCCAGCTTCAATACGGAGGGGAACACGATGACACATTCAGCTTTGGACAGAACCTGCTGGGGCAGATTGTCCGGGATGTTCAGGATTTCCTGCATGACTACGCCGCAATTTTCGAGGCGCTTTTGTTCCTTGGTTCTGGCTACGGCATAAACGGCGCCCGCAGCCAAGGAAAGGCACACTGCAAACGCAAAGTATCGCTTCATCACTGGCCTCCATGGCAGAAATGCTTTTCAAAACGTGGGGCTTCGCCCGAGTCTGTGACGGGGCGGTCTTAACCGGCGGACCCAATTGAGAACCTTGGATAACAACTGATCCTTATCTATCCAGGCAGGTCGTGCGAGTAAGGTCCTGTTCGACGTCCTCGCCGCAGTCTTGCGTGGACGTATGCCCTGCGCTCGCTGCGTCGAAATGTGCCCTACCCAAACGCCCGGAGGATTGATAGTCGCCTCATGATGCCGAGCGAGGCGATTGTGATACTCCGCGGTGGCGGCCACGTCCTCGCGCCCAAACCTTGGCAATCGAGGAGGAAACAGACTACACAAAGACTGAAAAAGCAGATTCATCTGCCCCAACGCTTCCGACACAGCTGGGCTCGGATCGATGCGGCGAATCTAACTGCGTAAGCTTGCAAACTGAATCTTAGACTTCGTTCAGACACGAGTCTGTCCACTTGTAGACAACTTCGTGGTTTATTTGCGTCTGGATCGAGCGAGCACGGAACTCCGGTTCATCCGGGGCGACATTTATACCCGCGATGGGCAAGCGGCTTGGCACTGTGAAATCTACTTCGGATTGACAGCGCTAGTCTGTGTTGGAGCCTCAGTGTCAGCCGGATAGATAATGATCTCGACGGTGCCCCAGTCGGAATCAGAGGCGGGGCCCTTGCCTTTCCCGAGTCCCAGGGTCTTGAGTTGCGCATCATCAAAGGAGAAATTGCCGACGAGGTAGTCTCGCACCACCATGGCGCGCGCCTGCGTCAGGGTCAGGTCCTTTTGCGTGTCACCTGCCGAGCCGGTTGAAACGACGACAACGGCAACTCCAAACTCCGTGTCGGCCAGAAACTGGCCGGCAGCACGCAATGATTTCTGATTTTTGGGTTTGGCGGTGTCCACTCTTTCGAAAAGCTGCTGCGATTCGAAAGTAAATGTTTTCATAGGCGCCGCCTGGGGAAGCTGCGGGATTTCGTTTTTCGCCAGCTCGGAAGAGTTTTCGTAGCCGCGATTCTTGAAATAGCCGCGCAACAGGAAATTCTGCTTCATGGCTTCCATGTTTTCCTGGAAGGAGGCGACTCCCGCTTGCGCATGGTTGACCGTGTCACGCAACCCGACGGTCGTCTGGTCCAATTGGGTATAAATCTTCTTATCGTTGACCAGAGTGCCGATGGTTCCTTGACCTTGGTTGATCTTGCCGCTGATGGAGCCCAGATTCGCGGCGGCCACGGTGACGTTGTCCAGAATACCGTCAGCCTTCTTCATGAGGTCCGCAATGACAAGCGGGGGTTGGCTGGCGATGGTGTCGTCATCCTTTACATTCAGGGCCTGCGCGGATCCAAAAGAGATGGAGACATATTCGTTCCCCAGGAGGCCTTCGGTCTCGATGGCCGCTACTGAGTCTTGCTTGATGATGTCGTGTGTCGAGCGCTCGAGATCCATCAGCACGGTGATTGTACCGGCCGGCTTATTCGGTAGCTGAATATCGCGCACCGTGCCGCTGTGCACGCCACCGACGCGCACTTCCGCGCCTGGATCGAGGCCCACTACGGTAGCGAACTGCGCCTTCAATCGATACGTGGTGGTGAAGAGGTACTGCTTGCTTCCGATAATGAAGATTCCCGCCGCCAGCATCGCCAGCGTCGTAATGATAAAGGCTCCGAGCCTCACCGCCCTTGACATATAAGCTCCCTATGAATCTCGCTTCAAAAATTCCGAGACAAATTCGTCATCACTCTTTTCAAGCTCCGTGAAGCTGCCTTCGATCAATACATTTCCATCGTGCAGCAGCGCTATGCGATCCGCGATGGTTTTTGCGCTATGCAAGTCATGAGTGACCACAATAGACGCCATGTCGTGTTCCTCTTGCAGCTTGAGAATCAACTCATCGATCTCGCCGGAGGTGATGGGATCGAGGCCGGCGGTCGGTTCATCGAGCAATAAGATGCCGGGCTCGAGAGCTAGCGCGCGCGCCAGCCCTACGCGTTTCTGCATGCCGCCGGAAAGATCGCTGGGCATTTTCTGGAGATCGCCTTCCATGCCCACGCTTGCGAGCAGTTCTTTGACGCGATGTCCCTGCTCCGATTCGGTCATTTTCGTATGGCGCTTCAAGGGGAAGGCGATGTTCTGCGCGACGGTGAGGGAGTCGTAGAGCGCCGCGTGCTGGAATAAGAACCCCATCTTTTTCCTGATCTCATTCATGGCATCGAGATGGAGGCGGGTGATCTCCTGCCCGTGGATGCGAATCGAGCCGGAGTCGGGCTTTCGCAAGCCGATGATCAGTTTGAGCAGCACGCTCTTACCGGAACCGCTGCGCCCGAGCACAGCCAAAGTTTCGCCAATGCCCACGGTCAGATCAATCCCATTCAAGACGACCTGGCTCCCGAAGGACTTATGTAAGCCTCGCAGGGCCACAGCTGGTGCGTCACTCTTCCCACCGGAGCTTTCTATCGCCGGAGTGGCGCCGCTCTCTTCTACCGCAAGCAAGACTTCTTGTTCAGGGTGCATCATGAAAAGAACACCAGAATGAATTTCACCAAAATGACATCGGCCAGAATGACAAAGAGCGAAGATAGGACGACCGAACTGGTCGCCGAAAGCCCCACACCGGCGGTACCGCCCTGCGTTCGCATTCCTTGGAAGCACCCGATCATACCGATGATCAGGCCGAAGACAGCGGTTCTGAAGGTCGGAGCCAGGAAGTCGGCGAACGTGGCGCCGTCAACACCTTGATGGATGAATCTGCGGAAGGAAACTGGGTCGACCAAAGTATCCGCGATCCAACCGAATAACACACCGCTGAAATCGGCGGCGAGGGTCAGCAGCGGGAGCATCAGGATGCAAGCCACAATGCGTGTGAAGGCCAAAAACTTGTAGGGATTTACGCCGGAGGCCTCGATGGCATCGATCTGCTCGGTTACCTTCATGGACCCCAATTCAGCGCCGATGCCGGCCCCTACGCGGCCGCTGACCACCAAGCCGGTCACGACAGGACCCGTTTCGTGGATGATGGAATAGAAGAGAGCGGCGGGAAGCATGGCCTTGGCGCCAAAACGAGCGAGGCTGCTGCGGCTTTCCAAGGCGAGAACGAAACCGACGGCGGCACCCGCCAATGCCACTAGCGGCAGCGACTTGGAGCCTATTTCGTCGAGCTGACGCAGCAGCTCGCGACCTTCAAACGGGCGTCGAACCGCGGCCCGCAGCACCTGCCACACGAAAAGACCGAGATCCCCAAACCACTCGAGGAAGCGGTTGAGCAGACTCCCGACGGAAGTGAGAGTAGATGACATGAGTGTCGTAGGCGAGCTGCCGTGCGTGCGGTCTGATCCGGCGGCGAGCAATCTGATTTCCTCCTTGCCTGGAACTCCCATTTTGAGATCGAGGACGGGCTGCAGCGATAAGCCTAAAAGGAGCCAAGATCCTTAGAACCAGAGATACCACGTTGAGAATTCCGGTGTCTGTTCCAAAGGGCACACAAACCGCACAGCTTCTTCGTATTCGCCACGCTCGAAAAGCACTGAAGAATCAGTGTCATTTACGTGATGGCCATTGTGCATGCATGTGCTGTATGAAACAGAGATTATCCGGCGCTACGTGCATAGTCATGGGTACTGCGATTCCGGTGGAAAATATGACACGCGCGAAACCGGGTGCAGTCTTGGCCGCCAGCGCGGGGATCAATTGGAGTATGCGATGCTTACGAACAGATGGGCCTGTGTGGCGCTATTTCTTATTCTGTCTCCGACGCTCGCCTGGGCGCAGACAGCAGAGCCGGACAAGCAGAGCGGACCAGATCCCGGGCAGCAGGCGCAGCAATCGGGAAGCACCGTGGATTCCGCGACGCAACCGGACGCCGCAACGGAGCCAAAGCCGCTGATGGATATGCCTACTCCGGCGGCGAACCGAACTCCCGTGAACCCGAAGACAAATAGCCCCGAGGGTCAGCAAACGAAGCGGATGTTTTGGATCATTCCCAATTTTGCGGCGGTGAGCGCGGACACACACCTTCCACCGCTAACCACAGGGGGAAAATACGCGCTTGCCATGCAGGATAGCGTGGACTATTCGTCGTTCGTTTGGGCGGGGATGCTGGCCGGCCAAAGCATGGCTTTGAGGTCGTATCCGGAGTTGCGCAACGGGGTTGCTGGCTATAGCCGCTATTATTGGCGGGCGTTCGCGGATCAAGCCTCCGGATCTTTCTTCACCGAAGCGTTCGTTCCGGCAATCACGCACGAAGACCCGCGTTACTTTACCCTCGGCCATGGAGGGTTTTTCCGCCGGGCAAAATATGCGTTATCTCGTGTCGTCGTTACCAAAACCGATTCTGGAGGCAGGAGCTTTAACTTGTCCGAGATTGTGGGGAACGGACTGGAAGCCGGATTATCCAACCTCTATTACCCACCAGAGGAGCGCAGCTTGCACAATACCGCGATTAACTGGGTGGCACAGCTGGAAGCTGCAAGCCTCAATAACATCATCAGGGAGTTCTGGCCGGATATCCGCCATAAGTTGCTTCGGCAGAAATAGTCAGGCTGTCTTTGGCTGACGTTGTGTGCGGGCTTCGGCCTGGCTTGGCCGCGGTAAAAGGACGGCGTCTACAGTACTGAAAAGCAAGCCAATGGTGAATGTGTCCCGATGTGAACAGACGTCCATCTACGACCCTCGTATGATGCCTTCTAAAGGGGAGAAACATGAAAAAGCTCAGATTGTCAGTAGCCATGCTCACGCTGGTCGCCGTTGGGGCCATGGCCGGATGCTCCGGGACGGCCGCATCACCGGATGTTTCCGAGAGCATTCGCAAATCGCTCGATCGAGCAGGCTTCAAAGATGTCTCGGTCAGTCAGGATCGCGAGAAGGGCGTCGTGACCCTCGGCGGACAAGTCGGGAGTGAGAATGACAAGGCCCAAGCCGAATCGCTGGCGAAGTCCTTGGCGGGCGCGCAAGTGGTCGCGGACCAGATTGCGGTGATTCCCAAGGGCGTAGAAAAAGAAGCCAAGGCAGTGAACTCCGATCTGGACGAAGGCATCGAGAAGAATCTGGACGCAGCGTTGATCCAGAACAGGATGCACGGCAACGTGAAATACGAAGTGAAGAGCGGCGTAGTCACACTGACGGGAGAAGTGAACTCGCAGTACAAGCGCGACCATGCCGAGCAGGTGGCGACGCGAGTGCCAAACGTGAAGCAGGTCGTGAATGATCTGCAGGTTAAGAATCAGAAAGCCAGCTCTTCGCAATAGAAGCTGCGGCGTTGAACGCAGCGGGGAACGGAGAGCGACCGCGTTGCGGGTTGCTCTGCTGCTAAGGAACAGGTCCACCTTTCGAGTGGACAGCAAGCGGCTGGCTTTCGAGAAGGAGATGCAATGTCATTCGGCCTTTACTCGATTGGATTTGCGATCGTGATCGGCGGGCTAATTTATGCCGCGTACCTGGTGCACATGCCTGCACACTGGATCGGGGTGTGCGCGGCCGTACTCTTGGGATTGGGGATTCTGACCGGAGTGAAGGCGACGCGTCAGAGAGACCCTGTAAGTTAACGACGTTGCCGGAATGAGACTCAGCGGGAGAAATATCCCGTCTTCGAGCGGACGGTCAAGCCGGGACGCTTGGCGCGAATGACCACTTTTCGGAAGGTGTCGTCCTTTGCTGCGCTGGTTGGGTAATACGCCAGCTCGTAGGAAGTGCGCAGCTCATTTTCATGGTTGTTCCATTTTGCCCCGGTGGTTATTCCGATTCCACTTCTCCGATAACCGCGTTAATCAGGAGTTGAGAGCTACCAAGGAGTTGCGCTCGACCTGACGGGTTCCAAATTAACATCGGCTTATGAGAAAAGAAGTGGATTCTCTGTTGAAGTCAGCGACCGCTCGCTAGCAGGTACGACCCGTTATTCCGGCAAGACGACTGCTTCGCCGCGAGGAATGGCGTCGTATGTCGCCCTGTCGATCTTCAAGTGCGCCATGACCAGTTCGGGCGGTGTGCGCGTCAGCCATTCGGTGAATGAAAGGTCCTGGTAGAGGGGGCTCTTGAACATCTCGATGAAGACTAGATCCGAACTGCCGGTGTTCTCGATGTAGTGTAGCAGGGTTTTTTCAACATAGCCGACGTCGCCCGCCTGAAATTCCATGGTGCGCGCCTTGTTGCCGGTGGACACGACGGTCATTCTTCCCTTGCCGGAGATGAAGTACTGCCATTCGTCGGCGTTGGGGTGCCAGTGCAGCTCGCGCAGCCCTCCCGGGTGAACGGTGACCAAGGCCATCGAGGTTGTGGTGACCTTGAACTTGGTCGAATCAACGATGCGCACCTCGCCGCCTTTGGTGCGCTTCGTCGGAGGCATTTCCATGGTGCGAAAAGCGAAATCGCGCGAGGACCCCGGAAGTGCTCCGGCGGCAGCTTTCTGGTCGTTCTCCAGCGATCCGGGAACTGCGCTCTGGAAGATGAACAACTCTTCCTTAGGCAGATTTTCGAAAGCCTTTTGGGGAAGGCCGAAGTTCTTTGCCAAGACCGAGCGCGGAAGGTGCGCCATCGCGTCGCTCAGCAGCACCGTTTCTGATTCCGAAAAATTCCCATCGTCGAAAACCAGCATGAATTCGCAGCCGTCGGGCTCGAGACCCTGGATCGAGTGCGGAACACCGCTGGGGAAAAACCATAGATCGTATTTGTTTGTGTCGGCGACAAAACTTTTTCCGTCCAAGTCTATAGCCGTGATACGCGCCGACCCATAGAGCATGATTGCCCATTCAGCCGCGGTGTGCCAATGCAACTCACGAACGCCTCCGGCCGTGAGTCTCATGTTTACGCCAGCCAGAGACTTCGAGACGGCCAATTCGCGAACAGTCACCTCGCGAGACCATCCGCCTTGGTAAGTTCGCTTGTTCGCAAAGGAGAAAGGATATTTGAATGTTTGAACCAGACTCTTGGAATCCGTTGAAGGCGGCCATATGGAATCCGGATTCTGCCCGTCGAGCTCGGGATTCGCCGGGCCCGGATCGCTTTTGCTCCTATCGCCTGCGGCCTTTTGTGTCTTGGACGGCTCTTGGGCGGCTGCGCCACTAACGGAAAGAGCTCCGACTGCCGCAGCCAAGGCCGCCGAGCCAACTCCTAAGAATCCACGCCGCGAGAATTGTTCCTTCGCGCCCTCAGTTTCCATTTCTTCCTCCTTTTGTTGCTATCGATAGGTTTTCTCCCGAACTGTAACACGAGTGCGGCTTCCGATGTCCGGGCCCCAACTCCCGTGTAGTCGGCTTACCGGAGAAGTGGTTTTGGGCCTATTTTGACTTGTCCGGTTTCGGCGTTAATCAGGAGTGACTTAGGGGCTCGGAGCTTTCAAGCGATCCACGCAAACCAGATTCCTACTACTCTCCACTCGCCACTCTTCTTCGCCAGAACCAGGTCGTATCCCCGCGCAGATTTTGGGGCTTGGTAGATTTCCAAAGAAACCAAGGCTTTGTTCCGCTTGGGATTGAATGTGAGTTCCGTAACTGAAGTGTCTTCCCGTTCCTCTTCCGCAAAGAAAGTGCGGTCCAAAACGACAGTCTTGACCAGTTCTTCCTCACTTCGTGAGGTCGGGTCCTTCGTATGTGGAGCAGATTTGCTTTCTATCCAACGAACTGCTTTCCGAATCTCTTGAATGTTGTCGTCATTCGCCAGTGGGCGCAATAGTGCAAGCGAATCGTTTCTTCCCATCATGCCCAAGGTCAAAGCTGCAGAAAGACCGGGGAGTGCCGATTCATCACCATCATCGGCAAATCGTGCCGTCTCGACGGAGCTCCTCAGAAAACTCAAGTCGCTCTCTGATGTTGTCCCAACGAGCCCTCCCGCGAGGTAAAGGGACATCATGGCCTTAGCTTCCCTATCCCTCTCGGACTTAACTGCATTTCGGAGTGCTCGCATCCCCTGACGATTTCCGATGTAAGCAAGGGCTTTTGCGGCACTGGCCCGTTTTTCCTTGTCAGGGTCGGAGAGAAACTTAATCAACGGAGAGACTGCATCGTCGCCGAGGAGGAACAATTGCCTGGTCCCATCCTCGTATTCTATATCCTTGGCGAGGTTCTGCTCGACACTGTCTTGCAGTGAACGGCGCGACGGCCTTTTTTGTTCCTGAGTTTGGCCCTCTAAGACTCCCAAAAGCATTGTAGAGCCAAGGAGAGGCACGATCAGCAGTTTGGTTGTTATCACGGTGGACACGCCCATTCTCGTCGCCCGGTCGCGGGGAGTTAAAGCTAGCATCTCTCGTTTTGTTGGGAAACTGTTCGATGGTCCAGTCAGAATCGCGGCCAACTCCTGGTTAGTCGGGTTACCGGACAAGTTGCGTACCAGGACTCCACATGTATGGTAGCGCGTTGATCAGGCATATGACCGAGCATCGGACCGAAGCAAATCCGCCACCAACGGTCTCGAGACGCTGAAGCGCAGAAACTCCCGGCCGGTTCCGATTAGGGCACGCGATTCCTTGCTCCAAGAAGAAGCATAGTAGAGTCAGAAGAGGATCACTGCTAAACCCGCTCGCCGAGGAGAGCCTGCATGGTGCAGATCAAGGGGGCCACAATCAAGGAAGCCGTCACCC
>Ga0307475_10001512_pt1 | contig 13822 bp, 11 predicted proteins | sample atmos_gasesECM1C_FD_203317 | JGI IMG/M metagenome (GOLD analysis project Ga0307475, IMG submission 203317) | Hardwood forest soil microbial communities from Morgan-Monroe State Forest, Indiana, United States - atmos_gasesECM1C_515 | ecosystem: Environmental > Terrestrial > Soil > Temperate... | reverse complement strand
AGCCGGTTGTTTTGCGGCGCATTGATGGCTCCTCGGTGGAAATTGAAGCCGGGCCGTTGCGAATGAAAGTGGGCGTCGACGAGATCACCGGCGTGGAAGGGCCGAGCCTTGCTGGCACCGCTCGAGCGCCAAAAGGCAGTGTTACCGTGCGCTCGCAAGCCAGTGATGAAGGAACTGGAGGCGAAATTAATTTGATCGGCTGCACTGTCGAAGAAGCCACGGAGCGCGTGGACAAATTTCTCGACGAAGCAGCGCTGGCAAATCGCTCACGGGTTCGAATTATTCACGGACACGGCACCGGGGCGTTGCGCAAAGGGCTAGCTCAATTTCTTTCCAAGCATCCCTTGGTGGATAGCCAAGCGTTTGAAACCGAGGAGCGCGGCGGTAAGGCGGTCACTGTCGTGGAATTGCGGGCTTAAATGGCGGAAGCAGGATCATTCGCGGAGCGCGTGAAGCAGCAGGCGGACATTGTCCGCGTCATCGGCGAATACGTGCGCTTAAAAAAGAGCGGACAAAATTTTACCGGGCTGTGTCCTTTCCATGCGGAGAAATCACCCTCCTTTGCGGTGCATCCCGTAAAGCAGATTTACCACTGCTTTGGCTGCGGGGCTGGCGGAGACGTTTTCAAATTTGTAATGGAGATCGATAAGGTTGCGTTTCCAGAAGCGATACGCGTCGTAGCCGAAAAATGCGGAATCGCCATTCCGCGTCCTAAGGCCAGCTCGCCAGAAGAGCGCAAGGAAAATCAGCAGCGCACGTTGCTGGTGGAAATGCACCGCGAAGCGCAAACATTTTTCCTTCAGCAACTGGGCGGAACGCCGGAAGGCAAAGCGGCGCGAGCATACCTCGAGGATCGCGGCCTGGATAAAGATGCCATCGCGCGCTTTGGAATTGGCTATGCCCCGAGCGGCGGCGACGTGCTGCTGCGATTTCTGAAATTGAAATATAAAGAGCCGTTGCTGATTGAATCGGGTCTCGTCTCCCGCGACCAAAGCGGCGGCGCCAGAATGTACGACCGTTTCCGCAGAAGAATCACGTTTCCGATCGCTAATGAATCAGGAAAAATTGTGGCCTTTGGATGCCGCGCGCTGGGGGACGACCAGCCGAAATATTTGAACTCGCCGGAAACTCCGATTTATTCGAAGAGCAACGTTTTATATCATCTGGACCGCGCGAAAGAGGCCTTGCGGCGAGCGGATTTCGCGGTGCTGGTGGAAGGCTACATGGATGCTATCGCCGTGGCGCGCGCGGGTATCAGCAATGTAGTGGCGAGCTGCGGAACCAGTTTAGCGGAGCCGCAGATCAAACTTCTGTCCCGCTTCACCAAGCGCGTGATCGTCAACTACGATCCCGACACCGCGGGACAACTCGCCACGGAACGGTCTATTTCTTTACTGCTCGAAAATGATTTTGAAGTGCGCGTGCTGGCACTGCCGGCAATGAATCTAACGGCTGGAGACGGCACTAAATATTCCAAAAACGCCGACCCAGACCTTTATATTCGCGAAATGGGCATCGAGGCCTACACCAAATTATTAAAAGATGCGCCGCCGTATGTAGATTATTTGATCGGGCGCGCTCGGCATATGGACCTTTCGACGGGCGAAGGGAAACTACGCGCGGTGAACTTTCTTTTACCCTACGTGCAGAAAATTCCGAACCGCCTGCTGAGGTCCGAATGGGCTACCCGCATCGCGCAACAACTGCGGCTCGAAGAGCCGGTGTTGCGCGCGGCACTGAGCAAGGCAGCCGCGGAACGACGCAGCGGCTTAAGAGTGGCGCCGGAGCTGGTGGGCCGCGCGGCTAAGCCGGTAGAGCGGCGCCTGATCCGCATGCTGGTGGAAGCCGACAGTTTTCGGCGTGAACTGGCACAGAGGCTAGGCGATGCGGGCTTGTCCGCCGGCCTCGAGACCGAGAAGGTGTTTACCGCGCTCATCGCCGCAAATCTGGCGGGCGGCACGATCGAAGCGACGGAGATTGCCGCTGCCCTAGAGGAGCGCGACCGCCGGATGCTGTTCGAAATACTTTTCGAGGAATCCAGCGAATTGACCTGGGAAGAAGCGGAAAGCTGCATCGAATCATTGCAAAACCGGCAAATGGAGCGCGCCTTGGCGGAGGTGCAACGTAGTATTGAGGCCAATCCGGCCTCCGTGGAGATGCGCAGCCTGCTTGCGAAAAAACAAGAATTGATGAAGCGTCTGGCCGCCGGGCGGTGACCAATTGAGGGCGTTACGCGCAATATTTAGTGGAAGCCCAAGGGCTTAGAGATATCCTATGTTTTCCAACGATTAATAGATTGACGGGGCTAGAGTTAAATGTGTAGCGTAGTAGGGCTTCGCGCGTAACTGTTTGGCTCTTAACTGCATCTTATAGATGTATTTACAGGCGCAGCGGGTTTTTCATTGTGCGTGAAATGGGCAACGCACACGATTCACGGCAAGCAAGTGTTACGGCGCGGTGGCATTCACGAACAATTCGATTGACTTTCAGGGGCATGCGCCGGAGCTTGCGTCAAGCTTACCCGGCCAGATTTTACAAAGAAATTACAAAATTTTAGGGTTCCGATACCGCGGGAGGTATTCGTGGCTGTAGCAGGTCTTGAAGAAAAATATGATGCGGTGCGCCAGCTCATTGCGGTAGGCAAAGAGCGCGGGTACTTGCTGTACGACGAAGTGAACGATTCGCTTCCGGCTGAAGTGCATTCTTCCGAAGAGATTGACGATCTTCTGACGACATTCGAGCGCAACGGCATCGAAATTTACGAAGATGCGGCGTCGGCCAAAGCGGCACGCGCGGTGGAAGTGTCCGCTGAGCCTGGCGCCGACCACGATGTTGTGGTGGTGGAGAAAGAAGGTCACAGCGAAGACGGCGACCTTGATCTAACTCCCGGCTCGCTGGAAAAGACCAACGATCCAGTGCGCATGTACCTGCGCGAAATGGGTACCGTACCGCTGTTGACGCGCGAAGGCGAAGTCACCATCGCCAAGCGGATCGAGCGCGGTCAACTGGTGGTCATGAAGTCCATCACTCGTTCGCCGATTGTGATCAAGGAATTGATCGCGGTTGGCGAGGATCTGCGCAAAGGCGCGCGTTCCATCAAAGAAATCGTCGTGTTTGACGACGAAGAACTAACCGAAGAGAAGATCGCCAATAAAACCAAGCAGACGCTCAAGTACATCGACAAGATTGCCAAGTTGTACGAACAGGCCTTGAAGCAAGCGGTCAAGCTCGACAACACACCGAAGGCCAAGAAGAAACCGTACATTCGCGCCAAGTGGGAAGTGGCTCGCACGCGAGTGGAAATTTCCGTGGCCATCCGCGCCATCGTTTTTAATCCCTTTGAAAAGAAGCGGCTGATCGACAAGATGCGCGGCACAGTCGAACGCCTGCAGTCGCTGGAGCGTGAGGCCGGAAGGCTGGAACGGCGGGCCGATGTCGCGAAAGGCGACGTCGCTTTCGAAGCGCGCAAGGAATTGCGCAACCGACGCGGTGAGCTGAAGGACATTGAAGAGGCCAGCGAAGTTGGGCTGACGGAACTCAAGCGCACTCTTACCTTCATCCATCGCGGCGAAGCGGAAGCCGATCAGGCAAAAAAAGAATTGATCGAAGCCAACCTTCGCTTGGTGGTTTCCATTGCAAAAAAATATACTAATCGCGGACTGCAATTTCTCGACCTGATTCAGGAAGGCAACATCGGGTTGATGAAAGCGGTGGACAAGTTTGAGTGGCGGCGCGGATACAAGTTCTCGACCTACGCGACGTGGTGGATTCGCCAGGCCATTACGCGAGCTATCGCCGACCAGGCGCGCACCATTCGCATTCCTGTGCACATGATCGAAACGATCAACAAGCTGGTGCGCACCAGCAGGCAATTGGTGCAGGAACTCGGGCGCGAGCCGACCAGCGAAGAAATCGCCAAGCGCATGGACATTCCGGTTTCCAAGGTGCGCAAGATTTTGAAGATTGCGCAGGAACCCATTTCGCTGGAGACGCCCATTGGAGAAGAAGAGGATTCGCATCTCGGCGATTTCATCGAAGACAAGGCGGTAGTTTCGCCTTCGGATGCGGTGATCAATCTGAATTTGAAGGAACAGACTTCTTCGGTGTTGAAGACCCTCACGCCACGCGAAGAGAAAGTCATCAAGATGCGCTTCGGGCTGGACGATGGCAGCGAGCACACGCTTGAAGAAGTCGGGCAGTCCTTCGCCGTGACGCGCGAACGCATTCGGCAGATCGAGGCCAAGGCCTTGCGCAAGTTGCGGCACCCTTCGCGTTCGCGGAAGTTGCGAGCGTTTTTGGAAGGGCCTTCGAGGGATTATCTATAGAAGCAGCGAATTAAATTGTTTGTAAAAAAAACGCCCCAGATGCAGGGGGCGTTTTTTTTTATGGCACCCCAAAATGAAAAGAACCCTATAAAAATTTATTCGCCGTGGCTGCCGGCGCGAACCTGTTCTGAAGTAAGCCCGTAAAGCGGCGGCGTGGGCACACCAAAGCAACCGAGGTAGAGATAGATTTGCCCGCGGTGATGTACTTCGTGTTCGACCATGGCCCGCAGCCATTTCGCGGTTTGAATTTGGGCAGCGCCTGGGGTTTTGCATTTGCGTTTCAGATCTTCATCAGTGAGCGTGGCAAAAATCGCTAACGATTCGGCGTGCAGACGCTCTATCAGTTCGATCACACTGTCATAATCGGCTGCTAATTCCGTTCCGTGGCTGGTGTAACGGCCGTCGTGATGCTGGACATTTTCCGCGAACATATAGCGGTCGGTGACGGCAATGTGCCGCAAAAGATCGCCAAGCGTAAATTTGCCGGCGGCATAGCTCCAGTCGATTTTATCTGGCGGGATGCAGCGGGCGACGCGCATGGTGCGTTCGCGGACATTGTCGAAATATTTCAAGAATGGATCGATGGTGGTGATTTCCATAGTGACCTCAGTGAAATTCCTGTCGCAAATCTAATCGCGAAATTTCTAAGGTTCGGCAGCGACGCGCAGTAACTGTCGCGCGTGAAAGGCCGTAAGAGTAGCGCCCGCGTAAAGCAATGCCAGTAAAGTGTAGCCCGCGATGATGCCCGCTCTTTCCGCTATCCATCCGAGGGCCACGCACATCGCCAGTTGTACGGCGGTGGTTACGATGGCCATGGCGGATTGCGTGCGGCCCATAAAATGGCGCGGAACGATGGACATAAGCGCGGACTGCGCCACCACTCCGCCGAGCGCGCGGCAAAATCCAAACAAGCCCTGCAATAATGACGCGGCCAGGAGGAAAGCGACGAACGGAGCGGCCATGTGTCCGAGCGCGAGCGTTGCAAATGCCGCGACGTACAGCGCGAGGCGCAACTCTTCGCGCAATTGGGTGGCGATCAATCCGCCGACAATCGCGCCAGCCGCCCATCCGGATTCGAGATAGCCCAGGCCGCGCGCGCCAGCGTGAAGAACATCGCTGGTGAGCGCCACGAGGACCACGTTGGCGCTCACCACTCCGGCCATCAAGATGGAATGTGTGATGCCCAGGGCGCGCACCAGCGGCTGCTGCTTGAGGTACTGAAAACCTTCGCGGAGGTCGGCGTACATAGCGAGGGAAATTCCGGCCTCGGCCACTTCTGGGTTTTCTCCCGTCGAAAGCGCTTCGGCGGTGGCTTCCGTGGCCTCAGAATATTCGCGATATTTTTGATGCTCGCGTGGCGAAACATAGCCGCTGCGAACTCTGTACAGACAATAGGCGGAGACAAAATAAGTGAGTCCATCGATCGCCAGGATGCCGGCGATGCCGGCGCGGTCGTAAGTAAAACCGACGAAGGCTCCCGCGATGAGCAGGCCGCTCTGCACGCCGATAAGCACAGCAGCATTCGCCGCGGTGAACTGGCTCGGCGGAATAACTTCCTGCACCAGCGCATTCACGGTGGCCCAATACATGGCGGAGGCGACGCCGGTAACCAGGGTCATCAGGTACAGATGCCAGAGCGCGAGGTGCCCGTGCCAGGCGATGTATGCTGTCGCCAATACCGTTACGCCGCGGGCCAGATCTAGAGCTACGCCAAGATAACGGCGGTCGAAGCGATCAATCAGAACGCCGCCGATGAATGGGATAAACAAGCCTGGCAAAGTGACGACGATAACCTGAAGACTGACTTTTACGGTGGAATGCGTGGAGGCCATAATGAACCAGCTCACGCCTGCAAAATTCATGCCGCCGCCGAAGAGGGAAATGAACATGGCGGTGAAGAAGTAGCGGAAGCCTCGCTGGGCCCAGATGAGCGTCCAGTCGACGCGGTTGGTAACGGCTGTAGCCATAAGACTAATTAGTTTACTATTGCGGCGATTCGGCTGCGTGAGGCTGCGCGGCACATGAATTGAAAATTGAAATATTAATCAGTGACCGTTCCTGCGGATGGAGAGGTGGTTTATGGGGAGCGAGGTAAAGTGCCGGGTGCGCTATGGCAAGCAAGAATCGGAGGGTAAAGTGCTATTGGAGACCAGCGAAGTAATTTTTCGCGGTGATTTTCGGTTGAAGATACCGTTCGCGACGATTCAATCCGCAAAAGTTGTGGGCGATGAATTACAGCTGCGGACCTCAGAAGGCGTGGCGACATTTGAGCTGGGCGCTTCGACTGCTCAGAAATGGCGCGAAAAGATTCTGCATCCGAAAAGCAGGATCGAAAAACTTGGTATCAAGCCGGAAATGAGAGTTTCGTTGATTGGTTTCGAAAACCAGGGTAAAGAATTCGTGAAAGAATTACAAAGCACGAAAGCGGTGATGACGTCTGCAGAGAACGAACCGACGAAGGATTGCGATTGTATTTTTTTGAGGATCGATACGAAGAAGCAGCTCGCGCAGGTGGTGAAAATCGCCAAAGAGATGCTGGGCGCCGCGGCGCTGTGGATTATTTATCCAAAAGGACAGCAGCATATTACTGAAGGTGACGTCCTGTCCGCGGGACGTAAGGTCGGGCTGACGGATATAAAGGTTGTGGGATTTTCGCCCACGCACACGGCGCTAAAATTCGTTATCCCGGTTAACAAACGCTAGCCCGCTTTCCATAGCAATGAATCAATGGGAACGAAAATAGTGGAAATAAGGTGGAGTTTTTGTGTTCCGCGATCGGATTTTCGTGTCTATCATGGCGCGAGGGTCGATGAGTTTGAAAGCATGAGCGAATTGCTGGATGTTCGCGAGCTTACTGTGGATTTGCCCACCGCGCGAGGTTGGGTGCGTCCCGTGAATGAAGTCTCTTTGCGCATTGGCGCGGGCGAATCGCTCGGGCTTGTTGGAGAATCGGGCAGCGGCAAGACCATGATGGCTTTATCGCTGATAGGGTTGTTGCCGCCGGGAGCACGAGTAAGTGGCGAGGCCGTTCTTACGCCCGCCAATACGGCGACACAAAACCTGGCGACATTGGATGAACCGCGCTGGCGGCGATTGCGCGGCCTCGATGTAGCGATGATCTTTCAGGAGCCGATGACCTCGCTGAATCCGGTGATGCGCGTGGGAGCGCAAATCGCCGAAGCCATTGCCGCGCATTTTCCAGACACAACCAAAGAGAGGATTAATTATTGGATGCTTGAAGCGCTGCGCCTTGCGGCTGTGCCGGAGCCGTCGGTTCGCGCCGGTCAATTTCCGCACCAGCTATCAGGTGGCTTGCGGCAAAGAGTGATGATTGCGATGGCCATCGCCGCAGGGGTGAGCGATTCCGAAGAGGAGCCGACCCCACTGGAATTTCGAAAGCCCGGCATGCCGCTGACGAAGCCACGATTGTTGATTGCCGACGAGCCTACTACCGCGCTCGATGTAACGGTACAAAAGCAAATTCTCGAATTGCTCGACGGGCTGCGGCGCACGCTTGGTCTCGGCTTGCTATTTATCACCCACGACTTGGGCGTCGTGGCGCGAGTGGCCGACCGCGTCGCGGTGATGTACGCCGGCCGCATAGTGGAACAAGGCCGAGTTGGCGATGTGCTTCGTACGCCGCGCCACCCCTACACGCAAGGATTGATCGCGGCGTCGCCAACGCTCGAGCGCGGACGGCTCTCGCCAATTCCTGGAATTGTGCCGCAACTTACCGAGCTTCCGCCGGGATGTTCCTTCGAACCGCGTTGCCCGGTGCGTTTGCCTGAATGCAGGCTGGCGGTGCCGGAGTTGCGCAATGCAGGACATAACCATGTGGCGCGCTGCATTCTGGTCGCAAAAGAAGTTGTGTTGAAGGAATGAAGTTGTACTGAACCAACAGTTAATTAATGACTGGAGATTTTATTTCTAGCTTTTTGAGTGTGCGAGAACTGTCGAAAAGTTATAGCCGCAGCGGAGGCGCGTTCAAACGCCCTTCAGAGCATGGGCGCTTCATTGCTGTAGATCACGTCAGGTTCGAGGTTACTCAAGGCGAAACATTCGCAGTAGTGGGCGAAAGCGGGTGCGGCAAGACAACTCTGGCGCGCATGCTTTTGCGGTTGATAGAGCCGGATGGCGGAGAGATCGTCTTTGCAGGACGCGATCTGCTTGCGCTGTCCGCTACGGAACTACGCGCGCAACGCCGCGAGATGCAGATGATCTTTCAGGATCCGTTTGCTTCGCTTGACCCGCGCATGCGCGTCGGAGAAATAGTCGGCGAGCCGCTGGCCATCCATGAGCCGAAGCTTTCCAAAGCCGAGCGGGCTTCGCGGACGTCAGCAATTCTGGAGCGAGTGGGATTACAACCGGACGCGCTACGCCGCTATCCGCACGAGTTTTCAGGCGGCCAGCGGCAAAGAATAGGAATTGCGCGCGTCCTGATTCTGCGGCCCAAGTTGATTGTGGCCGACGAGCCGGTATCCGCGCTGGACGTTTCCGTGGGAGCGCAGGTGTTGCTGCTATTGAGAGAATTACAGTCGGAATTCAACCTTACTTATGTTTTCATCTCGCACAGTCTGCCGGTCGTGGCGCAGCTTGCGACGCGCATTGCGGTAATGCGTGGCGGCAAATTCGTCGAGGTGGGCGAAGCGGAACAGGTGCTCCATCAGCCGACGCACGAGTACACTCGCGAACTGCTGTCCGCGGTTCCGGCGCTTCCGGTCGGGTAAATGTTTTGTTGACCTGTAATTTATTGGGGTTTTAGGCGTATTGTCTACGTCGTCCCAGGATTACGCAAATTTCCATTGCGAGCCCCTGCACCCTTAGCGCAGTCCTATGAAGTGTCTGAGGCGGCTGCATCGCATGAGGAGATTCATGTCCACCAACCCAGCAGCAGTCCCCGAAAGCCAACCCACAATCCAGCCTGAAGCCGGCGCGCTAGGTCGCATCACTGGCGTGGTCGTTAATCCCGCGCGCACATTTGCGGAAATTGCGCGGCGCCCCACGTGGGTGGTGCCGTTAGTCACGCTTTGCGTGCTGAGCATTATCGTCTCGGGGCTGCTCGCGCAGAAAACCGACTGGCGCAGTTTTTTTGAGCGCCAGATGAGCAAGAATTCGCGATTCGATCAAATGCCGCAAGATCAAAAAGACAACATCCTAGAAAAGCAGGTGCAGTACGCGCCCAAGTTCGCGTTCGCGTTTGGCGTGATCTTCACACCGATTTTTGTTCTGCTGGTCACACTGGTGTATTGGGGGGCATTCAATCTTTTTAACGGGGCGGCGCTAACCTTCAGGACCGCTTTCGGGATTGTGTCGCACGCCTTCGTTCCGTTGATCATCAGCAGCCTGCTGGCAATTATCATTCTCCTCATTAAACCGCGCGGCGATGTGGACCCCGAGCATTTTCTGGCCAGCAGCCTTGCAGCGTTTTTGCCGGACGACGCGCCGAAGTGGCTCGCGGCGCTCGGCCAATCGCTGGAGTTATTCTGGATATGGACAATGGTGCTGGTGGCCATAGGTTTTTCGGCTGCGAACCGGAAGAAAATTAAACCGGCGGGTGCGTTCCTTACCGTATACGGCCTGTGGGCGGTGTGGGTTTTGGGCAAGGTGGCCTGGGCAATGTTTTAACAGCGCCTGCTGCTAAACTGCGTAAGTGGATTTTTCGTTTGAAGTAAAAAAGACCGATGCGACCGGCGCGCGCCGCGGCCGCCTCACCACTCCGCACGGACAAATTGAAACCCCGGCATTCATGCCGGTGGGTACCGCCGCAACAATTAAGGCCCTGACCCATGAAGCGCTCGAAGAATTGGGCGCGACCATCATCCTTGCCAACACCTATCATCTATATTTGCGGCCTGGACACGAATTGATTCGAAAGCTCGGCGGCCTGCATCAGTTTATGTCCTGGCAAAGAGCGCTTCTGACAGATTCCGGCGGATACCAGGTATTCAGTCTTTCCGCGCTGCGAAAAATCACCGATGAAGGGGTTACGTTTCGCTCCCACTTGGATGGTTCCGAACATCTGCTTACTCCAGAAAAAGCTGTCGAGGTTCAGCTGGCATTGGGGTCCGACATCGCCATGGTGCTCGATGAATGCATCGAGACACCCGCGCCGCGAGAAAAGGCGGAAGCCGCATTGGTTCGAACAACGCGGTGGGCGAAACAAGCGCGCCAGTATTTCTTGGCAAATGAACCCTTGTACCCAGGCGTAAAGCAGTGGCAATTCGGAATCGTCCAGGGAGCGACATTCGCAGATTTAAGGCGAGAGAGTGCCCGGCAGTTGCTGGAACTGGATTTTCCCGGATACGCAGTCGGCGGGCTGGCGGTCGGCGAGCCTCACATGATGACATGCGAAATGACCAACGAGGTGACGGCATTGCTGCCCGCCAATCGGCCGCGATATTTGATGGGCGTGGGCAAGCCCGAGCAACTCGCTGATCACGTGGCGCTGGGTATCGACATGATGGACTGCGTGCTACCAACGCGGGCGGCGCGCCACGCCTGTTTGTATACCAGTGAAGGCCGCGTGCTGATCAAAAATGCGCGCTACGCCGCGGACACCCGCCCGATCGATGCGCAGTGCAGCTGTAGCGTTTGTAAACGCTACACTCGCGCGTATCTGCGCCACCTTTTTGCGGCTGGAGAAATCACCGCCTCGATCCTGGCCACCCACCACAATGTCCACTTTTACCTTGACATCATGCGGCAAATCCGCGAGGCTATCGAGTTCGGGAACCTCGCAAAATTCTCAGCAGAGATGCAGGCTTGTTATGTGGCCGGTCCGGCCTGAGTGGTGAACCGAGGCGCTTATTTGGGAGCGCTTAATTCCGGCGCCGAAGATGACCGCGGGCAGTCTCATCGCGGCCGCTAATATCCAAGATAATGGCGGGGATGGACGCGGGGAACTTGCCCCAGGGCAGTTTTTCCCTGTTTTTTTGAGGTATGCTGGGTGCCGCTTTCGGGCTGAATTACTGGGCTGAACGAGGTTTGCACGTTGGGTGGTCCATCCTTGCGGTTTTTGCAAAGGTGGGGTTCTAAAAACCCTAAAAGAAGGGATCGGTTTCGCAGATCATCATGATTTTCGCTACGTTTTTCCAGACAGCCCCATCGTCGGGCTTCTCTAGTTTCCTGATCCCACTGGGATTGATGTTCGCGATCATGTATTTCATGGTCATCATGCCGCAGCAGCGGCAGCGCAAGAAAGTGCAGCAAATGCTTGCCGCCATCAAAGCGGGTGACCGGGTCATCACCAGTGGCGGCATCTATGGCACTATTAACGGCCTTGACGGCGACTCCGTAATTCTGAAAATCGCCTCGGACCCGCAAGTTAAAATTCGCGTTGCCAGGTCTGCGATTGCGCAGGTGGAGACGCCGGAAGATGCAAAATAACGGATGCAAACTAATTTTCGCCGCCACCCGGCCATGCTCCTGATCTTTTAATCATGAATCCCAATCTGAAGTGGAAAGCGCTGTTCATCGTTGCTGTTATCCTCGTTTGTATTTACGTGCTCATTGGCACGCCGAAATTTCCTACCTCGCTACAAGACATAAAAGATAATTTCGGCCACCAGATCAGGCTCGGCCTGGACCTGCAGGGCGGCACACACTTGATTCTTCAAGTGCAGGTGCAGGAAGCGATCGCCCAGGAAACGGACCAGACCGTTGACCGGCTTATCGGACAACTGCGCGCGAAAGATATTCACTATGACGAAATCCGCCGCGTGGACGACACGCACATTCTGGTGCGCAACATCGATCCCGCGCAGCTTTCCACATTTCGCGACATCGTCACCGCGCAATATAGCAATGTGTGGGACATGTCCCCCGCTGCCGGCGAACCTAACGGTTACATACTGACGTTACGGGCCGCCGCCATTGCCCAAATTCAGGATCAAACCATGCAGCAGTCGCTCGAGACTATCGAGCGGCGTATCAACGCGCTCGGCTTGACGGAGCCGACCATCCAGCTGCACGGCCGCAAGGACAACGAAATTCTCGTGCAACTCCCTGGCGAAGGCGATCCCACCCGAGCCAAAGCCGTGATTCAGGCAGGCGGCCAGTTGGAATTGAAACTGGTCGAGGATCCGTCGTCCTATAGCTCGCAATCCGACGCATTGGTCAAGCATGGAGGCGTTCTGCCTCCCAACACCGAGTTGGTCCCCGGCAACTCTGAACGGCGAACCGCCTCCGGCAGCCCTGAAACAGGAGAAAGCTGGTACCTGCTCAGCCGCGCGCCGGTGGTAACCGGACGCGACTTGCGCAGCGCTACGGAAAATCGCAATACCAATAATCCGGGCCAATTTGAAGTCAACTTTACGTTGTCGCCCGATGCCGCGAAACGATTTGGACCCTTCACCGAGCAGAATAAAGGCCGCCAGATGGCTATCGTGCTGGAACACCGCGTTTACTCCGCGCCAGTGATCAATGGGCGCATCGATGATTCCGGAATGATCGAGGGAAACTTCAGCCAGGAATCCGCCCACGACCTCGCGTTGGTATTGCGCGCCGGCGCTTTGCCGGCATCCATTAAATATCTCGAAGAGCGTACTGTCGGCCCATCCCTGGGCGCGGATTCCATAAGGCACGGGATGCAAGCGTCGGTCCTCAGCCTTTTGGTAGTCATGATTTTCATGCTCTTCTATTACCGCTCGTCGGGCCTCAATGCGGTTCTAGCTCTTATCTTGAACCTGATCATCTTGCTCGCAGTGCTGGCGCTGGCGGGAGCGGTTCTAACCTTGCCAGGCATCGCAGGCGTGATTTTGACCATAGGTATGGGCGTGGATTCGAACGTTCTGGTCTTCGAACGCATCCGCGAAGAGTTGCGCAACGGAAAGTCGGCCGCTTCGGCTGTCGAGTCCGGTTTTGCGAAAGCCTTCCTGACCATCATCGACACGCACGTCACAACCGTGGTGTCCGCTTTCTTCCTTTTCCTGTTTGGCACCGGCCCGATCCGGGGCTTTGCGATTACCCTGACCATCGGCTTGATCGCCAACGTCTTTACCGCGATCTACGTGTCGAAAACGATCTTTCAATACCACTTGTCAAAGATGGACCGGCAAGCACAACTCAGCATTTAAGCGGGCTTAAAAGCAGGCTTAAAAAGCAGACTTTAGACTGTACTAGGACCTGTTAATACACGGTTCGCTGGATACAAAACACGACGGTTATGATGAAGACTCCGTTCGGCGTTTGGTAACCCTACCGCACCGGGAACAAACGGGAACCCTCTGGAGTCTAAGGAAGGGAAGCCAAAACGGGAATGATCGAGCTTTTCAAACAGCCCAATATCGATTGGATGGGCAAGGCGAAGTACTTCTACGCGCTCAGTGGGTTGCTGCTGCTGGCAGGTATCATCTCGGTTGTTTCTCAAGGCGGAATTCGCTACGGCTTGGATTTTAAAGGTGGCACAAACGTGGATGTGCGTTTTGCGCAGCCACCGAACATTGACCGTCTGCGCTCCGGCCTTGCCTCACAGGGACTGGGCAACAGCGAGATTCAGT
>Ga0307475_10001511_pt1 | contig 13822 bp, 10 predicted proteins | sample atmos_gasesECM1C_FD_203317 | JGI IMG/M metagenome (GOLD analysis project Ga0307475, IMG submission 203317) | Hardwood forest soil microbial communities from Morgan-Monroe State Forest, Indiana, United States - atmos_gasesECM1C_515 | ecosystem: Environmental > Terrestrial > Soil > Temperate... | reverse complement strand
CGCTCCGACGCTGACTTTTCCGGAAGACGAATGGAACGATATTCTCAATACCAACCTAACCGGCACCCTGCGATCGTGTCAGATTTTTGGCAAGTACATGCTCGAGCGAAAATACGGCCGCATTATAAATATTGCTTCGCTCAATAGTTTTGTTTCCTTATCGGAGGTCGCTGCTTACGCCGCCAGTAAAGCGGCGGTGGTTTCACTGACGCGGTCGCTCGCGGTCGAATGGTCGAAACATGGAGTGCTGGTAAATGCCATTGCACCGGGCGTATTTCGCACTGAACTGAATACCGCGTTGTTGGACGGCACCGAGCGCGGCCACGAATTGTTGATGCGCACGCCCATGGCGCGTTTTGGTCGAGTCGATGAAGTTGCCGGTGCCGCGGTGTTTCTGGCCTCCGATGCGTCCTCATTTATAACCGGGCAGACGCTGGTCATCGATGGCGGATTCCTGGCCAGTGGAGTCAACCAGTAGCGCTCGGCTATTTTTTTATCAATGCACTAAGATTTAAATCCAGTTGCGAGAGGTGATCAGTGCCGTGGTTTTGGCGCGAAGCAGACGAACTGTCGCGGGCCGAAGTGGACGCGTTGGCGCTTCGACTTCTGGATGAAGCACGGGGACGTATCGGCAAAGAACTTCGCAGAGTGCTTTTGCTGCCGCCCGACCTCACGCGGGCGCACAGCGGCTCCGGCAAGATAACCGAAACTCTTTATAACGCACTCGCCCCGCACTGTGATCTGCACGTCATTCCAACGTTGGGCCAGCATGTTCCTCATACCGCTGAGCAAAACCTCTGGGTTTTCGGCAGCGTCCCCAACGAGCGCATCCACGTTCATGACTGGATTGCGGGGGTGAAAAGAGTCGGCATCGTCCCTGCCGAGATGGTTTCACAAACCACCGGCGGCGCTGATTGGGAAATTCCGGTCGACCTGAATACGTCGCTGATGAGCGAAAAGTGGGACCTGATTATCAACATCGGCCACGTCGTTCCTCACGAAGTCCTCGGCTTTGCCAATTACAACAAGAATTACTTCATTGGGCTGGGCGGCAAAGAAACCATCTGCGCGTCTCACATGGCCGCGGCGATTTACGGCATCGAGAATAATCTGGGAAAACTTATCACTCCATTGCGCAGTTGTTTCAACTGGGCGGAACAGGAATTTTTATCCCACTTACCAGATGTTTATTTTCAAGTAGTGATGAAGCGCAGTCCCGACAACCGGCTGGTCACTTGTGGCGTATACGTCGGAGACGATCTCGAAACGTACTTGATGGCCGCACGCGCCAGTAAAAAAGAAAATATCACGATCGTGGAAAAACCTATCGCCAAAGCCGTAGCTGTCATGCAAGCGGATGAATTTCACAGCACCTGGGTAGCCAACAAGGCCATCTATCGCACACGCATGGCGTTAGCCGATGGCGCCGATCTGTTGATTATCGCTCCGGGATTACAGCGATTCGGAGAGCAGGAATCTGTCGATCGCCTGATTCGAAAATACGGTTACCGTGGGACTCCTGAAACCCTCAAGCGGTACAAGGAAAATTCCGATCTGCGGGAATTAGCTCATGCCGCGGCGCACTTGATCCATGGATCGAGTGAAGGGCGATTCACCATCTCCTACGCCCCGGGTCATTTAACGAAGAAGGAAATCGAACAGGTTAACTATCGCTATGTGCCTCTCGACGAGGCGCTCGCGAAATATCCGCCTGCGAAAATGAAAGAGGGTTGGAACATCATGCCCGATGGTGAAGAGGTATTTTTTATCAGCACGCCGTCATCCGGACTGTGGACCACGCAAGGCCGATTGGATGCGCGCCGGGACTAATCAAACGCGCTTTGCCGGGCGAGTCGGTACCTTAACGATTTTCTGTAACTTCCGTGCTGACACGTTTCCCCGTGCGGCAAGCCTCATAAATCGCTTGCACCAGCACCAAACTGCGCCGCCCTTCCTGTCCATCGCATCGCGGCTTCGTATTCGTTCGAATAGCTCGCAGGAAATCTTCCAAAACAGCCTGATGGCCTCGCGCATCGCTGACTATCGGCGAGGACGAGCTCAGATTTTTGTCGGCTTCCGAATTTTCCAATAAATCCGGCGACGGCTTTTTCAAATCAGCCGCCAGCAATCGATCCTGCTCGATGATCAGCGTGCCTTCCGACCCGCTAAGCTCAAGTCTGCGCTGGTATCCCGGAAACACCGAAGTCGCCGCCTGTAATACTCCCGGCGCTCCGTTGGAAAATTCCAGCAGGGCAATCAGCGTGTCCTCCGCTTCGATCGCATGCAATGCTGTTTTGCATATCGCTTGAGCAGCTTTCACCTCGCCAAATATCCACAACATGAGATCAAGCGTGTGTACCGCTTGATTGATCAATGCGCCGCCGCCGTCAAGGCTCCAGGTCCCCCGCCACCGCGAATTCGCGTAATAGTCTGGCGGACGATACCATTTCACTCGCGCGTCCGCGAGAATCGGCTTCCCCAGCACGCCCGCACCCACGGCATTTTTCACCGACAAAATATCCGGCTTGCAACGATCCTGAAAGAAAACTCCCAGTTGCACGCCGGCTTTCCGTGTTTCAGCGATAAGCGCATCGGCGCGCTCGACCGAAACGTCGATGGGCTTTTCCGTAAGCACGTGCAGACCGTGTCGTGCGGCCGCGATTCCCTGCTGGGCATGAAGCCCCGATGGGCTACCTATGGCCACGAGCTCCATCGGGCGATGTGCAAGAAACTCATCACAATCGGCATACGGTTTGCCGCCGTATTCGCGACACAAGCGGCCCACTTTTTCCGCGTTTATGCCGAAGATGGCCGCTATTTCAACATCCGGAATCGCGCAAGCAGCACGCGCGTGTGTTTCGCTGATATTTCCGCCGCCTATCAGTCCAATGTGCGTAGTCATTCGCGAAGGCTAAAATGTAAGAGCAATACCACGAAGCCGTCTATATTTACGAAGCAAAAAATCGAATACGACTTCAGTATGAGCACCGCCAGAAATTCAGCTAAAAGTGAAGCCGACAAAAGTTAAGCGCTAAGCTTCATCCATGAGGTTGACCCATCCGTTGAACGGCATCCCTAGCATACCCGGAACATGCAGTTACAATGATAGGTCGCAACAATTTAGTGACATCCTTCATGGATAACGCGTGCGCGGACGCCCAGCCATGAGTCCCAGGTTGGCCCTCAATTTTTCCACAAGGGCCCTATTCCTGAACTTTCGCGCCCAGCACTTCCAGTTTCTCGATCACCGGAGCCGACGCGAGCAGGTTCGGCGCCTGCGTCATGAGCGCCTTGGCAATAGGCCCGTTTAAATGAGCCTGCCGTCCGGCTTCATCTCGAAAGGCATCGAAAATCGCGAATGTAGTTGGCCCGAGTCGCAACGCGAACCACAACGGCGTCGTCTCCTCCTGGTTGGCAAGCTGCAGGCCTTGTTTCAAAAACGCGGCCACATCTTCTGCTTTGCCGGGCTTTGCTTCCAAGCGGACAAACAGGGCAAGTTTAGGCATTTCGTATCTCCTTCGCGTCGGAAGATGTCCGACAGCTGCAGCTTGGGCTTTGACACTTCTTTTTGCTAGAGGCAAGAACGCCATATTTAGTATCATCCTTGCCATGCGCGTAAATGTCCTTGCTCTCGACAATGTCTTCGATTTGGGCTTGTCTGCGGTCCTCGACGTTTTTCAAACGGCCAACGAACTCATTGCGATGTCAGCCCTCGCGGTACCCCGATTTGAAGTAAGGATCGTGGGAATGCGAAGGGCCATTAAAACTTCTCAGGGCCTGAGAGTCCCAGTCCATGTTGTCGGCACGCGAGCGCCCGACTGCGTAGTGGTGCCGGCAATCGCATTCAAGATGCCAGGCCCGCTAGAGACCGCTCTCGTCAGGCCCGATGTGCGCGATGCCACTGCCGCGCTTCGCCAATGGGCTCGCCGGGGTGCGACGATGACCGCTGCCTGCATCGGAACCTTCGTGATGGCCGAGTCCGGCCTGCTCGACCATCATCGTGCAACCACCACTTGGTGGCTCGCGCCGCTGTTTCGAAAACGATATCCGACTGTGATGCTGGACGAATCGAACATGATCGTGAAATCCGGACGCTGCGTGACCGCCGGCGCAGCCCTGAGTCACATGGATCTTGCATTGTGGCTGGTGCGAGGAGTCAGCCCGCAACTCGCGTCGCTCACCGCGAAATATCTCATCGTCGATTCCCGGACGTCACAGTCTGTTTACGCCCTGACCGATCACCTGGTTCATTCCGATCCAATCGTTCAGCGTTTCGAAAGTTGGGCGCGATCGCAATTGACACGTGGATTCTCACTCGACGACGCAGCCAAGGCCATTGGCGCCAGCAAGAGAACGTTGGCGCGCCGCATGCACAACGTGCTTGGCAAATCGCCGCTCACATACTTCCAGGGTCTGCGAGTGGAACACGCCGTGCATTTATTGAAAACCGGCAACACCAGCGTCGATGAAGTCGCCGCGCAGGTGGGATATTCGGATGGCACCACTCTGCGAGCTCTTTTGCGACGCCGGCTCAACCTTGGAGTCAAGGAGATCAGGAGAACTCTTTGACGGCAAGCGCCGACAAAATAAAAAATTTGAAGGTGCGCCGTTTTCGATTCACACGCTCGGATAGCGAACCATCACAACATAGTCCACACCAGCCCCACGTGATGTGATTTTCTTCCTTCAAGTACGTGGTGTTGCCAAACCAGCGCCGTGCGGCGGCCCGATTGTCGTCTGCCGTCATGGCGGACTGGAGCTGTGCTTCTTGGCGCAATTCCAGATGCAGGCGCATCTCCTCTTCGAGGTCAGCGTCAAACTTTCGCCGATGAATCAGCATGGCGAGCCGTCTCACAAGTTGGCGCAGCCAGTTCATAACAGAGCTCCTTTCAGACAGCTTCCATCACACGGGTGATCGCTCCGACAAGGCGTGCAAATTGCGACATTTCCACGTCTAATTGTTTCCGCCCCGCCCTGGTTAGTTGGTAGTAGCGAGCGCGTCGGTTTCCCGCCGTGGTGCCCCATTTCGCCGTCACCCATCCTTTGATCAGCATTCGCTGTAGCGCAGGGTAGAGCGAGCCCTCTTCAACCTGAAGCACATCATTGGAGATCCGCTGAATGGAATTGGCGATCTCATAGCCGTGGAGCTCGCCAGCTCGTGCCAACGTTCGCAAAATCAGCAGATAGAGTGTTCCGGGAGGAATTTCGTCTCGATGCAAGCGTCACCTCTTGACATACTATGTCAAGGGGTGAATCGTTGCATGAGATTTCCAGCTACCCGCCTGAATAAATTAGTACCGAACAGTTATTGATGGCCATTGTCACCAGATCTTGCAGGCCTGTTCGCGAACCATCGGGTCTCCCTTTTTGCACCCGAAGGCCTTGGCAAATGCTTCCATATTGGAAATAGGTCCATTTCCCCGGAAATGCGTCAGCGGATGGGGATCCGTATTGGTTTGCAACCGTGCTGCCTCGGCCCGCTGATTGGTGCCCCACACCTGTTCCCATCCCAGAAAAAATCGTTGCTCCGGCGTGAACCCATCAATATCCTTCGGCTGCTTACCCTCAATCGATTTTTCGTAAGCCCCATAGGCAATGGCCAACCCCCCCAGATCGCCAATGCTTTCGCCCAGTACCAGCTTGCCATTCTGATGCAAACCCGGCTCGACCTCATAACCATTGAACTGGTTCACCACGCAATCGCCGCGCTCCGTAAAATTCTTGCGGTCATCTGGCGTCCACCACTCGTGCAGGTTTCCCTTGCCATCAAATTTGGAGCCCTGGTCGTCAAAGCCATGGCTGATTTCATGGCCGATCACCGCGCCAATGCCGCCATAATTCACCGCGTCATCCGCCTTCGGATCGTAAAAAGGCGGCTGCAAAATTCCAGCGGGAAACACGATCTCATTCATCGTCCCGCTATAGTAGGCATTGACCGTCGGAGGCGTCATTCCCCACTCCGTGCGATCCACGGGTTTGCCGATTTTGCTGAGCTGCCGCGCGGTTTCAAAGGTCATGGCGCGCCGCACGTTGGCGTCATAAGAGCCGCGATCAATCGTCAACTTGGAGTAGTCCCGCCACTTATCGGTGTAACCGATCTTCACATTGAACGCCTCGAGCTTAGCCAGCGCCTCCTTCTTGGTCTCCGGCCCCATCCACGACAGCGTCGGAATATCCGCACGCAGCGCCGCAATCAGATTGTTTACCATTTCTTTTGCCCGCGCTTTGGCCGCCGGCGGAAAATATTTCTCCACGTAAACCTGCCCCAACGCTTCCCCCAGGTTCCGGTCCGTCGATTGCACACAGCGCTTCCACCGCGACAACATCTCCTTCGTTCCAGAAAGCTTGTGGTCATAAAAATCAAAATTCTCTTCTACAAATTTCACCGGCAGAGCCGGGGCATTCTCATGAAGCACGTGCCAACGCAAATAAGTTTTCCAGTCGGGCAGCGAAACGCTATCGAGTTCCTGATTCATCTGCTTGAAAAACTCCGGCTGCCGCATGTTCACTTGCTCCACCGGAGGCGCCCCCACGGCCGTCAAATAGCTTTCCCAGGACCAGTCCGGCGTAACCGTCTTCATCTCCGAAATCGCCATCAGGTTGTAATTTTTCTCCGGATCGCGCAATTCCACGCGCGTCTTGGAAGCTTTGGCCAGCGCCGTTTCTATCCCCATGACCGTCTTGGCTTCAGCCTCCGCCTTGTCCGCGGGATCGCCGGCCTGTTCCATCATTTTCGCTATATGCTTTTCATAGTCAGCGCGCAGCTGCTTGGATTTTTCGTCTTCGCGCAAATAATAATCGCGGTCCGGCATTCCCAGTCCGCCTTGGCTGGCAATGGCTATAACCCGCGAGCTGTTCTTGATGTCCTGTCCCGAGCCAAACCGAAATACTGCGTTACTGCCTTCCCGCTGCAGGTGAGCGATCACCGCGTCCAGCGATTTTCGATCGGTGATCCCATTCACCGCCGCAAGTTCGTCCTCAATGGGTTTCAGCCCGGCGGTCTCAATCGCCGAAGTGTCCATGCAGCTCGCATAGAACGCCCCGATTTTCTGCTCATTCGAGCCCGCAGCTGCATTGCTCTTCGCTGCCGCATCCAGAATTGTCCGCATGGCCGTCAAATTATTGTCCCGCAGTTGCGTGAACGTGCCCCAGGTCGCGTATTCCGCCGGAATTGGATTGGCCTTCAGCCACCCGCCCATCGCAAATTCATAAAAATCGTCGCAAGGTTTGCAAGTCCTATCCAAATTGGTCAGCGAGAAACCCCACGACGAATCTCCAGCAGCCCGCGCCTTCACATGCCCGCCGAACATCAGCAGCAACCCCAGATACAGTAACGCCGCAAATCCAATTCCCAATCGCAAACGGTTCGAGTGCATTCAGACTCTCCTCTGTCCTTAGAAAACCGCTACCCTGGTCACAGCAACGTCGGACGAATATTGTCATCCGGGCGCACGCGACAAACACTATCCTACATCCTTCGTTGCTAACACACTCGCTTGTATCTGCTGAAAAAAAAGGGTTCGCCCTCGTTGGGCCAGGGCGCTGCGTTCAGTCCGAGTTTGCCATCGAGAACCACGAGCTAAGCTCGGTCAGCACCGTCAATGCGAATGATTTGAAAGGCGAAAAGCTCACCACAACAATTTCAGACCAAACTGTGCCTGCCGTGAACTGGTGGCGGTCGAGGTAATAATTCCGGCCGTCGGCGATGGCCCTCCGGTTGCCGCTGCGTATACCACTGGGTTAGGAGTGTTGAAGTTGGTGCGATTGAACAGATTGAAAATCTCAGCGCGGAATTGCAAGTGTAGACGTTCTGAGAGCGAGAATTTCTTTGCCGCCGATATATCCGTTTGCACCAGCGATGGACCCTGCAGAGTATTTCGCCCTACATTGCCGTAGGTTCCGGGCAGCGGCTGGATAAAAGCTTGGGGATTAAAGTATTGATTCGGTCCGCCCTTGATCACCGCTCCCGTAAAGTTTTGATTGAGCGAGGGCCGCACCGGATTGCGCGTGTCGCCGTCATTGGACGGGTTGTAGGAAAGCTGCGGTGTGAAGGGCAGACCCGATTGCAATGTTTCAATGGCGCTGATCTGCCAGTTTCCAAAGACTCTTCCCATCCATGGACTGCTATCGGACTTTCCGTTGGTGCCGAAAGGAAGATCATACGTGGCGTTCAGCACTCCGGAATGACGCACGTCGAACGAAGCGCGGCCGTAATCCGCTGCTGGGTCCAACGGATTGGCCACAAACGCCGGAGAATTTGTGGCTACGCTGGTGTTCATACTGTCGCCGTCGTCCAGCGCTTTGGAAAAAGTGTAGACCCCGCGGAATTGCAATCCATGGCTGAAATGGTGATTCACATCCACTTCCAATCCCTGATAGGAACTGACGCCCTCGGAGAACCATTGCGTGGTGTTTAAGACCGCATCGTTTTGCAAAGCTGCGCCAGACGGGTAGTACGGAATCGCGGCCGGATAACTTGACGGGCAAGGCGACGCTGGGCAGACCGTAGGACTGGGAAGATTGGCGTCGACCGAGAGCAATTCATGGTATCCGTGCGAACCGATGTAGCTGACGCCGAGCGAAGTGTTAGGAGCTATCTGCTGTTCGATTTTCAGAGACCAGGATTCGACGGTCGGCGTCAGCAAGTCCGGCTGCACGCCGCTCGGAATAATTTTAGCACCGCTGTATGCCGCACCCGGTGCAATGCTCGAAAATGCGATATTTTTTACGGCATACACGTTATTGAACGGTGCGTTCTGATCCAGGCGATAACTTAAGTTATCAAGCAGCGCGTAGTATTCCCCGAACCCTGCCCGTATAACCGTTTTCCTTGAGGCAAATGGCGACCACGCGAGTCCCAGGCGCGGTGCCGGAAGAAACTTGGCATTACTTTTTGTGAAGGCCGAACCGCCGACCGCAGGCTGTGTGATAATGACTCCGTTCGCGTCGAAGAGATAATTCGAAGCGCGGCCGCTGACTTCGTTCCACCCGTTGGTGGACTCAGCGCGAAAGCCGATACGCACTTCGAGTGATGGCCTTATACGAATAGCATCTTCCGCGTAAAACGCGCCTTCCAACGAACGCCAACCCAATGGAGTCTTGCTCGGAGCGAAAGTGTACGTGCTCACTTTGCCCTGCAAAAAACTCTGCAAATTGGTGAACGAAACCTGGCCGTACTGGTCCTGAATGAGGGCGTCGTTGGCCTGAATGCGCTGCAGCCACGCACCAAAAGTCAGTAAGTGTTTGCCACGGGTAAGCGTGACCTGGTCCGCGCCGGTGAAGAGATTGCGCACTGCCGTTAGATTGCCGCCGGCGTTCGTTCCGCCGTTGGTGATTTGCGATGCGCCGTTCAGCGTTGATCCGCCGCCGACAACCACCGCACCGACGGGTTGATCCTCATGAATCCAGCCTGGCAAGCCCACCGTGGTTCCGCTATTGAAATAGAACTCCGCGCGCGAGAAGCCGAACGTGGCGCGATTGACCACGTTGGGGGAAAAAACATGCGTCTCACTCAGACTCGCCACTTGTTCGCGTAGGAAAATGTTCGCGAAACTGATCGGATTGGTTGTCGGCGAATGAGCGTCGCTGTCATCGACGGTATAAACGGCCGCAAAGGAGTCTGTGTTCGACACATTCTGATCGAAGCGAACAGTGCCAAAGTCTTCCCGAATCTGTTGCACCGGGTTGCTGAAGGCCTCGGCGATTCCGCTCGCGGATCCCGTCGAGGTTAGCAGCTCGGGACCATTGGCCACCGGCCAAAGCGCGAGCAGCGGCTGGATGCTGGCCACCGCGCTGGCTCGCGAGGTATTGCCCGGCACGAGCGTAAGATCGCTAACGCCAAGCGCCTGCCGGAAACCTTCATAATTTGCGAATAGGAACGTCTTATCCTTGACGATCGGGCCGCCAACCGAAGCGCCGAACACATTGCGCTCGAAGTGCGGTATCGCGCCGTAGTCGAAAAAGTTGCGAGCATCCAGCGTGCTGTTGCGCAGGAATTCGTAGGCGGAGCCGTGAAAGTCGTTGGTTCCGTTGGCGGTGACAATGTTGATTTGTGCACCTGGACGTTTTCCGTATTCTGCACCATAGGTATCCTTTACCACTGCAAATTCACGCACAGCGTCGACGCCTAGAAGTTGGCCGCTCGTTCCTCCGGGCGTGTTGTTGATTTCGGAGGCGCTGGTGAATTCCACGCCGTTCAGTAAAAAGAGATTCTCCTGCGGACGGCGGCCGGAAACCGCAAACATGTTCCCGACCACGGAATTCGAAGTTCCGATGCCCCCGGAACGCTGCGAGGTGTAGTTGATGATTCCCGGATTCAACGTGAGTAGTTGATCGTAGCTGCGTCCATTCAGCGGCAAATCCTTTACCTGACGTTCGCCGACCAACCCGGAGCCGTCTTCCGTGGTGATCTGCACTACCGTCGGAACCTCGGGAACCTCCACCGTTTGGTGCACCTGTCCGACTTGCAGCTTGAAATTGATCTCTTCTCTTTGGCCGACGACCAGGTTAACCGAGGATCGACGATCGCTCTGAAAACCGGCCTTGGAAGCGGCGATCTCGTAATGGCCCACGGGGAGCGCGGACGCGTTGTAGTGACCCGAGACGTCGGTGGTGAGAGTGCGTTCCGTTCCGGTTTCGAGGTTCCTGATAACGACAGTCGCGCCGGATACGCCGGCGTCGGTCTCGTCGTTCACCGATCCCCACACTGACGAATCCGCTTGTGCCGAAACCGGAGCAACGAGCGGGCCGCTGGCCACTACCAATCCCAGGACAAACATAAAAAGGAACATTTTCGGTGAAGTGAAGTTCAAGCTCTCAACGGAAATCATTTGTACGCTCCAATTTTTCTATTTTTTTATTTTTTGCGTCCTGAGGACGCATCCGCTGCACTTTATTTGCAAACAGGAGTCGATTCGAAGCGGACGGTAGAGAACTGGAAATCAGAGAGGTATCAACAACAACAGCGGCGACAGGCTTGAGCGAAAAACGGGGATAAGAAGAAGCAGCGAGCCAAGATGGAAAGCTCTTGATGTACACGAAGGTTCACGGACGTGACGCCCCGGGCAGTGGATCGGCTACTCTCTGGCTGCCCAATTTAACTTGCACGATGGCGCGCTTGGCACCCAAGGAATGCGTCCCGGACCACACCAACTGCAAGCCCGCGAAGAGCGCCACCATCGCCACAATCGTCTTCAATTTATGCGCCGGAACTCTTCGAGCCAGCAGGCAGCCCATCACAACTCCAGGTACGCCGCCTTCCAGCAGCTGCAGCAACGTGGACGTGCTGATGGATCCGAAAGTCCAGTGCGCGACACTCCCGATGATCGCCAGAACCAGCCCGAAGACAATGTCTGTGCCGACCACCTGCCTTGGCGTCATCTCTGAATAATTGAGCAGAAGCACTGTGCCCAGAGCGCCGGCTCCGGCCGAGGAAAATCCCGATTCCACACCGATCGGAAATGCCAGCCACGGCAGCCAGTGCGAATTGTTTCCTGCAAATCGTGGATTGTGTACGCGCGGAAGAAAAGTTACGGCCGCGGTAATTGCCAGCAGCGCTCCAAGGATGATGACGACCACGGAACTGTTCCCCTCTTTGGCCAACAGCCGCAGCGCAATAATTCCCAGCGCCAGTCCGGGCACGGCGCCAATGATGAGCAGGCGAAAATAACGCGAGTGCACCTGCCGGCCCAGCAAATAGAAAGGCGCGGCGACCAGCCGGAGCACGCCCGCGAAAACGAATGCGGTGCCCACCGCGTCGGCCGCAGGAAGTCCAACCAGCAGCAGCAGCGCCGGAACGGTAAAACTTCCACCGCCGATGCCGGTCAGCCCCACAACCAAAGCGATAGCAAAGCCGAGCAGTAAGTGAGTCACTCCGCTTTCTCCGAAAAGGTATGAATTCCACACTCGAGTTTCTTCCCGCTCCATCGGCCGGACCGCGGATTCGCGGGATCAGAGGGAATCGCGGTGCACGGCTCACAGCCGATGCTCAAATACCCCTGGTCATACTGCGGCAGGTACCGCAACCCGTGCTTTCCGGTGTATTCCCAAACTTGCGCCCAGGTCCAATCCGCCAGCGGACTGACCTTAAGCAAGATTTTCCCGCTCGGCAGCCGGTGATGCTCTACTTTCTGGAGATTTTTTCTCGTTGGCGACTGTTCGCGTCGCAATCCGGTAAACCAAATCTCGAACGGCTCAAGGGACTCCATCAAGGGTTCGACTTTTCGCAACTGGCAACACTGTGCCGGGTCTTCGCGGTAAAGAATTCCGAACTCTGTTTCTTGCTGCGCGACGGTTCGTTTGGGCAGCACATTCACGAGATTAAGTTCCCATTCGGCGGCCATTTGGTCCCGGAACGCGTACGTTTCAGGAAAGTGGTATCCCGTTTCGAGGAACAGAACCGGAATTGCCGGCGCGCTATTTCGCAACAGGTGCAGCACGATCATGTCTTCCGCCTGGAAGCTGCACGTTAAGCACAGTGGCGAGTTCGTTCGCCCTTCCACGATTGTCGCGACGAGTTCCGCCGCGCCGTAACTGTTCATCGTTTCAAGATTTAGTGACTGCAGCATTTTAGTCTTCCTCTCCTGAGAACGATGCGGCGGACCGAACTCGCAACGATTCGGCATGCGAGAGTATTTGTTTCAGCAACTCATTGCGGTCGAAATTCGGCGCGACATCTGCAAAATCGACCAGCGAGCGCCCGGCAACGGCCTCGAGAGTCCGGCGTATTTCAGCGGAACCTTGCGTAACAGCAACGAGCACTAAAAAAGCCGCCGACCACAGCGGACTTATCAAAGATGCTATTGCCCCGGACGAATGATCGTTCTCCCTCAGTACTATCGTTTGAAAACCGCTCTCGAATAGCGCGCGTTCCGCCACGCCAGCAATGCAATCCGGAATCAAAAGAATCGTCGGTCGGTGGCCATTCCGCGCGATTCGTTCCTGCAGCGTAAGTGCCCGCCGGTCCGCATCCGCATCCGGTATATCGGTCACACTCACTGCGATTTCTGAGAGATGTGGCGACAGGTCCTTTTGAATCATCCCGGCGCCTACCGTGGCATTGGAAAGAGGATCTACAAGGATGAAGCTCCCGGTGAGCCGGCTGAGACCGTAGGAATCGAAGAATAGCGGGCTGCTCGTTTCGAGTTCCACGCTGGCGATTCCGTTCATCGGCAGTTCGTCAGCGGTTTCGTGGCTGAGGGAGTTGACGTCAACGCGATAATGAATGTGATTAACTGTCGCTTTTACAAGCCGCGTGGTGTGTTTCAACAAATAAACGTGGCCCAGTTGCATCGGCAGTTCGTTCATCCACACCACTATGGCGCTGAAGCGACTCGAGACCGTGGGCGGAGCACCCGGTGAAACGAGCATGTCGCCGCGGCTGATATCGATTTCATCTTCGAGCTTCAACGTGACCGATTGCGATAGCACCGCCGCGTCGAGCTCACCGTCAAACGTAACGATGGACTGCACGCGGGTGATTTGGCGAGATGGCAGCGCCATTACGGCATCGCCAGAACGAATGGTCCCGCCGGAAACTTGACCGGCAAAACCGCGAAACGCCGCGTCCGGACGAATCACGTATTGCACCGGGACGCGAATCGCCCTAATGCTTGAGGCCGCCTGGATGGGCACTGTTTCGAGATGTTCGAGCAAGGTCGGCCCGGAATACCACGGCATATTCCGGCTGCGATCGACGACATTGTCGCCAGCCAGCGCGCTGACGGGGACGCACAGTACACTGGTAATCTGCAGTTGCTCCGCGAGCGCCAGAAAATCTTTCCGCAATCGCACAAACACTTCTTCCTGATAACCGGCCAGGTCC
>Ga0307475_10001510_pt1 | contig 13822 bp, 9 predicted proteins | sample atmos_gasesECM1C_FD_203317 | JGI IMG/M metagenome (GOLD analysis project Ga0307475, IMG submission 203317) | Hardwood forest soil microbial communities from Morgan-Monroe State Forest, Indiana, United States - atmos_gasesECM1C_515 | ecosystem: Environmental > Terrestrial > Soil > Temperate... | reverse complement strand
CAATCTCCTTTTTGACGCGATCTCGATCCGCGTCATGGATCCGGTCAAACCATTCTTCAGGCCTGTCCCCGATTTCGCCTTCCTGATAGCCGATCATGGCCTTCCAGCGAGGGGAGAAATGCACAACATTGGCAGAAAGATTCCAGTCCCACAGGCCATCGTTGGAGCCGCGAGCTGCCAAGGCATAGCGCTCTTCACTTTCCTTCAAAGCTTCCTGCGCTTGTTTGTGCGATAACTGAGTACCTATGCGAGCCACGGCGACAGGAAAATCGATCGGCTTCGTCAAATAGTCATTGGCCCCTAAGTCCAACGCTTTGACAATGTCGTCGCTCTGTGTTTTTGCCGTGACCATGATGATCGGGAGTTCGGCCGGAGAATAGTGCTCGCGCAGAGCTCGCAAAGCGTCGAGACCGCTGATTTCCGGCATTTCAATGTCCAACAACACCAGATCCACGGTTTCGCGTTTGACACGAGCGAGCAGCTCTTTCGCGTTCTCCGCCAGTCCGACGATATAGCCCTTGCGCTCTAGGCGGCGGGCGAGCATATCCCGGTTCAGTTCATTGTCATCTACGATGAGCAACCGGCTCGGCCGCGAGTTCAGCATCATTTCTTCACCGTGAGCAAGTTTTCGATCTTTTCACTCAGACGTCCAAATTCAACCGGTTTAGTGTCATAGTCATCGCACCCTGCCTCAAACGCCTTCTCCCGATCACTTACCATGGCGTGCGCGGTCAGCGCGATAATGGGAATATGCTGTGTGGATTCGTCGTTCTTCAGAAGGCGAGTCACTTCCCAACCGCACATCACTGGAAGACTTACGTCCATTAGAATCAGATCTGGCATCTCCGAACAGGCCAGCGAATGCCCTTGCTCGCCATCGTGAGCGGTGACAACGGAATATCCCTTCCGCTGTAAACGCCTTGAAAGCATGTCCCGATTCATTTCATTGTCTTCGATTAACAAGATCTTCGGCATGACCGACCTTTCCTTTATGCTGCGGCTGAAGACCGTCGGGTCTTTGCTGTTCACTGTTCCTGACCTACGAGCGCTGCTTGCAGCTCATGCTTCTCCATGCGCGCCAGCAATTTTGCATAGAAGCCGTCCACGTGCCGGTAGAAGCGGGGATGTCCGTCCTGGAGCCAAAAGCCTTGGCAGTAGTGTCGAAGAAATTCTGCTCCCAGCTTGAATAGGACATGCGTCGCCATTTCTTCGGCGATTATAGGAATCTCATCCAGTTCGAAATCCTCATAGGCGGCGGAAGACGCAGTTAGCAGCGCGGCCGCAGCCGGCGAAACTTCCGATTCCGGAAGAGTTGGGTGCAGCAGCAGGTCGCAGCGGTTCTCCAGATAACTGAAATTCACACCGAGTGGACCGCGATAAGCGATCACCGCCCCGATCGGTTCGTCTTTGTTTGCCACAAAGGCCAGCCAGATATGCCGCGTGCGTCGCAGCCCCACGCCACGATACAGTTCGTCTACAGCGTTGAATTCAACATCTTGCTCCAACTCTTCCGCAACGACGTAAATGCGGCCGCGCGCGGCGGAGGCGATCTCCAAAAGAGCTTCTTTGTGCGACGGATTGTACGGTACGACGCGAATTCGCTTTTCCGTGGACAACGAAAGCGTTCTGGGTAGTGCGAAATACGAGTGCCGCTGCACCGACGAAAGCGATTCTCCAATTGTCTGCACCATCGAACCGAACACTCGTGCGGGAAACCGGTTCTCTGGTCGAAACCAATTCTGTGCTGATAGATCGCATCCCTTACGAATCGACGCAGCCGCGGCCGCAAGCATCACGGCGCGCGATGCGTAGGGATTGTTTTCACAAACAAGGTGCTGCGACATCCACCCATGGTGTGTCGTCCGCCAAACGGCAAGGGACGCGCGCCCTCGTTTCTTGTCTCCGGCTGTCAGGACGTAAAGGAGAGATTCATCAGCACGCAACATCCTCCGCCAGTTCTCACGAACTTGTCCGAGATGGGGAAAAAGGCGCGCAGCTTTTTCGGGATACAGGAAACCGGTGTGCTCGTAGAGAGCAAAGATCTCGCTGACGGACAGCGCATTGACTTGGACTCCGTATGCGTCATATACGTCCGGCAGATGCGGAAGACTGTCTACGGTCTTCTGATCAAGCCTGTCTAGCAACATATCGTCGCCTCCGCGACATACATGACAACTCCGGTCCAGAGTACCGCGTCGTTTCCTTTGCTCCGCCACCCGCCTGACCTGCCCAGCCGCGCTTTGAGTCCTCGCTATTAGGCTCCAGAACTATGAAAACCTTCCCTACCTTTGTGCACGAGTGCCGCTTGTTGCAAAATGGGAAAGTCCGGACTGTTTTTCATAACGCAGCCGACCGATAGTAGCCGGTTGGACAGTAAGGCTGTCGGATTGCCAAGGACTTGCTAGAAAGGGCCAAATCGGGACAGAAAGATATAGGCAAGCAACTTGCACAATCGACAAAACTTAATGATTTTGCGGTCAAAACGGCCGGGAACAGGCATACTTCCTCGCCGCCGCGAAGCGCAATTCCTCGTGGAAGAGGGCGCGAGCGTCGAGGCCGTGGGCAAAATGGGGATTCTCTTTATCGTCCGTCATGCGCAAGCTTCGTTTCTTGAACAGAACTAGGACAAGCGCTCGAGCGCGGAATGGAACGGGCACGCCTTGTGGGTCAATATTAGTCGCAACACAACGTGGTTTTTGACCGAGCCTGTACGGGGCATGCGCCCGCCAGAAAGATACGGCAAACCTCCTGAGCAACGAGTACCGCAAGGCCGGCCTTGGGTTCCTTGACCCGTTAGTGCTCAGTCTGGTGTTGACTCTATTTTTCCATGAGAGTATCTAAGCTGAGCTGACGCTCATCAATCCCAGCGGCAAGGAGTTCGTATGTGGAGATCAGTCCGATTTGTATCGCTGATTAGTTTATTGGTCCTGGTGTTCTCCAATCCCGTGAACGCGCAGAAGAAGTTGACAGTCAGCGAGGCTAAGGACCATTACGGCGAGGCCGCGACTGTCTGCGGCGAGGTGGTTAGCACTCGATACGCAGATTCAACGAAGGGACAGCCAACATTTTTGAATCTCGATAAGCCATATCCGAATCAGGTCTTCACCATCGTGATCTGGGGAAACAATCGCAGCAAATTCGGGGCTCCCGAAAACGACTACAAAGGAAAGCGCATTTGCGTCACGGGTAAGATCACGGCGTACGCAGGTCTGCCTGAGATTGTCGCGGACGACCCCAAGCAGATAAAACTCGACGCAGAAAAATAGAAAGTTAGCATTGTATGAACCCGCTACCGAACACGACTCCCGTCGCTTGGCTGGAGTTGATAGTTGAAGGAATCTTACACGGCGCGGATTAAAAAGCAAAAAGGCAATGTTCACATCGGTGTCGTGGAGACATAAAAGTCAAAAGCCCCACGATTACCCCGACCAGGCAGGAGTAAAAACGGCAACCTAGAGGATGGGGTAACCGCAATTGTGCTTATTGCGTTGGCCTATACCAGACGGCCACAACGCGGTACATTCTATTGACATCGAGAGACTGCCGTGCGCGGTAAAGTTCATCGCAAAGCGGACGTTCGCAAAGCTCGTCGAACTTTCACGAGACTCCCAGCTCATAAGTGGGGCGCGGCACCTTGGCAGGTTGATTTCCATCCCGCGGCCTCAGAACTTCCGGATCATGTTGATTTTGCGGTTATTGGGGGCGGTTTTTCGGGGCTATCCGCGGCGGCGTGGTTGCGGATGCTTGCTCCCAAGCGGTCCGTGGTTGTGCTGGAGTCTGATTCCCTGGGCGACGGTGCAAGCGGGCGCACTGGCGGCATGGCGCTGGCAGAGACGGCAGCGGGCAAGGTACCGGGCCTCGGCGACGTACTCGCTGGGTACAAAAAAATTCTACAGGTGCTCGGCATTGATTCGCGCTTAACGCTTCCTGGCGTCTGGGAACTTGGCCGCTCTGCTGCGGTGAAGAATTCACCGATCTCCTGGACCGACTCCGGCGAACTGAAGGTGGTGAGGCTTGTGCCCGGAGGTACGGTTGACCCGGGCAAAGTGCTTGCCGGGCTGGCGCGAGCAGCACAAGGTGCGGGCACACAAATCTTTGAGAACGCTGAAGTTTGCGGGATGGATTTCTCGAACCCGGTTCGGCTGCGGGCCCGGCGCAAAGTCGGGCACCGCATTCAGCGGAAAGAAATTCACGCCGAGCATGTGCTTCTGGCCACGAACGCCTTTTCCCTGGAATTATCTGGACTGCAAGGGGTTGCCGCACCGAAACTTACGTTTGCGCTGGCGACAGCTCCACTGTCTAGCGCGCGGCTCAAAGCGATCGGCCTTTCTTCGCGGCGGCCGTTTTACACCATCGACTTTCCTTATCTTTGGGGACGGCTGCTCGAAACAAACGGGGTTATTTTCGGCGCCGGGCTGGTGCCGGCACCGATCGGCTGGCCTCTTGGTGGCCGCATTGGCTCGCCTTTGAACAAAGAAAATAGCGCGCATGATTTGCGACGTTACAATGTTCGCCGAGGTGAACCCGCCGAACGCCTCGACTGGCTGGAAAGCAGAGTCAGGCAGCTACATCCAGCACTCGCATCCGTGCGGATCAGGTTTCGCTGGGGCGGACCGATTCTCTTCACGGAAGGAATGCGGCCGATCTTCCGCCGGCATCCTCGCAGCCATCGAGTGATGGTTCTTGGCGGATACAATGGGCACGGGGTGGCTCTCTCAGTTTACCTGGGAAAATGGGCGGCGGAAGCTTTGCTCGGGCGGCGACCGCTTCCCACCTGGAACTGATCCAACACAAATTCTCAACGGGAAGAGTCGGATAGGGCACTCCACGAGTGTATTATTCCAGAACTGACGGAGAGGTTCTGGAGGAACGCGGTGCGGAATCCGTTCTACCGGCCGGTGAAGAAGCAGCTTACGCTCAGGCTGGACGCCGATGTAATTGCCTGGCTGCGGGCGGCAATGCTGGAGGACGTGAGAGAAGAAGCAAGCTGAGAGACACAGATCGAAGCGGGTGTTTACGTTCATTGCGGATGTGATAAGAAAGCGTGATGTGCTATTGAGCAGAGGGAGGGCACCATGCGATTCGCGAAGATTATTCTTTGTATTTCCAACGTTTTGCTAATGAGCGGCGTGGCGCAGCAGGTTGTTGCGCAGGGGCCGGAGCGGGAGAAGCGGATTGTCATTGAAGCGAGCACGGCGCTGGATGGGAAGGGCGGGCTTTTACAGGACGCGCGGATTGTGGTGGAGGGGGCAAAGATTGTGGCCGTCGAACCGAAAGCGGGAGGTAAAAGCGAGGCCAAGGCTGGAACTGAAGCAAAGGCGGTAGGAAAGCCAGAGTCGAGCGCGGGGACGAAGGCGAGAACGAAGGCGGAGGCGGTGGATTACGACTTGCGCGGGTTGACGGTGATGCCGGGATGGATTGACGCGCACGTGCACATTACGTGGATTTTCGGGAAAGATGGAAAGAATGCGGGGACGACGGGAACGACGCAGGAGGATGCGTACAAAGCGGCGTCAAATGCTTGGTTGACGCTGATGGCAGGGTTTACGACCATACAAAGCGTGGGGGCGACGAACGATGTTCCGCTGCGGGAGGCGATCGCGAAAGGAATGATTGCCGGACCGCGCATCTTGACAGCGGTCGAGCCGCTCTTTGGGCAAGGCGAGAAGACGGGGACGCCGGAGGAGATTCGCGCGTTCGTGCGGAAACAGAAGGAAGCGGGCGCGGACTTGATCAAGATATTCGCGTCGCAAAGCATCCGGCAGGGCGGAGGGATGACACTCTCGCAGGAACAATTGAATGCGGCTTGCGATGAAGCGAAGAAGCAGGGGTTGCGCACGCTGGTACATGCTTATAAGGATGCGGTGCGGGCGGCGACTTTGGCGGGATGCACGGAGATTGAGCACGGCACACTGGCCACGGACGACGACTTGAAATTGATGGCCGAGAGGCGGACGTATCTTGATCCGCAGGCGGGGCTGATCATCGAGAACTACTTGCTGCACGAGGAACAATATATAGGCACGCCCGGCTACACGGCGGAAGGGTTCGCGGCGATGGAGAAAATTCTGCCGATGAACCACGAACTGGTGCAACACGCGGTGAAAACGCCGGGGCTGAAAATTGTTTTTGGGACGGACGCGGTCGCGGGGGCGCACGGGCGAAATGCAGAGGAGTTTATTGACCGCGTGCGAGACGGCGGCCAGGACCCGCTCCAGGCGTTGGTGTCCGCGAATTCGATCGGGGCCGAAGCGCTGGGGATGGGAGAGCAGATCGGGACGCTTGCACCGGGTTTGCAGGCAGACATTATCGCGCTTGATGGCGATCCGTTGAAGGACATCACAGCCGTGCGGCGAGTTGTATTTGTGATGAAGGGCGGATTGGTTTACAAAAATGTTTCGCGTGCTGCGATTCCTGTTTATGCAGGCATGCAGCCTTGATTCCCGAAAGTCAATAAATTGTCCTGCTACAGAGTACAACAGTTGACATAAGCATTAGACAGGTATAGCACTGTTACGATAACGAGTGAATATATAGGCCGTCGTGGCCGCACTCGATTCGTTGACTGACAGGAGATTAGACGATGATGATCGGCGATCGATTACGAGAGTTGCGCGTGGCAAAACAACTCTCGCAGGGGGACATCGAAAAGCGCACTGGGTTGCTTAGATGTTATCTCTCTCGCGTTGAGAATGGCCATACGGTTCCTGCCATCGAGACACTGGAAAAGATGGCCAGGGCTCTCGAAGTGCCCGTGTATCAATTATTTTATGACGGTGAAGAACTGCCTGCATTGCCGAGGCCAAGTGCACTCAATGGCGACCAGTGGGGGACGTCCGGACGAACGAGTCGCTACCTATTCAAACTCCGTAAAGCTCTCGCCCAAATGAAGCCAGAGGACCGCACGCTCTTGTTGTTTGTGACGCAGCGAATCGCCAGTCGCAGACGATAGTGACGAAGATGCAAGGAATTCGTATGTCGTCATTCGGATCAAATTCCACGCGGGTCACTTGTACTCTGACCTGAGCCTGCGCTGGTTGCAAGCGCTGTGTTGCAATAGGGACAATGAAGAATCCCTTGTGGCATACAGCCCCACCATCTTGCATACTCATCGCGATTGCGGGCATCACCAGAGAAGTTTCAGGCCGAACTGGACCTGGCGCGCTGTTGTGGACGTGCTGGTGATGGCTCCAGCAGTGCCAGAGACGCCCGTAGGATTTGCCGTAGTCGGTGGTGTAAACACGATTAGATTCGGCGTGTTGAAATTGGCGCGATTCAGCAGATTGAAGATCTCCGCGCGGAACTGGAACCGAAAACGCTCAGTGATCGTCGTGTCCTTCAACACCGAGAAATCCCAAGTAGCGAGACCGGGGCCGGGGATGATGTCACGCCCAGCGTTACCGTAAAACCCGCTGTTCGGTGGCGGCGCAAGAAACGCTTGTGGATTGAACCACTGGTTCGGATTTCCGAGTACCAGCGGTCCCTTAAAGTTGGGATTGCGAAACGGTCGGACAGGATTGCGTGTGTCACCGTTGTTTGATGGGTTGTAGCTGAGTTGCGGCGTAAGCAGGAATCCGGATTGTAGGGTGACGATGCTGCCAAGCGCCCAGCCGCTAACCAGATAAGACTTCCCACCCGTCGAACCGCTCAGATACATTTGTCCCTGGCCAAACGGCAAGGCGTAGAGTGTATTCAGGACCGCCAGGTTTGTTACATTGAATGTTGCAAGTCCCTTGTCCGCGCGCAGATTGTACGGATTCGCCACCAGTCCTGGGGCATTACCGGCGGTCGTCTGATTCAAGGAATCGCCATCATCCAACGCTTTCGAATATGTGTAGACCCCACGGAAAGATAGCCCTTTGCTGAATCGCCTAGACACGTCCACCTGTAGGGCGTTGTAGGAACTCGTGCCAACGGAAAACCACGTCCAGGTGTTCGCGATCGTGGGATTCGCCCTTGGGGTGGCAGGCGCAACAAAAGGAATGTAGTAGGTTCCCGCGGGAACCGGAGTATCGGCGATTCCGGCAGGGAAATTCGAAGGGTAGGTAGCGGGACAGGGAGAGGCCGGGCATATAACGGGCACAGGCGTGTTCGCGTCGATCCCGACAAGTTCGTGATAACCGTGCGAGCCGACGTAGCCGACCGTCAGAGACGTGTTGGGTGAAAGTTCGCGCTGCACCCTCAACGACCAGGAGATCAACGTGGGCGTCTGCATGTCCGGCTGGACTCCACCCGGAACAAGCTTCGCTCCCGTCGGCACAGGAGCCCTAGGATCAATCAGAAGCTTCGAAACTGGATAGTTAGCCAGGCTATACGTGGGATTGAAGGGGGCATTCTGATCAGCCCGATACCCCAACGCGTCTTGCAGATCGTTGTACATGCCGAATCCCGAACGCAAGACAGTTTTCGGCCCCAAGGGGCTCCAAGCGAGGCCCCAGCGTGGCTGGGGGAGGAATTTGGCGTTGTTCTTAGTGAAAAGTGACGTTCCGATGTTGGGTTGCGAGGAGATGACGCCATTGGGATACGTGTAATTCCCCGCACGGCCGTGAGCCTCATTCCAACCCGTGGAGATTTCTCCTCTAAATCCAAGAGAGAGTGTGAGGCTTGGTCTAAAGCGGATGACGTCTTCGGCGTAAAACGCGCTGAAGAGCGAACGCCAGTTCATTTCCGTCGGCGACGGGTCGAAGAGGAAGGAGCTTGTCACGCCGGTGTTGATGAATTGCGTCAAACTGGGAAACGTAGCTTGCCCGTACTGGCTGAGCGCGATTGTTTCATTCGACTGAAACTGCTGGAACCAGGCACCGAAACTCAGTTGATGATGGCCGCGCGTAAGTGTCAGACGATCTTCATAAGTGAAAATATTTCGCTTGATTGGCAGGTTACTGCCATTGTTGCTTCCTGCAAGACCGATTTGCGCTTGCGGATTTGAAGCAGCGCTGCCGCCGACCACTACTGCGCCTACGCGCAACCCCGAAAGAAATCCGGCGACGCTGGCGGCTGGGGTACCAGGAGTGGGTTCGCCCGTGAAATAGTATCCCGCACGAGAGAAGCCGAAACGTGCCGTATTCAGGAGGGATGCGGAAAAGACGTGTGTCTCTTCGAGGCTGATGACTTGTTCACGCAGGTTGAGAATGTCCGTACTGTATGGGTTGACGGGAGTCGCAGTGAGATCACCGCCGTCATCAATGGTGTAAATCGCCGACAAAGTATCAGCGGAAGAGAAATTCTGATCGACACGGAGTGTGCCAAAGTCCTCACGAATGGTCTGCAATGGGCTGCTGGAATAAGCCGAGATGCCGTTATAGTCCGGAGAACCAGGCAGCGGCGTGGGCCACAGATTGAGGAGTGGCTGGACGCTGGGAACCGCCGCGGCCCGCGAGGCGAGACTCGGAACAAAAGCGACGGAAGTTTGATTGAGATCCTGACGGAATCCTTCATAGTTTCCAAAAACGAAAGTTTTATCTTTGCGAATCGCGCCGCCCGAAGACGCCCCGAACTGATTTCGCTGGAATGGCGGCGGACCGCCGGGCGCATCAAAGTAATTCGCCGCGTCCAAGGCGCTGTTGCGCACGAACTCATAGAGCGCGCCGCGCCATTCGTTGCTACCGGACTGCGTCACAATGACAACTTGCCCTCCTGGATGCTTCCCAAACTCCGCTCCATAGTTGTCACGCTCGACATTGAATTCTCGGACCCCATCGACGCCAAGAAGCATCCCACTGGCGCCGCCGGGCTGCATATTATTCTCCGCCGCTCCTGTATATTCGACTCCGTTCAGCAAAAACATATTCTGCTGCGGTCGATTGCCCGTCACAGCGAAGTTATTCGCAGTTGAGGAATTTGAAATGCCAGTTCCGCCAGTCTTTTGCGATGTGAAATTGACAATCCCGGGATTAAGACTGAGCAACAAGTCGTAGCTACGGCCATTCAGAGGGAGTTGTTTGATCTCTTTGGCGCCAACGAGACCCGAGATGTCGTTGGTCGTGGTGCTTACGAGGGGGGCATCCTCGGAAACGTTGACGGCGGCTTTCAAGGAACTCACTTGAAGCCGAACGTCAATATTTACCTCCTGATTGACGTTGAGTTGAATTCCGCTGCGCGTGGAATCCTGAAAACCGGACTTGGAGGCTGTTACCTCGTAGGGGCCAACCGGCAGGGCCAAGAATAGGAAGGTACCATCCGCTTCTGACATGCCGCTACGCGAAACGCCAGTCTCCCTATTTCGTACGGTTACGCTCGCGGACGAGACAACTGCTCCGGACTGGTCCGTGATGGTGCCTTTTATGAGCGCCGTCACCTGAGCCCGTGCAGTTGCCGCCCATGCGAGCAGCGTAAGGAGTCCGAAAAGGAGCCAGGCTCCAGTGGTTCGTTGCGAGCGACGTTTCGGACTGAGTTGCAGGGAAACATCGGACAAATGAGCATACATAGAACGTGCATGAATCATTACAGTTTTCCCTCAAATTGCAGGTATCCGTCGTACCTGGTAGAACCGAAGAGCCCTATCAAGGTTCCAATTCAATACGGTTCGGAGCGTTAAGTCAAACCGGCTTAAATCGAATACGATGTAGTTGAATTTAGACGAATTTTGGGATCCGAAATCGTCCAAGGCGGGAACGAGGCGGCGTCAGGGGCTAAACCTGCTCTCGGAGGATCATGATTGGGGACGACTTTATAGGGAGCGAAGCTAACCATATTCTCGTCCGATGTTGATACAGGCGCGCGCCGAACATCGGATGGTTGAAGAGGTCACCCAGTTTTGGGAACACTGGCCCGAAGCGTTAACTCCGGTGCTGGCGAAGCACTTGAAACGAACCGGTGTCGCTGGCCGTATCGTCGCAAACAAGTTAATCCGGCTGTTTCCGGTTACCCGTCAACCGTAGGAGTCTCGGTTGGATGGGCATAAGTCCTTTGCCGGAGCAGAATCCACGCAGTGTCGGCCGAGGGATCGGGAGGTACGTGAAAGTCGATGGCTAAATATACGCCGGGCCCTCAACGTCAGAAACGGTCTCGCTCGTGAGAGCTGCAAAGATTCCGGGTGAATGTCGACAATCCGGAACGAGTCCAGTAAAGCCCTCGCGGCCGTCAGCTTCCTGTTCGTCCGTGACTCGGGTCTATCTTCGAGAGTACTGCCAAGCAGCCCTGGCTCCTGGCTCCTATTACAGGGTGAAACCGTGCCGCAAGTCGGCACGGTTTCCAGTCCAGGGTTGTCCTCCGCAACCCGAACTGCTCATGGACGAGCTTCGTAGACGACGTTAAAGGGCGTTTCCGCGGCTCTGCGGAAACGGCTGAAGCCGGCCACGGTAACCACTTCGCGAATCCGTTTTTCGCCGGACTGCGCGCCCAAGCACAGCGCAACTTCCTGTGAACGCGAACAAGGCGTGCACAGCAAAGTTGAAAAAGAGTAGTACACGCGACCGACCGGATTCAGATTGTCTTTTAGTTCATCGTGAGCAAACGGTTCGACGATCATCCATGTGCCGTCCTTGCTAAGTGAATTGCGTACATGAGTTGCGGCGCCGACTGGATCACCCATATCGTGCAGACAATCGAACACAGTGACCAGATCGTAGTCTTTGCCTGGAAATTCTTTAGCCTTCGCGACGCCAAAGTTGACGCGAACCTCGAGCCCCTCTTTAGCGGCGGTTGCGCGAGCACCGGCGATGGATTTGTCATGATAATCAAAGCCAAAGAATTGCGATTGTGAAAAGGCTTTAGCCATCAGTACAGTGGATGCACCTTTGCCGCACCCAACATCGGCGACGCGCGCTCCGGCCTCGAGCTTGGCCTTCACGCCTTCCAAGGAAGGAATCCAGGAACTTATAAGGTTAGCTGCGTAACTCGGGCGGAAAAATTTCTCACAGCCATGAAACACATCTTCTTCGTGCTCGTGCCAGCCCATGCCTGCGCCGGATCGGAACGCCTCGGTAATCCGGGGAACTGCGGCCAGAGAGCCGAGAGCCAATTGGAAGGCCCCGGGAAGATAGGCGGGACTGTCTTCGTTCGCCAGCGTAAAAGCCTGTTCTTCGCTCAGACTGAACTTGCGAGTCTGCTCATTATAGGTGACGTAGCCGCCGGCCGCTTGCGAGCTCAGCCATTCGCGCACATAACGTTCATCTGTTCCGGTTTTAACGGCCAGCTCGGCTGAAGTCAGCGGGCCCTCGGCGAGAGCCTTGTACAACCCCAGCTTTTCGCCAATCACCACCATGCCAGAGTGGACCGCCGCGCCTAGATCCCCGACGAATTGCCCTACGAACACATTCAGTTTGTCCATATCGAGTGCCATTCTCATTCTCCTTTGTAAACGCGATTTCTCTTCCGTTGCCCAGTATCGAACTGGCGGGAATCATGTCTTAGCCTGAAAACGATTCCAATGAAGAGCGAATACCGTTTTCCTGCTTTTTATCTATCGTCGTAAATTGCTGATTCCTAGGGGATAATGGCCTTCAAAGCTTATGCGACGCACAAGATCGGCAGCAAGCGAAATCGAACTGGACCTGGGGCGTTACGAACTTCGCCGCAACGGATTACGGATCAAACTCGAAAAGAAGCCCATGGAATTGCTGATTTTTCTCGTGAGCCGGCGGGAACAGCTAGTCTCGCGGCAGGAGATTGTCGGCAAATTGTGGGGCTCGGATCTGTTCATCGATACCGAGCCCAACATCAACAATATCGTGCGAAAAATCCGCGCCGCTCTGGGTGACGATCCCGCCAAACCACGCTTTCTTGAAACCGTAGTGGGCAAAGGCTACAAATTTGTTGGGCCGGTGCGCGTCGTGGACGCGCAACATCCACCATCCAACTTTGGGTCGGGCGTTCGACGAGCGGCCAGCCCCGAAAAGACGGCCGGGCAGCACGAGCGCTCGTCATTGGCCGTGTTGCCATTGATGCTTCTCGGCAAGGCCACCGATGACCATGGCGTGTGCCTGGGGTTCGCCGATGCACTGGTCGTGCGCCTCGGGAATTTGCCGGGCGTGGACGTTCTGCCCACTTCTGCAGTATTGAATGTGCCGGCCGAGGCGACACCATCGGAGGCCGCTTTGCGTCTTGGGGTGCGTCTTGTCGTTCACGGCGGCATTCAAGTGTCCAAAGGCCTTTGGCGCCTCTCGATAGAAATGTTTGACACGCACCTCCAGAGGGTTTGCTTTACGCGGAAACGAGATCTGGACCTCAACCGCCTTTCCGACCTCGAAGATGAAATCGCCAAGCAGATCGCCTTGGCATTGAACCGCCCACCAGGATCAATGGTCGCTCAACGTTCCCCACGCTATACCAAGGAACCAATGGCCTATGCGGAATTCATACAGGGTTACAAACTCAGTTCCTCAGGCAATCCTGCGATGCTGGACGAAGCCGCCCGGCACCTGGGCAATGCCGTTACTCGAGATCCCGCCTTTTCTCTGGCGCATGCCGCACTTTCCGTCGTGTGCGCGACGCGCCACTTTGAACTTGACCCCACGAGCGAGTGGTTGGAGAAGGCCGAGTTCCATTGCCGACGCGCCCTGGAACTGGAACCGGATTTGCCCGAAGGGCACGTCGCCAAAGCTTTTCTACTATGGGGGCCGTCGAAGAACTTCCAACACCTTGAAGCGATAGCCGAACTTAAGCGAGCCTTGGCTCTGCAGAACAATCAGCCCCAAGCGTACAACCGTCTGGGCACCATCCTCGCTCACATCGGGCTACTCGAGCACGCCCGTGAAATGTACGAGCGGGCACGGCCATTTCATCCCAGAAAAGCTGTTAGCCATAGCATCGTGCAAGCCTACGTTTGGAACCAGGAATACGACTTGGCACGCGGGGAGATCGAAGCTTGGCGCACCGAAAC
>Ga0307475_10001507_pt1 | contig 13834 bp, 10 predicted proteins | sample atmos_gasesECM1C_FD_203317 | JGI IMG/M metagenome (GOLD analysis project Ga0307475, IMG submission 203317) | Hardwood forest soil microbial communities from Morgan-Monroe State Forest, Indiana, United States - atmos_gasesECM1C_515 | ecosystem: Environmental > Terrestrial > Soil > Temperate... | reverse complement strand
CATGGTTACAGCGATGTGGAGTGAAGACCGTGGCCATGCAGTCAACTGGAGTGTATTGGATCCCCATCTACGAGATTCTCGAAGAACGTGGCATGCAAGCAGCAGATAATATTGAGCCAGTTCTCGTCGCGCTTCTTCCATCAGCTGCTGGAACTTCGCGCCCTCCGCGGTCAGGCGCCGCTGCAGCGTTCGGGTGCTCAAGCGTAGTTCGCGGGCAACATCCTGCAGAGTTGGCCGCTGGCCCGCGAGAAGTTTCTTCACAATTCCTTTGACCTGCTCCGGAAACGATTTTTGAGCCAGCTGTTGGGTCAGTTCAGACTCCAGTTGCGGCGCGACCAGTGCGAGGAGTTCGGCGTTGTGTGTCAAGAAGGGCTTATCGACGTCCGCTCTATCGAAGACCAGCACGTTGTAACGCGCGCCGAATTTTACGGGGCAGTGAAAATGAGATTCGTACATTTTCCGGCGAGACACCGGACGCTGGAATTCCACACGCTTGGGATGGACCGTGCGTCCGGTTCCTCGACGGCCGACGGCGATAATCCAGGCAAAACAACAGTCAATCATGGGTGCTGGCTCGGTCTCCTCTGCGAGCAACCATAAAAACTGCACGGCGCACTCATTCCCGCGCTCGGAAATTTGGATCTGCTGAGGACAAACGAGCTGTTTGTAGCGGGCTATGCGTTGCAGTGCGTCACGAAAGGAACGGGTGTAGACCGCCGCAATCGCGATGGGAGAGTAGCGCTCCATGCGTTCTTCGGTTCCGAGTTTGAGCCCGATGGCGGGATCGCCGCTGACCTCGTAGATGGCGCGGTACAGTGCAAACATTTCTTCCGTGGTAAACAGGATTCTCTCCTGTTCGAAGAGACCGATGGGAAGCCCCGCATGGCGCAGGACCGCGACCGGCGACAGGCCCAATTCCTGGAGTCGCCGCGAAAGCGTGCCCGAAACTCGAAAGCGATTCGTCATGTCACAAAAATAGTCTGGCGAAAGCTGCGTTTATGCCAAGATCTGGTCTCGCATACCACCGTACGCAACCGCGCGGGGGAGCTCCTTGGCATACATGCTATATGGGAATCCCAAATCAATCTCGCTAGCCTCGTCGAGTGCTTTCACGTGTTCCGCTGAGAGCGCCAAGTCAAGGCTGGCAAGATTGTCCCGGAGTTGAGAAAGCTTTCGCGCACCAATTATAGGGATTACCGGCACAGGCCGGTAGCGAAGCCATGCCAGCGCTACTTGCGCAATGCTGCGACCAGTCTGCTCGGATACCGCTTTGACAGCGGCGAGGATCCGGTCAGTGCGCTGTTGCTCCAGCATGTAACGCTTCATCATGTCGTTGTTCATGCGGCCTTGTTCAGGCGAGCCGTGACCATGGTACTTCCCGGAAAGAATGCCGCCGGCCAGTGGCGACCACGCCGTGAAGCCGAGGTTCAACGCCTTCGCCATTGGGACCAGTTCTCGCTCGACGGTTCGCTCGATCAGGCTGTATTCAATCTGCAAGCCGATGAAGGGTGACCATCCGCGCAGTTGGGCCAGCGTATTCGCCTGAGCGATCCACCACGCCGGGGCGTCAGAGATGCCGACGTAGAGCACTTTCTCTTGGCGAACCAAATCGTCCAGCCCGCGCATGACCTCTTCCACCGGCGTAATTTGGTCCCAAATGTGGACCCAGTACAGGTCAATGTAGTTGGTTTGCAGCCGCTTGAGGCTAGCTTCCACTGCTTGCACCATACTTTTTCGATGATTGCCGGCCGCATTTGGATCTGCGCCCGGAGCAGCAAGTGAATACTTCGTGGCCAGCACCATGCTCTGACGGTGATCCTTCATGAATTCGCCAAGAAACGATTCGCTCGTTCCGTTTGTGTAAAAGTTGGCGGTGTCGATGAAATTCCCGCCCGCCTCGCGGAAGGCATCGTAGACCTTCTGCGCTTCACCCTTGGGCGTTCCCCAACCCCATTCTTCGCCGAAGGTCATGGTGCCGAGCGCCGCCTCCGAAACTCGAAGTCCGGAATTGCCTAAGAGTCGGTATCGCATCAGATTCTCCTTCTCCATTGGGAATTTTTTTCTCTGGGTGCCGCTCCCATCCCAGGTCCAACGATAAATCCCAGCTCAGTTTCACTGCGGGACTACTGCAACGCTCCTTGGTTAACTCACGAGAAGAGGATAGTGCTGGAGGTGATCGAGGTCACTAGCAGAGTACGCCAATGTACTTGCAGAACGCGCCAGGCTTCTAGAGAAGCAAACTGTTGCGGATTAGCTCCGCCTGTTGCCCGAAAATACTCGCTAGAGAGTCAGTTGCCTTCAATGTGCGCTTGGATGTTGGTGCTCTACGGAGACGCGCATCCGGTCAGTCGCGAATTGAGCGGATCCCATGAAAGTTGCGTGAATCGACTTCAATACATCGTTCTTGCTTTCTTCAACGTCCGGTGCGATGTGACTTAACAATAGACTGCCTACGTGGCTATCTCTCGCTGCTTCGCCAATTTTCTTTGGAGGAGTGTGCAGTTCGTACAGCTGGCTTGGCGAATTTGGCGGGTCGAGAACTGCGCAATTGAAAACCAGCAAGTCCGCACTCTTCGCCAGTCGAATGAGATTTGGTAATGCCGAGGCATCCATGTCACCGGAAAAGACCACCGATCTGCCGTGATACGTGATTCGATACGCTACCGAGGGGCAGTCACCGTGATGCGTCGCGATTTCCTCTACAGTCAAACCGTTCTCATCCAGAATTTTTGTAACGTTGGTATTTAAGTCGATCGCCAGATCGCGAACTGAAAATGTTTCCTGCGCACCAAAAGTTTTCTGGTACGCGAACAATCCATTATCACCAACCAGCAAATCAACAAATCGCGATGTTTTGGGAAATAGCCCTGCGCCATCAGGGCCAAACACCCGATACTGTATCGGCCCATCGCTGGTGAGCGCTCGAGCGTTAAAAACCGCCGCCAAATCCCCGCTGTGATCGATGTGAAGATGCGTCAACAGGACTATGTCCACTTGCTCAAGATCAATATTCAATTCTCCGATGCGTACAAATGCGCCCGGTCCGGCGTCCAGCAAAATCCGAGGCGTTCCGTCGACCAGCACAATGTAACTCGATCCGGCCCTGCCGAATGCCCGCGGTCCACCTGAACCAAGCACCACGACCTCCAGACCCGGCTTCACACCTGATGCCTGGACGGGCGGCGCCATAGCAGCGGCGAGCATCAAGGAAAAAATCAACAGCGCCTTCATCTTTTAATTCCGCCTGCGTGAACTCAATCGCCAAATCTCTCAGCGGCGCGGGCCCGTAGTTTTTCAGCCTCTTCTTCTCGATTCTTCGGTGGAGCATTCGTTTCAAGCGAGCGGAGAAGGCGCGCCGAAGCCTGCGCGACCTCCTCGATGGCAGCCACAAAACTGGCTTCGTTGGCCTTCGACGGCTTATTGAAGCCGCTGATTTTTCTGACGAACTGAAGTGAAGCATTTCGGATCTCATCGTCCGTGACCGGCGGATCAAAATTAAAAAGGTTTTTAATATTCCTGCACATGCACAGCGACCTCCTATTCCGAACTTGAGGTGTATACCTTCACGCGCCCACGATCACCGGAGCCGAAGGGTTAGAGGATTCTAGCGTGTCTTACCCTGCAGTTTAGCAGCCTGTGGGGTCGGGTTTTCGCTGTATTGACCACTAATATTCGTAACGCCTAAACTACTGGGCCTGCCCGGACATTTTTATTGAAGCTTCGCGGGTGTCAAACCCTGCGCCACAACGACGGCTCGAGCTAATCCAGGTTATCTATTTTTGAACTAATTTCGCCCGCCTGACGGGAAGGTTCTTGACCTTTTCGAAGTACTCCACTCGCGTGCGAAGACAGATTGGAAGTTAGGAGAATTCATGAGTAAGCAAAAGACACCGACAAACGCGCTCGCCGACCCCACCCATCTGCAGTCGCACGATGAAGATGACAAAGAGACTATCCAGGTCATCATTGAAACTCCCAAAGGCAGCCGCAATAAGTTTGCTTTCGACGCCGATCAAAAAGTCTTTGAGCTAAAGAAAGTTCTGCCCGCTGGTATGACCTTTCCTCACGACTTCGGATTCATCCCCTCAACCAAAGCGGAAGACGGTGATCCCGTCGACGTGCTGGTATTGATGGACGAACCCGCGTATCCGGGATGCCTGATAAAATGCAGGCCAGTCGGAATAATCGAGGGCGAGCAAGGCAAGAACAAAAAAGATACTGAACGCAATGACCGCATCGTGGCCATCGAATTGATGAACCATACATACGCTTACGTGAAACACATTGATGATCTGGGAAAGACTTTCGTCAAGGAACTCGAGGAGTTTTTCGTCAACTACCATGAACTATCTGGCAAACAGTATCGTGTCCTTGACGTCCGCGGTCCGGGAGAAGCTCGGCGCCGCATCAAAGACGGCATGCGCGCGGTCAAGAAAAAGTAACGCGAGCTGACCGCCATGCGCTTGAGCTCATGAAGATTAGTTTCAACCCGGACACGACATCCTCGACCAAGCTCGATGTGCGAAAAATTCTAAGAGCGGCACGGAAGCGAAGACAAAAAGGCGCAGCCGGCGCAGGATCGCGCAAATGCGAGTCAATATCCTCGAATTCTCAATTCAGATGTATGGTGCCGCAATTTCGCACGTATCAAGTCGTTAGTCTCCCGATTGGAATGCGCATCCGAGTCGAATAAGATGCTCCAAAAAGCAAGGAGTATCCGATGAGTGCACCCGATGAGTACAACGCCGTTGTAATCGGTTCCGGTCAGGGTGGAAACCCGTTGTGCAAGGCCCTCGCTCTAGCAGGAATGCGCACAGCTCTGGTCGAACGGGAGCACGTCGGCGGCACATGTGTCAATGAAGGCTGCACGCCCACGAAGACTATGGTAGCCAGCGGCCGTGTTGCGTATCTCGCACGCCGGGCGGCGGATTATGGTGTGCAAACCGGAGACATTCGCATCGACATGACGCGAATTCGTAAGCGCAAACGCGACGTCGTCGACAGTTTCAGAAACGGAAGCCAAGTCAGTCTGGAGAAGACTAAAAACCTCGACTTGGTTTTTGGCGAAGCGACCTTTACCAGCCCGAAGTCCCTAGCGGTGCGGTTGAAAGATGGAACGCAGCGCACACTGCGCGCCGAGCAAATTTACATCAACGCGGGATGCCGGCCCGCAGTACCCCAGGTGGACGGTCTTAAAGATGTGTCATATCTCAACAGCACCTCAATCATGGAACTCGATAGCGTCCCCGAGCACCTGCTGGTTCTCGGCGGAGGTTATGTCGGCCTGGAATTCGGACAAATGTTTCGCCGCTTTGGCAGCCGTGTCTCCATCGTGCAGCGTGGTGATCGCTTACTACGCGACGAGGATTCCGACGTGGCCGACGAAATCACCGCGCTCTTGCGGCAGGATGGTATCGACATTTTTCTAAACACAATAGCCGAGAGTGTCACAAAGGTTGGCTCGCAAATCGTGCTAACCGCTCGCGAGAAAGCAGGAACAATACGCCAGCTTCAAGGCTCGCACCTGTTGGTAGCCACTGGCAGGGTTCCCAACGTGGAAGCTTTGAGCCCTGGTTCCGCGGGCATCGCGACCGATGATCGCGGATTCATCAAGGTGAATTTCAGATTAGAGACCAGCGCGGCGGGAGTGTACGCACTCGGAGATATCAACGGCGGCCCGGCGTTCACGCACATTTCCTATGACGACTTTCGCATCCTACGCACCAACCTGATCGACAAAGGGACTGCCACAACCGAAGGCCGACCCCTCCCGTACACGATTTATATCGACCCGCAACTCGGACGCATCGGCATGACAGAAGCTCAAGCTCGCGACCACAATAAAAATATTCGCGTCGCAAAAATGTCTATGTCTTCAGTGGCCCGCGCTCTGGAGGTGGACGAAACGCGCGGATTTATGAAAGCTGTCGTGGACGCCGACACGAATCAGATTCTCGGCGCAGCTGTGCTGGGCATCGAAGGCGGAGAAATCATGTCCATGCTGCAATTGGCGATGATGGGCAAAATGCCCTTCACTAATTTGCGCGATGCCATTTTCGCCCACCCCACCCTAGCCGAATCGCTAAACAATCTGTTCACCCACTTCGCTTCGTGAAGATCGCGTTGACAAAAAGCGTGCGCGAGAAACTCAACGCTGCACGCCCCGTTATTTTGCCGCGTTTTCCCGTGGTATCAGCTGATAGCTGACGAAAGCCAACTGCTTGCTATCAGGCGACCAGGAAGGCACGTTAATAGTTCCCTGTCCGCCAAAAAGTTTCGCCAGTACTTCGATTTTTCCGTCAACTTTATCGTTTTTCAGCGGCACAATTCGAAGCATTACATCTTTATTCTCTGGATGACCCTCCACCTCCTTGCCGTAGGACAGAAAAACCAGCCTTTTCCCATCCGGGGAAATATGCGGAAACCAGTTATTCAGATCGTCTGAAGTGACTTGCTCCTGTGCGGTGCCATCCGGGCGCATACGCCATATCTGCATCCTGCCGGTGCGCACGGAATTGAAATAAATATATTTTCCATCCGGCGTATATTCCGGACCGTCATCCAGTCCTATCGCGGTGGTCAACTGCTTTTCTTCGCCGCCCTCCGTCGAGATTGAGTAGATATCAAATTCACCCTTGCGCTGCCCGGGGTATGCGAGCGTCTTACCATCCGGCGACCAGCCATGCCAATAAGAAGGAGACTTCTGTGTAATGCGGCGTGGTGTTCCGCCACTAATCGGCAGCAAATAAATAATGGACTGATGATCTCCTTGCGACTGGTCGCTTATCGCCAATGTTTTACCGTCGGGCGAGATTCCGTGATCATTGTTGCATCGCACTGCAAAACCGGTATCGATGGTTTGTGGTTGTCCACCAGCGATGGGTAAGCGCTGAATTCGCCCGTCGGCATTAAAGATAAATGCGGCCCCATCGCGCGTCCAATTGGGCGCCTCAAAATGTCCGGCGATGGAATACACAACGCGACGGTCGCTGGAATCCAGCGTGATGGTTTCGAGGGTGCTGTACAGCGTGGTTTGATCAGCAGACGGCGCTCGAGGAACTTCTTTCAGTTCCACGTTCGAAAATACTGCTTTCTCGATGGCATCCTTGTCGTGGCTGCAAACGCCAATGCCCACATAAAATGGCGCGCTGAAGGAAACGCGCATCGCCGCTCCGGCAGGTCGTAATTTTTCTCCACGAGCGCCCAACCACATAGAAACATAATCAGCCCGCTTTTCGATGCGCAATTGCGCAGGCGCTGAAATGTTGGATTGAATTTCATGTGTGAGCGCACCCTTGGCGTCGCGATACTGCAACGATGTCAGGCCGTCGCCGTGCAGCGCTGCATCTACATAGGCGGAGTCGGGCTCCAAACTCTGGCGCATCATAAGAACGGCCTTTCGATGCACATTGCCGCTTTGACCGACAAACGAGATATCGGCGGTCAGCGATACATCACCTGACCACTTCTTCCACGCAAATTGAAAATTGTCTGAGTTGGCCCACATGTTTTCGCCGCTGCCTGACAGTGTGTAGCGATGTTTCGAAGAATCATAACCGCTGTTACCCGCGCGCAGAACTGTGCCAACGTCATCATGGCCTTCAAATACTCCTATACTTGAAGAGGGTTCCTGCCCAAACGCAATTCGGTAGAACCCAAAAACAATCAAAAGCAATAATCCCGCCGCGAGTCGCGCTAATTTGTTTTTCATGCAAGATCCTCTCCGTTTCGTATTTGTTCCACGAAAAGTAAGACGGCATAGTCCTGTTGTCAATTGATTATGGCTAGAAGCAATATTTGCCCGGCGAGATTGCGGATCCCTAAAGAGTTCAGATTTCCAAGTTTTAGAACTTCCGAGTCCGGCGCTATTGTCAATGTCCCAGAAATTTTTCCAGAAAGGAAATTTCCCGGTCGGCCTGTTCGAAGAACTTCTTTGCGCTTGGCCCATCTTGACGTTGCAGCGCCGCTTGAGCTTTTGACATGTACGCTTGCATACGCTGTTCCGCGGAAACGACATCACCACGCAATCCATAACCTTGCGCACTTTGCTGGCTCTTCAAATTGTCCAGGCTTTGCGACACAGCAGCTGCGCGTCCATTTAGTTGGTCTTCCTGGGCCTCGGCTTCTTTCAAATCCGCTGCGGCAGCCTGTGCTTGCGCAGCCGCGGCAGCGGCTGCTTCTGCTTCTGCTTGAGCGCGTTCAGCGGCGGCTCGTCGCTGGGCAGCATTTGGCGCCGTTCCTTGCGAGCCATTAGAGCTGTGTTTGCTATTTCCCGCCGCGTCCCCCTGTGAAGGCGCAGGTCCGCTCGATGCATCAACGGCCGCGCCACTCGCGGTTGACGACGTGGCCGCTGATGGTGCCGCCACCGAAGTGGCCGCTGGCGATCCAGTTGGTTGCGAATTCGTTTGTCCACCGGTGGACTGTTGTGCTGGGAGCGCTGCTTTGCCTTCGCCAGCATGTATCTTCAGTCTGCGCGGCAAATAAAACCCGGCCGCAAAAAGTACGCCGACCACTACAAGGGCACCCAGTCCCATGTACAGTCCACGCTTGCTGCCGCCCGTCGAAGCAACGACTGGAAGCGGAACGGGCTGCTGAATCTGTGGTGCTGGCGGCGCCACCGGTGGTGCAGCCGGAACGCCAGGCGTACTGATCTTTTGCGTCAGCTCTTTATTCCCAGCGGCGTTGCTCAATTTGGATGTAGGACTCGAACCGCCTGCTAAAGGCGCTCGACTTTGCATCGCACCCGCAGGCGACGCCTCACCCTCCTCTGCGGCAACAGGCCGTATCTGCGTATCGCGCTGCAAACGCGATAAGTCACTACGCATCTCCGAAGCGTGTTGGTATCGCAGATTGCGATCTTTCTCTAACGCTTTATTGATTATTTCTTCGAGTGCCACCGGCAAATCCGGATTCAGCCGCACCGAAGAGATAGGCGTGCGGTTCAGAATGCCGTCAAAAATTACTCCCGAAGTTTCTCCACGGAACGGCAATTGACCGGACGCCATTTCGTACAGCACTACGCCAAAAGAAAAAAGATCGGTGCGGGCATCCAGATCTTTCGCTCGGACTTGCTCCGGCGACATATACGCCACAGTGCCTAGCGCCATTCCTGGAGTGGTTAGTTGATCCCGGTCTTCCACCATCGTGCTGAGCGTGTTCGCGGGTCCAGAGCTGGGCTCCTGCTTGGTCACTTTGGCAAGACCAAAATCCAAAACCTTCGCATGCCCCCGCTTAGTCACAAAAATGTTTGCAGGTTTGATATCGCGATGAATTATTCCTTGCGAGTGAGCCGCATCCAGAGCATCGGCGATCTCAATTCCTAGAGTAAGCAACTGCTCCAACTCCAGATGCCCGTTCGTAAGAGTGTGTTTTAACGTCAGTCCGTCCAGATATTCCATGGCAATAAACGCCTGGCCGTTATATTCATCGACTTCGTAAATGGTGCAAATGTTCGGGTGATTTAAAGCAGAAGCAGCTTGAGCCTCGCGCTGGAAACGGGCTAATGCTTGCGGATCGGTGGCGATGTCATCTGGCAGAAATTTGAGAGCCACGTGACGGCCGAGCTTGGTGTCTTCAGCCTCGTAGACCACACCCATGCCGCCACCACCGAGTTTGCGCAGCACGCGGTAATGCGAGATCGTTTCGCCGATCATGGTGGTTATTCCTTAACTGCGCGTCTTTAGGGGGTCTGTGCCACGTCTCCAACCTTGGCGGGTCCCGAGCCATTAAATGTTACTGTAGCCGAATCCTGATCGATCTGCGTGACCGTGCCGCTTCCGATTTTATCGGTGATGGCCTTCAGCACTTTGCCGGTGGCGGGATCTTTCACCGTGCGGACCTGCCGGCTGATATCAAGAGTATCGCCAACCTTCAGCCCCGTTTTGCTGCCCACATTGATGATCAGCGTGTTTCCGCTGACATCCGCTACCAGGCCCGATACCGAAAATTTCACGGTAGGAAGATTGGCTGCCTTGTTATCTAATTGCGTAGCTGTATCGCCTACCGCCGCTTTCACCGCTTCGCCCAATATCGTCTGGCCAAAGTTGCTGCTTCCCATATCCAAGCCAGCACCGCCACCACTGCCACCGCCCGCTCCGGCTCCAATCAGCGAAGTGCCCGAGCGCGAAGACTCACCGGTCCCGGTCACGGCCGCAAGTATTTCACCCGTACTGGTATTTACCAATCGCGCGGTGATTCCCACCACTGCTTTAGCCTTGTGTGTTCCGATGCCGCCGATTCCCATCCTGGATCCGTAGCCCCCAAATCCTCCACCTCCAACGTTAGTGTGTTGATCATCGCGGCCGAACTGCGTGATGCTGCCGATAATGATGGCGTCTACTCCCAGAATCCTGCCGATCTTTGCGGCCGTCGAAGCATCGGCGCGATCGCTATTCGAAAAATTCTGCTCGCCGAGCACTTTGTCGAGGGCGTTGCGCTCAATCACGGAGTACTTCCCGTCCTCCACCAGCTTCTGAACCAGCATGTCGGAAATTCCCTTACCCACATCCTGATCGCTACCAAAAATAGCTTGCGCGTTGGATTTCACTGTGCCGTACTCAAAATTCAGAACCGCAACGCGTTTTTTTTGCGCTAAGCAAGGGCTAGCAATCACAAGAAAAATTAAGGCAAAACAAAGGGATCTGCGCATGGCTTAAACTCCTGTTGTGCTGGAGGTGTGGCCGGACATGACTTCCGCCAACCGTCAGGCATATTTCAAGTGGCAGAATCCTATACCCAACAAATTCAGATGGCAACCATTCAAACTTCCCGCTAGCTCGCCCCGGCCCCTCGCGGCTTTGACCCGAAGTTTTTTAACGCTTCCAAAATTTGTGCCCCGTACCTCTCCACTTTTCGATCCCCAAATCCAGAAACTCCGCGAAGCTGCGCAAGGGTACTGGGCCGCACCTTGCAAAGTTCATCGAGCGTTGTATCGTGCATAACCACGTATGCGGGGACATTCAGTTCCCTGCTAATGCCCCAGCGCCATTCGCGCAAGTGTTCTCTGAGGTCACTTTTGGCCTCTGCTGGCGCTGGCGCAGGCTGAGCCGCAGCCTTCGTTTCCACAGTAACGACTTTCCTTTCAGTCGGTTTTCTTTTCCTTACTGGGGCCGCTCTGAACCAACCGGGCGCGCCGCTACACACGTCGCATGCGTTGCACGCCATCCATTTCGGTGTTTCGCCGAAATGGACACAAATCTGCCGGTGTCGACAACTTTTCGACTCCACGAAATTTCGGATGATGTGATAACGCTGCCATGCGCGCGCTTTCTCTGCGGGGTCCGTTAATTGCTCGACGAAGTAGGTTAGCAGTCCCACGTCGCGTTTTTGCCATAACAACAGACAATCAGCTGGCTCCCCATCGCGCCCCGCACGGCCGGCTTCCTGGTAATACTGCTCAATCGATTTCGGTAACGACAAATGAATTACCGCGCGTACCGCTGCTTTGTTTATTCCCAGGCCGAACGCGATTGTTCCCACCAGCACGCGCACTTCATCGCTCATCCAACGTTCCTGATTTTTTCTGCGTGCGGCGTTGTCCATCTTCGCGTGATATCCGATAGCTGCAATCCCGCTGTGTCTCAGGAATGCGACGGTTTCCTCCACTCGTGTGATCGTCGGCGCATAAATAATGATGTTGCTCCCGGCATAATGCTCCACCGCTCTCAGCAGCAATTCACGTTGATCCTTCGGATCGCACTGCTTCACCTGATAGCGCAAATTTGGACGTTGGAAGCTGGCGATATACTTGTCCGCATCGCGCAACTGCAATTGTTCGACAATATCGTGGCGTACTTGCCGGGTGGCGCTCGCCGTGAACGCTGCGATGGGCCGATCTGGAAATTGTGTCCGCAAGGAATGCAACTGCCGGTATTCAGGACGAAACTCGTGCCCCCACTCCGAAATGCAATGAGCTTCATCGACCACAAAAAAAGAAATGGGTGTGTCACGCAGCCAAGTGAGCGAATCCGGACGTGCCAGTCGCTCTGGCGAAAGATAAATTAACCGGTACTTTCCAGTTTTCGCGTTCCGCAAAATCGTGGATTGCTCTGCCGCACTCTGCGAACTGTTCAATACCGCAGCCGCGACGCCCATCTGTTCCAATTGAGCGGTTTGGTCCTGCATCAACGCAATGAGCGGGGACACGACAATCGCGGTTCGCTCGGGCGTCATGGCCGCGGGCAATTGATAACATAACGATTTGCCGCCCCCGGTGGGCATGACCACACAAGCATCACGTCCTGCAAGCAAACTGTTCACTACCTGTTCTTGAAGCGGACGAAACGAGGAATAGCCCCAATACTGGTGTAGCGCGGAAAGTAACGGTGAGGGCATCGCGGCTCAGTATAACTAACGAATAATATCAGTCGACGATAAACAATTTGGCGCCAGCGCGGCTGACGCTCCGATGCGGTAGGTCGCCGTCTCCGACGTGATAGCTCATCCCCGGCTTAAGTGTAAAAGTCCGGCCATCAGCTAAGCGTGTTTCCAGTTCCCCTTCAAGACACAAAAGCACATGTCCCTTGGCGCACCAGTGATCCGCCTCGTACCCCGGAGAATACTCGACCATGCGCACGCGAATCTCGCCGAAATTCTGCGTCCGCCACAGCGCCTTCCCGGTATCGCCGGCATGTTCGGTTACTGGAATTTCGCTCCAGTCGGTAGTCGAGAAAGCAGAGGCGGCCATTTTCATGGTGCCGAGTATAGCTTCAAGTTAAGGTGAGGTGCGCCGATGTCACATACGCGCGGAACGGTAGCAATTGCCGGTGTCAATTTAGCGTCATCTGTGCTACTCTGTTTTTGCGCTTATTACCTCGGTTGTGTTGTGCGGTCCCTCGGTCGTTAAATGCTTCATCTGAGAATCCCCGCCTGCAGTTTCCTCCGTCCGTTATCAGCGTAATTCAAAACTAAGGCTGGCTTTGTGAGTTGCCACCTGAGTACGCACCTAGGTGTGTGCCGCGAGCAACTCCACCAGCAAGAAAGCTAAAGTACTCAATGCAGAATGTTTCCGTACCATTTTCAGAAATGCTGCTATCTCCTTACATGAAGGAGAAGCTGACGTCGGCGAAGTTTTCTATCCCGACGCCCGTGCAAGCCGCCGCGATTCCGCAGGCGCTCGCTGGCAAAGATGTGCTCGCTACCGCGATGACCGGAACCGGCAAAACGCTGGCCTTCCTCATCCCCGTGATCGAACAGCTCTTGAAGCAAAATACCCCAGGCATCAACGCCCTCGCGCTCGTTCCCACGCGCGAACTCGCCATGCAGGTTGTGGCGCAGTACAACGCCCTGCGCGGCAAGCAGCTTGCGCCCGCGGCGCTCGTCGTTGGCGGATTGTCCGAAGGCGCACAGCTCCAAGCCATCCGCAAAGGCGCCCGCTTCGTGGTGGCCACTCCCGGCCGCCTGGAAGACTATCTGGATCGCAAGCTTTTTCACTTTAATGCCTTGCGCATCCTTATCCTCGATGAAGCCGACCGTATGTTGGACATGGGTTTTCTTCCCGCGATTCGCAGAATCGTTTCCATTCTTCCTAAAGATCGCCAAACCATGTGCTTTTCCGCGACCATGGAAGGCTCCATGGTTCGCGTCGTAAAAGATTACATGAAGGATCCCGTGCGGCTTTCCTTCGGCTCCACGCTTAAGCCTTCCGAAAACGTTCGCGTGCAGGCCTTTGAAGTGGCCATGGACCGCAAAATGGAATTGCTCCAGCGCTTGCTTGCCAAAGAAACCGGACGCTGCCTGGTCTTCGCGCGCACCAAACGTGGAACCGAACGCATCGCCGACAACCTAAACCGCAAAGGCTTCTCTTCGGCCATGATTCACGGCGACCGCTCGCAAT
>Ga0307475_10001506_pt1 | contig 13835 bp, 11 predicted proteins | sample atmos_gasesECM1C_FD_203317 | JGI IMG/M metagenome (GOLD analysis project Ga0307475, IMG submission 203317) | Hardwood forest soil microbial communities from Morgan-Monroe State Forest, Indiana, United States - atmos_gasesECM1C_515 | ecosystem: Environmental > Terrestrial > Soil > Temperate... | reverse complement strand
GACGCTTTTGCACTTCTTCGCCAGCTCTGCAGCCCATTTCCAATGCGTGGTAACCCTCTTGCCATCGAGTAGCCCAGCAGCTGCGAGCAGAAATGCGCCGGTGCAAATCGAACCGAATCGCCGCGCCCGCGGGGCCTTGGAATGCAGCCATTGCATTAGATGTTGATCCTTTATTGGCTCTTCAAGTCCGGAACCTCCCGCTACGAGCAGAGTGTCGATACTTCCTCTCAGCGCTCGGTAGGTCGTGTGGGCCTCCAGCCGGAGTCCGCAGTTCGTGCGGATCATCCGGCCGGAACTGGTGCTCGCCAATTTGACTGCGTAGGGAGATGGGGCCGACGGCCGCTCACGGACGAACAGCTCTGCAGCCCGCACGAATACTTGAAACGGACCTGCGACGTCTACGATCTGCGTATCCGGAGCAGCAAGGAAAACAATGCTCTTGGGGCCGAAACTACTTGGTGTCTTGCTACGCATAAGCGCATGTTAACAAGGCTCAAACAATGGCAGCAATGCCAAAGACCAGACAGATTCTGCCAAAGCGCCGCGCGACGCGTACTGAACGCCCCAGATCGCACGGGTTATCGCAGGATTACGAGCGACAACCCGGAAGTAATCTCCGACCGCAGATACCACGGTTTCGCAGACCGTCGCTTTATTTGTGGAGGCCGAGCCCAACGGTTTCGCGGACCGCTGGGCAGGCAATTCGTGCATTGGGACAAATTGGGATAAAGCCGATGCCCGCGAAAACAAATTGGAGTCGTCTCTAACTCCAAGGGTGCTTTGTATTTAGTGGCGGAGGAGGAGGGATTCGAACCCCCGAGACCCTTTCGAGTCTAACGGTTTTCAAGACCGTCGCATTCAACCACTCTGCCACTCCTCCACATTGATTTTACTACACTTATTGGCAACCTGTTGCACATTTGCACGGCAGTGCGAGCGTCTTCCGGCCGATTTTGAAACAAGATTGGTTGGAGTGTAGCGCCGTGCCAAAAAGCCAGTCCCAAGGCCAGAGTGAGTCCCAAACGGTTGGCAAACGGGTGATTGCGCGCTGGCTCCCTGGTAAGGTCCTGAAAACTAAAGATGCCGTCCGGCCCGCTCTGGACGTTGGCTCATTCGCTTCAGGAAGGGCGTCTCGAAGCTGCCGTAATGGATCAAAATGGGGTTCTCGACTTCTACCAGTTTGGACAAGAACTCCCGCCAGATGCTGCCTCGTCCGAAGGACTATCAGCCCGAAAGCTGTGGTGAACGACAGAATCGCACGTCTTGAAACGAATGCCAATCAGGTAGTAGAAGTCGGGCGGGCGACTTTAAAGAGACAAAGGGCGTATACAGTACGCTAGGAATAGGAGGATCACCACATGCACTGACGTTAATACGTGTTTTCATGAACTCTTGACGAACCTAAACTCATGACATACAGTGTACGTACAATACAGATGCGAGGTAGCTGTGAGAGTATCGCATTCTAGAACAATCAGAAGTAGGCGCATTAATCTCCGTGCCACAGACAGTCAAGAAAAACTCATTCGTACTGGTGCCGAGATGACTGGCATTAGTGTGACAGACTTCATCCTAGATAGCGCCTGTTTGCAGGCAGAGCACGTCCTTGCCGACAAACGCGAGTTCATCGTCTCTCCTAAACAATGGAAGGTGTTTGTCGAGGCTCTCGACAGACCGGCTCAGATAAAACCAGCGTTAGCGCGCCTTTTTTCTGAAACTGGCGTTCTTGAGCCCGGGTCTCGGAAGTGACAAGCAGTTCTCCGAACCAAAATAGAGAACCTCTTTCTGTCATTGAAAAGTTGACGAAGGATCATGACCTTTCATTATTCGACTGCGGAAAAGCGTCCCTTAATGATTGGCTCCGCCGATTCGCCCTCACAAACCAACAGAATGATTCAGCTCGCACCTACGTCCTTCATCGCGCTGGCAAGGTTGTCGGCTACTACTCTCTCTCAGCAGGCTCAGTCCGCAGGGAAGAGTCACCGGCTCGCGTCGCAAAAGGACTCGCAAGGCATCCGATTGGCGTCATTTTGCTTGCGCGTCTCGCGATTGACCGCACGGAACACGGAGCGGGGCTTGGCAGGACCATGTTGGTTGACGCCTTGTCGCGAGCTATGATCGCATCCGATGCTATCGGTGCCCGGGCGATGTTGGTTCACGCCATCGATGAAGACGCTGTGACCTTCTACAGAAAATTCGGATTTGAACCCTCTCCGCTTGATCCCAAACAACAACTCATGCTGCTTATGAAGGACCTCCGCGCAACCCTACAATCAGTGGGTTTGGGCTAACCAATCTCTTGCGTGCGACCAGCAGGTTAGTCTGAGCACGGAGGAGACGGTTTCCAAGACCGTTGTAGCCTGCGAAAGCCGTTCCGCCTATGGATTTCATTCCGGACTCCTGCTTTATTAAGGTAGCAACTGGGACCGCCAAAAACACGCGTGAGGCGTATCGTTTAAAAGACGCGTTCCATATTTATGGCATTCGTGGGAGAATGGTTGTATGAAAGAGCAAGCGATTCGGACCACCGTCGATATTCCCGCTTCCCTTTACCGCAAACTCAAGGAGCAAGCTGCCGCACAGGGACGGTCTATCCGCGAATTGATCCTCTTGGGCGTACGGGTCACCCTCATCGAGGGGAAGCGTCCTCGTGCCAAGAGGGTCAAGTTTCCGCTCATCGCGTCAGATGGGCCGAAAGTCGATTTGACCAACGAACAGATCTATGAACACGTTGAATTTCCTTGACGCCAATGTTTGGCTGGCTCTGGTGTGGGGTCGACATATTCACTCCGAAAGGGCGCGGGACTGGCTTGAGAAGTCGCCAGAAGAGAAGTTCTTTTTCTGTCGATTCACCCAGTTGACAGTACTTCGGCTTCTCACATCAGCAACAGTGATGGGAAGCGACGTGAGAAAAATGGTGGAGGCCTGGGAGCTATGGGACAAGGTTTGCGCGGACGATAGGGTCGCATATCTCTCCGAACCCGAGGCAATAGAGCCTGAATTCCGCCGGCAGTCTAGACTCGGTACTTCTTCGCCTAAAGTGTGGGCGGATTCCTATCTTCTGGGATTTGCAACCGTGGCGGGTTTGAAGCTTGTCACTTTTGATCGAGCACTTCGTTCACGAGCCTCCGAAGTGCTCGTTCTTTAGGTCATGCAGTTCGGCGTCGGGTATCCAGCTAGATAGGTAAGGCATGACCTTGCAACTGCACAGAAGCCTTTGGCCCGATGCATGGCTGTGTATATTAACACATATGTTGAATTACTGCTTTATACTGGAGGAGAGGGGGGATTGTACTCTCAGTTGGTGAGGGGTCGGTGAGCGTTGGTATGTCTCTTGTTTTCAACACGCATTTTTGATTTTCTCCAACCGCTAGATTCCATGGTAGATCCAATACCACCAAATCACCCAAAATTAGTAGCAAGTAGAGTCAAAACGCGATGCTTTGAGCTGCACAAAATCAATCTTCTTTCAGCGAGGGGCGTAGACCGGCGCTCATTCTTTGAGCAGACTACTGTTCAGCGTTGAACAGCCTCAAACGCGAGGCTACTACCGTCTTTACCCACGCGTGGTACAATCATGCGGTGGAAGTCATCGTCAAAAATCGAGATATTCTTGGCGGAACTCCTGTGTTTCGCGGAACGCGAGTGCCTGTCCAAGTGCTGTTCGACTATCTGGAAGGCGGAGAAACACTCGAAGACTTTCTAGAGGGATTTCCTACCGTCTCGCGTGAATCGGCAGTCGCTGCGCTCGAAGAAGCAAAACAGCTTTTGCTCGCACGTCGATAAATGCGCGTTCTGATCGACGAATGTATCGATGAACGATTCCGGAATTCATTACCCGAGCACGATTGCCAAACAGCTCGCTACGCTGGACTGGCTGGACTGAAAAATGGCGAGCTCCTTATAGCGGCGGAGACGGCCAAATTCGACGTTTTCCTTACGGTCGATCAAGGTATCGAATACCAGCAAAATCTAACCGGTCGAAACATTGCAATTATCATTTTCCGCACGAAGTCAAACCGTCTGAAGGACCTCTTGCCGCACGCGCGCGCTTGCCTCGCCTACATTGAATCCATTCAACCTGGTCAGATTGTCAGGATTGAGGGTTAGGTCTCAGTTGACGAGATCACGTATGGGCGACGACGGTAAGCGAGGAATCTAAATAAATAACGACGCGGATCCCTTCCTCAGAGGTCGTCGGAGCTTCAACTCGAAGATCAGGCTCGTCAGCAGCTTGAACGTCGCGCAGCTCCCCTTCATTTTCAAATGGGTTGCCGCTAGGCACTCCGCGAATTTGCTCTCGGAATTGAAGCCCTTGAGCGATTTGTCCGACAAGAGCCTCTCCGCCGGGTACATGAATGCGTCTTCGGTGTGCTGGCCCTTGAAAGCGAACCGGTCGATCCTCGCCTCTAGCCGCGGTCGTTTTCAAAGTTCCACAAGACCGCGGAAAAGTTCCGCTCGATTGAGGGTGCATGTATTACTACAGAATTATAGTTACTGGCGGATGGGGGATTCGAACCCCCGTTGGAGGTTTTAGCCCCCAAAACGGTTTAGCAAACCGACCCCTTAAGCACTCTGGGAACCTCTCCGCCGAGTGTTTTCAATAGCACCCGGGTTGCCGGAATTGCTTGCTATGCCTCGGGCTGGAAATGCTCTCCCCAAAATGCGTGACCTGGAATCAGAAGGGAAGAAGTTCTTTCGCGTGGATGCCCAAAAAACTCCCGTCTGTCTCCTCGACAGCCGGCCTAACTAATAGCAAAGGATGCGCAGAGGTTTACGTCGCGGTCGTGCTCCGCCAAATGCTCAGAAGAGAAAACACAAAACCCACCTGCCAGCTTTTCAGGCGGTGGGTTTAAAAGCAATCGGCGCGCCACTTCCCTGCTCACTCATGCCGGAGCGCCACCAAGGGATCCACCTGCGTCGCTCTGCGGGCCGGAATGTAGCATGCCGCTACAGCCACCACCGCCAACACGATACTGACGACCAGAAGGGTCCAAGGGTCTCGTGGGCTGACGCCAAACAAAAGGCTGGATAAGATTCGCGTGAGGGCGAGTGCGCCCAGAACACCGATCACGAGGCCGGCTCCGGTTAGCGCAATGCCGGTCTTGAGCACCAGCATCAACTGCTCCCAGGTGCTGGCGCCGAGGGCGGCGCGAATGCCGATTTCGTGGGTGCGCTGGGTGACGGAATAGGAAATTACGCCATACACGCCAATGGCGGAAAGCACGAGAGCCAGGCCGGCAAACGTCCCCAACAGAACGGTGCGCATACGGTTTTCGCCGAGGGACTCCGACTTGATCTGCTCGAGGGGCTTGATCTCTGGCAGGGCTTGCGATTTGTTCAAATCCCAAATTGCGGCTTGGATTGATTTAATGAGGTGGTTGGGATCCATGGCGCCGCGGACTACCAAGGCTTGCTGCGGACTGGGGCTTTGTTTGTAGGAGACGTACAGGCCCGCGCAGGTGTCGGCGAGGCCGCAGGCACGCTCGCCCTCAACCACTCCTACAACTTCCCAAGCGATCTCTGGCCCGAGAGCTGGCTGGCCGGGAACAATCTCCTCAATGCGGATGCGCTTGCCGATGGGCTCTTCACCTTTAAAATATTTTTTGACCATCGCGTCGTTCACGACAGTGACGGGGGCCGTTCCTGCGGTATCGGTTTCCGCCAGCCAGCGTCCCTTCTTTAAGCGCATTCCGATCGCGGCAAGATACGACGGACTGACGGGCTTGAAACCGGCGGCGGGACGTTTGGCAACCTCGACAAAGGGTTGGCCCTCGATGAGAAACGGCATACCGTCGGGCCAGCCTTCGAGGGGAAGTGCGCCGGTCGTGGCGGCCTGGCGCACGCCGGGCAGTGATTGCAGTTTCTCGAGGACTTGACCCAAATAGTTGATGATGTGCGGGCCGTCGGGATACTGCTGCGAGGTCATGGGAAACTGCATGGTGATGACGTTGGCGGCATCGAATCCGGGGTCGATCTGCTGCAATCGGTAAAAGCTGCGGATGAGCAACGCGGCGCCCGACAACAAAATAAAGGCCAGCGCAATTTCCGCAACGGCTAAGCCATTTCTGACGTAGGTGCGGTTGATGCCAGTGGTGCCGCCTCTTCCACCTTCTTTGAGTGATCCAACTAGATCGGCCTTCATGCTTTGCAGTGCCGGAGCGATGCCGAACAAAATTCCCGCGGTGACAACGATGGCGACGGCGAACAACAGCACCTGGCTGTTCAGAGAGACGTCGGCTTCGGCAGGCAGAAGCAACGGCGGTATCCAGGCCTTCAGGCCGAGCATCAATGCCCAAGCAAGGGCTACGCCTACGGCACCACCGATTCCGGCGAGCAAGACACTCTCGGTGAGGAACTGCCTGACAAGGCGCGCACGCCCGGCGCCCAACGCGGAGCGCACGGCGACTTCGCGCTCGCGGCCAGCGCCACGCACGAGGAGGAGATTGGCGAGATTAACGCAACCGATGAGCAGGACGGCACCAACGGCGGCGAGAAGCACGAGGAGAGACTGGCGAAGATCTTTATCGACCATGCGATCTTCGTAGCGGTCAACCGTCACGCTCCATCCCTTGTTGGATTTGGGATAGGCCTGCTCAATCCGCGCCGCGATGCCTTTCATCTGTTCGCGAGCTTGCTGCAACGTAACACCGGGTTTCAGGCGGGCCCAGGAAATCATCCAGTGATAGTCGCGGGTCATCTGTGAGGGCTTGAACGCGAGGGGCGTCCAGACATCTTGCCATTCGCGATCGTACATTCCCGGAGGCATCACGCCGATGACCGTATAGGGCTCACCATTCAGGTGGATGCTGCGGCCAATAATGTTGGAATCTTCGCCAAAGCGGTTCTGCCAGACGCGGTGGCTTAGAATCACAACTTGATTCTTTCCGAGCTGATCTTCATCTGCGGCGAATGTTCGGCCAAGCTTGGGCTTAACGCCGAAGATTTCGAAGTAGGGCGCGGAGACGCGGCCATTTCTGAGTTCCACGGGCACATCGGCGTCAGTGAGCGTAACGCTGCCCCAGGACTGAGCGGCCATGGCGGTGAAGACAGTATTCTGATTCTTCCAATCGAGAAAATTGAGCGTGGAGATGCCGTTGCGTTCGCCGCCAGGGGGCTTTTCCCAGACATTGAGAATCTGGTCCGCTCCGGGAAATGGCGGAGGCTTGAGGAGAACGGCATCGACAAAACTGAAAATGGCCGTGGTGCCGCCGATGCCCAGCGCCAGGGTCAAAATCGCCGCGGCGGCGAATCCGGGGCTTTTGCGGATCATTCGCAGCCCGAAGCGCATATCCTTGCCCAGTTGGTCCATGACCCCCACCTCGATTGGACTGCCTGCGGCCCCCCCCGGTTAGCACCTTTCGAAGGTCCGGGCACACGCCGATCTCGACCCGGCCGGCATGAAGTAGATAACGTCGGGGAAGGCGAAATGTTCCGAGAGATTTGGTGAGGCGGGAAGGCGGGCGATTGTTTACCGGGACAGCCGCTCAGTCAACCGACGATAACGCCAAGCACTTCCCGAGGCGGATCGCCTCGGAAGGCGGTCCCTACAGAAAATAGCCATAACCCTTTACTTTCAACGGACATGTTGCGGCTATTTTCATGGTTCGCTTGTGACACCGAAGGCGGCATGATTTATTCGTAACGCAAGGCCACGAGCGGATCGACGCGCGAAGCCCGCCGCGCAGGTATGTAGCTTGCCAGCAGCGCAACCGCCGTAAGCAGCGTGAACACCATTGCGAGCGTCAACGGATCAAACGCGCTCACGCCGTAGAGCAACCCGTTGTGCTCATGCGGAACAAGGTAAAGACGACTTCCCGCAATGCGGCCCAAGGCGAGCGATATCGCCACGCCGGCCGAGAGCCCGGCAAGGCTCAAAGCGGCGGCCTTCCGTAGCGTCAGCGCATAGATGGCTTCCCGGCTTGCGCCTAGTGCCATACGGATTCCGAACTCCTGCGTTCGTTGTTCGACGGAATAAGAAATCGCGCCATAAATCCCGACCGACGCAAGGAGAACCGCGAAGACGGCAAAACTGCCGATCACAAGAAGATTGAATCGTTCCCCATCGAGTGAATCGGCCACACGCTTATCCATGGAAGCAATGTTGTAGACAGGCAGGTCCTTGTCGAGCGCCCGCACTTCCTCGCGGACGGAGCCGAGAATTTTGGCGCCGGGATTAGTTGTGGAAAGAACGAGGTACATGGCGTGCGTGGGATTCTGCAAGAACGGGAAATAGATACTGTCGAACTCGACCTCATTCAAGCCTACTTCTTTGGTATTCGCTGCGACTCCCACAAGTTGAACAGGGCCACGAGGAGGATCTTCACCCCAGTCTGCGACGACCTCCAACTCTTTGCCAAGAGGATCTTCGCTAGGAAAAAAGTGACGCACGAAGTTCTCATTGACAATGGCAACGCGAGGCGCTCCCATGGAGTCTTTCTCATCAAAATCGCGCCCCGCAAGTAATCGTATTTTCATCACGTGGAAATAATCCGTTGTGACCACATGGTCCAAAGCGATCGGTTCTTCTCCGCTGCCTGTGTGGGGGCGGCCTGTGACTACAAAGCGGACGACAGAACCACTGGTTAGCGGAACCGCGTTACCTGCAGCGGCTTCGCGAACTCCAGGCGATGCTCGCATCTTCTCCAGCAGAGTCTGATAGAAGAAGATCACTTTTTCCGGCAAAGAATATTGCTGTCCCCTTAACGCCAATCTCATGGAAAGAAGATTGGAAGGATCAAAACCCAAGGAAACGTGTTCGAGCCGCAGGAAGCTATTCACGAATAACCCCGCTCCGAAAAGCAACACAAGTGCGATCGCCACTTGTGCTGCAACCAGCATGTTTCGAACCCGTGCTTGCCCTAAACTGCCCGCGATACCTCGGGCTCCTTCTTTCAGATAGGAATTTGGGTCTACTCTTGTGGAAAACAGTGCCGGAATCAGACCAAATAGAATCGCCGTCGCAAACGTGAGTGCGATAGCGAAAGCAAACACCCAGCCATCCAGCTTGATGTATGCTGCTCTCGGGAGATCTTCTTGTGGGAGCACCGCCGTGAAGAGAGCGACTCCCCACCTCGCCAGCACCGTGCCAATGGCTCCGGCGCACAGCGCCAGCAGCAAACTCTCTGCGAGCAACTGGCTCAGCAACACTTTGCGTTCAGCTCCCAACACCGTGCGAACCGCAAACTCCCGCCGTCTCTTCAATCCGCGCGAAAGCAGGAGGTTCGCAACATTGGTGCAAGCCATCAGGAAGAGCAGCGCCACGGCCCCCAAGAAAAAGAACAACAAACTGGTCGCGGTGGGATAGGCCGTATACGACTGCCGCAGATTTTCCACACGCATGCGCCAGTCGCCGTCCTCGTTGGGATATTGCTGGGCCAGCCGCTCGGCAATCGTCGTCATCTCGCTGTTGGCGAGCGCGAGACTGATGCCGGGCTTCAAACGCCCCACGATTCCTAGCCGACGATCGGTTCGATTTGTGGCCGCAGCCGCATCTAGAGTGAAAGGAATGAACAGGTCAGGATCCCTGCCCAGAAATTCCACGTGAAAATCGGAGGACCACACACCGGCAACCGCGTAAGGCTCGCCGTCGAGCGTTATGGCCTTGCCGATAAGTGTGGGATCGGCATGAAAGCGTTTTTCCCACAACGAATGACTCATCAGCGCGACTCGATTTTTCCCCGCTTGGTCTTCTCCGGGGAGAAAAGCTCGGCCCAACGCGGGTCTGACCAGAAGTGCGTCGAAGAAATTAGCTGAAACCGGCATCACGAAAATGCTTTCCGCGTCCCCGTTGCCTGTGATCGTATGGTGGCCTCCCCCATCAAATGCCGCGAGTTCCTGAAAGACGGTGCTTTGCGCCCTGCAATCCAAAAAATCGCCAGGCGAAGCTGGTGCCGCGCGCCAGGTCTGCTTGAGGTTTGTCGACCAAATCGCCGTTAACCGCTCGGAATCCGGAAACGCTAGCGGCCGCCACAGAACCGACTCGACGACGCTGAAAATCGCCGTGCTAGACCCGATGCCTAGCGCAAGTGTGAGGACAGCGATGGCGGTGAAGCCAGAGGACTTGCGCAGCATGCGCGCAGCGAAACGCAAATCGCGCCCGCAGGCCTCCACGAAAGATTCCCAGCCCCCAGAGCGCACGATTTCCTTGGTAACTTCGAGACTGCCGCGCTCTAGTCGCACTTCGCGAAGTGCATCCTTACGAGTTAAGCCTTGCCTCATCTTTTCCGCGGCTTCCATCTCCAAATAGACGCCTAGTTCTTCATCCAAGTCTCGGTCGACTTGATCCTTTCGGAACAGTGATCGAAGGCCGCTCGTTATATTTCGCAGCAAGGACATGGTTCTTTACTCATACCTCAAAGCAATCATAGGATCGACACGCATCGCGCGCCGCGCCGGTAGATAGCAAGCCATAGCCGAAACAATTGCGAGTAGCGCGACGACACCGACAAATGTCAGCGGATCGTGTGCCGTCACACCGTAGAGCAAGCTCGCCACCCATCGCATCGCTACCAGCGCTGCAACGATTCCGATCGCGCCGCCCACCACCGTGAGTCGCCCGCCTTGCCCCACAACGAGCCGCAAGATGTCCGCGCGCTCGCCGCCTAGCGCGATGCGAATGCCGATTTCGCGTGTGCGCCGCGCGACTACATAGGCCAGCACGCCATAAAGCCCCAGCCCCGCGAGCAGCGCCGCCAGAAGCGCGAGCGAAACGGAAAGGCCGGTGACCAGTCTGTCGTTTAGCATCGAACTGCTGACCTGCTCCTCCAGCGTGCGCAGATTGTTAACGGGCAAGTTCGCGTCCAGTCGCTGAATCAACGACCGCAGCGATGCGGCCAGGGGCGCTGAATCGCTTTCCGTGCGGATGTAAAACGCCAAATGACCGAGGTTCTTGTCTTGCGAATAAGGCATGTACAAGAACGGGACAATATCGCTCCTCGCGTCATCCCATTTGCTGTCGGCAACCACGCCGACGATTTCCATCGGCGGGTCCGTATAGAGTTTGCCGCCTCCGTGGGTGATGTGCAGGCCAATGGGATTGCGCCCCGCGAAGGATCGCTGCGCCAGTTTTTGGTTGATGACGCAAACTTTGGGGCTCTCGGCTGTATCAGACTCGGTGAATTCCCGACCGGCGATGAGCGGAATGCCCATCGTCGAAAAGTAATTTGGGCCGATGTAGTCGTACGAGGCGTCGGTATTGTCCCCAGGCGGCGGGACATGTCCAGGCTGGGGCAGATAACCTTCGGGCGTGAAGTTGGAGACGTAGTCGTCGTTGGCAAAAACAGGAGCGGAGGAAACGCTCACCGAGCGCACGCCCGGGAGCGCGGCGATTTCATTCCGAGCACGGTCGGCGAACGCCAGCGTCTGCGCGGGCGTGCTGCCGTTAAAATCGGGCGCCACCGAAAATTGCAGCACGTGGCTGGTGTTCACGCCTAGATTCGCGTGTTCCAGGTTCATCAGCGTTCGCGCAAAAAGGCCCGCGCCAGCGAGCAGCACGGCCGTGAGCGCCACTTGCGAGACGATCAGCACCTTGCGTAGACCAACGTTTGAGCGGCCATCGGAAACGTTCGACCCTTGATCTTTCAATGTGCTTTGCAAATCAAGGCGAGTGGCGCGCATCGCTGGAGCGAAGCCGAAAAGGATGGTGGTTGCCAGCGTCAGGGCAATCGCAAACCACAGCACACGAAAATCGAGATTTGCCACGAGACCGAGCATGCCTTGGTCAGGAGGCATGGCGGCTATGATGGCGTCGAGACACCACCAAGCTAGCGCGATACCCGCGGCGCCTCCGGCAGTGGCGATGAGCAGACTTTCCGTCAGGAGTTGGCGAACCAGCCGAGTGCGTTTCGCGCCCATGGCCAGGCGCACGCCAATTTCCCGCTGCCGAGCTTCCCCGCGGGCTACCAGCAAGCCAGCAAGGTTAGCGCACGCAATCAGCAAGACCAAGCCGACCATGCTCATCAAAACCACTAGCGGCTCCTGAGCGCCTTCTTGCAAAACCAACCGGCCATGCGCGCCGCTAATGAGCAACAGGGGCTTCGAGACGAAGCGTTTCAAGACGTCCCCGGAGAGCTTCAGCAGTTTGGCGTCCGATTCCAGAGTCGGCTGATAAATCGGCTGCAGCTCCGCCTCAGCGCGAGCGACGGTCATTCCCGGCTTGAGCCGGCCCATGACTGGCAGCCAGCGGTCGGTGCGATCCTCAAGCGTTTGATTCGGGTTCGGCGCCATTTGCGCTTTCAGGGTGACGGGTATGAAAAGGTCCGGCGTCAAGCCGATTTGCACGCCGTAAAATCCTTTTTGAGCCACTCCAACAACGGTTAGCGGAATGCCGTTCACGGTGAGCGACTTGTTCAAAACGGATGGGTCGGCGCCGAATTGCCGCGACCAGTAGGAGTAGCTCAGAACTACAACCGTATTCGCGCCCGGAGCGGTCTCGTCGCTCGAAGTGAAGAGGCGGCCAAGAGCGGGTTGCACTTCGAGCGTCTGGAAGAAATTGCCGCTGATCAGGTCTGCGTGCGCGGCCTGCGTCTCACCGTGACCGGAAACGTTCACGGTGATCCGGCGGCACGCCAGCAAACCTGAAAACACCGTCTCCCGTTCGCGAAGATCTTTGTACATCGGATAGGAGAATGACTGTGCGCCTTGGTCCACATCGCCCCACGTATGCCCATGATTCGGCCCCGGCGAGCGCAAGAGGAAGAGCTGCTCCGGATGCGGCACGGGCAAATCGCGCAGCAAGATTTGGTCGGTCAGCGAGAAGATGGCCGTGTTGGCGCCGATACCGAGCGCGAGCGTGACAATGGCGACGGCGGCAAAGCCGGCAGACTTTCTGAGCATGCGAACGCCATAGTGCAAATCCTGCCAACACGTTTCTACAAGCGATTCCCAGCGCTCAGACCAGAGGACTTGCCTTGTAAGTTCAGGGCTCCCTTGCTCCAAGCGGACGGCGCGAAGGGCTTCCTTACGGCTCATCCCCTGCTTCATCTTTTCTTCGGTTGCCATATCCTGGTAGGTGCGAAGCTCTTCATCCAAGTCCCGGTCGACCTGTTCCTTTCGGAACAATGACCGCAGGCCGGTTGTAATGTTCCGTAACAAGGACATGCGTAGCCTCCTAGTCGTAACGCAAGGCGACCATGGGATCGACGCGCATCGCCCGCCGCGCCGGCAGGTGAGCAGCAAGCAAACCGACCGCGATCATTATTGCAGCGGCAACGACAATCGGAAGAGGGCTGGCGACTGGCAGGTCGGGGATCAGGCTGGTGGCTACGCGTATTCCCCAGAACGCAAGTGGTGCTCCGATAGCGAGACCAGCGCAGACCATCCACAGGGCGTCGCGAAGGACCGTGCGTATAACGTCAGTCCCTGCGGCCCCGAGCGCCATGCGAACGCCGATCTCATGTGTGCGCCCCGCGACCGTGTACGCAAGCAGGCCGTACAGGCCGATGGCTGCAAGCATCGCACCGAGCGCGCCGAACCCTGCCGAAAGCATTGCAATCAACCGCTGTGGAACAATTGACGAATCGATCTGCTCGTTCATGGTCACAATCTGAACAATGGGAACAGTCTTCAAGACAGCGGCCTCGGTTTGGCGAACCGCGCCGGCAACTCCGCTGGGATCGATTCTCGTGCGGATCGCCAGCTGAGAACCAATGAAGCCCTGTTGAAGAAGGTCCGGATAGATCGTAGGCGGCGTGGCTTGCTGGAGATCATTGTATTTGGCGTCGCCGACGAGTCCGACCACCTCATAGGTCCTTTCGCCCTTCGTCAAGGTGATATGGCTCAGGGTGATGTTTTTTCCGATGGGGTTTTCGTTCCCGAAGCAGTCGCGAGCAGCG
>Ga0307475_10001504_pt1 | contig 13841 bp, 10 predicted proteins | sample atmos_gasesECM1C_FD_203317 | JGI IMG/M metagenome (GOLD analysis project Ga0307475, IMG submission 203317) | Hardwood forest soil microbial communities from Morgan-Monroe State Forest, Indiana, United States - atmos_gasesECM1C_515 | ecosystem: Environmental > Terrestrial > Soil > Temperate... | reverse complement strand
ACATTGTCTGGCAAGGGCGAAAACGCCCTCGACATCTGCGCTGTATACCTGCGCGATGCTTCAACCCGGATTGAAGCGTTCTCTCGCACGGCGCTGAGCGCCTGCTCCGAAGGAGACGTCTTGCGCAAGCATCTTGCAACCGTGCGGGGCTGTGCGGATCACATGCCGGTGAACTCCGTCGCTCTGCGTCGTCAGATTGCGGCCCGACTTTTGTCCAGCGAGCGCTACACGGTCTGACTCGAAAGGAAGACATCATGGGATTTGTTAATCACAGATTCACCCTCGCTTCCCGCCCCGTCGGAATGCCGAAGCGCACCGACTGGGACTACTCGGAAGAGACGGTTCGCGAGTTGCGCGAAGGCGAACTGCTGATCAGGGTCCTGTTCATATCACTTGACCCGGCCATGCGTGGCTGGATGAACCAAAGCAGATCCTACGTCCCTCCCGTTGGCATCGGTGAGGTGATGCGGGCTTTGGCTCTCGGCGCAGTGGTTGCCTCCAAGAACCCTCTTTTCGCAATCGGCAAGCATGTCACGGGAACCTTTGGAGTCCAGGAATATTTCATTTCCGAGGGGAAGGGTTTAATCGAGGTTGACCCCCGTGTAGCGCCGCTCCCAACGTTCCTCAATGTATTGGGGATGACAGGAATGACGGCCTATTTCGGCCTGCTCGAAACGGGCCAGCCTCAAATGGGCGACACCGTAGTCGTCTCGGCTGCGGCTGGGGCTGTAGGCTCGGTGGTAGGACAGCTTGCCAAAATCAAGGGTTGCCGCGCAGTTGGCATTGCGGGCGGCGCCGACAAGTGCCGTTATCTGGTCAACGACCTCGGATTTGACGCGGCCATTGATTACAAATCAGAAGACGTGACTACGGCGCTGCGGAAGTCTTGCCCGCAAGGGATCAACATCTATTTCGACAACGTCGGCGGTGACATTCTCGAGGCTGCCCTCGCGAACCTTGCGCGAGGCGCTCGCATCGTAATCTGCGGAGCCGTCTCGCAATACTGCAATACTGGTCCCGTCCAGGGGCCAAGCAACTATCTCTCGCTGTTGGTCCATCGCGCGACGATGAAAGGCATGCTGGTCTTTGACTACGCCGACCGCTATGCCCAGGCTGCTCAGGAAATGGCAGGCTGGATGGCGGCGGGCAAGCTCAAGTCGCGCGAGGATATTGTCGAAGGGCTCGAAACCTTTCCCGACACTTTTCTGAAGCTGTTCAGAGGGGAAAACTTCGGCAAACTGATTCTCAAGGTGGCGGCGATTGATCTCGCTTGCTGCCTTGATCGCCGCTGAAGCTGATTTGCTTTGAAGAGGAGCTTGAATGCCCTTTACTGACAACCAAGGAACAAGGATCTACTGGGATGAGCAGGGAACGGGCGCTCCGGTTTTGTTGATTATGGGCCTGGGCTATCCCTCCGCCATGTGGCACCGCACGCGGCCGGCCCTGTCAGCTTCTTACCGCACGATCGCACTCGACAATCGAGGGGCCGGACAAAGCGATGTCCCTCCCGGCCCCTACTCGATCGCTCTCATGGCTTCGGACGCAGCCTCCGTGCTCGACGCCGCCGGCGTTCCCGGCGCCCATGTCTTTGGAGTGTCGATGGGCGGCATGATCGCCCAGGAATTCGCCTTGCAGTATCCCAAGCGTGTGCGGTCTCTCATTCTCGGCTGCACAGCCGCCGGCGGAGCGAACGCCCAGCGTGCCGAGCCGGCCGCGGTCGAGATGCTGAAAGCCCGCACCTGGATGAGCCGGGAACAAGCAGCCGAGGCCGCAATCCCTTTTATCTATGACACTGCGACGCCGCGGCACTTGATCGATGAAGATATTGCCGCGCGTAACCCCTGGCCGACTACCCCTGCCGGCTATCTTGCTCAACTGCAGGCCATCCTCGCATGGGAATCATTCAGCCGCCTGCCCCAGATCACTGCTCCAACCCTCGTAATTCACGGGAAGGGCGACCGATTGGTCCCCGTCGGCAACGGGGAATTAATCGCGGCACGCATTCCCGGAGCAAAATTCGTCTTGATTGAACGTGCCAGCCATCTATTCTCGACCGATCAACCCGCGGCTGCGGAAGCAGCGATCTTTGAATTCTTGGCCGCGCAACCAGTCGGCGCAACGGCAGGCGAAACGAGGCTCTAAGTCTATGAAACGCATATTTCAGTACGAGTCTGCAGTTCATCTGCCGGTCAGCTGGCCCAATTCTTTCAGAGCATACATCGTCATCCATAAAATTCATTTGATGAATCTGAAAAACGCGGCTACGCTCGTGCCCGATGCGGCGCCCTGAAACCGCACGCGGGGAGTTGTGCGTTTCGAAAACGGCATACTGGCACACGAGCAGACCTTTTCCAGTAATTCAGCAAGGGGGAAATATGGGTTTTGAACAGAGCAAATTGGATGGTCGTGCGGACTGGCGCTGCGGAGCATCTTCGGGGAAGCGCTTTCTTGCGAATTCCACGGTGACGTCGATCGTATGCGTTCTTCTATGCTTCCTGTTCGCAACCTTCTTGGCTCACGCGCAGGGCGTCGGCTCATCGGGGGAGATCAGTGGGACTGTAACCGATGCTTCCGGTGGGGTTTTGCCGAAGGCCACGATCAATGTGGTCGAGACCCAGACCGGCCTGAAGCGCACGACCCTCACGAATGATACCGGTCAGTTCCGTATAGTAGGGTTGTCACCGGCCACCTACGACGTCAGCGCGCAAATGGCGGGGTTTGCCACCGAGATTCGAAGAGAAGTCACGGTCGCGATTGGGCAGACGGCCATCTCCGATTTCAAGATGAAACCGTCGCGGGTGGCCACGGTGGTCGAGGTGACGGATCAGCCGCCAGTGGTGGAAACGGAACGAGGCAGCCAGGCGGACCGAATCTCACAACGGTATATCTCCGACCTGCCGATCGACCGGCGCGATTACCTTACCTTTACGTTGCTGGCGCCCGGAGTTTCGGATGCCACGCGGTTGGCGGGAGACCAGGATTTTCGCGTCAAGCAAACGCCCACCAGCGGTCTGTCGTTCTACGGCAGCAATGGCAGGGGAAACAGCATCACGATCGACGGTGGTGAGACCTCCGGCGATAGCGGTGGTCAGCGCCTTACGGTTGGCCAGGACGCGGTGCAGGAGTTTCAGATCAATCGCAGCAACTACGGCGCGGACCTTGGGGGCGCCACAGGCGCTTCCATCAATATTGTGACCAAGTCGGGCACCAACAACCTTCACGGCGGCCTGTATGGTTTTTTCCGTGACGATGCCATGGACGCCCAAAATCCGTTTTCGTTCACCCAGGCCTTGCAGCCCGGCCAGACCTTCGATCCTGCCAACCCTCCCTCTCCCGGTACTCCGGTGAAGGATACTTTGACGCGCCAGCAATTCGGCGGGACCCTGGGTTTCCCGATTCAGAAGGATAAGACATTTCTGTTTGTTGCCTTTGAAGGCTTGCGACAGAATGCGCAAACCGCGGTTCCTCTTTTGATTAACACGAATATTTTTAATCCGACGATACAGCAGAACGAAATCATTGCCGCGCTGGCGAGTTCGTCGGCGCCGAGCGTGACTTGCTTCGCGCCCCCCGCGACCGTCGTCCCCGTAGTCCTGTCGCCGGCCGCTTGCGCCTTTGCTCTCAACACCATTTTGACGCTGAACCCGAATCCCAATGCGAACCAGCAGCTGTTCATGTCGCCGACCCAGGCCGCGCTGAATGGCTTTCTCCTAAACCAGTTTGAGACTCAGGGCGGACTCTTTCCTTTCGACACGCGGGAATATCAGGTATCGACCCGCCTGGATCATCGCGTGAATGCGAACAACGAGATTTCCCTGACCTATCGGTATGGACACGATTTGGAGGAATCGCCGGACGTGAACTCCCTTACCGCTTTTTCGGCGGGAAGTTCGATCCACGACTACGACAACACCCTGCAAGCCACCTGGTTCCGCCAGCTCAATCCGACCACGCAGAACGAAGCCCGGGTGCAGTGGAATTACTACAGCTTCAACGTGATTCCCAACGTGCCGGCACAGGTGGGGATTCAGATTCCGAGCTTCATCAATAACTTGGGATCGAACGTCTTCCTGCCCAACTTTTCCATTCTGCGGCGCTACGAATTCGCCGACAATTTCACCAAGATTCACGGCAATCACACATTTAAGTTTGGCGCTTACGAGTTGCTCCGCGGCAATCACACGGAATCGCACACCTTCTTGCCGGGCCGTTTTGTGTTTGGCACGCTCCCTGGATTCTTAATCACTGGACCCGGCACGCCGCTCGCGGCCACCACCATCAACCCCTTGCAAGCGTCATCGTTCGGCGTGCCCCTGCTTTACCAGCAGGGTTTCGGAGACCCGACTTACCCGTACTATACCCGGCCGCTGACCTCGTTCTACGGGCAGGACTCCTGGAGAATAACGCCAAATTTTACTCTGAACTACGGCCTGCGCTACGACTTGGACACGCAGTTCGCCCCGTTGACCACGTACAAGAAGGATTTTGGCCCCCGGGTTTCCTTCGCCTGGGATCCTGCCAACGATCACAAAACGGTGGTCCGGGGCGGGTACGGAATCTTCTACGGACCGATAGACGTTCAGATTCCAGACGTCGACTACAGCCTGGGGGTCCTCAACGCCAACAAGTCTACGGTGGAGAAAGGATCTTCGGCCAACCAGGTGCAAAACCTAGTCTCGACCTGCGGGATCTCTGTCGGCCCTCCCCCAGGGACGGCGATCTTTCCTGGTACCGGCTCTAGCCCTTGCAACCGGGAGATTTCTATATATGCAGACCCGCTCGGTGGGGTTTCGGCGTTGGGTATAAAAGGGCCGGAGGTTATTTTCCCGACCCTCTTTAACGGGGGAGCGCCGAATAACCTGATTGCTTGCACAACACCGGCCGCAGGCAACAATGCCTGCATCACGCCGGCTGCGGTGGCCCCGTTCGGCATCAACGTTTCGAACAGCGGCCCCGTTGCTCCACTGCAGGCATTTTTTGTGAACCAGCCGAATTATCGCCCCCCCATCGCCCAGCAGGCTTCCTTTGGAATTGAGCGCGAGCTCGGACCCGGGCTCTCGATTTCTCTCAGCGGTATTTATACGCACACCCAGAGAACCCCGATCGCAATCGATACCAATCTGCTGCCGGCGCCGTTTACTTCCGTGACCCTGGCCAACGGCCAGACGGTTTCATATCGCAACTGGAATACATCGGCCGTTGGGGCCGACCCAATACCGGGTAGCCCTGAGGGCCTGCCCTGCGATACCCAGCAATGCTTTGTGAATCCGCTGGTTATCCAGAACAACCAATACAGCTCCCAGTCGTATGCTCTTTACGAGGGCGGTATCATAGCAATCACGAAACGCTTCCGGAATCACTTCTCGGTGTTCGGAAATTACACCTGGAGCAAGGGCATTGACACGTCCACGGATTACAACACGGACTACGGGCCGCAGGATCCGACGAACATCAATCTAGATCGCAGTCTTTCCGAGTTCGACGAACGGCACAAAGTGGTGCTCGCGGGTGTGATCGAGAGTCCGTGGAAACAGAGTATCTTGTCGGGTTTTCAACTGGCTCCGATTTTCTCTTACCACAGTGGGCATCCTTTCAACCTGCTGGCCGGAGGAGAGGTGAACGGCAACAATCACTCCACCAATGAGCGCCCCATCGGAGCCCCGCGCGACACCGGCCTGGGTCCCAATTACATCGACTTCGACGCTCGTTTGACGTGGGGACACAAGCTGGGTGAGAAGACTAACCTGCAGTTCACGGCGGAAGGATTTAACATCGCAAACCGCACAAATTTTGCCAGCGTCAACAACGAGGTGAACCCCCTTTTCGCTCTTCCAACGTCCATGGGTGGGTTAGGTGAGACGACGTTTAACGTGCACGGGATTCGACCGGGCACCGTTGTGAATGGACAAGCAGCTACGCCCAGCACGCCCCTGACTTTCACATCCGCTTTTCCCAAGCGCCAGATCCAACTCGGCGTCCGTTTGTCGTTCTGAGGCATGCCGACGCCGGAAACGATCTACGAAGTCGCGAATCGAGTCGCCACCATCACATTGAACCGTCCAGACAAGCTCAATGCGTGGACGGCGACAATGGAAAAGGAAGTGCGCGCAAGCCTCGAAGAGGCCGAGCGCGATGACAACGTCGGGATCATCGTGCTGACCGGCGCGGGACGCGGCTTTTGCGCTGGCGCCGACATGTCGCTGTTGAGCTCCGTCGCTGCCCAGGGCCTGCCTAGCGGGGAGAGCGACGCCGTCTCCCGATTGGGTGGAGCCTCCCTCCAACGGGAGGGCGTTCCGCCCGACTACCAGAAGAAATATTCCTATTTCCTCGGAATCGAGAAGCCGATTCTGGCCGCCATCAACGGTCCGGTGGTCGGCCTTGGTCTGGTGATTGCGCTGTATTGCGATCTGCGCCTGGCTTCCGACGCTGCTCGCTTCTCGACCACGTTCGCGCAGCGCGGGCTCATCGCCGAGTATGGCATGGCCTGGATGCTGCCGCGTATCGTTGGGCTTCCCAACGCTCTCGACCTGCTATTTTCCGCCCGGCAGATTAACGCCGCCGAAGCGTTGCGCATGGGTCTGGTGAATCAGGTCTTTGCTCAGGAAAACTTTCTCGACAAAATCAAAGAATATGCTGCCGATATCGCGTCGCGCGTCAGTCCGCGCTCCTTGCGAGTGATCAAGCGCCAGGTTTACCGGGCAATGTTCCAGACCTTAGCCGAGTCTTTCGATCTTGCGGTCGAGGAAATGGTGGCAAGTTTGCGCAGCGAAGATTTCAAAGAGGGCGTGGCCCACTTCCTGGAGAAGCGCCCCCCTGCCTTCAAGGGCAGGTGACCCGCAGAGCGATCCAGGGAATGATTTCCCTAAACGTGAAGAGTGCGAAGCAGGAGCCCCGCCAATGTGCCGCCGATCAAAGGTCCCAGGATGGGGATCGGCGCGTAGCCCCAATCGGAGCCGCCTTTGCCCGCGATCGGGAGCACCGCATGTGCTATCCGGGTAGGAAAGTCCCGCGCAGGATTCATCGTATAACCAGTCGTACCTCCGAGCGATAGGCCGATGCTCCACACCAGGCACGCGACCAGGTAAGGGGCCAGCCCACCCGCCAGGCCGGTGGTCAACACGGCTTTCGAAAAAATCGCTCCAACTACAAACACCAGCACGAACGTGCAGATGATCTCGCTTACCAGATTCGCAGCAAAATTCCGAATCGCTGGCACCCCGCAGAAGCATACTCGCTTCAACTCCGGATCTTCTGTCGCTTTCCAGTGCGGCCCAAAGTGAATCCACACCAAGACCGATCCCACAAACGCGCCCAGCATTTGCGCCGCTGAATACGGCACGACCTTGGCAAAGTTTCCGGTCGCCACCGCGAATGCCAACGTAACCGCCGGGTTGATGTGAGCGTCCCTGCTGCCGCACGCGATGGCAACAAAGACCGCGGACATCACGGCGAACGCCCAGCCGCTCGTGATCACCATCCACCCCGACCCCTCCGCTTTGGAATGCTTCAACACAACGTTCGCCACGCAACCGTTGCCCAGCAAAATCAAGACCATCGTCCCCATGAACTCGCCCAGCAATGGTGAAGTCATCCGTGGCTGTCTCCTTTTTGCATTTGACCGCCGTACCGGCCTCAGGCGGCTTCAGATTTCCCCGGCTTATATTTGCTCAACTCCAGCTTGGCGATCAGCGCGCGATGCACTTCGTCGGGGCCATCGGCGATTCGCAACGTTCGTATCGAAGCAAACATTTCCGCCAGCGGGAAATCCTCCGACAAACCCGCTGCTCCATGTATTTGAATCGCCTGATCAATAATAGCCAGGGCAATGTTGGGCACGACCACCTTGATCTGCGAGATTTCGCTCTTGGCCCCCTTGGCGCCAAGTTGGTCGATCATCCATGCGGCTTTGAGAGTGAGCAGGCGGGCTTGCTCGATCAAAATGCGCGCGTTGGCGATCACATCTGCATTTCCTCCCAACTCGGCCAACGGCCTTCCAAAGGCCACTCGCGCCAACGATCGCCGGCAAAGGAGCTCCAGAGCACGTTCCGCTGCCCCCAGGGTTCGCATGCAGTGATGAATGCGCCCCGGCCCGAGGCGGCCCTGCGCAATCTCAAATCCACGTCCGGGCCCGGCGATGATGTTCTCCACTGGCAGGCGCACGTTGCGGAAGCTCACCTCTCCGTGGCCGAAGGGAGCGTCATAAGCCCCAAAAACCGATAGCATGCGCACGATCTCAACTCCCCGCGTAGGCAGCGGCACCAGGACCATCGAGTGCCGCCGATATTTCTGCGCTGCGCAATCGGTCAACCCCATGAAGATCAGCAGGCGGCAGTGAGGATGCCCTACGCCCGAACTCCACCACTTGCGTCCGTTCAACACCACGTGCTCACCCTCAATGACGGCCGTGGCCTGCATGTTGGTTGCGTCCGAAGACGCTACGCCTGGCTCGGTCATGCAGAAAGCAGACCGAATTTCGCCGGCGAGAAGTGCCTTCAGCCAAAGTCGTTTCTGCTCCTCGGAACCGTATTTGACCAGAACCTCCATATTTCCAGTGTCAGGAGGATTGCAGTTGAAGACTTCGGGGGCAATCGAACACCGCCCCATCATTTCGGCCAATGGAGCATATTCCAAATTCGTCAGTCCTGCGCCGTACTGTTCTTCGGGAAGAAAGAGATTCCAAAGACCTGCAGACCTGGCTTTGGCTTTGAGTTCTTCCATGATGGACGGCTGTTTCCAGGTGCGCCAGTCCGCCACATTTTGGACTTCGCGACAGTATTTGGCCTCTCCAGGCAGTACATGTTCCTGCATGAAAGCCCCAAGCCTCTGCAGATAATCCTGGGCGCGGGGTGAGGAGGCAAAATGCATAGGAAGTTATGTTATGTCTCGAACAAGCTACACAGCCTAGCGATACCAGCAAAATTCATCAAATGAATCTTACGAATCCAGTAATATATGTTTTGTGCATTTAAGCCAGGTCGATCTCAACCTCTTCGTCGTACTGGAAGCCATCTACCGCGAGGGAAACATTACCCGCGCCGGCCACCAGTTGAACCTCACCCAGCCTGCCATCAGCCACGCCTTGAAGCGCCTGCGCGATCTCTTAAAGGATCCCCTGTTCGTTCGCCGCGGCGCGCACATGATTCCCACTCCTTTTACCCGCAACATGATTGACCAGGTACGGCAAGCGCTCCAGATCCTGGAAGTAAATCTCCGCGAAAGTCACAAGTTCGATCCCACCCATACCCGCCGCAATTTCAACATCTCACTCTGGGAATACGTCGGGTCTTTAATGCTTCCCACCTTGCTGCAGCGTCTGGAACGCGAGGCGCCAGAGATGTCGATTACCACCTCGCGGGTCAAGCGCAGAGATCTGGAAGCGGAACTCGCGAGCGGATCCCTCGATCTCGCCATCGACGTCCCCATGACGACCAGTGAACCCATTCATCAAGAACGGCTGCTCGGGGAGCCGTTCGTGGTGATGGCCCGCAGCGGGCATCCCGGAATCTCCCGGACTCTCGATCTCGAGACCTATCTAGCGCAGCCCCACATACTGGTTTCCTCGCGCCGCTACGGCCCCAGTTTGATCGATGTAGAACTGAGCCGGCTTGGCTTTCGCCGAAAGATTGCTCTGCGTTGCCAGCACAATTTTGCCGCCTGCCGAGTGGTCCGCGATACCAATCTTCTTCTGACCTTATCCCAGGGTCACGCGCAGATCCTGAACGCTGGACTCGGCAACCGCGTTTACCAGTTTCCTGTGAAGACGGCTCAACTCGAGGCTCAGATGTACTGGCATGAGAGCGTGGAGAATGACTCCGCCAATCGCTGGCTGCGCCAGCAGATCAAAAGCGTGCTCAGTCCACAACCACGCGCTGCGGCCGACTCTCGCAGAAGTCCTGCGGGAACTCGACGACGCGGATCCCCCGACGATGGAGCGAGTCGACGAAAGCATCAGCACTGATCGAAAGATGCTGCCCTACAAGCTGGGATTACTCCCCCCTCTCGGCAGCAATGAACGGCTGCCAAATCGGGCAGAAGTGTTCCTGTCTAAAGTTAAAGAAAGGGTTCGGAACCCTCGGCCCGGGTACAAGGCCTTGGACCAGTCCGAAGAAGTTGAACGGCAGCCAAAATGAGACGTGCCGCGGCAGGTTCGGGTCCCCGGTATTCACAAAGTTCCCCCAATAGGTCTGCATCTCTCTAGCAAGCTGCTGCTCGTCGGCGCTGAGCGTTGTTCCGAAATTAAACAGGAACTGCAGCTCTGCAGCATGTTCCGAAGCGCTCGGGAAGCCGAACGCGTCATTGGGCGGCTCGACCACGGTGCCGAAGCCCACCGTGGGTGGCGCGTTCGGATCGTTGAACTCATAGCCGAAGACCGGCACGAAGCGCGCGAGGTCAATGTTGGAATCCGACCCGTTACAGGCAAACACCAGGTCTGTGAAGATCTGCGCGAGCGCCTCATCAGAGCTAGGCGCATGACCGGGCAGGAACGGATCCGGGAAATTGGCGAGTGGATACTCGTCGGCGATCAGAGCGTCGAAGGCTGCCGTATTTTCGGCAGCCGGGAAGCCGACTACGCCCAGGAACAGGTTGATTTCCTGCGGATAGGTGCAGACCGCCGGCGTGCCGCCTTCCGCGCAAAACGTATTTGGATTACTCAAGTCGAAGTTCGCCGGCCCGCCGGCAGCCACCACGTTGAGAAAGCTGCCGGCGAAGGGGACATCGGCGGGTTCGAAGAGCCTGCCTTCGTTCGCGTTCGTGCCCTGCAGCACGGGGACACGGATGAATTCGCCTGCCGAAAACGCTGGCTGCAGCGCGCGCGGCAGAACTTTCGTATCGAAATCGGGCGAAATCCCGAAGGACCCGAACACTTCGCCTTGGGCGGTGAGAATGTTCGCGACCGACGCCTCGCGCAGGCATGCCGCGTCATTTGGCGGTGTGCAGCCCAAGGCCGCGTCGAAGAAGGCGCCGAAGATCGCTCCATACACCTCCTCCGACGGCACGTCGTGCAACATATAAGCGCCGCTCTCGATGATCGCGCCGCGGAACAGACCCTTCGCGGTCGTGGTCGAGGCAAGATTGCTCGAGACGCTGAGCCCGCCAGCGGACTCGCCGCCGACCGTAACCTTCCTGGCATCGCCGCCGAAACCGGCAATGTTGCGCTGCACCCATTGCAGGGCGAATTGCTGATCCATGAGTCCGTAGTTGCCAGCGTCGCCGACGTTCTGGAAAAAGCTTGGAGTTTGGGCGAGTAATCCGGGCTCGACCAGCCAGCCGAGCGCGCCCAGGCGATAGTTGATGGTCACCACGATGATGTTGTTCTCGGCCACCATCACCGAGGGGTCGTAGTCCGCGCCCGTCCCGGTGACCAGCGCGCCACCATGGATCCAAACAAAGACCGGCAGCTTCGAGTGCGGTTTGGCTGTTGTAGGCACGTAGACATTCAAGAAGAGGCAATCCTCGGACTGTGGCAAAGGCGCAGTGCTGTCAGCTTGTGGGCAGGCTGCTCCGGGGATGTCGGCCAAGACGGTACCCGTGGGCGGAGTCGGCGGATGCGGTGGTGTCCAACGCGCCGCCCCTTTCGGTGCCGCCGCGTACCGGATCCCAAAGAAGACATCGACCGCGGTAGGGTCGCTCGGCGAAGGCACGCCAGTGAAGGTGCCCGTGTCGGTGACAACAGTCTGGGCGGAAGCGGTCACAACGGCCGCAGCAAGGAAAAGCGTGGCCAAAGCAAGAAGTGCCTTGCGGCGGAGTGCAGCATTGCTCAACATGGACATATTCCTTTCTGGTCTGGAAAGCGATGTCAACGCGAACATCGTCGGGGGCAATTGTCGCCGCCCCTTAAAGGCGCCGTGTCTTCATTAAGCGGCGCGAGCGTATCTGACTTCTCGAAATTCATCAAATGAATTGTTTGGATGATGATAAATGCCTGCCGAGAATGCCCGTTGGAGTTCGCCCCCACCTTACAGATCAGACTCGCTAAAGAGTGGGAACTGGCAGGGAGGTTCACCCGAGGATCCAGACAGCCGGTTAGCAGAAGAGAATTGTTGCGAAGGTGGAAACGTTGTACGGTTATTGTTACGGCTCTCTGAATCTCGCGACGATCTGGCACCATCCTAAGAAACGGACGTTATGAATTCCAAAGCAGCGAAATTGCTAGTGGTGGAATCCGACGATGCTCTCAGGGAGCAGATCGTTACTGTGCTGCGCGATGCGGGATATACAGTCTCAACGGACTACCAGCAAGGAATGAAAGCAGTCCTCGCCTTCGGTCCTGAAGCAGTGGTCCTGGGTGCGGATCCTCCACAGCTCGATTGCTGTGACCTTCTCTCCGAAATCAAGGGTTCCGAGCAGACTCACAGCATTCGCGTTGTGATGCTGTCGCCAGGAGGAGCCGCCGAGCGTACTCGAGGCCTCGATCTCGGCGCCGACGACGTGTTGTCACTACCCTTCGACTCACACGAATTGCTAGCGCGGGTGCGTTCCCAGTTGCGGGAAAAATCCGTTGCGGACGGATTTCGTGATCGGGTGCGCCTTGCCGAGGAGGATCGAAATGCTACCCAGCGGGTGGTGGCCGCGGTCAACGAGGAACGGCGAACGCTGCGCTTGGGCGGGTTGACAGCAATTGCCGTGCTCGTGGTCGCTGCGCTGACCTTCTTCCTCTTGTATCGCCACAACCAACAACAGAATACCCGGGTTTTCGCCGCGATCACTCGATTGCAAAGCGGCATGCTGACCGAACAACGGTTGATGGAGAGCTCGCACCGGCCCCTTGAGGCGAGCGATCGCGGTCCATCCCTACCAATCGATCCACAAAAACTCCGGCTTCAGAAGAAGAGCGAAGACCTGCGGTCGCAAATTGCAGCCAGCAACGCGGAAAACACCTCTGCTCTGCAAAATGAGTTAACGGCGGTGGAAACCCGTCTTCAGAAGCTCGAAACCGAGGGTAGGGTTGCACAGACGATTATCCAATCGTATGAGCCTAGCGTCTGCCTTATCCACGTTGTGCTTGCCTTCGGCGACCACACAACCGGATTGAGATTGCACTACGCCGAGATGACGAGCAATGGCGAGCCGAAAACTGACGAACATGGGAACCCTCTGTTGAGCCTGAGCGGGAGTGGCCCGGAAGTGCACCTGGATGCCTTTGGTACCGGGTTTCTCGCGTCCTCCACCGGACAAATCCTTACCAATCATCACGTGGCCGAGCCCTGGTGGCAGAATGATGACTTGAAGGAAATGGTCGATCAAGGACTTGGGCCAGTCGTCGTGGAGATGACTGCGTATTTCCCTGGCGTTCCACATGGCATTGCCATCAACACTGACAAAATTTCCTCTGCTGCGGATGTTGCTGTCGTAAAAGCAGATATTTCACACCTCGGAATCAAACCGATAGCCCTTGCCAATGGCCACGGTTCGGCGGTCAGCGGGGTCCCTGTCGTGCTGCTGGGGTATCCTACGGCTCTGGATGCAATTCTGGCTCGGGCGGGCACGGAGACTCTTCAGTCCATCGCCACCGCATCCAAAGGTGACCCAAAACAGGTAATGGAAGAACTCGCCCGCCGTCACCTGATCAGGCCAGTCACTACTCAGGGGCACATCGGCGACGTACTGCCTGACAAGATTGTCTATGATGCCCAAACCACTTCGGGCGGCTCCGGCGGTCCGCTTTTCAATGACGAGGGCAAAGTTATAGGAATCAACTTTGCAATGGTGCGGGAATTCGGCGGCTCGAATTTCGCTATTCCTGTTGGCTATGGGACGTCACTTCTGAACCTCAAGCTGCAGAAACCGTGAAGCGCGGGCTTTGTCGGAGCCGATTACGTATTTCATCAGCATGGGACCAG
>Ga0307475_10001502_pt1 | contig 13852 bp, 11 predicted proteins | sample atmos_gasesECM1C_FD_203317 | JGI IMG/M metagenome (GOLD analysis project Ga0307475, IMG submission 203317) | Hardwood forest soil microbial communities from Morgan-Monroe State Forest, Indiana, United States - atmos_gasesECM1C_515 | ecosystem: Environmental > Terrestrial > Soil > Temperate... | reverse complement strand
CGGTGCTTGATCCGGCGCAAAAATTGCCGCGCATTGCTCCTGTTGGCCCCGGAGCCCAGCCCGGAAAAGGCGAACTGGTGGAGAAGTTGCCCGCACTGGGCAGCACCGTTCAACAGCATAACTTGACCGTAGTCTCCAGGCCGTTCAGCCCAGACAATAAACGCCAGACGATTTTCCAGCCCGCAGCGCCTCCGGACTTGCGAATCACCACCGAGCTGAAACTTCCAAATATCGTCGAGGCCAGGCCGATAGTAGTGCCCAAGCCTGAGTCGAACTTTCATCCGAAGGATTCAAGGCCCGCACTGCCTAACCGGCAAAACGTGACCGCAGCAGCCCCTGCGTTCACGGCCACTAACGCTCTCAAACCCCTCACCGATCTTAATGACCCCACCAAAGCTCACCCTGAAATGCCGGTACCGCCGCCTTCGGCGCCAGCGCCTGCGCCGACTCAGGCGAATGCTCCCGCTGACGCGAATACGGCGGCTGGACTTGAAACGCAAAGTCAGGCACAGGGCAGCGGCCTGGTAGTGATCAGTACTGATCCTGGCGAGGCGTCGGATATGGTGGCGCTTCCAACCGGGAACCGTTTTGCGGATTTTTCGATCTCGCCCGCAGGCGGCGCACCTGGTTCGCCCAACGGAACCACGCACGGGACCTCAGGTATCGGGACCGAGGGCGGCGGCGGAGGCGATAGCAGCACAGGAATTGGAAAAGGAGCCACCGGCGGCGGAGGAGGAAATTCTGGCGGCTCTGGCAATCTTAGCGTCAGCGGAACGGGCGGCGCTGGCGGCGCCGCCGTCGGGGTCCTCGGTCCTGGCGTGCCGCTAAGCATGGTTTATCCAGTGATGGCCAACCTCCTGCCGCGAAAGAATGCCCTGGTGGTTTCGGCCGGGCCGTTGGGCGGCGGCGGCCTTGCCGTGTACGGTACATTGCACTGCGGAAAGATCTACACCGTTTTCTTGCAAATGCCTGGAAAGGCCTGGACACTGCAGTTTTGTCAGGCCGGTGTCGGGAACTCCAACGCCTCTGCGGAAAGAAATTCCCCGATCGTACACATGGAACAAGGAATTACTCCACCTGACGCCGAAGATCGATTTGACTTCAAACGCCTGCCGCTGACCGAGGATAAAGTCCACAAGCTAATCGTCCTAAAGGGAGTATTGCGAGAAGACGGGACTGTGGAAGGAATCCAGGTGCACCAAGGACTGCTTCCCCTCATGGACGAGGCAGCTAGGTTGGCATTCAGCAAGTGGAAATTCAGGCCGGCTACGCGCGGGGGAAAAGCGATACCGGTGGATATCCTGGTTGGTATACCGTCAGACCCGCCGCCCGGTCCAGTAGTTCGGCAGTAATGCTTAGGAATAAACCTTCCCACTTTGGGCATAAGTATATCTCTGTAGAAATCACCACTTTCTAGCCGACTGGCAAGCCGTAGACTCTCTGCAATTTAGCGTTTCTTTCGTCCGTGATTTATGGTACTTTGCATGCCCTATTAGGTACTTCAGAGTACCGGTAGCAATTCCAAGGATCCACTCATAGTCCGAGAGGAGCCAAGGCATTATCGCGCCACAGTTCGCCATTACTCATCATTCTAGGGAAACATAAATAAAATTTTTACCGGGGAGCTCGCCCCAGCTCCGGGAGCAAGAATGTTCGATAATCAAATTATGCAAGTTTGCTTTTTAACTCAGGACACCGGTTTGGCTGATGCGGTTGCACGTGCTCTGGGGGACGAGTTTAAAACCCGAGCGAGCCTGGAACTGCAATTTGAGAAGTTCAAGGACACTTTGGCGTGGTCACAGGTTTTGCTGGTCGACCTGCGATCAAATGTGCCTCAGGACTTCGATGAAGCCGCGTTGCGGCTGATGGCCAAGATAAACGAACTGCAAAATCATCCTCCGATGATTGTTCTTTGCGACGAAGAACGGCGTGGCTCGTTTCTCTATGCGCTTGAATATGGGGCCGAGGATAGCATAACGAACCCCCCCAACATCAGTGAACTTCGGGCCATCCTCCGCCGTGTGTACAGATTGTATGCCTCGGAGCAAGAGCTACGAAAACTTCGAGAAACGGAATCTGTTGGGAGACTTGACGAACTTATCGGCACCTCAGGGGCGATGCAGGAACTTTTTGCCATGGCGCGCAAGATAGCCCCCTGCGATGTCAGCGTGCTGATCACCGGCGAAACAGGAACCGGCAAGGAACTTCTCGCACGCGCGATACACCACTTGAGCGGCAGAAAAAATGGCGCGATGGTAGCGTTTTCCTGCGCTAATCTTCCGGAAACGCTGGTCGAAGACGAATTGTTTGGCCATGAAAAAGGGGCATTCACCGGCGCGATTATGAGCCGGTGCGGCCGCGTCGAAGCCGCGGATCATGGAACTTTATTCCTCGACGAAATCGGGGATTTAGGAATTGGGCTGCAACCCAAGCTGTTGCGCGTCCTGCAGGAACGGCGATTCGAACGCCTTGGCGGCAACAAGACGATCAACGTCGACCTTCGCCTGATTTGCGCGACCAACCGAAATCTCGGCGAAATGGTGCAACAAGGCAAATTTCGCGAGGATTTATATTACCGCTTGAATGTTGTGCAGCTGCACTTACCGCCCCTTCGTGAACGGCGCGATGATATTCCGCTGCTCGCGCAACAATTTTTGGAAAAGGCCTCGCATCAATTTCAGAAAACGGCCCGAAATTTCTCGCAAGCAGCTTTGGAAACGCTGGAAGATTACAACTGGCCGGGAAATGTTCGTGAGCTAGAGAACGTGGTGCAGCGCGGCGTAGCGCTTTCCGACGGTGCTACCGTGGAGGTTTGCAACTTGCCGTCGTCGATGCGTTCGGCGCGGTCTGAACGCCAAGAGCCAGTGTCGGTGGCGGGCATGGAGACTCAACCCCTCAGTCAATCTTACGAGGATGAAGTGAAGCGCTTCAAGCGCGCGTTAATCCTACGCACCTTGCGGCAGTGCGATTGGCGGAAAGCGGAATGCGCGCGCACGCTCGGCGTGGCTCGTGGCTACCTGCATCGGTTAATCAATCACCTTGGAATTCAGGACCGTGAAATTGAGTATCCGTCGCACCCGCCCGGCCAGAACACACCATTTGGGCCGGTGATGTAACGATTTAACGGCGAATACCGTGGACATCCTTCCTTGCTGAAGAACCCACGCCGGTCATAGCTGAATTGAATCCGGATAATTCCTTCGCCAAAAATGTTTGTGCGCCGCTGCTGCGTGATGCGCAGAATCCTGACGGTGGATGGGGTTTTCATCCCGGCGCAAAAAGCCGCGTGGAGCCGACTTGTTGGGCACTCAAAGCACTGATGTCCCTGTTATCCCCGGCCAATTTTGATGGCGATGCGATACGCCGGGGGTTCAACTTTTTGATTGCCGCGCAGTTAGCGGATGGGTCGTGGCCTTCCACTCCTGAAGAAAAAACTGGTTGCTGGGTCACCTCGTTGGCGTGCTGGGTCCTTGCGGGCGAATCCGAGGGCGAAAAAAAATATTCCAGAGCGATCGCTTCCGGACTGAGCTGGGTTTGCGACGATTGGCCACGGGACAGCAGTTGGTGGCAAAGATCGCTCCGAAGATTATCTTTCGCCAAGCAGCAGTTCAAATACAACGATTCGGCTCGCGGTTGGGGATGGACGCCCGGCACCAGCAGCTGGGTAGAACCCACCGCATTCGCGTTGCTAGCTCTGGGATGTCGGGGAAGTCGGGAAGAGCCGGAACATCCCTCTGCGGAAAAGCGCAGAAAACTTGCTGAGCTGCTGCTTTATGATCGAATGTGTCCGGGCGGCGGCTGGAATTGCGGAAACCCAGAAGTTTACGGGGTAGCAGGTGAGCCCCTGGTGATTCCCACTACCTGGGCATTGCTGGCTTTGCGTAAGTATCCAGAGCGGCGAGAAAATATCCAAAGTGTTGCCTGGTTGGAAAAAAACTTATCGAAGATTCAGGCGCCCGGTTCGTATGCGTCGGCGCGCATAGGCTTGGCAGCTTACGGCCGCCAGAGGACGGAAGATGCCGCGAGCGCAGGCGATCTTCAAGCAAAGAATGAATTTTTGAGCAATATACCAGTAGCTGCGTGGATGACTCTGGCGGCCAGTAACCCGCAAAATTGGCTCGCGCCGGGTAAGCACAGTTGAGCGCTAACATGCTCAACCGCAGGTTGATACCGTCGTTCCAGCGTCCTCCATCGCGGGTGATGATTCGCCGCGCCGCGAGTTACGAGCAGGAACTTGGCACCTTAATTTACGAAAGCCTGGTCGAATTCGCCCTGCCGGTAAAAGATAAAGTCGTTTTGCTCAAGCCAAATTTAGTGGGGCCGGATCCGCTGGGGGTGATGAACACGCACCCCGCGGTGATCGCTGCAACCCGCGAAAGTTTCCTGCGACTCGGCGCTTCCCAAGTCTTGATCGGCGACGGTCCGGCAATGGATCGAGACACGGAGGCCATCCTCGAATCGGTGCGCCTCCGGGAATTCGTCGGACCTCTTCCCCGCATCTTCGTGGACCTGAACATTGACGATGTCGAGCGCGTGCCCCTGGCCACTAAGGCGTCGCGACTAAAAGAGCTATACATGCCCAAGACAGTCTTGGGCGCGGACCTGGTGGTGTCTATGCCAAAACTCAAGACCCACCACTGGGCGGGCGTGACGCTGTCACTCAAAAACATGTTTGGCACCGTGCCCGGAAGTTGCTACGGGTGGCCCAAGAACGTGCTGCACTGGGCGGGCATCGACAACGCCATCCTGGACATAAATGCTGCCGTGAAGCCCGATTTCGCCATTGTGGACGGGATCGTCGGGATGGAAGGGAATGGTCCTATTCAGGGAACACCCAAGGCATGCGGAGCGCTCATTTTTGGTGACGACCCCGTCGCGGTAGACGCCACCTGCTGCCGGGTTATGGGGCTCTTGCCGGAGCGAATCAAGTATCTGGCAGCCGCTGGAACTATGCTCGGTCATATTAACGTCGATAAGATTCAACAAGTTGGAGAGGCCGTCGTGGCGCTGCGGTCAAAGTTTGCGGTACTCAAAGAGTTTAGCGCCTTAAGCGAAGCGGCCTAGGCTATGGTGGGCCACGTTTGGACTGTCAACTGCACTACGAGGGGTTAGACCTATAGCATTTTCAGTCAGATAATTGAAATGCGTCCCAACTCCCAAACGACCGCGTACCCAAGCCACAGAGGTGGAGCAGACACCAGTGTTATGACCCGCGCGTTAAGAGGCCAGTCGTTTTCACGCACGCGGCCCTACCTGTTCGTGGGACGAATCATGGCGGCCAGGATAAAAACTTTCGTTGCAAATCGCTTGCTCCCGCAGTATCGTACCCACACAGAAATTCTTTTCTTCTATGCGCAGTCCCTCGCATTTGAAACGAATCATTTGCACACGCACGATTCAATGAGCACGATGTGGAGCTTACGATGATACGCAATAATCAAGCTGGTCAAGCATTGGTATTTGTCGCCCTGGCAATGGTGGTTTTGTTGGGTTTTGCGGGCTTGTCGGTAGACATGGGCGTACTACGCCACGAAAAGCGCCGGCAACAAACTGCTGCAGATGCTGCAGCCATCGTCGGTGCTAACAATCTTGCTTATGGCAGCGGCATGACAACCGGGGCGCAAAATGCCGCCGCAGCGAACAATTATACAGACGGTAGCAGCAACGACGTGACCCAATGCGCTAGTTCCACCGCCGCCGTAGGTTTGGTGTGCGTCCAGGTCAACAATGGACCTAGCTATATACCAACAGATCCGCATTTAGGCGACACACACTATGTGGAAGTTGTCGTCTCAACCGTTCAGCCTACTTATTTTATGAAGATTTTCGGAATTGGCCAGAAAACCGTAACAGCGCGTGCGGTTGCGACGAACCTGACCGGTGGCGGACCGGGCAGCAATTGCTTGTACACCTTGGGCCTACCTGCGAAAGAGATCGGAGTCGATATCAATGGTCACCCCACTTTGAATGCTCCTACCTGCGGAATAAGCGATAACGGGAACTTCAATACGAAAGGGAATGCGCTAACTGTCAATGCTGGCACTTTTGGTGTCTCGGGACCTCCCGGTTCAAAGTCAGGCGGCACCGTGAACTGCCAGTACCAGATCAATTGCCCCTCGTATGGCGCTCCGACGGTGTCAGATCCACTCGCGGCCCTGCCAACCCCGTGTTCCTTAGGCTACTCTTGCACAGGGGGAACCTCCCCGGCCGGTCCAAACTTTACCCCAGGAACTTACTCCTCAATCTCTCTCGGAGGCAGCGGCACATTCACTTTCGCGCCGGGAATATACATCATCGATGGTGCTGGCGGTCTTTCGTGTACTGGCAGTCCCACTGTTACGGGCACGGGAGTGATGTTCTTTTTCACGGGCACCGCGACGGTTAACTGTACGGGTAGCGAGAACATAACCCTCACGGCACCGACGCCGTCAAATTGCCCGCCCCCTACCTGCCCCGCAAAATATGATGGGATTTTGATGTACCAGGACCGCGCTGACACCACCAACGGAATCGGGAATGCCTGCCCTCCTGGAAGCAGCAAAGGCCCGCAGTTGGGTGGCAATACCGGGAGTTCATATAATGGTGTCCTATATTTTCCAGCAGACCAATTGTGGCTTTTTGGGAACAGCGGCACTATTGCCTTCGACGTGGTCCTCACGGACTCGATTTGTATGACCGGCAACGCCACCTTTAGTTTGGCAGGCACCGCCGGGCTGCCAACCCCTATACCTGTTCTCTCGAATGCCGTCCTGGTGGAGTGAATATGAAAAACCTTCAGGTACTGCCCAACGCCCTGCGGCGTAAAACCCAAGCAGGATCTCTGCCTGTGCGCAAGGATCCGCGGTCTCAATCGGGCCAAACGTTGCTTGAGGTGGCTCTGATGCTCCCCCTACTTCTCCTTTTGATAGTGGGAGTGATCGAGTTAGGTCGATATGCCTACATCACCATACTGGTTGGCAACGCAGCACGGGCAGGCGCCGCTTATGGCGCACAAAACGGCGGGACCTCAGTAGATACAGCGGGCATTATCACGGCTGCCGACAACGACTTCCAGAATAATGGCCAGAACCTAAGCAAACTGACAGTGAGCTCCGTCGTCTCCTGCGGATGCGACAACGCAGGAACGTTAACGGTCGACTTCACGACGGCCGCGGGTTGCAGTGACGCTACCAGCCCTGGGCTGACTGCACTCATCTCCGCATGCGTTCCTCCCACAGGTAGCGGCCACTGGGTTTCGATGGTGGCGGTGACGGGTTCCGGGACTTTTAATGGGTTGTTTAACGCTCCGGGAATTGGAATTCCAACTTCGATCACGGTCTCAAAGACGGCCACGATGCGAGTGCAGTAAAATTGGAGCGAGGGCGAAATCGATGTTAGCAGACCTTAGTTACCACTTCCTTCCTAGGGAAGCGCCCAGGCGCTCACGGCGGTTGAAGCGGGTAAGCGGAGCCACCATCGTCGAGTTCGCCCTTGTCTTCCTCCTCCTCGTGACGATGCTATTTGGGATCGCTGAATTTGGTCATATGCTCTATGCATATCAATTCGTCAATCACGCCGCGAAAGAGGCGGCACGCTGGGCCATGGTGAACGGCTCAACTTGCAACAATGATTCGACCCTTAGTAGTAACGGCCTGGGGAGTTGCACAGCGCCAGTGACTTGCTCTGCCGGTAGTTGCTCAACGTGCAGTAGTGGATGCACCATTGCGACGAAGTCGGACATAAGTAATTACGTGCAGATGATCACTCCGCAGGGGATTGATACTACCAAGGTCACCGTAACTCCGACATGGCCCGGCACTAGCGACTTCTGTCTCGCGTCCGCGGGTAAAGGTCCTAGCTGCCCGGTCGAGGTGCAGGTGAGCTATAGTTATAATTTCCTTTTTCCGCTAATCAAAGTCAAAACCGGCCCAGTGACGCTATCGAGCACCTCCGAGATGGTCATCGCTCACTAGAAGATGGCCGACCATTCCCCTAAATAATAGTTCGGCGCAGCTATCGGTCGGTTTGAAACTTGGGAAGAGACTTTCCATTCTCGCAAGCGCGGTGTCTCCTTCGACAGAGAGTTACCTGACCCCAACCAAACTTCTGAAATGGTCTTTTTCTTTTCCGGCAATGCTCGGCGCCCTGCTGGTTACCGGAGTTTTCTGGGCCAAGCACGGCTTCAACGTAGACACGGACTTCTGGTGGCACTTAAAAGTCGGCGAAGACATTCTCGCTACTCGCCATTGGCCCACCACGGATGCGTACTCCTTCACTGCGCCGGGACAGCCTTGGATGGCCGCGGAGTGGCTGGGCGACGTTTTGTTTGCCTGGGTCGAGCGCATCGGAGGCCTGCGCGGTCTTGACGTGCTGCTCATCGTAATGAGCGCGGCCATTATTCTGGCGCTGTATGCCTTTTGCACGATTCGCTCTGGGAATTCGAAAGCCAGCTTCGCAGCTACCGCGATTCTGACCGTCCTGTCCCTTCCAGTCTTCAACTTCCGTCCGCAGATGCTTGGCTTCCTTTTTCTGGTGCTAACGCTGATCGCCTTGGAGCGCTTCCGCCAGGGCCGGCCCAGATCCTTGTGGTTTTTGCCCCTCCTTTTTGTGCTCTGGGTGAACACCCACGGCTCGTGGATGATCGGTCTCTTCACAATTTTTGTTTATTGGGGCAGCGGACTGAAGGAGTTTCAACTCGGCGGCGTGGAAATGCGCGCCTGGACCGTCGCTCAGCGCGAGCAGCTCTCGCTCGTTTTTTTGCTTTGCGTCGCGGCGCTCCCGCTAACGCCCTACGGCACGCGCCTCGCTTTCTTTCCCTTTCAATTTATCAACTCGCTCCCGGTAAATCTGGCCAGCATTAACGAATGGCAGCCCATGCCTTTCAATCTTTTTGGAGCGAAACTTTTTCTCGTGCTGATATTGGGTTGGTTTGTAGCGCAACTTGTATACAAGCCTAAGTGGCGACTGGAAGAGCTTATCTTGTTCTTCTTCGGCACCGCGATGGCCTGCCTGCACGTGCGCTTCTTGCTGATATTTGTGCCGTTTTTCGCTCCGTTATTCGCCACCACCTTGGCGCGCTGGATCCCTGCGTACGAACGCGACAAAGATCAGTACTTCGTGAATGCCGTGTTAATGGCTGCCATGCTGATAGGCATGATCTATTTCTTTCCGCCTCACCCGGAAATCGAGAAGAGCATTGCCACCATGTATCCCAGCGGCGCGGTGAGGTTTATGCGCACCCATCCTATGCCTGCGCCAATGTTTAATTCATACGGATTTGGCGGCTATTTGGAGTGGTCGGGTGGCGGCCGCGACAAGGTGTTCATCGATGGCCGCGGAGAACTCTACGAAATGAGCGGCGTTTTCGCCGATTACATGCACATAAGTTTGCTCAAGCCCGGCGCCCTTTCCGTGTTGCGCTCGTATCAGGTGCAAGCCTGCCTGCTCGACCGCGATCAGCCATTAGCAGTATTCCTCTCGGCTTTGCCTGAGTGGAAAACAGTCTACGCGGACGACGTAAGTGTAGTGCTGGTCCGCACGAATACCGGTAACAGGGCGGCGACAACCGCCGTAAACAATGATCAGGCGAATCTGGCGGCGCGTTTACAATGAATGTGCCTGAGGTTTCGATGCATGCTAATACCAGCATGAGCGCAGATCTGGCGACCCCAGAGCTGGGCGAAATAGATGCGCCCGGGGTCGCGGGTCTGTCAGGACCTCCGCCTATAGCGAAAGTCGGCCTGCTCAAGCAAATATTTTCTTTTCCCGCCATGCTGGGCGGTTTACTGGTGACCGGTGTTTTTGCGGCGCGGCACAATTTTGAAGTAGATCCCGACCTGTGGTGGCATCTCAAAGTGGGAGAGAACATCCTCGCCACGCACCACTGGCCTACGACCGACCCCTATTCCTTCACGGCAGCGGGTCAACCTTGGCTGGCTTATGAATGGCTCGGAGACGTTTTCTTCGCGAGTGTCGCGCGCGTGGGGGGCCTGCGCGGCCTGCAGGCCTTGCTGATCGTATTAGGCGCTGCCATTATGCTGGCGCTTTATGGCTATGCCACATTGCGATCAAGAAATTCCAAGGCCGGTTTTGTTGCAGCCACCGTGGTGCTGGTCCTAGCGGCGGCAAATTTCAATTTACGCCCGCAAATGCTCGGATATTTTTTTTTAATCCTCACTCTGATCGCTCTTGAACGCTTCCGTCAAGGCCGCCCGGCCGCGCTTTGGTTTCTTCCGGCACTTTTTTTGATTTGGATTAATACCCATGGAACGTGGGAAATCGGATTAGCGACGATTTTGGTTTACTGGTTTTGTGGGTTAAGAGAGTTTCGCGTCGGCGACATCGACATGCATGCCTGGAAACCAGAAGAGCGCATCCGGCTCTCTCTGGTCTTCTTGCTCTGCCTGGCAGTAATTCCCATCACGCCGTACGGGACCCGATTGGCCGCATATCCCTTTGATGTTGCGTCTTCTTTGCCGTTAAATTTAACGAATATCCAGGAATGGCAGCCCATGCCCCTGAATTCTTTCGGCCCGAAGTTGTTCCTGACCCTGGTTCTGGGCACGATCGCCGTGCAAATTTTGTCGCCACTTAAGTGGCGCGTGGAGGATGTGCTTCTGTTCCTGGGCGCTACCCTCATGGCGTTCGTGCATGCGCGTTTCTTGCTGATATTTGTGCCGTTTTTCACGCCAGTGTTCGCCACTGTCCTCGCGCGTTGGGTGCCCGGATACCAAAGGGAAAAAGATCCCTACGTCCTGAACGCGGCGCTGATGGCGGTGATGCTGGGCGCGATGATTCACTATTTTCCTTCCCGCTCGCAGGTCGAAGACAACGTCAGCGCGCTTTTCCCCGTAAACGCCGTCAACTATCTTAAGGATCATCCAGTCTCTGGTCCCATGTTCAATTCGTACGGTTTTGGGGGTTATCTGGTGTATTCACGTGGTGATGAGCATAAAGTATTTATAGATGGTCGGGGTGAGCTTTACGAGCATGCCGGCGTATTCGCGGACTATTTACACATAACGCTGGTGAAACCCGGCTTGCTTGGTGTTTTGCGGAATTATGGAATCAAGGAATGCTTGGTTGGGCGTGACGATCCCATAGCGGTTTTTCTATCAGCGCTGCCGGAATGGAAACAGGTTTACGCGGATCCGGTGAGTGTAATCTTTGTTCGCAGCGATAACCATGGTGCGGGCTCGACGCTTTCTCGTTAAGCAAGGCGGGAGGGGTTATGATCCGTCAATTTCAACGGCCAATTTTGCTGTCGGTCATTGTCCCTTGTTTAAATGAAGAAGAGGCACTTCGTGGTACCCAGGTGCGCTTGTCTGCCGCGCTGGAACAAATACCCACGAATTTCGAAATCATTTATGTCGATGACGGCAGCACGGACGCCACTCCCGAGGTCCTCAGGGAATTACAAGCGTACGACAGCCGCGTTCGTGTAGTGCGGTTCTCTCGTAATTTTGGTCATCAAATGGCGATTACTGCTGGGTTGGAACACGCCGGGGGCGACGCCGTCGTCATCATCGACGCCGATCTGCAAGACCCCCCGGAAACAATCGTGGATTTCTTTCGCAAGTGGCAAGAGGGCTACGACGTTGTTTATGGGGTGCGCACCGAGCGCGAGGGTGAAACTGCATTCAAATTATGGACGGCGAAATTATTTTATCGCTTTATGACGCGCTTGTCCGATACCCAAATTCCACTGGATACCGGCGATTTTCGTTTGATGGACCGTCGCGTTCTCAACGTGCTATTGGGAATGCCTGAGCGCGACCGGTTTGTGCGCGGCATGGTGAGCTGGCTCGGGTTCTCACAGGTGGCCGTACCGTACCGGCGTGAGGCTCGCATCGCGGGTGTTACAAAATTTTCATTTTTTAAGATGCTGCGCTTTGCCTTGGACGGAATCTTCTCTTTTTCCATCGTGCCTTTGCGGGTGGCGACTTGGACTGGCTTCATCACTTCTTTCCTGGCAATTGTGGGAATAGTATTGGTTTCTCTCGAGCACTTCCTGGGTGTTGAAGGTTTGGTTAAAGGCTGGACCAGCACCATGTTTGCCGTACTTTTCATTGGCGGCGTGCAGCTGATTTGCATGGGCATCATTGGCGAGTATATCGGCCGAATTTATGGTGAATCGAAGCACCGCCCACTTTACGTAGTAAGAGAAATCCTTGGATTTGAGGGGCAAAAGCGCGAGGCCAACCAGTCTTCGCTGTTCATTGCCGGGAAACAATAGGGCCTATTAGTGGAAAAAGATCTCATTAGCCAGACCACTGAGTTAGCGGAAACGGCGCTGCACGATCGGGAGGCCGCGTTTCACGATGCGTGGGCCAACGATACCAAACTTAGTGACATTCTCGTTCGCGAATGTTTTGAAGCTCCGACCGCGATGGAGAACCAATTCATTCTCCAGCGCATGGGCGATTTGCGCGGGAAGAAATTGCTCGATATTGGCGCGGGGCTCGGTGAGTCGTCGGTGTACTTCGCGCTTCAAGGCGCGGATGTCACCACCGTGGATATTTCTCCGCAGATGGTGGAAACGGCGCTGAAGCTGGGCGAGCAATTTGGCATCAAGTTACAAGGCTTGGTTTCCGGCGGCGAAGCCCTGAATTTGCCAGAAGCGGCTTACGACATCATTTACATTGCGAACACCATCCATCACGTGCAGGACCGTGCTTTGCTTTTCCTGCAGATGCACCGAGCATTGAAGCCCGGCGGCCGATTCTTCTCCTATGACCCACTGGCCTACAATCCCGTGATTAACGTTTACCGGCGCATGGCCAGCGAAGTGCGAACGCCCGACGAATCTCCGCTAACGACGGCGGATCTGCGTTTGGCCAAAAAATATTTTCGCAATGTGGGACACCGCGAATTCTGGGTTTCCTCTTTGCTGCTTTTCGTGAAGTACTACCTGAGGGATCGCGTCGATCCCAATGCCGACCGTTACTGGAAGAGAATCTTGCGGGAGACGCCGCAAACCCTGCGCTGGTGGATGCCGCTGCAATCGCTCGACAAATTTCTCGCGCGAATCCCGCTGATGCGCTGGCTGGCATGGAACATGGTGATGTGGGGCGAAAAGGCCCTCGAATAATGGGATACTCCACCGAGACGGACATCGTATCGACTGCGGATCCTGCCGTTTCGCGAGCACAGGCGACCAGGTCCTGGCGTTGGCTGCGGCTCGCGGTTTCCTTCCCTGCATTGATGGCGGTCCTGCTCATCGCCGTTGCGCTGATCGGTGCGGAATCCCGCCTAATCGATCCAGACACCTGGTGGCATGTTGCGGTCGGCGAGCAAATTCTTAAAACGCATACCTGGCCAACTTCCGACACTTTTTCTTTTACCGCCCGGGGCGCCCACTGGATTGCTTATGAATGGTTAGGGGAGGTTTTTCTAGCGCTCCCAGCGCAAGCGGATGGGCTGGTGGGCTTGGCCTGGTTTCAGAAAGCCATAGTCGCGGTCATCGGCCTGCTCATCTATCTTTACTCCTACCTCGTTTGCGGAAACTCCAAAGCTGCTTGTATCGCCTCTGGAGTTGTCCTGCCCCTAGCCCCGGTAACCTTTACGCTGCGTCCGCAAATGTTCGGTTACATTTTTCTGCTGCTCACCCTGATTTGCTTGCAGCGTTTTCGCCAGGGTCACGAAAAAGCCCTGTGGTTTCTCCCTCCATTGTTTGTAATCTGGGCCAACACTCACGGCACCTTTGTCTTCGGGCTGTTTGTGATCGGTGTTTGCTGGATCACCGGATTGTTTAGTTTTCGCGCTGGCGGCCTCATTGCGCAGAAAATGCCGCAGCCCCAACGCGTGAAACTGCTCCTGACACTTATGTTCTGCGTTTTAGCTCTTTTGATCACCCCTTATGGTTCGCAAATTG
>Ga0307475_10001500_pt1 | contig 13865 bp, 17 predicted proteins | sample atmos_gasesECM1C_FD_203317 | JGI IMG/M metagenome (GOLD analysis project Ga0307475, IMG submission 203317) | Hardwood forest soil microbial communities from Morgan-Monroe State Forest, Indiana, United States - atmos_gasesECM1C_515 | ecosystem: Environmental > Terrestrial > Soil > Temperate... | reverse complement strand
TCATCACCGTGAAGATCGGCACGCTCACGAAATCTCTAACGATTTCTGTCTAAGATAAAATCAATATAGTTTTTAGTCGAAGGGCCGCGAAGACGCGCGCGGTATACTGGGCGGGTGCCGATCCTGCCTGCAAATACGGATTTCACGGACAAGGATTTCGCCTCGATTCAGGCACGGGCGCAAGCTCTGATCCAGTCCGTCTTCCCGACTTGGACCGACTTCAACAAGACGAATTTCGGGAATATCCTGGTAGAGCTGTACGCCTGGATCGCCGACGTGCTCGCGTTCAATCAAGACGCGAACGCACAAGAGAGCCGAATCAGCACCGCGACCCAGCGCCGAAACCTGATCGCGCTGGTGAAGCTCCTGAACTACAAGCCGCGCGGCGCGACTGCAGCCACGGTCGATGAAAGCTTCGTCGTTCCGGCCGGGCTCAGCGTCAACGCGATTATCCCTGCTGGAACCGTCGTCAAGACCGAGTCCGATCAGCCCGTCGAATTCCAGCTGCTTTCTCCGTTGACTTTGACGCCGAGCCAGCCGAACGCGATCGGCACGCTGGAGAACTCGAAGACGCAAGAGGAGACCTTCGCCGCCAGCGGCCAGCCGAACCAGCAATTGGTTGCCGGCCAGACGCCGTACCTCGACGACTCTTCGACGGTGACCGACACGAGTGGCGGTTGGACTCAGGTCGACAACTTCCTCGACTCGGTGAGCACGGATCAGCACTACACCGTTTCGGTGGATAACAACGACCGGGCGACCGTCACGTTCGGCGACGGCACGAACGGCAAGTTGCCGAGCGGCACCATCACTTGGCGCTACAAGACCGGCGGCGGCGCGGCCGGCAACGTCGAAGCTGGCTCGATCAAAAAGATCGACGCCACCCTCGTCGATCTGTCGTCCAACACAATCACGGTCGTGGCGACCAACGCCGCAGCCTCCACCGGCGGCACGGACCGTGAGACCTTGGAACACATCCGCGCGCTGGCCCCGCAGTCCATCCGGGCCCCGCGTACGACGGTGGCGCGTGAAGATTACGAGATCCACGCGATCGAGGTCGGTGGGATCGAGCGGGCTTTGATGTTGACCAGAAATGAGGACCCGACGATTCCGGACAACACCGGCTTTCTTTATCCCGTTCCGGCCGGCACCGGCTTCCCGTCCGCGGTCCTCAAACAGAAGGTGCTCGATCAGTGCACCGTCGTGTTCCCCAACACGCTGACGTTCTTGCTGACCGTCGCCGATCCGATCTACTTGGACATCGGGATCGCGGCGCGCGTCTACTTCACTAAGGGCAACAACACGCTAGCAAAGCAGAGCGCGATCAAGAAAGTGATCATCGCCGGCTTCCAGAAATATTTTGCTCTCACTCAGGCGGACGGCTCGATCAATCCGCTCGTCGACTTCGGCCAGAACTTGGCGAACGCGGCCGGCAACCCGTCCGGCAACGTCCCTCTGTCGGACCTCTTCGACGTCGTCCGAGACGTCCCCGGCATCCGTAAGATCGGGCCATTGACCACGGATTTCACGGTCTCGGCCGTGCGCCGGTTCGTGACCACTCCAACCGGCGATGTTACGGTGCTGACGGCGGGAAGCCACGCGGACATTCCGATCGCTCTCCGGGACTTCCCGCGATTCGACGGTGACATCGGAGGAATGCCGAACCTCGTGATCATCGACGCCGACACGAACACCACGGTGCCGTAATGGCGACGATCGTAAGCGCGGTGGCGCTGAACCTGCGCACGGTCCGGATCACTTTCAGCGCCGCGCTCGCCGACGCTACGTCTTTGGTGATCTCGAATTGGGCGCTGGCCTGTCTCAGCCCGGGGCCGTTCTTCGTTCCCTCGATTGCTTCGATCGTCGGCGTTGACAGCCAGTCGACACCGAGCGCGATCGATATCACGGGGGCGCACGAGTTTTCGCCCGGTCTTCTCTACTCGGCCACGGCCTCGGGAGTGACCGGATTGACCGGAGGTCCCGGGCTGTTCTATGCACAGATCCCGATCCAGTTTGCAGATCGAGACTTCGCGATCGATTCGGTGATTCCTCCGATCAACAAGAAGGAGGACACCTCCGGCCAAGAGGCGGCGTTCGTGGCCAGCCTTCAGGAGATCCTAACCCTTGTATTGAGTGACCACGATCGGTGGTGCGACATTCTCGATCCAGACATCGCTCCCGAAAATTTCGTGGAGCTGATGCTGGACGACCTCGGCAACGCCTTCGACTTCATCACTGATTTGACCCTCAGCCAGAAGCGCCACCTCGCGAAGCTACTGGTGCCGATCTATCAGCTGAAGGGAACGATCCCGGGCGTGGTCCAGGCTATCCGCCTCTTGCTCGGCTTCTCGTCGCAGCTCTTCGGGTTCTTGAGTGGCGCGCAGGGCTTGAGCCTCGGCGTGGATTATCTCGGCGACGGCACGCACACCGGAACGTGGTTTCTCGGCGGCGGAGGACCGTTCGACTTCTTCATCAAGATCGGAACGACGCCGGTAGGCGACGGGCTCGGAGTCAATGGCTACGGGCGCGCGCTGACCGACGTCGAGCGAGGGATCATCCTCCAGATCTTGGAGAAGATGAAGCCGGCGCACGTTCGTCTGGTCTTGATCGAGACCGGTCTGCCTCCGGCGATTCGGGCCACCATCCAAGACACGGGCGGAGGTAGCGTCGAGATCCGGTGCGTGGGCATCATTGAGGCCACCACGATCACGCTCTTTCGACGGACATCTCCGGGCGCTACCGAGTTCAACGGAGAGGCCATCGCCACGATCGCCGGAGTCTACGACGGCACTCCACCGGCGAACAGCTATTGGGTAGGCGACGGCAAGAATGCAAGCATTACCACCGAGGGGCTTTACTCCAACGAGGTCACCAACGCTCTCTCGGCGCCGGTGCTGACGGCTACGCCGCTCGTGCGGAAGATTCGCCTGACTTGGCCCGCAGTCGCGAACGCGACGTCGTATCGAATATATAAGTCCACCACGTCAATGTCGGCTCCGGACGGCGCCGACAATGCAGGCAGCCCGATCCAAATCTACGCCGACGTCACTAGCTACGACGACAAGATGGAATCGGGCGACTCTTTTTTCTACATCATCACCCCGGTAGTAGGAAACTCCGAGGGGTTCTTCTCAAATCAAGTTAGCGGCACCGCACTCTAAGGAGTCGAAGTTATGGATCAGCGAGATTGGTACTTTCATCAGCCGGTGACCGAGGGAGAGATGGACGGCGTCTTTGCCGATGTCGAAGCCTCTGATCAACGCTCGGAATCGGACAAGAGCCAGTACGGGATCCTCTCCGGCTTACAGGCCACGGAGGACGGCGGCGGCCCGTCGATGAATATCCAGGTGGCCGCTGGTACGGCGATCGACAAAATCGGGCGCCGCATGTTTTCCGGCGGCACCATTCTCCAGGACATCACGAACGACACGGCCGGAGTTCCTACCGCTCCCAGCTCCGGCAATCGTCGCTGGGTCTCGATCTTCGCCCGTTTCGGCCGCGATCTCTCCGACCCGCGGATCGACGGTCTCAGCAATCCGCTATTCTTCAAGCACGCCGAGGCGTTGAACTCCGGAGACGGCACCGGCACGTCGTCGCCAACGGGGGACATCCAGGCCAACGTCGGGAAGCTTCTGGTGATCTCCGGCGCAGAAGACCTGATCAGCAATCCGATCCCGGCCCGGCCCGCGCTGAGCACCAACGCGATCCTTCTCGCGGATGTGCTTTACACGTTCGGCGACACGTCCTTCGCGCAGGCGCAGATCTCGACCGGCCGAGCTGAGCGCTTCGCGATCCATTTCGTGGCCGAGCCTCAGGCGACCACCGAGTTCGACGGTGCGGTCGACAGCGGAGTCCGATACGATCTGATCTTAGATGCGCCCGGCGCCGGCAGCACATCGCGGATCCGGGTCTATACCTCGACGGTCGGCTTGACGATCACCAACAACGCTCTCTGGCTTCCGGAAAGCCGCGAGTGGACTCCGGACGATCTGGCCACCCCGATGGGAAAGACCGTCATTTCCGGCGACGGTATACGCCTTTATGGAAACCTCGCCGGCTTCAACACCGTCGACAACGCGTGGCAGAGCGAGTTTGATCTGCTCAGCGACGGAAACGGCGGTCAGTCAGTGCTCGGGACATCCGGAGAGTTCACCACGAAGGGCACCACCCACGCGATGTGGAATGAGCGTTTCGTTAGTGATGGCGTTCCGAACAGTCAAGGAAGCGGCTTCACGTTCAATATTCCGTTCCCGTCCATACCCAGTAGCGTCACCATGGCGACCGCGCCGGGCACTGGGGCCGGAGACGCCAACATATCCGCAATCAGCCTGTTCGGAATAAACGCGTATGGAGGGGCGATCGTTTTGACCCCCAATATGGCGGCCACGTTCACGCAAGCGCATCGTCTCGTGACCGCCACGTTCTAAAGGAAATCTACAAATGCCGATTATTGAAATTGTGTCTGGTGCCTCCGGTCCGGTCGTCACCCGCAGCTGTCGCTGCGGAAACTCGGACGCGTTACAGGCGAACGATCTGACTATAGGGACCGCCTCCATGGTGGAGGCGATCGTTCTTCCGGCGTGCTCGAAGTGCGGAGCCGTCGAGATGTTGATCCGCACCACGGACGGTTCGACGCCGGAACGTCTCTCCGGCCATCGTCGCGCGGTCAACGCGCTGGCGAACTATCTACAGAGCGCCGGCAAGATCGCGCCCTCGGCGGCGTCCTACTATGCCGATCCGAAGACGCCGGCGGCGGCTCCGGTCGGCGAGCTTTACGGCAAGGTCAACGCGCCGTCGACTTCGGCCCCAAATCCGGTAGCCGTGGCCCTCGCCGCGCTGGCGGCGGCCCAGAAGGCGCTGGCTGACGCGCGGGCGGCCGGGCGGAAGTAGCCGTGGACGCCGTCGAATTCGGAACGCGCCTGATTGCCAAGGCGCGCCAGAGTGTCTTCGACCCGAAAACGAAGACCGGGGCCTTCGAGTCGGCCGGCCCCAACACCGACGGCGGCGGGTTCGTCGATCAGTGCCAGGCCGAGATGGGGCTCACCCCCGGGCACAGCTGGTGCGCCTGCGCCGTTTGCAAGTGGGTCCGCGACACGTCCAGGGAGGCGGGCGTGACGGTGTCGAAGTTCAAGCGGAGCGCCTCGGCCCTGCGAATGCTGGAGCTGAACGCGGCGCTGGTGGTGACAGATCCGCAGCCCGGGGACATCGTGATTTGGGACCACACGGTCGACCCGGCCAAGCCGCAAGGCCACGTGGCGATCCTGACGGACGTGGTCAAGGTGAACGGCGCCGTGGCCGGGCTGGCGGCCATCGCCGGCAACACCTCCGCCGACGGCACCTCTCGCAACGGCGATCGTTGCGCCGAGCATCCGGTGGCATATCCTGACCGGAGGATCGTCGGATACGTAAGAATCACTCCCGACGCACCGCCCGTAGCGTAAAATAGTTCGGGATGGACAAGGAGGCGGGCGGGTCTGTGACTCTCAGCGAGTCGGATATACGACTATTCGCGTCGAACATGCGGCAAATGAGCGAGGAGCTTGCCCGAGAGCGCGAGCTGCGCGCCAAAGAGGCCAAGGAAGGGATCTCGATCGCCCGTCTACACGTGCCTTTCGCCGCGCTCTTGACAATCGTGGCGACTCTCGTGGCGGCTGGCCTCGGCGGCGGAGCGTTCGTGGCGTCGACCCGATCTCACATGGCGGACTCGTTCATCCACGCCGACCGCGCGCAGTCGTTCAAAAAGGGCGGCATCGCTTACGTGGCAGACATTGACGAGAGAGTCGCCAGCGCGGTTTCAGACCTGGAGGCGGGCCAGCGCCGGATCGGCCGGGCTGTCAAGGCGGCGCGGTGCGAACACAAGACCGGAGGCAAGCCGGGCGTGGTAACCTGTATCGTTCCGGATCCCGAGACTTTGCCGCTTCGACCTTAGCTTTTCGAGCCCTTAGCTTTCCAGAGGAGTAGACACCATGTCCGCCGCTTCGTTCGTTTCCGACGCGCTGAAACAATCCGCCGAGCCGTTGATGGGTCTGGCGGCCGCGGGTCTCACCTGGCTCTGCGCGTGGGCGTCTCGCTGGTTCTACGTCCACGCGAAGAACGAGCGGGTCAAAGGGATCCTCGTGCGACTGAACGACGCGGCCGCCACGGCCGTCGGAGAGATGGAGCAAAGCGCGGTCAAGGCGCTGAAGGCAGCGTCTCCGGACGGCAAGCTCACGCCAGCGACCGCAGCGGCGGTCAAGGACGCGGCGATCACCAGCCTGAAGGGGCACCTTGGGCCGAAGGGTCTGGAGGAGCTGAAGACTGTGCTCGGTGTTGCCGATGTCGAAGCTGCGCTCAGTTCGCGTATCGAGTCGGCCGTGAAGGCCTTGACCGCTTCGGTTCCGGCGGCCGTCCCTCCAGGCGGCGGCGCAGCTCCGACGAAGGCATAGAGGGCGTAGACAGAACGCCAGCGGCGCGCAGGCGCCTCTTCGTCCAGTAGTACAGCGCCGCGCCGGCGATCAGCGTCAGCCCGCCGGGCACCACGAGCACCAGAAGCACGCCGAGCGCCCGGCCGATCGAGCGAATCATTCGGCCGGCTCCGGTTCGGGCACGTCAGGCACCGGCGTATAGTGGGCGCAGCGGCCGATCCAGACCAGCCCCGGCGATCGCTCCACGTCCACGCCGGTAGTCGCGGACATCAGCTGCGCCGCTTGCGAGACTCCGCAGACGGGCGCATGGTAGCAGGTGTTGCAGAGGTGGTCCGTCTGATAGCGCCGGGCCTCCTCGCGCGCGACCGATTCACGCGTGCGCGCCTTCTCCTCAGCCAGGGAGGTTGCCTCCTCCGCCTCGTCGTCGCGAAGGGCACCGCCCAGCGTCGGAATATAGCGGCCGTCCTCTCCGTGTTTCATGACGGCCGGTCCGGCTTCGCCTCCACGAAGTTCAACTGGACACCGTCGAATTCGACCGCGCTGTTCTGGACCAGCGTTCCGTTCGTGGCGTCGATCTCCTCTTTGGAGATTACCGTCTCGCCCCCGGCGCGCTTCACCATGACCATAAGGCAAGCGAGAAGGGACCCGGCTTCGGTCGGGATCTCTGTGATCTCATCGCTATCAGAGTCTCTCAGTTTGATCCCCATGGCCACGTCCTCCGTGTTTCGACCTTCAATCTATCACGAAACTCTTGTCCGGTTTTCGTGCCTTTGCACAGATTGCAACGCGCGCAGCAGGGCACAAGATTTTCTTCGCTGTGTTCTCCGCCACGCGCCAGAGGCACGTCGTGATCCCAGTGAAGCTTGATTCCACGACCGCGGAGATCGATCCTACAATATGCGCACAAGTGATCGAATTCTTCCAACCGACGAACATAGAAGTCCACTCGAATAGGTTTGATCGCGGCGTCTGCTTTGCGTGCTCTATAACGCCGAGCCTTTTCGCGCTCTTTGTCCTGATTCTTTAGAGACCATCGCAGCCTAGATTCTTTTCGGGCTCCCGGGTGTGCGCTATCCCAACGAAGATTATATTCGCGAACAAGATCAGGATTTTGTGCCAGACGGCGGCGTTTACTTTCAATGTCTTTTTCCGGCTTCTCAGCTCGCCACAATCGTTGTCGTTCCCGCTCCCTCTCTGGATTGTCAGCATAACGCCGTCTATCATAATCAGGATGTTTGGCGCGCCAACGAGCTTGCGCCTTACGTTGGGCCTCTCTTGATTCTAGACTATGCGGATTCTTGCGCGGCAATGTTAGACGCCGAACGACCGGAGAGAATCGCGAAAGCGGCTGGAGGTCTCCAAGGCGAGACGGACCGCGCGAAGATTGGGCCAGCTCAGCACCTCCTCGAATTGGTTGATCAGGTGGGCGACTCCCTGCGCACGCGACGAGATGACCACAGCGTCGACCATGCCGCCGTCGATTTCGTCGATCTCTCGCTCGCTCGGGTGGTTGTCGTTTCCGCTCGGTGGCGCGTCGGTGCAGACGATCTTGATCACCGTGCCGCAAATTGCCGGCGGGTTCCTTCCGCCGAGCCCGTCGATCCCGCCGACGCCTTCGGGCGCCCGGTGGTTGCCGGTGGCGCTCAACAGAGATCGCACCTTGTGGACCTCGTTCTTGAAGCGCGTATCGTCGCAGACGAACGCCGGCTGACCGACTCCCCTTCCGCTGAACGCGGCCGCGCGCTGGCGGATCTCGTGCACCATGCCGTCGAAGTGGATATTTTCTCCGAAGCACTGCCGAAGACCTTCAGTTCCGAGGCGCTGCAGGAAGATTCGGGCGCTCAGTTTGTGTCCGTTGGCGTCGCGCGCTCCCTCCGGATAGATGCGCTCCTTTTCCGCCTGCGTTCCCCACAACTGATCGTCCGAGAAACCCATCACAGCTTGCGCGCAGCGCTTCAGCGCCGAGGCGAGCGAAATGGTTTCTGTTCCGTAGTTCTGCGAAAGGTGGCGGGCGATTGTCGTCTTGCCGTGGCCGGCGCGAGCCAACAAAGAGATCAGGTGGAGCATGAAGATCCTCTACGGTTTGAAGTTCGGACAGGTTTTGTTGCAGCACTCAACTAAGTTCAAAAGCTTCAGCGCGGGACTTCCGCATCGTGGGCACGGTCCGTTGCTCTGTCGCGTCGTAGTCGACGAAGCCGACAGATCGATCCTGGCGTACCAAACAAAGATCAAGTCCTCGCCAAGAACGTCTAGAGTTCCTAAGCCGAGTCGGCGAAACTCCCACAACCAAGACGAAGGAGACGGGTTGATGGCCTGAGAATGAAAGCAGCGGACCATGCGAACGTCGGTGTTAAATGTTCCCGGCTGTGTCCACAACTGGCCCGGTTGAATGTCTGAAAGAGAGGCGATTTGGTGAATCTCTGGCATCGTGTAATTGCGTAGATCGCCGCTTCGGATCTCCTTCACTTCCCAAAGGCCGGCCTGAAATCCGGTCAGTTGACGCACGACTTGAAAACGATCTTTGCGATAATAGGAAGCGTCGTAGTTCCAAATCTGATCGGCGACGACGGCGGCGAAGGGAGAACTCACAATGCGCCCCTTTCACCTTCGCGCGGAAAGTTCAGCCGGGCGAATTCTCCGAAGTGCTCGCGGGCCGCTTTATCATAGGCGCGGGCGGCGTCCTCTAATGTGTCGTGAACTCCTAGATGCTTATATTGGCGGTTGTAGTGAAGGCGCGCTTGCCATTTCGATGTAGCGGAGTGAAAAGAAACGCCTTTGAATCCAGAAGTGTTGTGCCCGTGATTTTTGCAATTGTGGGCATTGTCGCCGTAGCCGGCCGGTCTTAAATTGTTGCGGCGATTGTTCAGCCCATTGAGATCTTCGTGGTCGACGTTTAGAGATGTGGATAGGAGAAATCTATGCATGCTTGTAAAGCGAAAGATTCCATTGCTGTCTTTGATGTTGGTAGCCGCATAGAAAGTGTTATCATCTTTCACTGCGAACCAGTTTCGATCGGCCAGAAGCGGCACGTCCTCAGCGTCTACGATCGCGACCTTTCCTTGAGTCAGCGGAACGTAACCAATGCCGTCGATTATTTTGATCGGGCGAGGCTTCACCCTATCTTCTCCGCCTTGCCGCCGGTGACCTTCTCCCAGCGTGCGATCGTAGAAGCCACCCACGTCGGCTCGATTTCGGTCGTGCGGCAGATACGTCCCGACGCTTCGCACGCGATAAGAGTGGTGCCGGAACCCGCGAACGGCTCAAGCACGATTCCGCCTTCTGAGCATGCGGAACGCACGAAGCGCTCGATCATGGCTACAGGTTTCGGTGTCTCATGTCCCCAACGCTCTTCTCCTACTACACGCGGTAAACTCCAGACTTCGGCGCAATTATCATGAGTGAGATCGAAGAACGATCGCGCCGCGTAGAACGGATCGCGAACCTCTTTGTTGTAGATCTTCTGCGCCTCTTCGTACTGTGAACGCAACTCGGCGTATGGAATCTGAAAAGCATTGTACTCAACACCGGCGGCGGCCAGTTTGTCGTAAGCCTCTTCGGTGATCATCGTCCACTGAGATTTGGTTCCATAGTGTTTCCACATATGTGACCCGAGGATCTCTTGGACCTTCTTCGACTTCCAGTCTGTCTTCGTCAACTCGGCCGCCAAGACGGATCTGATGGGCTCGAATCCGGGCCAATAGTTGACGGCGTCGATGTTCAGCACTTGCTCGCCGAGCTGGAAGAACAGGGCGCGCTCCGTCGAGATCGGGAACCCGCGCATTTCCTCGGAGAGCATTCCGGGCGCCGTCTCCTTGTCCCAGACGATCTCGTTTCGCAGCGTGATCCATTGCTCCGAGTGCGCCAGCCCTGGCTCGTCGGCGCCGGTCTTGGCGGCGAACCAAAGGCGCCAGAGGTCCAGCGGGTTGCCCCAGATCGCGCCGGAGCCGTTGTCTTTCAGGAACGGGCGGCAGGCCTTCCACCAGGAAAGCTGGAACGCGTCGAGGTCGGCGCCGTGTAGATCATCGTTGGCGACCGAGCCCTTGTTCATGCCGTACGGCGGATCGGCGTGCATGAGTTCGGCGCGCTCGGTTCCCATCAGGCGGTCGTAGACCGCGCCGTCGGTGGCGTCGCCGCAAATGATCAGGTGCTTCCCGAGCGCGAAGAAGTCGCCGATCTGGATCGTGGTCGTGACCTCGACGTCGACCGCCTCCTCGGTTTTGGCGCGGTCGCGCTGGGCCGGCGTCAGCCCGTCGTCGCGTTGCCGAGCGGGCTTCTCGCGCGCAGGGGAAGCGGGTTCAGAAAGAGAAGCGGCAAAGTCGGGCGCGATCCCGGTGGTCTCTGGTGACCACTGGAGACCGCCCGCGGCTTCGGCGCTCCAATGCTGTGCGATCACCGATGTCTGGAACTCCAGGCGCTCGGCGTGCCACGTGCTCAACTCCGCCGTCCGATTGTCGACGATGGCATAAGCGCGCGCCTGGATCTCGGTGCCCTCGAATTCGGTGCACGCGATGTGATCCCACCCGAGTTCAACGGCAGCGCGATAGGTCCCGTTTCCGCAAATCACCAACGTTTGGCCGCGGTTCGGATCCTTCCAGACCACGATCAATTTCTTTTGCCCGAACATCGCCAGCGCGCTGCGGATCGCGTCCATGCTGTCGGCCGGGTGCAGCCGGGTGTTGTCCGGATCTTCGACCATCGCGTTAACGGGCCTAAGCAACGGACGGAGATCTTCACTACCTCGCCAATTCACGCGCGGGCCTCCTCTGGGAAATTAGGATTCGCGAACTCTCCGAAGCGCTCTTTGGCGGCTTCGTCATATCGTCGGGCCGCAGCTTCGGCGGAAGAGAAGCGGCCCAGAAATCGATAGGTGTGTCGCTTAGGGTCTCCGATCTGCGCGATCCACTTCTTTCGCGTCGAATCGAAGGAGACGCCGCGGTAGCCGGATTTATTACAGACGCGGAGCGACTGATTTTGAATCTGTTTTTCGGCGGAGGCTTTGCGTAGGTTGCCTCGTCGATTGTTCAGCCCGTTGCGGTCTCGGTGGTCGACGTTCTCCCCTGCCAAGAATTGGTGCATCGTGATCGTGGTTCGCGTGCCATCTTCGCGATAGAACTCTCGCGTCGCATAGAAGGTCTTGTGGCCCCTCGTGGCGCACCAGTTTCGATCCGCGATCAGCGGCACGTCTGCGGCATCTACCAGCGCCGTCAGGCCTTGCGTGAGGGGAACGTACCCCACTCCGCCGACGATCTTGATCTCTCTCGCTCGCACCTTTTCCACCGTAACCGAGCGGCCGGCGGAATTGGTAACAAAGATTTATATATGTTTTTTAGTGGCGGGTCGTGAAGGAGAGCGCGGCAGCGATCCGCGCGGTGGTCGTCGGGATCTCGTAGGTCTGCAAGAAAAAGCGCAGCATCGATTTGACTTGCTTGATCGGCAGCTCGGGCGCGAACGCGGCCCCGAATGCTTCAGGCGTCCGGCACCACGCGGCCAGGTCCGGGCGCTTGGAGCGCGACACCTTCAGCGTCCCCGTGTAATTCACCCCGTCGCCGAAGCGGACCGAGAAGGAGGCCTCCAACGACTGACCGACGGGCGCGCGGTATCCCCAATCGCGTAACATGATGGCGGCCAGGCGCCACGCGGGCGCGCCGAGGAACGTCGCCTCTTCTTGACCACATCGTAGGATAATGCGCTCTACCAGCTCGTCGCCCGGGCGGCGTTCTCTGGTGGGTGTGTGTCGGCGTCCGGCTCGATCCACCACTGTGACGTCTGTGGTGTCGGAGGAGAGAAAGACGGCCGCCGTCGACATCGTCTTTTCACCCTAATCCGGGGCGCAGTCCGTTAGCGGCGAAAAGTGCGCCCCTACATTTGGAAATTCGTGCGGCGTGTTAGGGTCCGCATGTAGGCTGGCACGGTTTGTGGTTAGGTAAAAAATTTTTGTTCCTATCAGGTAGGCGCTTGTGGTAGGTTCGCGCTTCTAGGGATAACGACGGCGAGACGAAGGGATGGACATCATGCGCAAGCCTTGGAACGGAAAGCTTTCTAAGTTCGGGAAGTTCTGTAAAGACAACGAGTTGAACCGCGAAAAGCTCGCGAAGGACTTGGGTGTCACCCCGTCCTACATCAGCATGTTGGCTCACGGCAAGGCCAAGCCCGGCGGCGCGCTCGCCGTCCAGATCCAGAAGTGGACCGCCAAGAACGTCGGCGAGAAGTCGGCCTTCCTCCCCGAAAATTGGTACGCGTAAGTCGGAGAGGTGAGGAGACGTGATCCTCTATATCGATCCGGGTCTGCGCGCTTGCGGGTGCGCGCTCTTCGCTGGCGGGCGTTTGGTGGCGGCCGGACTTCCGGCCGGCTCCAAAGACGCGAGCACCGACACGCCGCACGGGCGGCCGTTTCTCTGGTCCACGATGGCATCGGCGGTCGCCGAATGGTGCCGCGGGCGCGGCGAGATCACGGGAGTTGTGATCGAGCTTCCCCAGGTGCGCAAGCGTGAACACCAGCGCGCCGCGAAGAAGGGCACCGACCCGAACGATCTGATCCAGTTGGCGGCCGTCGTCGCGGCCATCTCGGATCGCTTTCGCGACTCGGCCAGCGTCGGGGGCGGAGTCCGCGCGTTCCTTCCAGAAGAGTGGAAAGGCACGATCCCGAAAAAGATCCATCACGAACGAGCGCTCGCACGACTGGACGCGGCCGAGCTTGCCGCCATTCCGCAGCTGGCGTCCAGTAAGCTCCACAATGTGCTTGATGCCGTCGCGCTCGGGTTGGTCGACTCGAAAAGACTATAGAAAAATAGCCTTTACTTTAGACGCGGCCCCGGTCTAACATCGTCTGCGGCCAAGGTGCCGAGATGGACATTCCGATGAAAACGAACGACGAGAAGCGCGCAGAGTTCCCGACGAAGTACGGCCAGGTTCAGACGGCCGAGGTCAAGACCCCGATCCTCGGCCTCACCGAAGGCATGACGGAGACCGCGATCCAGCTGCGGTTCGCCGGATACAAGGAAGGCCTCCACAAGACCGCCCGGGCGGAGCTGGACGCGACGAGCCTCCGGATCGGCCGGCAGGTGCGCGAGGCGGATCAGGAACGCCACGCCAAGGTCTTGAAGTCGGGCGACGTTCGCCAGCGGGCGCTGACCGAAGAGGAGAAGCGCTACCAGGCGGAGCTGCGCGAGGTGCAGGGCAGGCACGCGGCCGCGAAGGCGGAGATCGAGCGGCACCACAAGACCGGGATCGATACCGCGCTCGGCACCTTCAACCGGCAGGTGGAGCCGATGAACGCCGAGATGGACGCGGAGCGCACGCGCATCACCAACGAGTTGACGGAGAAGGTCGCGGCGGCCAAGGCGGAGATGGATCCGGCCATGGAGACCGCGAAGGCGGCGCGCCTCGCCGCGGAGGCGGAGCGCAAGGCCAAGGCGGCCACGCTGGCGGAGATGGCGAAGACGGAAGACGGGGCGGCCGCGC
>Ga0307475_10001499_pt1 | contig 13865 bp, 6 predicted proteins | sample atmos_gasesECM1C_FD_203317 | JGI IMG/M metagenome (GOLD analysis project Ga0307475, IMG submission 203317) | Hardwood forest soil microbial communities from Morgan-Monroe State Forest, Indiana, United States - atmos_gasesECM1C_515 | ecosystem: Environmental > Terrestrial > Soil > Temperate... | reverse complement strand
CGCAGCAAGGAAGGAGCCGCCACTCTGGAATCGCTTCGTAACAGTGAGTTGAAAGGAGTTGTAGTTGCTGTTGCAGCAGCCGTCCCCGGCGAGGCTGACGTTCGTATATTGCGGGTATGGACGGAGCAACTGACCGGCGTTGACCGTTGGGTTGGTCGTCGGATTTAGCGGGCTGACGGTGGTGATACCGATGAACGGGTTTGGAACCTGTGCAACCAAGCCGCCTTGCAGTGCCAGGTCTTGGTCAGGGATCTGGTCGATTCCAGTCTGAGTCGGATTCGGCAAATGCACGCCGCGGGACCCGGCAAAGGCGGCATCAACGAAGATGCCCCATGGCAATTCTCTCTGGATATCGACGTTGAACTGCTGCACATACCCCGGATGATAGTTCCGATAGGGCCCTTCGACCGGGCCCTGACCGGCGTCAAAAGCCGAAACATTGCCCCTGCCAAGCGGACCATTGACTGTCGGACCGAATGGCCCATTTGTCGGACAATTCAGCGTTCCTGAGGGTGAGCCCGCCGTAAATGTGCAGTTCGTCGCAGTGAGCGTGCTGCTGGGTGAGATTCCACCATTTGCGCTCGCAACCCACAGAGTTGAGGCGGTATTGATCGGGTCATTGCTCGGGTTGAGACCGAAGAATACCCAATTCGGGATGAAGAACACGCCGTAGCCCGCCCGAATGACAGTCTTCTGGTCCCAGCTATAAGCGATCCCCAAGCGCGGCATAAATTCCTTCTTGGGCAGAGGTACAGCGGTCCGTCCGGGGTTAACGCCGTCCCGAACGAGGAAGACATCGCCTGGGCATGGGCTTCCCGGAACGCCGGTGCCCGTCGTCGCATTCAAGATGCAGCCTGTAACCGAGCGGTTGGTCGCGGCTGGATCCCAGTAAGTCGAAAAGTCATGACGCACAGAGAAAGCCCCCGGCAAATCGTAGCGGAGACCGTAGGTGACCGTCAGCTTGCGTGTGACTCTCCAGGTATCTCCGAAGTAAAAGCCTCGATAGGTCTCTTTTTGCGCCACCAGCCCCGGAACTTGGGCTTCACCGAAATTGTGGTTGAACACGCTCGACTGGTTTAGCCCGTACCCCAGCAGGAAATCGGCGAAGGAAATACCGCCAGTGCCGCCGGAAACGGCATTGCTGTTCGTCCAGCTCCCATTGAAGGCAAAAGCGCCGCTGGCGATGTTGGTCTGGGCGTAGTTGTCATACGTTTCTATCAGTTGGCCACCGAACACCCAAGTGTGGTGCCCCTTGATCCAAGTCAGGTTCGGCTGGACGGCGAATTGCGTGTCGTGGTCGGTGATAAAGCTTTGGCCTTGTGAACAAGTAACCGCTGGGTCCTGCGGGGTAAAGCAGGGCGTGAAAGGCGATCGGCCAGCGGCGGGAACCTGGGCATTGTAGGACGCAGGCCAACCGTACTGAGTCAGGTCAAAACTCGAGTTGGTCGGCGAGCGCAGGTAGTGAAATCGGCTGCCGCTGAGGTTGATATTCAGAATCACGTCAGGGTGGATGGTATAGCTGTAGCCTATGGCGGCTGCGTTGGTCTGATAGGTTTCCGCGCAGCGGTCGGCGCACAAGCCGGTCTTGAACGGATCTGTTGGTAGATCCAGCAGATTGAAGAAGTTGTAGCGCGCAAAAATATGCTGGGTGGACGAGAGGTTCTGGTCTACACGGCCTACGTACTGATTGGTATTTCCGCCCGAGGCCGCCGCCGAGGTGAAGTTATTGACTTCGGCACTGTTTGTGGGCATCGGAATGAACTTTAGTTCCAAAGCCGCCGCAGGGTTAATTAGCGCCGTGGGAATCGAGTTGTTGGCGAACTGCGTGCGGTTGCAGGCAGCCGCCGTATGGGTTGCTGGGCACGCAGCGCTGATGCTCAGCGGATCGTAAATCGGAGTATCCGCGGGAAACACGCCGCCTCTCTCTGAAACCGTCGGCACTGTGGTAGTAAATACCGACGCGGCCCGCTGACGGTATCCGTCATAAGCGAAGAAGAAGAAGGTCTTGTCTTTGATGACCGGTCCACCGACAGTGCCACCGAACTGGTTCTGTACATAAGGTGGATTAGTGGTCGAGAAGAACGGCTTCGCGTTTAAAACTTTATTGCGCAAATACTCGTACGCTACGCCATGATATTGGTTCGATCCGCTCTTGGTGCTCAGGTTGACAATGCCCCCGGCAAACTTGCCCCATTCCGGGCCTAGGTTGTTGTACTGCACTTTGAATTCTGCGATCGAGTCCTGGTCCGGAATCAGAACCGGCAAGTTGATGTACCCGATGTTGACAGGCTGACCGTCGATGTATTCGGCGCTCTCGTTGCCGAACGATCCTCCAACCTGGTAATTGCCCCAGCTGAATGGGTTCTGGCCAACCTGCGATCCGCCGGAACCGCCCTGCGCGATGGCTGCGGGAGAAAGTGTGATTAGATTGAAAACGTTGCGGCCATTCAGAGGAATCTCATTGGTCTTGCGTTCGTCGATGACCTGACCGAGGGAGGCGGAGTCACTCTGCAAGAGCGGCGTCTCACTGGTCACTTCAACCGTCTGTGTAACATCACCCACCTGGAGAGTTACATTGATGAGGGAAGTCTGCTGGACCTGGACCACCACTTCCGGTTGGGTAGTGCGTTTGAATCCGGTCTTCTCTGCATCGATTCGGTATCGGCCAGGCGGCAGGTTCACGAAGGAATAGAGGCCGTCGGCTCCGGACTGCTGAACGCGTTTTTCTTCCGTGCCGATATTGGTCAAGGTTACCTGAGCGTCTGAAATGGCCGCCCCGCTGGGGTCGGAGACGGTTCCGGTAATAGACCCATACGTGGTCTGGGCTGAGATCGGCGGGGGAAAAACAGTCGTGAAGGAAAAACACAGCGCCAGTTGCACTAGCGAAATCAAAGCCAAGCTCAATCTTAATTTCATCTGCGCTCCTACCCCTCAAGGATTCGCCGGTCTTAGATATAGCCGACGAGACAGACCACTACGCTTGAGTTCCGGCACCGGAACCCATGACTTTTACACCCTTCCCTCGACAATTTGCTGGTCTGACTATGAGTACGCGCCGAGGACGGATTTTGTACCACACGAGATCTGCGAAATTGCAGAACGGAAAAATTAAGCAGGCAGAAAAGTAGCCAGGAACTGATCGCTATGAGGCGAGTTGGTCCGCAGGGAGGAGAAATTACTCGGTTGGCCTCAGTTTACGGATGATTCAGTTCTTTACGAAGAAGCGCATACAAAAATGGCTTGCTGGTCGGCTTGTGGCTGCCGCCGCGCGGCTCAACAGTAACGAAGACTGCGTCGATTTCGGCCAAATGCTTGGGGTCGTCAAAGCGCAACACCCAGCGACGATTTGATTCGTTATCCATGTACAGTATCCCCAGATTCATGGGCAATTGCTGCTCTCCCTGTGGAGCTTCGCGCTGGCCCCACACCTGGAATGTGCTGGCATTTACAACGCCCGGCTCGCGATCGAGATCGAAAGCATAAAAGATAAGCGACTTCCCTTGCGTGTAGAAGACTCGACCGAAAGGCTTTTTAGTGCGGCTGCTGCCATCAACGTCAAAGACATCCGCGATGTAGAGCTTTCTGGCACCCATCAGTTCGCGGATATCACGGTCCGACGTCAGGTATTGCTCGGCGTCCTTCAGGCGGCGCTCCTGATCGCGATTGGTCGCAGAGAGATCGGCAATCTTCGATTCAAGCGCGGAGGCCTGCTGCAGGGTCTTGTCGCGTTCCGAGCGCAGGCTCGCGAGCTCGATCTTGTCGTTTTCGTAGGCCTGACTCACGGACTGAAGCTGGGCGTTTAACTCGCTGCGTTGTTGCAAAAGCGATTGTAATTGCGCAGTGGCTTGGCCGTTGGCTGCCCCGAGTTCAGTTGAGCGAATCTCGACCGTGCGCAGCGCCAACTGAAGTTTTTCAATTTCCCTTTGTTTCACCGAACTTTCCGACTGCAGTTCCGCTAATTTCTTGGTCTGTGCAGCTCGGAGCTCGCCGGCAGCGTTCTTCTCCTGCAAAAGTTTCTGCACCGGGCCTTCGGCGAGGGCGGGATCAATCTTGACGTCGGCCAGCGTCTGTTTGCGAAGGCCCAGACGATAAGCGCCAGAAGCCACGGCGAGGATCAGGCCAGCGGCAAGCACCATCCCTGCAAGGCGATTCGCAGCTACCCGGTAGAAAAGGCCAGGCCTTACAGGGGCGGCCGAATGACGATTGCGATGGAGCGCCATTTGCTGGTCGTTACTCACGCGCGCCAGCACGCGTTCCAGGACGGATGCACCATCCCAGTCCGATTCCTCAAATACTTCCCCGCAAGCATCGGCAAGGGTGCTCATCCCTTGAGTAGTCAGGATTCGATATTGGCAATAGATCTCCTGGCATTCTTCGCAGTTCTCCAAGTGAGTCCGCAATTCGGACAACTCAACTGGCGCGAGGCTGCCCGCGGCCGCCAGAGCACAATGCTTCCTGAAAATATCGTGCTCGTCTGAGCCACCCTGAACCTTTAGCATCGTTTCGTTTCCCGAAGCTTCTGCACAAACGCGCTCTTACGCAGCCGTTCCAAACCACGGTAGAAATGGTGCCTGGTATTTCCCAATGGCTCGTTGAGCTTCTCGCTGATTTCCCGCAAGTCTAAACTCTCGAAGTAGAATAACTCAAGGGTGACGCGCTGAACGTCCGGCAGCTCCTTAAAAGCCTTGCGGAGCTGTGCCCGGTTGAGCTTAGAGCCAATTTCACGATCAAGATCGGTCCCTCCCAATAACGTATCGTCAAGCGAGCCGAGGTCTGTACCACGATAGAAACCTCTGCGTGCCAGGTGCTCTTTCCTGTCCAGCGCACGATGCAGAGCAACCTGAAGAATCCAGTTCTTCACGCTGCCCTTTGAGCTGTCAAAAAGCGTGCATTTTTTGTAGAGATGGAAAAACGCCTCTTGTACCACATCCTCGGCTTCGCCGGTATCGCGCACGACCCCTCTGGCAATCCGGAACACCAGGCGGGCATAGCGATCGAAAAGAACTTCCAGCGCGCCGGTATCGTTTGCTTGCAAGCGGGCCATCGCGTCTTCATCGGAAGGAATACGTGTTTTAGGCACGTGCGGGGAGCTGGCCGCAGTTTCATGGCTAACGTCCCACACAACTGGAAATGTGAGAGCACGTCGTGGTGGCATAGAACTCATTGCGTGGATCCCAATTGAACGGATGCGGTAACACCCCTGGGCAACACCCGTAACGTCGGCGAGCTTCCCCGGCGAAGCTCCAGCGCTTTTTAGAACATACACCAGATAAACCAAAGGGAGAAGATTTTTCGATGTTAACGAGCGTTTTTTTCTTTTGCTCTGAAAGAGCTCGGACGGCTGGTACAGGTTCGCCATCAATTCCGTATATATGAACTGGTGTCAGTTTATCGAGCTGCGAGCTTCAGAACAAAAACTTTAGCGCAAACTGAATCAGCCTCGGATTTGTCCCAGGGGCGGTTGCCGTTACCACGCCGAAATTCTGATTGTTAGCCGAACAGCACACCGTGTTTGGAGCAGCGAACTGGGTCCCGTTAAAGAGGTTAAAGAACTCGGTGCGGAATTCCAGCCCGAATCGTTCGTTGCCAGCGAATCTAGTTCTCTTGAAGACCGCGAAGTCGAAATTAGCAATTCCCGCGGCGCGAAGCCGAGGATCCACGCGCGGCTCATCGCCGAATTCGAAATCGGCCGGCGCACTGAAGCACGCGGCGTTGAACCATCCTGCAAGCCTGGAACTGGAACCGTCAGACACCGTCGCGTCGCAGCCAGGAACGATGTTTGGTCGCGAACCGCCGCCGAAAAGCGTTGTTCCATTGGCTTGCCCATTGGTAAATACCAACGGGAACCCTCGCTGGAAAATCGTGACGCCGTCAACTCCCCATCCTGCAATAATTTTGTCCGCTATTCCGTCGGCACCGGAGAAATACCTTTTCCCTTTGCCAAAAGGAAGATCGAGGACGTAGCTGATGACCAAACGCTGAGGAACATCCTGCGAAGACAAAGAACGCTCTCCTCGCAGATTGTTATTGTCTTGAATGCCTCCCACGCCCGGCTCGAGCCACGCCGTTAGGGTGTCGGTATCGCTGATTAGCTTTGCATTGGTATAGGCAACCAACAACGAGCCGGCGTCAGCAAAACGCCTTTGTACCGTGAGTTGAAACGAATGATAGATGCTGTCGAAAGAACCTTGTCCGGCAAGCTCCACCCCCGTGTACTGGGGATAGGGACGAAGAAGCTGGCCGACGGTCGTGGTGGGGCCAGTGAGCGCCAATGCCTGCCCGTTGATGAAAAAAGGATTTGGCACTGATTGCACCAGCGCGACGTTCTGCCGGGGATTCGGGAGCGAAGGGTTAACCTGCGCGGCGGCCTGCGCAAGCAGTGGGTCGGAGATCTGGTTGATCTGTTGAGAGTACTGCGGGAGGTGAGTTCCCTTCGATCCGACGTAAGCGGCTGAGACGAAGAAGCCGGCGGGCAGATCCCGCTGCAGGTCAAGGTTCCACTGCTGGACGTATCCTTCCGGATGGTCGCTGGGTTTCACTTCTGTAATGGACTGTACAACTTGGGTCAGGAATTGCTGCGTTCCCCGAGTGCCCAGGCTCAGGCCGGGTGGCGGCGAAATGCCGGCTGGAAATGGCAAAGCAATCGTATTTACCGGATGAGTTCCATCCACGGTGCCGACGTAGGTCGTCGCGCTACCGTTCACCATGTCATTCAGCGGGTTCAAGCTAAACGCCGCGTAATTTGGAATCCAGAACATGCCGTAGCCGCTGCGTACCACTGTTTTTGCGTTGATGCTGTAAGCAAGGCCAACGCGGGGAGAGAATTCGTACTTTTCGAGCGGCAAATTGTTTCTATGATGGGAGTTAGCCAGAAATACGTCTCCTTTGACTGCAGGCGAACCCGCAGCAAGGAACTGCGTCAGATAATTCGTCGCTGCCGGGTCAAAATAGGACAGCCGGTTGAACCTTTCTGACCACGGGCCCTGCAAGTCGTAACGAAGCCCAAGATTCAAGGTGAGGTTCGTCGCGGCGTGCCAGGAATCGTCAAAATACAGAGCTTTGTAAATCTGCTGGCCCGCGGTAAAGGCGGGAACAACTGCTTGCGCAAAAAAATGATTCTCAAAATTGTTATAATTGTCGGCATAGCCAAGCAAAAAGTCAGCAAACGAAGAACCCGTTCCAGAAACTCCAGGTAAGGAAGTGAAGCAGGCCTGCCCGGAGACGCAGAAGTTAAAAGCGCCACTGGCGATGTTGGATTGGGCGTAGTTATCGCGTCCTACTTCGAACTGGAGGCCGAGATGATATTGATGATGTCCCCGCAACATCGACAGGGTTGGAGACAGGTAGTATTGCGTATTGCGATCCCGGATAAAGCTTTGACCCTGAGTGCACATGATGTTATCTGCGAAATTCGCCACACAGGGCGTGGGCGGAGTGCGCATCTCAGCGGGAATAACGTCGTTATAGCTCGCCGGCCAACCAATTGTTGTTAAGTCAAAACCTGCATTCTTCGGACTCCGGTCATAGGCGAAGCGGCTAACGCTGGCATTGAGGCCCAACACAGTTGTGGGAGTAATGTCGTGCGTGTAGCCAGCAGCCAAAACGTTACTGTGATAATCCTCGAAGCAGCGGTCGGCGCACAGTCCGCTTCCCAACGGATCGACGGGCAGATCGACGACATTCCAGTAGCTATAACGGAAAAAGAGTCTCTGCTTGTTCGTGATGCTGTGATCGATTCGCGCCACGACCTGGTTGTGATTTCCTCCCGTGGCTGCGGCGGTGGTGAAATTGTTGGTCCTCGCACTCGGATTGTCAGGGCTGGGCCACAAATCCAAAAGTTTTGCAGAGGTTAGGTTGATCCGGTTCGCCGGCAGCATATTATTTGCGAGTGGCGTCGGAGTGGCGGTGCTGCCCGGGCACGCGCCTTGAGCGTTGACCATTCCTCCGCAAGGATCATAAATCTGGTCAATTACCACCGGCTTACCATTTGCATCCAGACCCCTGTCGTTGCAGATGCCAGCCGTGAAACCTGATTTGCATATTTCCGAAAAATCGCCGGATCTTTCTTGCGCGTCCGGGACGGTTGCGGTGAATGGTTCGCGTGTGCGCAGGCGAAAACCTTCTCCGCTCAAGAACCAAAACGTCTTGTTCCGCCCCCCGAGGCGCGACGTGTTCAAGGGACCACCCGCGTTGGCTCCGAATTGGTTCTGAACCCATGGCGGCCTCGCTCGACCGACCGCATTCAGAAAGAAATCGTTCGCGTTGAAAATTTTGTTACGCAGATATTCGTAGGCTTCTCCGTGAAGCGAACTTGTACCCGCCTTGGTGCTGAGATTGGTGACGCCTCCGGAAAACCTACCCCATTCAGGCCCCAGATTACTGGTTTGAACCTTAAACTCCTGGACGGAGTCTTGCGTCGGAATTAAAACCGGTAGGTTGATGTAACCGATGTTCAGAGGCTGACCATCCAGATATTCTGCACTCTCATTCGCAAAAGAGCCGTTAACTTGATAATTGCCCCAACCAAAAGGATTCACGCCGACGGGCGTTCCGGTGGAGCTGCCCTGCGGAACCACCGATGCCGCGAGTTCGATCAAATTAAATACGTTGCGACCGTTCAAAGGCAGCTCATTGACCTTCCTTTTTTCCACAACAGTTCCTATCGCGGACGACTCTGTATCCAGTAACGGAGCCCCTCCCCGCACTGTAACGCTCTCTGAAGCCGAGCCGAGCACCATCTCGAAATTAACTTCCACGGAGTCTTGCACATGGAGAATTAGATCCGCCTTGATCACGACCTTGAATCCCAGCTTTTCAACCTCGATGCGATAGCTTCCAGGAGGCAAGTTCGTTACGTAATAGCTGCCGGTCTGATTCGTGATGGTATCGAAGCGCACGCGCGTACCGGTATTGATGACAATCACTTTTGCATCCGGGACGACTGCTTTGCTCGAGTCCGTGATGCGGCCAGTCAGCGATGCATTTGTTGATTGGGCGTTAATCGGGAGCGACGACAGCAGTAACAAAGCTAAGATAACCGCTTTCCTCAAAACGGCAGCCGCCAGATTCGCGATGTTCAATGAGCGCACAATGGCGAAAATAACCCGATTCCTAGGCATGGGTACGTCGAGTCGTTCTTCACTTCAGGTGAAGAGATATACCAGACCGGTTGCAACTACGCACGTCATAATCGGGTTTTTCTCATAGCGACCAGGGAAGCCACTTACGCACAAAAAACTGCTGCCAGATTGTGTGGGGACCCGACCACGGCGACGAGACGGAAAATCGTTTCATTGAACCGAACTGCCACTAGTTACCATGCGCCTTCTTTGCGTCCCCACCACCATATGAGAGCAGCCGTGACGGTAGACTGGTGTTTACTCAGAACCCCTTGCACATCAGACAGAAACGACGGCTGATTGGAAAAATCACGCCGCCACTCGTAGCGCATGAGCAAGCCATCGGCCACGGTATAGTCGAACGTTACGGTGTTCTCCTTAAGAGCCTGCGTAAGTCCACTGAAGAGTCCTCCGCGATCGGATAGATACTCCGCCCTGGAGGCCAGTGCGATTTTAGGCGTCAGTTGGTATCGAACATAAGCAACGCCCCCGTCAACATGCGAAGGCGCTGAGGAGTGGAGGGAGGATTGGTTTTTCCACAAACGCTGAATGAAATAGTCACCCTCAAGAGCGAAAGATAACCTGGGCGTCGCCTGCCACGTCACGTAGCTGTCAAAAATGTGGGTTCGTCCATCTGGCGCGGGACGTATTGCGTCGAAGCTCAGCCCCGGCTGCACCGGAATTGCACTTGTCGGCGACACAACGAGTCGATCCGCATGTTCCTGTCCTAAATAGTAGTTCATTGTCCAGGTCACGGTTTTTGACGGCTTTGCCACGAACCCGAATAGCTCGTCCTTGAAACCATTGGTCGCTTCCACTTGGTTTGTTCCATTCACGACCCAATAGTTGATAGTGAATTTATCGTTGATTGGAATACTGGCTCGCACTCCCATGTGATAGAACGGCAGAAAGTCGAACCAGTAAGCTCGTGAATAGTTGATTTGATCCTTGCTGTAATTTCCTTCGATCCCCAGCGAACTGCTCCATTTGCCAAAATCGACGGTCACACCTTTCCCGATGGGAACGATATAGGTGCCATAGGCTTGGAAAATGTTCCGGTAGATCTCCGGCCGTGGCTCGTTCGCGGGGTTGCCTTGCAAAGTGTCCGTTGCTTGGCCAAATTGCAGATCGACACGTGCGCCCCACCGGCGTCCAGCGGCTGGGTCGGGAGCGCGTTCTAATACGACGCTGGCCTGGTTCAAACTGAACTCGTTGCTCAGGACATCGTAGGCACGCAGCAGGTTCACACGTCCAACCGGATGGTTGAAGTTGTATGCGTAATAACCATCGAGACCGACATTAATGGTTGTGCCGTGCAGAAAGTCGAGAGCCTTTCGGTCCTCGACCTGCAAGCTATTTCCTTGATCTACCGGCGGTTCCGATTCCGTATGACTCCCGGACCCGCTGGATGGCGCGGCGGACGCAGCAACCGCAGTTGGCTGAAGTTGTTTAATCATGGCTTTCAGCTCCGCGACCTCCGCTTCGAGCCGGCTAATGCGATCCTCGGTGGCTTGCGGATTCTCATTGGCCGAGCCCGACTGACTTGCTACCACGGATTGAGCATGCAATGAGGTGCCACACGCGCACGTCGCGAAGATCATGGCCATAACGAGCTGCTTTGAGAGACATTCACCATAATTCATACTCTCCATCCAATCCCCTGCGCGGCCTGCCATCGACGGGTACAGATCGCAAGTCAGAACTTAACGAGGATGGCCATGGTAAGCCGGTTTTCGTTTTTGCGCAGGTCCGGTGTAAAGCCCGGCACAAGCGATCAGGGAGCGCCTTGGTTGCCGCCCGGCGGCGTGACACCGCCCCGGATTGCCGCAGTACGTCACGTTTGCGGCGCGATAGTTCTATTCCCACCGAAAGGTAATGTATTGGCTCGTCATATAGTCGAAGGTTTCACACCTGTCCCACGCCTTAAAGCCGATCGCCAGGATTTTCCGTAAAGTAGTGTGCCGGAAGCTGCGGTCGCGCCGTTAATCGGCGGCAGCAGCATAAGGTAACGGCCGATTGTTGATTTTTCCACCGCCGATACTCACACCGAACAGATGGTGGTCGAACCAGACCGAGAAAATCCTGCTTCGGACCCCTTGCGGAGTTTGTGCAGCAACTGACGCCGCCGCCATGCTCGCATCCCAAGTCACCGGCAAGGGAAAAGGCCATCTTGTCGACGAAGGCGTTAGGAACTTATCGTTCCTATTCTTGTGGATCTCTGCATAGTCAATCGTGAATTGAGATAGCCGACAAATGCTTCCATTCCCGCTCCGGTCTTGCTCGAGACATGGAAGATCTGCATGCCCGGGCGAACCGCCTGAATGTTGCGGTCCGCGAGTTCGGCGTCGAATTCGGTGGCAGCAGCCAAATCCATTTTCGTAATGACGGCAACGTCGGCACTATTGAAAATAGTGGGGTATTTGAGCGGTTTATCTTCTCCCTCGGTTACCGATAGGAGCACCAGTCGCAGATCTTCTCCCAAATCGTAGGATGAAGGGCAAACAAGGTTGCCAACATTTTCCACGAAGAGAAAGTCGAGCGTGCTTAGATCCCAGCCTTCCAGCGCTTTTTCCACCATAGCGGCTTCAAGGTGGCAAATGGTCCCGGTCGTGATCTGGCGAACCGGCGCCATGCTACGAGCCAGCCGCTTCGCGTCGTTATCAGTGGCCAAATCACCTACGAGCGCCGCGACGCGGAACTGGAGTTGAAGCAGAATCAGCGTTCTTTCGAGCAGCGCAGTTTTTCCGGTGCCTGGAGCTGAAACCATACTGATCACGTACACACCCGCCTTGCGAAATCGCTCGCGCAGCGCGCGCGCAACGATGTCGTTTTGCTTCAAGACATTCTTCCGTACTTCGACAAGCCGCGGTGCAGCGCTCATTCCAGTATCTCCAATGCGACGACTTCTAATTCTTTTCCGGAAACGATATCCGAAGCGGCGAGGCCACAGACCGGACAGCAGAAAAACTGAATGGAATCGAGGCGCCGCGTTTCGACACAATTCGAGCAATGGATGGTCACCGGAATTTCCTCGATGATCAGCCGCGAGCCGGCCAGGGGAGAGTCGCTGCAGGCCATTGCAAAGCAAGATTGCAAAGCTTCTCTTGATACGCCAGAAAGCCGGCCGAGCTTCAGGTGAACGGCCTGGATAGCGGCGCCCGATCGCAGAGCGAGTTCCTCTTCCGCAAGTTCCACAATACTCATGGCTATCGATAGTTCGTGCATTTCCGCTCCGGCTCAGGATTGCTGCGCCACTTCGGCAGCCAGCTCTTGTCGAGCTGAAACATTTTCACGAGAAAACGCTGCGATCGCTGCCTGTCCCAGGCTGATACCACCGTCGTTCGTGGGAACAAGACGGTTCGTCCACAAATGCAAGGCGCGAATATCCAATTCGTCCTTCAGCATGCTTAGCAGTAGCTCATTTTGAAAGACGCCACCCGAGACTACGACCGTGTCGGCGTGCTGTTCGCGGCTGAGGCGGACAAGCGCCGCTGCAAGTCCTGCGGCGAAACCGGCGTGAAAAGCCCGGGCAATTTCCGAGATAGCACGGTTCTTGAGACGGTCTTCGATGATTCGCCGCAAACAGGGACGAAAATCCAATTCATTTTTGGCGAACGGGAATTCGTATCCCTCCAGAACCGGCGACTGGGATGCCATTTGCTCGACCGAGATGGCGGCCTGCCCTTCAAATGTAATTTCGCGCACAAAGCCGAGGAGGGCAGCAACGGTATCGAAGAGCCTCCCAACGGAAGTCGTGGAAAAGCAACGCGAGTTGCTGCGGACAAGTTTAAGCGCTTGGGCGTATAGCGGCGGAAAGTGGAAAGGCGCCTCCTGCAAGTCGGGCAGCTCGTCCAATTGATAAAGGAAACCAGCAGCGGCTTGTACCGGGTGTCGCGCTGCGCCATCACCGCCAGCAAGCAGGGCGGCACGCAGATGGGCTACGTGCTCGAAACCAGACGCCACGCTGCCAACAAAAATCTCGCCGCCCCAGATTGTGCCGTCGTCGCCGTATCCGGTGCCGTCAAAGCACACACCGAGTACTGTTTTGTGCCATTGGCCGCGCTCGGCAAGAACGGAGGCAATATGCGCCCGGTGATGCTGAACGGCAATAATAACTTCTGCAGACGGAAGCGCCGCGGCATGCTGCGTCGACAGATATTGCGGATGGGCGTCATGGGCAAGCAACAAAGTCTTCGAAGAGATGCCGTACATTGCCAGCAGATCCGCGATCGTCTCTCTGAATGCCGAGAGCGATTGGAAATGATCGAGATCTCCGATGTGCTGACTGACAAACGCTTGCCCGTCGACCACCAGCGTGACGGCGTTCTTCAGGTCAGCGCCAAGCGCGAGAATTGGGCGAGTAGTTGGGAGTGTGGCGACCGATGACGGCGCGTAGCCTCGTGAACGCCGCAAGACGCAGGGTCCACATGCGCCAGCTCGAACAACGGAATCGTCCACGCGCCGCGCGATCGGCCGCTCGCCGACCAAGAATGCATCGGCAATACCTGAAAGCCGCCGCATCGCCTCTTGGTCCTCATAGGCGATAGGTTCACTCGAACGATTGCCACTGGTCATCACCAGTACATCGGGCGCTCCGGCGGCGAATAGCAGATGATGTAACGGCGCGTAAGGAAGCATGATCCCGATTTCCAGGTTGTCGGGAGCCACTCCTGGAATTTCCGACTTTGCAGGGACAAGAACGATTGGCCGGGCAGTGCACCGCAGCAATAGTGACGCATCTTCATT
>Ga0307475_10001498_pt1 | contig 13870 bp, 9 predicted proteins | sample atmos_gasesECM1C_FD_203317 | JGI IMG/M metagenome (GOLD analysis project Ga0307475, IMG submission 203317) | Hardwood forest soil microbial communities from Morgan-Monroe State Forest, Indiana, United States - atmos_gasesECM1C_515 | ecosystem: Environmental > Terrestrial > Soil > Temperate... | reverse complement strand
GCGGCTCTCCTCCGGAGCGAGAGATCAGAAACACATCACCGCCCACGGAATCTTCGTCGCTCATCAGCCCTTCAATGAAAGCGATAGTCTGGCCATCGGGGGAGACGGCCGGGCGGGCGATTTGCAGTTGAGGTTTGTAGAGCGGCTGCATCTCCGCGGAAGCAATGTCCACGGCAAACAGTTCCGCGATATACCAATTGCTGTCTCCATTCCCTTTGGCGGCGGTCAAAACGATGCTCTTCGCGTCCGGTGCCCAGTCGTATTCGTAAACGTAAGTGTCTGCAGGAGTGATTTGCCGCAGATTCCCGGTGGCGGCGTCCACGATCGCTAGCCTCTGTTCGAAGAACGCGTCTTTGATTTCGCCGGTCTCCGGCGTTTCGGCCACCAGGGGCCCGGCTTCTCGAGTGGCATTTTCCGTGAACAGGACAGCGATGGATTTTCCATCCGGCGACCATTTCGTCCCCGCAAGAAAACCCTTCACGCTGGTCAGTTTGCGCGCGGGACCGCCGCTGGCACTCGCCACGTAAATTTGCGGCTGGCCGGATTTTAGGGCGTCCGAAATATACGCAATTTTTTTGCTGTCCGGTGACCAGGCAACGTTGCCTTCAGCGAAATGCGCCGCGGGCGTGCCCGCTGTCACGCGCACCGGCTTGCCAGCGGCGGAAATCTCCTGCACAAAAATATCCTGCTTGCCAGTGGGAGCGCCTTCCGCGTCCGCCCGGGTTTCCACCCAGGCGGCGCGCTTCCCATCGGGAGAGATCGCAGCCTGATCGAAATGCTGGGCCTTGAACAGGCTCTGCTTCGTTTCCATCGCCGCTGGTTTGGCGGTTGGTTTCGCCGCAGCCGTGGAGGGTTTTGGAGATTGCTGTGCGAACAGGCACATACTGAACGCGCACAAAACCAGCGAACACGCCAAATTCTTCACATGAAATTGCATTCGGATTCCCCCAAAAGCGCGGAACTTGCAATCCCATACGGTATTCGGTTTCTCCTTGTGCCGCAACCTTTTGAACGAAAAGGGGACGGGCGGCATCGAGTGGCGATAGAATCGCCGGGACATTCAGAGGAGGCGGCAATGTTTGACCGGCGAGGATTTCTTTCTTCCATGATGGCAGTGGCGGGCGCGGCTCCCGCATTTCCGTGGATTTCGTCCGGCGAAGATCCTTTGGCCGGAATCCCGACAAAACTTCCCGACAAATCGCTCTACGACACGAATGAAGAAGCCTATTGGGCGGAGCTTCGCCGGCAGTTTCTGATTCCCGAAGATGAAGTTTATTTGAACAATGGCACGGTTGGGTCTTCCCCCGCGCCGGTGCTGCGCGCGGTGTTTGAAGGTTATCGCGACGCCGAGCGATTGGCGCAGTCTGACCCAGAAGACTACCCGATCTGGGGTTACGCCTCCTGGAACCAGTTCCGCGACCCGCTAGCGGCGTTTCTCGGCTGCACGCGCGATGAGTTGGCACTGCTGCGCAACGCCACGGAAGCCAACAGTTACATCGCCAACGGATTGGATATGCAACCCGGTGACGAAGTGCTGATGACCGACCAGGAACATCCCGGCGGCGAGCAACCTTGGAACCTCCGTGCCAAGCGCTACGGGATCGTTGTGAAAAAAGTTACTTTGCCGAAGCCGGTACCGACCGCGGCGTCGGTTCTGAATCTCTTCCGCGATGCGATTACGCCCCGGACCCGCGTAATTTTTTTCAGCCACATCTCCACGGTGACCGGCGTGGTCTTGCCGGCGAAGGAACTGGCGTCGCTGGCGCGTTTGAAGGGAATTCTTTCGGCGGTTGACGGGGCGCACGTGCCCGGCATGATGAAACTGAACATTCATGATCTCGGCTGCGATTTGTACACTTCCAGCCCGCACAAATGGTTGCAAGCGCCGAAGGGTTGCGGCTTCCTGTATGTGCGCGACGAAGTGATCGACCGCATGTGGAACACGCTGGCCACGGAAGGCTGGGACAACCCCAAAATTCGGGCTGAACGATTTCAACGCATCGGCAGCTCCAACGTGCCGGTACTTTGCGGATTAAGGGCGTCAATTGAGTTAGCCAATGAAATCGGAATGGATCGCATCGAAAAACGTCACCGCCAGATGGCCGACTACATCCTGCAAGAGATGGTGAAGCGCGGTGCGGTTTCCTGGACGTCGCCGGAACCCGCATTACGCTGCGGCATCGCCACCGTGAATGTGGCGCCCCACAAAATGCCCGACCTGGAAAACTGGATGTGGAAGGAAAAGAAAATTCGCATTCGCGGCGGTGTGCCCAGCAAGATCCGCTTCTCCGCGCCTTATTATTTGCTTCATAAGGATGTGGACCGTTATCTGGCCGCCTATGACGAATATCGCGCCGCCCATCCATCCGTTTGACGAGCGCATCCAAAAAATCGGCGTGACCTTACGGAAGAACTCGTTATCCTGAATTACGGCAGGTATCTTGCCGTGCCGCGCTCACGGCGTAAAGGAACTGCGAACGCATGATTCGTCAGAAGACTGGTTATTTTCGATTCCTTGGATTGCTGTTGCTTTTTGCTACGTCAGCGCTTCGCGCACAGGACAACTACACGCGCTTTGAATTTGGCACGCAATTTTCCACTGTTCGACTGACCAACTCGGCTCTTCGTGGAACTGACTATTCCGGTTTCGGCGGCCGCTTCGATTGGAATCTGAACCGCCGCCTGGCGCTGGAAACCCAGCTCGATTTTTTCCCGGAACACGCGCGGCCTTTGCTCACCATCCAAGGAGGGCAGACTCTGCAAGCCGTTTTCGGACTACGCGCCAAAGTTATTCAGACGCGCCGTCTTTCCGTCTTCGGACTAATCCGGCCGGGACTTTTTCACTTTACGGACGTTTTATATTTCAACTCCAGCTCAACCACCGGCTTTGCCGAGCGCCCGGAAACACATTTTGTCCTGAACCTTGGCGGAGGCATTGAATATTATCTGAATCCGCGATGGGTGCTGCGCGCGGATCTCGAGGGAGATCCCTACCGCGTGCCAAACTCCAAGGTCACACTTTCCAGCGGTAACGCTTTCAGCGTGGGCAAAATTGACGACACGACCCGATTCAGTCTCGGCGTGGCTTATCGCCCAGGGGCGCTGATCAATAATGAAGAGGAGAAAAATGTTCCGGGCAAGTGGGAATTGGGTCCGCTATTCTCAACCATGTTCATCGGCCGCGAAGGGCCAAGGGATGGCGTGCGTACGGAACCCGGCTTCGGCGGTTATGCTTCCTACCGCTTCTATCATGTGTTTTATTTCGACAGCGACGTGCTCTATTTCCCGCGCGGCTCAAACTCTTCCGGGCCGCATGATGGCGGTGAGATCTTTGAGGGACTTTTCGGGTTGAAAGGCGGAATCCGCCGCAATCATTTTGGCATCTTCGGCAAAGTACGGCCCGGCTTCAACAGTTATTCCCAGGCGCTTAGCGCGCTTTCGCCAACGGGTCAGGAAAGCTTTAGCCGTTCCACAAATTTTGTGCTCGACCTCGGCGGCATTGTGGAATTCTATCCCGGTGAACATGGCACGTTCCGGCTGGAGGCCGGCGACACGCACATCTATTTCAATACGCGCGACGTCAATATTGGCGGCACGGTCTTTCCGGCGGGTGGCGGCAAGCTGCAGCACACGATCCAATTTATCGTAGGATACGGCTGGCGATTCTGAAGTCTAATCTTGATTTCGACCGGCGAGGCGATATGACACAAAAGGTCTGGGAAGCTGTAGACAAGTATTTCGACAAGATTCTGATCCCCCAGGATTCCGCGCTGGAGGACGCCTTAAAGGCCGCGAAAGTCGCGAAATTGCCGGCAATCCAGGTCTCTTCCGTGGAAGGCAAACTGCTGCATCTCCTCGCCCGCATCCTGGGCGCCCGGGATATCCTCGAAATCGGGACGCTCGGCGGCTACAGCACCATCTGGATGGCCCGCGCCCTGCCGGAGGGCGGCCGGATCGTCACGCTGGAAGCGGATCCCAAGCACGCGGAGGTAGCACGGAAGAATTTCGCGCGCGCCGGCGTGGAGAGCAAAATCGAATTGCGGCTTGGGAAAGCTCTCGACACCCTGCCGCAAGTCGCCGCGGATGCGCGCGGGCCGTTCGACATGTTTTTCATTGATGCCAACAAATCCAACATGCCGGAATATTTCGAGTGGTCGCTGAAGCTTGCGCGTAAAGGCAGCGTCATCATTGTGGACAACGTGGTGCGCGAGGGCAAGGTCCTCGATGCCAAGAGCAAGGACGCTGACATCCAAGGTATCCGGCGCTTTCTGGAAATGGTGGGCAAGGAAAAGCGGGTGAGCGGAACGGCCCTGCAAACGGTTAGCACCAAGAACTACGACGGCTTCGCCCTGGTCCTGGTCACATCATAAACACACATGGAGAGAGAGGCACTGACGCCGGGCCAGGCCGATCAGGAGTGCTTGATTTCGCGGAGCAACCCGCTGGTGACATCGTAGACGAAGCCACGGACAGCGACCTTCTCGGGAATCCACGGATGGGTGCGCAGCTTCTGCAACTGGTGGCGCACATTTTCCTCAATGTTCTGGAACGCGTAGAAGAAGGCCGGCGAAACGGCCGCGGTGCCGGTGCGATTCTGGATGCGCGTGCGCAAATCCTGTTCGCTGGTGTGCATCAACCCACAATCGGTGTGATTGATGACCATAATTTCCTCTGTGCCCAGTAGATAGTGCGAAACGACCAGTGAACGCAGCGAATCTTCCGTAACAATGCCGCCGGCGTTTCGGATGATATGCGCGTCGCCTGTCTTTAGTCCCAGGGTGCGGATCGATAGCCGCGTATCCATGCAAGTCAGAACAGCAAGTTTCCGCTCGGGGCGCGGAGTCAGTTTGCGCAGCTCGTGCGTGCGGGCGTAAATTTCATTTGCGGCAAGAACTTCGTCAATAACGCTCATGGCTGGTCCAGTTTAACCCAGCCTCTGCGCACTCACACGGGAAAGCCCTTTTTTTCCCAGAAGCTATGCGGGTAATCCGGGTGCGTTTGCGACCTAACTCAGGGGATGATGGCGCTGACTTGGCTGGAGTAGCTGCTTTCCATCCCTATGGAATCCAACTCGGTCACAACGTAAAAGTAAGTTTGCCCCGCGGCGACGCTTGTGTCGACAAAGGAGGTAGTGGAGATCATGGAGGTGTCCGCCCGAGTGTATGGCCCGCCGGAAGTTGTCCCGCGATAGACGTTGAAACCCGAATAAGTGGAGGAACTCGGCGTCCAACTCAACGACACGGTGTGGCTCACAGGAGTGGCACCACTGCCGGAAAGTGCGATCACAAGCGGCGAATTCGTGGCGTTGCTTACGACAGTGACGCTGCCCAGCAGATTGCCGGCTGACGCCGGAGAGAACGCGACGCTGAATGAAGTGGATTGCCCTGCGGCCAGGCTCAGCGGCAGCGCGATTCCGCTGGTGCTGAAGCCTGCCCCGCTTGCGCTGACCTGAGAAATGGAGATGCTGGAGTTGCCGATGTTGGAAACGGTAATGCTGTGCGTTGTGCTGGTTCCTGTTGTCAGACTGCCGAAAGCAAGTGATGCGGGGGATGCCGAGAGCTGGAGAATCGTTGAGACGCCAGTCCCGCCGAGCGGAACCACAAGCGGCGAATTCGGCGTATTGCTGATCAGCGTAATGCTTCCGGAAAAAGTACCTGCCGCGGCTGGAGAAAAACCAATGTTGAAGGCGGAGGAACCTCCGAGAGCAACGGCAAGGGGCAAGGCCAGTCCAGAGGTAGTGAAGCCCGTACCAGCGAGAGAGGCCTGAGTTACGTTCAAAGTCGCCGTGCCAGGATTCCGGATGGTGAGCGTCTGAGAGTTGGTGACACCCGTGGTGACATTGCCAAAACTCACGCTCGAAGGGATGACCGAGATCTGCGGCTGTACACCCGTGCCGCTCAGGGAAACCGTGGCCGGAGAATTGGTGGCGTTGCTGATGACGCTGATGCTTCCGGCGACCGCGCCCGTAGCCGCCGGCGAAAAACTCGCTGACAGCGGAAGGCTCTGTCCAGGGGCGAGAGTCACTCCGCCGGAAAACCCGGTCACGGCGAATCCCGCGCCGGCTGCGGCGACCTGCGAAATACTGACGTTGCCTGTGCCCGCGTTTGTCAGCGTAAGGGGTTTCGACGCGGAACTCCCCACCAGCGTGTTGCCGAAGCTCAGACTGGACGTGCTCGTCGAAAGCAAGAAAGTTTGCGTTTGGCTAGGATTGGGAGAAACGCCGGCGCCCGAAACGCCGATGGAAATCGGCCCTCCACTTTTGTGACCGGGTGTGATGACGACGCTCCCATTAAACGCGGCAGCAGCGTCAGGCTTGAACACCACCTGAAACGATAGGCTGCCGCGCGCGGGTATAAACACGGGCATCGCGGGAGCAATGACAACAAACTCAGGGAGACTGCTGGCCACTTGCTGGATGGATGCGTCTTGACGGCTGCTGTTGGTTATGGTGATTGTAGCCGCGGCGCTGTTCGTGCTGACGGTCACCGATCCAAAACTTAGGGCCGCGGGTGTAGCTCCAACTCCGGCAAAAGCAGGCTCAGAAAAAAGAATGGAGCCGATTGACAAAATTCCAACGAATAAAGACACCAATAGCGTCTTAGCCATTTGGGGGCGACCCTTCGCTTGTGATTTAGGAGCGCGGCCGGAACGGAGAGGGTGAGCGTAGCGTTTCGCAGCTCGTAATTCTTATTTCGGGAGCTAGAGTAAGCTCACAACCGTACTATTACTACTGGTGGCGAGAACAGAATTGGGACAGGATGCAGGTGTTTACCCTAGGACAGATGCGACCTGTCCTTGGTCATAGGACTTGTCCGGGATGGCACTGCACTAAAATGGGGCAGCGCTGATTTCGGATTATTTCGTGACGCTAAATCTCCAACTGGGTCGAATCGCTGGAATGGGTTCCGCGCCTTAGTTCGCTTCTTGAAAAACCATTTTTCCTCCGACCAAGGTCATCCAAACTTTTGTCTTTGCAATTTCCTCGTGCGCGGTCGAAAAAATATCTTGGGAGAGCACTGCGAGGTCCGCTTCTTTTCCGGCCTCCAGTGTTCCAAGACGATCTTCGGAGAATCGCGCGAAGGCCGAACCTTTTGTATAGGCGTTGACCGCTTGCTCGACCGTGATTTGCTCTTCCGGAACGTAAACTAGTGACGAGGTCACGCTGCCCGCTTGTCCGGCACCGTCGAAGATCCAGCCGGGAGAATTGTTTGGGTTCGGTGCGCGCCAAACCTGGCGGCGCACCGTTTCCTGAATGCTGACGAAGGGGTCGGGCGGCCAGGTGCAAGGCCAATCGCTTCCGAAGGCGAGCGTAGCACCGCTTTGCTGCAAGCTGTTCCAACGATCGGTTGGAGTTTTATCCTGCGGGTCGAAGTTTGCGCCGACGTCGCTGCAGCAGAATGAGGGTTGCATGCTGACCAGAACGGAGAGCTTGGCAAATCGTGGCAGGTCTTGCGCGGAAACGATGTCGGCGTGCTCCAGGCGGAATCGACGATCGCGCGGACCGTTCTGCTTCTCCACGGCCTCGTAAGTATCGAGAACCATTCGAACGGAGTCGCCGCGCAGGGCGTGGGTCATGATCTGGTAGCCGCGCTTGTCGAGCTCGAGCACCAGCTTTTTGTATTCGTCGGGTGTGTACGTAAGCGGCGGAATCATGCCGCTGCCGCCGTCAGCAAAGAACTTCACCAGATTGGCGGAGACCCAGTCGTCGTGGTAGAGAGTGCGCGCTTTATCCAGGTCCGCCAGGAATTCCGGTGTCAAATGGTGATTCACCGCGACCGCGCCGAAGGAAGTCCGCGTGCGAACGGTCAGTTGGCCGCGATCGCGAAGTGTGGCGTAAAGCTCTATCTCCGCCAGGCTACCGGTTCCATTCACCACACTCGTGATGCCGTAGCGATTCAGAAAGTGGTTGGCTTCCCGGAGCATGGCTAATTTTTCTTCGAGCGGCACCGCTGCGAAAACCGCGCGTTCCACGATTTCCATGGCCGCTTCCAGCAAGACTCCGCTTGGATGACCGCTGGCGTCGCGGATGATGTACTTCTCTTCCGCAGGGTCGGCAACGGGCTTGTCATGGATTCCCGCCAGTTCCAGGGCCTTGGCGTTGACCCAAAGCGCGTGCTCACTGGTGTGGTGGATGACCAATGGGCGGTCAGGGACAGCTTTGTCCAAAGGATCGTGTGACGGAGTCGAAGGCGGCGTCGTGCTGAAGTCAGCTCGTCCGAAGACTACTTTTTCGCTCGGATGGCTTGCGGCGTAACTTTTGATTTTCTCGACCAAGGCATCGGCGTTGTCCGGCGTAATACTGAATTCCGGCATCGAAAGGTTCACACCATGGAGCGCCATTGCGCCAAACAACATGTGCGTGTGGGAATCGGATATTCCGGGGATGACGGTGCGCCCTTGCAGATCGATGACCTGCGTCTTCGCCTGACGCCGCGCCAGGATTTCCTGGTCCGAGCCAACCGCGTCAATGCGAGTGCCTGTAATAGCGAGAGCCTGCGCCCACGGCGCTTTCGCGTTGCCCGTGTAAATGTGCCCGTGAATGAGTAACGTGTCGCTGGCCGGCAGCAGGACCGGGAACAACAGCAACAGAATCGCGGCACACAAAAGCTCGCGGCGCTTTCTCATGGTTCCTCCGTTTGCCAGGGATTGTATCGTGGTTTGGAAGCGCGGGCTCCGGCCATTTTCCATTCGAAAGCGCTCAGCGGAACAAGAGTTGTGTGAATTCGGTCAAATTCCGCCGCCAGACCAGCCATGAGTGCTCGCCCGGCGTTTCGATGTCCGCATGGCGAATGTTTTTTGAAGTGAGCCATGCTCGCAACGCCCGGTTGATCTTGATCAAGTCGTCATCGGTTCCGCAGGCGATCCAGAGCAATCGCAATTGCGCATTGGCGCGGGCATCCAGCGATGGAAACTCCTTCTCAAAGTCTGGGGTGAGGCCACCGGAGCTGAACGCGCCAATCCACGCAAACTGGTTCAGAGTATTCAGCCCCGTCAGCAGCGATTCGGATCCGCCCATTGAGAGGCCGGCAATGGCGCGCGAGTCGCGATCTTTCTTTACGAGGTACTCGGCTTCCACTCGTGGAATTACTTCCGAAAGCAGCGCCTGGCGAAAACGATCGAAGTTCCGTTGCCTAACGCCCGGGGCATTGAATCCTCCGGAACTTGGTATCAGGATCTCCGGTGCGCCGTAACCGAGCGGCATCACGATCAGCATCGGCTTGGCTTTGCCGCGCGCAATCAGGTTGTCCAGAATCACGTTCGCGCGCCCGACCGCGGTCCAGGCATCGGCGTCGTCGCTGTAGCCATGCAGCAAATAAAGAACCGGAAACGTTTGCTTCCCGCGCGGGTCGTAGCCCGGCGGCGTGTAAACGAAATAGCCGCGTTCATCGCCAACCACTTTCGAGCGATAAAAGTGGTGATGAATTTCGCCGTGCGGCACATCCGCAATTTCCCAAGAGGGTGAGGCGGAGTCACCGGAATTACTGGGCGCAGGAGGAACGTGCAACTCACTCGCCCGATACAGAAAGTTAGGTATCGTCGCGCTGTTCGAAGGATCGAACATGGTCACGCCGTCCACGACAAAGGAATACCCGTAATAATCCGGCCCAAGCGGCTCGGTGGTGGCGTTCCAAACGCCCTCCGCGTCCTTCAGCATCGCAAGTGGCTTGCTCGCCCCATCGATTTGCACGCTCACTTCTTTCGCATTGGGCGTGCGCAACCGGAACGTCACCCGATGATCGGCCAGCACTTCGGGTGAAACGACAGGCTCTGCCGGGACGTGAGGCGCGGAGGCTTGCGGATGCGGTTTTTCGCTCGGCGGCGTCTGTGCGCGAACGATCGCGCCTGCGAGCAGAATCAGTGAGACGACTCGAATCGGTTTCATTGTTCACCCTTGCGGTTCTCTGTTTCCGCAGAATCGTTTCCTCGACACCGAGTTGAGGGATATTATCGCATCTAGCTCTATCGGCCATGTTCTCAAATCTGGCCATACGAATGAGTGTAGACACATCCAGTATGATTCGCGTTCAGCGCTTTCGTAGGCAGAATCAATTTGTCCCGCTGGCCAATTTACCCGGCACTTGCGTGCACATTACTCTTTGGGAGTACGATAGGGGTTGGTCATGCGTACGAAAACGCCAATCATCTACTTCTTGTGGTTCGTGCTATCGGTCATTTTGACACCCAAATCGACCGCCGGGTGTACGTGTTCTAGCCAGATTCTGAATGACAGAGAGGATGCAGCACGACAATTCTCAGCAGCAGCTGTTGTGTTCGAGGGAGAAGTGATCCCTGGAGGCCGTAATATTGAGGAAACGAGTCAAGAAAAGATGGGTGTTAGCATGACCCTCTTTCGAATAATTCGCAGCTACAAGGGTGAACTTTCTGAGTCGCTTCAAATCTTCGACCCAATGGCGGGCACCGACTGCGCTTTTGGTCAACCTGCGCCCGGCAAAAAGTATCTTGTGTATGGATACCAAGGCAAAGACGGCAGGATTTACTATCAGGCCTGCTCACGAACTGGACTACTCGAGTACGAAGGTGCCGACCTTCGTTATGTTAGAGGAGAACCAGCCACAAAAGAAGACATAAGCCCACCCGGTGAAAAATGGAGACTCCGAAGCGACCCTTCCCTCGCAACAAGAGGAGCTGCATTGTGGGGTAACGTGCACCGCCTTGATGGAGGAGAGGTCAGTGACGTCTTCTTAACGGTCTGGAGTGTCGATGAGAAAGGACGCCGCGAGAATTTCATGGCCGCCACCCAAAAAGTGAATCCGGACGGTTCCTATGAAGTTCGATTCCTGGGTCCCGGCCATTACATGGTAACGGCCGAAGATATGCGAGTGACCCCGACCGCGAGGTTTGTAGGCGTGTACGGGAACATGTGGTTGGCAGAGGGCCAGACCATCTTTAACGTGGATGTGATGTTGCATCCAGATCCGTTGGGGACTGTGACCGTTCAAGTGAATGCCCCGCCAGACTTACACGATCGAATTTTTGTTTGGCTGCGGGATGTCGAGATGGATGCGGCGGGAAGTGCTCCCTTTCATTATGCTCAGACTGCACATCTTGACGAAAAAAATGTGGCGTCGTTCGACTACGTCCCCTATGGGCGCTACGACGTCAACGTAATGTTGAATGGAGAGGACTCCACGGAGCATTCCTGGACTCATGATGAGGTTCAGGTTCAGCTGAATGGGAACAAAGCGGAGACCGTCATTGCGCTTCATAGAAAGCGCCAAAAATAACTGCAGCAGTTGTGAGCGGTCATTGCCTACCCCGCGTTTTCTTGACCCTGTGCGCGGGCGGCAAGTACACTAGATAATTCCGAATGCTGCCCGGACTGTGGCAGCCGGGCTTGACGGAGAAGACCCCAAAGCCAACGTGGCAGGTGGAGTGAACCGGCGGCAAAAAGCCGCCCGAGCGTTGGAGCATGAGGTCTTCTAAAAGCCGGAATAACAGACGGATTACGATGTGAGCGTCTGTGCGGGAACACGGAGGCCCCCGGTGGCTAAAGCCGAAGGTATAGCGTCGGCCTACGGCACGACTAAAGTCGTGCCCTCCCGATAGAACGCGTTCTTAGACAGACTTCAAAGGGGGAATGCTTTGCCAAAGCGTACATACCAACCGCGGAAACGCCGCCGCGCCAAGACACACGGGTTTCGCGTGCGTATGAAGACCAAGGGTGGCCGCAAAGTGCTGGCGGCGCGCCGCAAGAAGGGCCGCCATCGGCTCACGCCCGAGTAATGGCGAAGGCCCGGCGACGGGCCAGAAGTTTCCTCGCGAAGCCAAGCTGGTGCGGAAAAGTGAGTTTGATTTGGTGTACCGCGCCGGCAAGCGCCGCTCGAGTTCCCACTTCACTGTTTTTGTTCGCGCCAGTGGACAGCCGATCAGCCGCTTCGGGTTCAGCATCAAAAAGGCTTTAGGCGGCGCGGTAGTGCGTAACCGCATGCGGCGGCGCCTGCGGGAAATCGTCCGCTGCCACCGGCAGGAGATAAGCACGGGATGGGACATCGTCATTCATCCGAAGCAGACTGTGGCCACGGCGCCGCTTCCGGCGCTGACGGCGGATTTTCTGCGGCTGTTGAAGGGGCTGTGAATAATTCCTTCGCCACGCGGAGGGAGGGGCAAGCCCCTCCCCTACAAACTCTCAGCCAGAATGGCGAGAGAAATTATGGCGTTCGGGCAGCGCTCTTCGCGCTGAGTTTTTACAAGGCCTACCTTTCTATAATTTTTGCGGGCACTTGCCGGTATGAGCCGACTTGCTCGCGTTATGCGTACGAGGCCATCGAACGATTTGGAGTGTTACGCGGCGGCTGGCTGGGATTGAAGCGGCTGCTGCGGTGCCATCCGTTGTCAGGAAGATTCGGATACGACCCGGTTCCGGAGAAATGGGAAGAGATGCGAGCGAATTCCGACGTAGTGGGTAAGACGCGCGAGGTGCAGTCGTGAGCACTCCGCCGATGAATCAGTTGCCGCCGCTGGGGAAGTCGAAAGACAAGTTCACGCCGGAATTGCGCATCCTGGTGGCTTCGCTTTTGTCCATGGCGGTGATTCTGCTTTGGGCGAAGTTTTTTGGCCCGAAGCCGCCGGTTAATCAGCCACAGGCAAATCAGCCAGCACAAGTTTCGACGCCGACTCCCGGAAGCGCCGCGCCTGCCCCTGCACCCAGCACGGCTGCCGTTCCTGCAAAAATTTCCGCGGCCGCGACGCCGGCCGTCCCGCCGACGGCAGAGTCGCAAGAGCGCACCGTTGTGGTGGAAAACGCTCTGTATCGCGTGGAATTTTCCAATCGCGGGGCGGTCGTGAAAAGCTGGCAGCTGAAGAATTACAAGGACGATTCGAAGCCGCAGAAGACGCTGGACCTGGTGCACCCGCAGGCAGCGACAGAGACTGGCGGCTGGCCGTTTGCCCTGACTTTCGATGACCCAGCACTTGGAACAGTGGCCAATTCGGGACTCTACAAAATTTCAAGCGATGCGAATTTGCTGGAAGCTCCGGCCGATATGACGTTCACCTGGAGCGACGGCCACTTGCAGGTCACCAAGAAATTTCATTTCGACCACTCTTATACCGTGAGCGTCGAAACGACCGTGACCAACAACGGCAGCCGCGTCATGGCCGGGTTGGCGTGGCTTGGCGGCTTCGGCGATTTGACGGTGACGAATCCCGTCCCGGTCGAGACGGTCTTCATTTTCTATAGTGAGAGTGGCAAGCTGACCACTCTTCCGCACAAGAAGCTTGAGGGCCCGGAAAAATGGGGCAACGTCTGGCAAGGCGGCAAGGAATTCACGGGCATCGAAGATCGCTATTTCACGGCTGCGTTCCTACCTCCGCTGAACGAACCCACGCCGCTGCAGACCCGCTACTGGAAGGTATTCCACAACATTAAGGTGGACGGAAAAGACCAGTCCGAGCCGGTTCCGGAGCTGGCCACGGCAACCTCTGCGCAGGATATGGCCCTGCGCGTTTACGTTGGCCCCAAAGATTACGACGATTTGAAGGCCATGCACCCGCCGCTACATTCACTGGTGCAATTCGGCTATCTGGAATTCATCGCCGACCCGCTGTTTCACGGCCTGAAGTGGCTCCACAAATACATTCCGAACTACGGTTGGGCGATTGTGGTGCTTACCCTGGTCATCAATATGGTGCTCTTCCCACTGCGCATTTCCAGCTACAAGACCACGCTGAAAATGCAGCGCGTGGCACCGGAGATCAAGCAGATCCAGGAGCGTTACAAGAAGTACAAGATGAACGACCCGCGCAAAGCCGAGATGAACAAGGAAGTGATGGCTATTTACTCGCGCGAAGGGATTAATCCGGTCGGCGGCTGCTTCCAGATGTTTTTGCAGATGCCAATCTGGTTCGG
>Ga0307475_10001496_pt1 | contig 13899 bp, 16 predicted proteins | sample atmos_gasesECM1C_FD_203317 | JGI IMG/M metagenome (GOLD analysis project Ga0307475, IMG submission 203317) | Hardwood forest soil microbial communities from Morgan-Monroe State Forest, Indiana, United States - atmos_gasesECM1C_515 | ecosystem: Environmental > Terrestrial > Soil > Temperate... | reverse complement strand
TCATCCGCATGCAGTTCCGTCGGGGCGATATCCAGCAGAAAACAAGGAATTCCGGCGTTCGCTAGGTGCGCGGCGATTCGCGCGCCCATCGTTCCCGCTCCCAGCACCGCCACCTTCTCGATTCGTCGTTTCACGAGGCCCTTTCTTCCATCTTAAACGAGCGATGAGGTTACAAAAGCGCTAACCAGCGGTCAACCGGAAACGCCCCGCGTCCGCTCTCGTGCAATAATCCTATGCAGGCAGAGGCGCTCGATGGGAACTACCACAAAATGGCTGGGCAAAGCTCTTCGCGGCCTGCGCACATTCGCGTACGGCTCTTCAGGCCAGCGCCCTAAGGTTGGACTCGCGCTCGGTGGCGGCTTCGCGCGCGGCATCGCACACATCGGCGTTATCCGCGTTTTCGAGCAAACGGGCATCCCGATCGATTTCATCGCGGGCACCAGCGTTGGCGCGTTGATTGCCGCCGCTTATGCCAGCGGAACTTCCCTCGAGGACATGGCTCGCCAGGGCGAGGAAACCCGCTTTCGCGATTTCGGACGCTGGACGGTCTCGCGCTTGGGCATGGCTTCAAACGAGCGCCTCGAGCATTTCCTCCACAAGTTCACCACCGCCAAACTGTTCGAGGAAATGAAGATCCCGTTGTGCATCGTCGCCACGGATTTGATCAGCGGCGAGTCCGTTTATTTCACGACCGGCGAGATCGGCCCCGCTCTCCGCGCATCCTGCGCGTATCCGGGACTGTTCCTGCCCGTGGAGTACCGGAATCATGTTCTGGCTGACGGCTTCCTCACCGAAGCAGTTCCGGCCCCTGCGGTTCGAAAAATGGGAGCGGACTTTGTGATTTCGGTCCATCTCGAACCCGGTTTGCTCGACAGCCGCCCGCGCAACACCATCGAAGTCATCAGCCGTTCATTTTCGATCGTTCAAACCTGTTCGGTCCAACCCTGGCGCGCCGCTACCGATATTTTAATCTCTCCCGATGTTCACCACGTGCTGTGGGATGAATTCGCGAAAACTCAACAGTTGATCGTTGCTGGTCAAGACGCCGCTCACGCCGCCCTACCGCGTATCAAAGCTCTGCTTTCGCGCTTCGACGGCCGCCTCGCTCGCCCGTATGCACCTGAAGAAATTCCTTCTTCCTCGAAATAGTCTGCTGCTAACCATCGCTTTGCTGCGCCGTCAAAATGTAACTGAGGAGCCGAATTCTCCGGCGATGACCGCTGCAACGCCCCAGTCATACGCAGGAAAGTTCGGCTCTTCCCCTCCTAGGGTCTGTCGAATTCTACCTGCCCGCGCGTTGGGCGTGATTCTCCTGTTCCCGTAGTTCCACCTTCACGGCTTGGCCATTTCCCTTCCCGCGCTTCGTGAACCAATCGCTCATCGCTTCCGCCAACCGCACTGGCTCAACCCGCAACCCCGCCTCGAGCCGCCCTTCGCCCGTCGGGAGCGTGTCGTCGAATTCCGCCGAGCCAGTGAAATTCCGCATGCAGAAACTGTCGAGCCACTCGAGCGGGCACGCCCGCCTCTCGCCCCCGATTACAATCTCCGCCTCTAATTTTCGCGCGTACATTTTCGGAAAAGTATAGCATCCCGGACTGCCGCCGCTTCCAGTGCAGCGCAGCCCGGCTTGCTTTTCCGCGCGCGCTGCCCTACACTTTTTAGTGTTCGAGCGCCTCTTTTTCCGCCTGTTGCGACGCTCCCCGCGTGAAAATTCAGGAGGTTCGGTGGCAACACCGCTGGAAAACTGGGTTGAAGAATCCGCTCGCCTTACGAAACCGGCGAAGATTGTCTGGGTCGACGGCTCGCCCGCCGAAAATGATCGCCTCACCGCGGAAATGCTCGCCGACGGCACCTATATCGAGCTGAATCAGAAAACGTACCCGCGTTCCTACCTCCATCGCAGCAATCCCAACGACGTCGCTCGCACCGAAAGCATCACCTTCATCTGCACTCGCAAGAAAGAAGACGCGGGCCCTACCAATAATTGGATGGCGCCCGGCGAAGCCAAGGACAAAGTTCGTCCTCTTTTCGAAGGGGTCATGAAGGGTCGCACCATGTACGTCGTCCCTTACATTCTTGGCCCTGTGAATTCTCCCTACAGTAAAGTCGGCGTCGAAATCACCGACAGCGCCTATGTTGTGGCCAGCATGCGCATCATGTCGCGCATTGGCAAATGCGCGCTCGACCGCCTCGGCACTTCCGGCGATTTCGTTCCCGGCCTTCATTCGACCGCCGATGTCAATCCTGACCGCCGCTTCGTTCTCCACTTTCCCGAAGAAAAATTAATCTGGAGCATCGGCTCCGGCTACGGCGGCAACGCCTTGCTCGGCAAAAAATGTTTCGCCCTCCGTATCGCAAGCTGGATGGCGCGCGACCAGGGCTGGATGGCCGAGCATATGCTAATCGTCGGCCTCGAAGATCCTTCCGGCAAAGTTACCTACATGGCCGCCGCGTTTCCCAGCGCCTGCGGAAAAACGAATCTCGCCATGATGGTTTCCGCTCTCGAAAAGCAGGGCTATCGCATCTGGACCGTTGGTGACGACATCGCCTGGATGCATATCGCTGAGGACGGCTCTTTGCGCGCCATCAATCCCGAATCGGGTTTCTTCGGCGTCGCACCCGGCACCAACACGAAGACGAATCCCAACGTTATTGCGGCCACGCACCACGATTCCATTTTCACAAACGTCGCCATCACGCCCGCCCGCGAGCCTTGGTGGGAAGGCATGGACGGCGCGACGCCTGCAAGTCTCATCAACTGGAAGGGCGAGCCTTGGACTCCCAGTAAAGGCCCCGCGGCTCAGGCGAATTCCCGCTACACCGTGCCTGCACGGCAATCGCCTTCGATTTCTCCGCACTGGGAAGACCCACAAGGCGTTCCGATCTCCGCTCTTATTTTCGGCGGACGCCGCGCTCGCCTCGCTCCTCTCGTTTACCAGGCACGCAACTGGCAGCACGGCGTCTTTGTCGCTGCCACCATGGCTTCGGAAACCACTTTCGCCATCACCGGCGCCGTTGGCGTCACTCGCCGCGACCCCATGGCCATGCTTCCCTTCTGTGGTTACAACATGGCCGATTACTTCCGCCACTGGCTCAATATGGGCGCGAAGATGAAAAAACCTCCGAAAATTTTCAACGTCAACTGGTTCCGAAAGGACGCCGCCGGAAAATTCCTCTGGCCGGGTTATGGCGAAAATGTTCGCGTCCTTAAATGGATGCTCGACCACATCGAAGGCCGCGCCGCCGCAACGGAAACTCCCATCGGCTTTGTACCCACGCCCGATTCGCTCACTCTTGACGGCCTATCGCTCCCCAAGGAGAATCTCGAAGAACTCCTTCGCGTCAATCCGGCCGACTGGGTTGAAGAGCAGGAGTCCACCGCCAAATTCTTCGACAAATTCGGCAAGCGCCTCCCTGCCGAAGTCGAACAGGAACACGAAGCCCTCGCCCAGCGCCTCGGGCGCCTGACCTCCGCCGCTAAGTAACCGCCCGGTTCGGGAGCCGTACCAGGTGATGCATGAGATCGCCCCACGGTCTAGGCCCCCGCGTATGCGCGCACCACGGCCGGCAAAGTCCGGAGTAACGAAGCCATCAGCCATGCCGATTCGGCGCCGTGCGGCCTGGAATTGCCGAAGCCCACAGCGCCTGTGAAATAATGAATTGCTCGCAAAGGGAGCCTCGGGCGATCGTGCCCGCACGGAAGCTTGGTTCAAGAAATACGCCGTGATGCCGCCCGACGTCACGGCGCTCCTCGCAAAACAGTCTGGCCTCCCGGTCGACATCGACCCGGAATTCTCATTTCATCCGCCGCTGCGCTGAGGCATCGAGGCCATATACCATGGTGACGATCGAGCCAACAAAACGGTGTCATCCCGAACGAGTCCGCAGTTCGGACCCCGGGGGATCTGCTTTTTTGCGGGCGCGCGTGTCTCTGAGCCGGTTCGACGATTCGAAAGGTCTAAAGTATGGACTGAATCTCGGCGTCGATGGTCACGTGCGTTTGCGGAAATCCGTTAATATCGTAGCTTTCGCCGCTCTGGTTGCGAAGTTGAAAGAACCGGCTAATGTGGTAATCCTCGTCGTAGACGCTGAAAACCTGTTCCAGTTCTGCGCGGGAAAATCCCAGCGAGGAGAGCGCCGCCGGCTTCCCGTATCCGCCCGCGGCAGCGAGATACTTCTCAACCACTTCGCGCAATGGCATTGGTTGTCTCTTCGATTGCATCGTTTAGATCCAGACGTAGGCGCCGGACTCGCCGTAGGGAAGATTCACGAAACTCAACTTGGCTTTGTCGATCTTCTCAAAAGCCTTGCGAAGCTTTTGCGCCCCATGGGTGGCGCAAAGCCGTTCTCCGGCGGAATCGCGGATCCGCTGGAAATCGTCAAGGCTCGCCACTTGCGAGCGCGGAAACCAGAGCCATGTCGCGGCCCGCTCGCACATCTCGCAGGTTCCCGGATCTTGCGACAGCCGCTCGGCGATTGCTTCCTCCACTTCCGCCGTCATTCCCGCAGGCGCAAAATCGGCTGCTCCGGTGAAAAAATACTGTGTGACGTTCGGGTCGGGCTCGAACGCCACGATGCTCCCTTTGAATGCCTCGGTGTCGCTCTTCACGACGTCCATCAAACACTCGCGGCACAGCGAAACTTCCGGTCGCAGTGGCTCGCGGCGCGCTTCGCTCTGGCCCACGAAAAAAACTATGTCCGGCAGAAGCGTCGCCACCCAGCCCGTCTTCGACGGCCGGTGAATGCATTCGGCGGGAGTACCCTTGAGCCGCGCCCACCAATTCCGGCTGCGCGGCGAAAACCGAATCCCCGGATACGCTTCTTCAAGCGAAATGCGAGCCAAGTCTCGGTTCTCTCCGCGCCTCTGCGCCGTATGGTAGCAGATTGCGCGGCACGCTGGCGTTTGTTTGCCCCACGCGCTTCGGATATCATGGATGTTTCGTTGCGGCCAGTCTTGCAATCTTGAATTTTCGTGCGAGCGAATCGGGAGGAAATGATTATGCCAATTTCAGTGGGAAGTCCGGCGCCGGATTTCACTCTGCTGGATCAGGACAAAAAAGAGATCAAGCTTTCGAACTTCAAGGGAAAGAAAAAGGTGGTCCTCGTATTCTACCCGCTTGACTGGAGCCCCACCTGCACGAACGAGCACGCCTGCTTCGTCAATGACATGAGGAAATTCGAACAGCTCGACGCGCAGGTGCTCGGGATCAGCGTGGACAGCGTGTGGTCGCACAAAGCCTATGCCGAAAAAATGGGAATCCACTATCCGCTGCTGGCGGATTTTCAACCGCGCGGCGCCGCATCCGATAAGTTCGGCGTGTTCATGGCCGACAAAGGAATTACCGGCCGGGCCATCGCCATCGTGGGCAAGGACGGAGTTATCGGCTGGTTCAAGAACTACGATATTCCGGTCGTCCCGGATTTGAAGGAAGTCGCCGAAGCCCTCGCGAAAGTAAACTAGCTGGCACGGCGTCGAAAGCCGCGCTTTTTATTTTTCCCTCGGCGCGCGCTTTTCGGACGGCGCCGGTGGCGGAGAAGCGTCGAGCGGCGCATCTACAATCCGCGTGGAAAATGTGCGAATGTAGTCCACGACCTGCCAGCGTTCCTGCTCGGCAAGCTTGTCCTTGAACGCCGGCATCGGCCGCTTGCCCTTGCTGATTTTCCAGAAAAGCTCGCCGTCGGTCGCCGCGCTCATTTTGTGAGCATCGGTAAAATCCGAGGGCGCCAGCGAAAGCTCTCCGGCTTTTTCCCCCCGCCCGTCGCCGCGCTCGCCATGGCAGCTCGCGCACCGCTCTTTGTAGATCGACAAGCCCGCTGCAATTGTTTCGATGCCGGCAGGAACTGGATTCTTCAAGTTCCTGGCTTTCTCCGGAGCGCTCCAATCGCTCATCGAGTAAACGATCACCGCGCCACCCGCCGCCACGATGACAAACAAAACAAGAACGCCCAGCCATTGCGGCTTGCTTCGTGTTTCCGCCGGTTTTGGTGGATTCATTCTTCGAAGGCCTGGCGTGACGCGCTCGCGCCCTAGAATCTTCGCACGGCCAGCCGGAATTTCCCACCGCAGAAAAGCCTTCTCAATTGGCTGCCTTGACGGCCTCGAGCACGGTGAGCAGGACGATCACCAGCATGACCACAACATAGATGCGCAGTCCCCAAAGCAAAATGCGCTGGCCGAACGAAAGATGTCGCCTTCCGAAATGCGTCCGAGTTTTCGCGGCAACCACCTGGTCCGCCTCGAGGAGAGAGAGAACCACGCGGGGATCCTTCCAATTGGGCTGCGCGGCATTCGCGGCAACCGTAGCAGAGTCGCGGTTGAGGCCGAGGGCTTGCCTTTGGTCAGCGTTCAATTTGCTCCTCACTCAGCTTGCACATTGCCGAAATATCGAACGTCGCACATCTTGCACTAGATTTTCCCGCCGAGCACCTTCGGAAAGACGGTTGCAAGGCCGAAGATAAGCCCCGCACAGATCAGCAGAAGCGTGACCGCAATTCCAAAAAAATTGGCCCACCAGCCGTTCACCTGTTCTCCCATCACGTCGCGATCGTTGACGAGCATCAACAGAAAAACGAGCGCAGGTGGCATGGCAAGAACGGCGATGACGTTGACTGTCAGGACGATGAACTCGAGCGGCGCGCGAGGAATCAGCACGAGCGCCGCGGCGGCGCAGGCGGAACCTAGTAACGTGAGATAAAACGGCCACGCGTCGCGCAGAGGGCGATTCAAGCTATGCCCGGTTTGCAGCACCTCGCCGAAGGCGTAAGCGGACGAAGTGGAAATCGCGATTGCCGCGACAATACCGGCTTCGAAAATTCCGAGCGCGAAAAGCGCCGCTCCCAGGTGACCAATCCAGGGCTCGAGGGCTTGCGCGAATTGCGCAGCCTGAAAATCGGCCGCATTGATGCCGTGGCGATAAAGCGGCGCGGTAGCCAGAATCGCGGCAATGGCGAACACCGCGGCCAAGAAGGCCCCGAGAATCGTGTCGAAGCGCCCGGCACCAACGTCGCGGGGCTGCATGCCCTTGTCCACCACAGCGCTCTGCTGAAAAAAAATCATCCAAGGCGTTACGGTCGCGCCGGTAGTAGCGAGAATCAGCAAGAGAATCTCATATCGATTGCCCCTAGGAAGAGGCGACCAAGTCAAAAGCGCGTGGCCCGCAGCGGACCAATTGGGATGCGCCAGAATGGCCGCCGGAATAAACAGGCCGTTGAAAATCGCGAGTCCCATCACGATTCGTTCCCAGGTCCAATACCGGCCGGTGGTAATGGCAGCGACGACCATAGCCAGCGATCCGCCAATGGCAATTCCCGGCCGCACACCGAAGAAGCCCAACCCGGCGCGGACGCCTATGAATTCCGTCACCAGGGTAAGAAAATTCCCGATCACCAGGTCGCCCATCGAGAAAAAGCCCCAGAAACTCCCGAATCGGTCAAAGATGAGTTCGGCATGGCCGCGGTGGGTAACGGCGCCCAGACGCACGGTCATCTCTTGCACCACGAATCCCATCAAAAACGTCAGCACCACAAACGGGAGAAAGAAGCCAATGCCGAAGCGCGCGCCATCCGCGGAATAGGACAGCATGCTGGGTGCGTCGTTCTCGCCGAGAAAAACAAGAATGCCCGGCCCAATCAAGAGCCAAAGGACACGAAGTCCACCGGCGGCTTTCGATCTCCGGCCGGTCGACCGAGCGCGAGCGACCTTCCAGCGATCTTCGGCGCGGTCCACGTCTTCGTGCGTGAGAAGTCCAGCGAGTTCCGCAGCCGCCGAGGATTCGATGGCGGCATCCGTAGTGGGGTGAGCGGGGTTCTGAATAGGAGCACCGGGCTTGTGTTTTATAGCGTCCATGAGTTAACCACGATGAACTACCAATATAAACTACGCTTAACCACCTAGAAGGTCAATGCTGCGAAAGGCCGAGGGCTCCAAGAACCATGTGGTCAAGCGACGCGCTCTGCTTCTGCTATAGTGGCGGACTGCATACCGGGAAGGAGAATGGCCATGGCGGAAACACCGAAATCACCGCAGCAAGTGCAGATCAAGGCCGACGAAAAGGAATTGCTCGGCCAGTACTCGAATCTCGTGGTGGTGCATCATAACGCGGAAGAGTTCACGCTGAATTTCATCTACCTGTTCCCCACCCTGCCACAGGGGAAGCTGGTGGGGAGCATGATCGTGAGTCCTACACATGCGAAGCGACTGGTCCGCGCCCTCGAAGAAAACCTGTCACGTTACGAAGCGCAATTCGGGCCTTTGCCTGAGGGGCCAGGTCCGGCGCCGGAACCGAATGTGGGATTCGTTCATTAGAAACAAGCGAAAAAGCCGGCGACACGCCGGCGCTAGGAAAACCGTGTGGGGCGAATGTGCGGGCGCGTTTGCTAAGATCGAGCGCCGGGTGCGGCATGTTGCGCCCCTACGGACCACAGGCAAGAGAACCAGCCGACGCGCTCGGCAGGCTCTGCCGGGCGTTCGCCACTCGGACTGCGCCTCTACGGAATGCGGTTAGGATTAGTTGGGGGCTGAATCGGCGACGACCCAGTTGCCGCTTGGCTCGATGAACTCGAGTCCCACCGCGAAACCTGTTTCCGGCACGAACTGGCAGTAGGCTACGCGCGCAACGGATCGAAACGATCCCGTGAGAGTGGTGAGCATCAATCGATCGTTTATTTTCCAGCGACGCGTGCTCAGGACGCGAGCCCCGCGGGGACTGACGTTTTCCGTGAAGGTTGTTTCCGTACCGGGGAGTGCCGGATGGCCCGTGATGTGAACTCCGACTTCCATGGGAATGCGCGTTTCCCGGCGCGGGGCCGTGAAGGACTTTGGGATTTCCACCCCAAATGCCATTTCCGCTGCTCCCTTTTTTAAATCAATGCCGCTACATTTCCGATGCGAACCTTCTTGTGACCTCGGCCCTTCATCTGGTAAAGCTCCTGGTCCGCTGCGCCCAAGATCTTTTCAATCGTTGTGCCGTCGGTGGGATAGACGGCCAGTCCAACACTGACGGAGATTTGCGGTTCCTGACCGTCTCGCGCGAGTTGATCGCAAATGCGAGTGGCAGCCAGACGCGCTTCCTGTTCGCCCGATTCCGGCAAAACGAGGGCGAACTCGTCGCCACCGTAGCGCGCCGGCGTGTCAATCGTTCGGCTGCTCACCCGCAGAGCAGCGCCGAGACGCCTGATAGCGCGGCTTCCGGTGAGGTGGCCGTAACGGTCGTTAATCCTTTTCAAACCGTCGAGATCAAACAGCAGGACGGCAAAGCTGCGACCCGTACGCCGCGAGCGCTGAATCTCGGTTTCGAGAACCTCCAGGAGCCGGCGATGATTCGCAAGGCCGGTGAGCGAGTCCGATGCAGCCATGCGACTAACCTGATCGAAGAGCTGAGCATTGTCCAGCAGAGTTCCTCCGAGTACTACGACATAGCTGAGGACCATCAGGACGTGCGCCAGGGTGAAGGGCGCGTCGAGAACATGCTGCGACTGGCTGATGGTGACGTGGCAAATCACGTTGAGCAGCGCGGCGACGAACAACGCGCGATCGAGTGAGGCTTCGCCTCCGGCGCGCAGCCGCCACGCATAGCCAATCGTTGCGACGATAAAGATTGCCGCGGGTACGAGATCCCACGGCCGGGGTATTAGAGCGCCGGGGTGAATCTTCGGCGCGTCCGGAATCATGAAATAGAACACGCTTGTGAGATACGCGGCCGCACCCACGAGAAGCGTCGCGCCGGCCATTTCCTTTGCCGGATCGCGCGACACGGGAATCCGGCGCTCCACGACGAGCGCGGCCAGCAACAAGATTCCCAACAACGTCCGGCCTGCAAGCCAGCCGAGAGAAATGTGGTTCCCGCTGTTGACGGTGACGAGCATGCCGCGATAGAACGTCATGCTGGTTCCCGCCTCGATCAGGCCAGCCAGGACAAATCCGAAGGCCAGTATCAGAGAGATTCGATCGCGAGTGCCGCGAAAACGGACCAGCGCGTTGGCTGCGAAGGTGAAGGCGATCAAACTGCCGGCCATCTCCAAGTAGGTGTCCAGAAGCGGATCGGCGACATACGTAGAGCTGCGCAGAATCCACAGAAGAGCGAGGTAAGCCCCCGTGGCAATCGCCCCCAGCAGAGTGAGCCGAAACCGGTGGACGAATCCCCAGAATTTGGCCTGTCGAACCACAAAAACCCCCAGAGAGCGTACAAGTGCCTAGGTTATGGGCAGCAAGCGGTGTACCGTTCCGACGCCTAGTATTAGTACTACCTAAGTGTAATCAGCAGTGTGTGTTGATATGCACCTCGGGCGTCGTACGGGTTTTTGTGGACTACGGTAGATTGAGGGTGGAGGGGTAGAAAGGTAACGCACCCGGTGCAGAACTACCTAGCCAGAATCACGGCTTCGGCTGCGGAGGTGGAAGGTCGCGAGCTCGGGTCGTGCTTTGGAAATTGACTCTCTTGTGACTGCCGTCGCAGAACGGCTTATTCTCGGAGTGTCCGCAGCGGCAGAGGGAAAGAACGGTTCGTCCGGCGAGCCCGAAAGGCTTGCCGTCCTGATCGAGAATTTCAAACTCTCCTTCGACGCGCAAAGGACCATCGTTTCGAGAAGTGATTCGAGTAGCGGCCATTAAGTCCTCCCATGGGTTGGGGTCATCGCCTCAACTTCCCGAGCCCTTCCTAGAGGCGATCGAGTGCGGTTAGTACTTGGGGACCGTTGGGTCAACCTCATCGGACCATGCGAGGATACCACCCTTCAGGTTCCAGATTTTGCGGAAGCCGGCCTTTTGCAGGAATTCGACAGCTTCGGCCGAGCGCTTTCCGCTACGGCAATGCGCGACGATTTCGCGGGAGCTATCGAGCTCGTGGACGCGACGCGAGAGATCGCCGAGCGGAATGAGATGTCCGCCGAGATTGCAGATTTGGTATTCGTGAGGTTCGCGCACGTCGAGAATGTAAAGATCGTCGCCGCGATCGAGCCTGGCTTTGAAATCGCGCGGTGTGATCTCGGGAACAGTTGCTTGCGGCCCGGGCGCTTCTTCTCCCCGGATACCGCAAAACTCAGCGTAGTCAATCAACTTGGTGACAGTCGGGTGCTCGCCGCAGACGGGGCACTCCGGGTTTTTGCGCAGCTTCAGCTCGCGGAAGCGCATGGCGAGCGCGTCGAAGAGCAAGAGGCGGCCGATAAGCGGGTCACCTTTCCCGATGATCAATTTCAGAGTTTCCGCGGCTTGAATCGCTCCGACGATGCCCGGGAGCACGCCGAGGACTCCGCCCTCGGCGCAGGAAGGCACAAGTCCCGGTGGAGGCGGTTCGGGATAGAGGCAGCGGTAGCACGGGCCTCCGGGTGCGCCGAAGATCGCGATCTGTCCTTCGAAGCGGAAAATCGAGCCGTACACATTCGGCTTGCCCAGCAGGATCGAGGCATCGTTGACCAGATAGCGCGTGGGGAAATTATCGGTGCCGTCGACGATGATGTCGTAGTCCTCCATAATGTCGAGCGCGTTTTCGCTGCTGAGGTGCGTTTCGAAGCGATCGATCTGAATTTCGGGATTCAGACCCTGGAGACGATCGGCGGCCGCTTCGATTTTTGGGCGGCCAACGTCGTTGGTGCTGAAAAGAATCTGGCGCTGGAGATTCGTGAAGTCCACGGAATCGAAATCGACCAGGCCTATGCGGCCCACTCCCGCGGCGGCTAAGTAAAGGCCGAGCGGCGCACCGAGGCCTCCGGTGCCGATGCAGAGCACTTTGGCCTGTTTCAGCTTGAGCTGACCTTCCATGCCGACTTCGGGCATGATGAGGTGACGGCTGTAGCGTAGAACTTCTTCCTTGGAAAGCGCCGCAGCGGATTTCTCGCCTGTTGGCGCTGATGGATTGCCGATCTTAGTTGTGGCCATAAAAAGCTCCCGGATCTGACGGCTGTGCCCTTGGTTCGGGCGGTATCGTGATTGACGCTGAGATCCTTCCGGTCCGCCGCGGCAGACTTTCCAGATGACAGCGCTCTAAAATTAGCAAACGCCGCCGGCGATGGATGGGACGATGCTGATCGTGTCGCCTTCCTTCACCCGCGTTTGATCTTTTTGGAGGTAGCGGATGTCTTCGTCATTTACGTAGACGTTGACGAAGCTGCGGAGGCGGCCATCGTCCGCGTAGAGGTGCTTTTTCAGTTCCGCGAACCTCAGGGTTAGCGCGGATAGCGCCTCGGCGACCGTGGCGGCTTGCAGGTCGACGCTTTGCTGCTTGCCCGCATAGGGGCGTAGCGGCGTTGGAATGATTACCTTCACTGGCATTTTGATTCTCCTTGCATACGGCTCCCATTCTAAATTGTGCCGAACATTTTAGGCGGAGATCCTTCCGGTCCGTCCGCGGCGGGCTTTGAGGGTGACCGCCCCTCCCCCCGCCGACTCACAACCAAAGACGGCATCGGCTCAGGACGACAACCCGCTCGGTACCTGCGCGGCGGTTTCAATTTGCTCGGGATCATATGAGGAACGGTCGTTGCGCAGGCGCCAAGAAAACATTTCGCGCGGGCCTCCAGTTTCGATACGCACGATGATGTAGCTGTACCAAGGCCAGGCGTGCTCGCGATCGAATTCGCTGGGGCGTGCCGGACAATCGGGATGCGAATGATACCAGCCGACCAACTCGAGCTTTTTCTCGCGCGCGGTTTTCTCGGCCAGGCGGACATCGTCGGGCGTGATCTCGAAGCGATTGCGGGGCGAATCATCGCGGCGGTTCTCGAGGGGAAGAAGATCGATGACTTCGCGCGACCCCTCGCCGTCGCGTCCGAGGAGCGCGCCGCAACATTCGTGTGGGTACGTCCGGACGCCATGCGCGTGGATGCGGCGAGTCAGGTCGTCTCGAACCTTTAATGTGAAGCCGCTCATTCCGTTAATCCTCGCTCCAGAAACGTTCGCTCAAATATTTTTCTCCCGAATCGGGGAAAATGGTGACGATCACGGCCGGCTGGCCCGGAGGCAGGCGACGGGCGACATCCAGAGAAGCCCACAGCGCGGCTCCTCCACTGACGCCGGCGAGAATTCCCTGTTCGCGCGCGAGGCGCTTGACCATTTGCTGCGCGTCTTCAGTGCGCGCCGGAAGATCTTCGTCCGCGAGGGTAGGATCATAAATCGGGGGGACGATGGCCGTAGCCATGTGTTTCAAACCTTCGAGCCCGTGGAAGCCCGAATCCGGCTGAACACTGATGCAGCGGATACGCGGGTTGAATTCCTTGAGGCGCCGCGTGGTGCCGACGAATGTGCCGCTCGTGCCGAGTCCCGCGACGAAGTGCGTGATGCGGCCGCCGGTCTGCTCCCAGATTTCGGGAGCGGTGGTTGCGTAGTGCGTGCCAGGGTTTGCCGGGTTGCTGTACTGGTCGGGGTAAAAGTACTTGTCCGGCTCCGCAGCGTGGATTTCGCGAACACGACGAATGGCGCCGTCCGAGCCTTCGTCGCCCGGAGTAATCACAAGTTCGACGCCGTAGGCTTTGAGGATGTGCCTCCGTTCGGGCGAAGCGCTGGCGGGGAGGCACAGTTTGACACGGTAGCCGAGCGCGGCGCCAATCATGCCGTAGGCGATGCCGGTGTTGCCGCTGGTGGCGTCCAGAATAATTTTCCCGGGGCGAAGGCTCCCAGTTCGCTCGCCTTCCCGAATCATGGCCAGCGCAGCGCGATCTTTCACCGAGCCGCCTGGATTGAACCATTCGGCTTTGGCGTAAAAATCGACGTTGGGAAACTGCGCGGCAACGCGCTCGAGACGCAGCAAGGGTGTATTACCGACACGCTCTAGCAGATATTGCCCCCCCCAAGCGGGCGTGGCTTTGCGGCTTATCGCGAGACAGCGCGGGTTTGTTGAGAGCGCTCAATTTTGATCCTTGCCGCAGCGCTAGCAGTTTGTTTTGGAACTGCGGGCAACCTAACGTCGC
>Ga0307475_10001495_pt1 | contig 13908 bp, 19 predicted proteins | sample atmos_gasesECM1C_FD_203317 | JGI IMG/M metagenome (GOLD analysis project Ga0307475, IMG submission 203317) | Hardwood forest soil microbial communities from Morgan-Monroe State Forest, Indiana, United States - atmos_gasesECM1C_515 | ecosystem: Environmental > Terrestrial > Soil > Temperate... | reverse complement strand
TTCGATCTGGAGACGCGAGTGCTCGAACCACTTGAAAATCCGTTCGGCCCAAAAGTGTTACCTATGTCTTAGGTACGTTGTGTAACCCATGTCTCCGGGCCGGACCCGGCTGTGTATGGAGCCGAGAGTGGGAGTTGAACCCACGACCTGCCGATTACGAATCGGCTGCTCTACCACTGAGCTACCTCGGCTCGGTGCAGAAAACTACCTTAGCATCTGCGGAAAATTACTGTCAATTTTACAGGAAACTGTGTTTCTACGTGGCTTGATTCCTGTGAATTCTTAACGCGAAAAAGGGTACATGGCCCAGCCGATTCCGATGCCAAATAACAGAAACAGCAGTAGCGACCACGCAATATACTTCACGCGATCGAGCGGCCGGCGCCGGCTCAGGAAACCAAACGCCATAGAGATCATGAGCGCGAACAGGAGCATCGCTTGCAGGTGGCTCAAATGGAATTTCATCGCGCTCAAGCCTTGCGGCCCCGCGCTGCCTCGTAAGCGTGCAGCGCGGCCAGCAGATTGAGAACGCCGGCGGCGGCGAGGAACCGCGTGCCATAGTCACCGTAAGCGTGAGAAACGTCCGGCCCGCCAAGCTCAATATACTTCGCCAGCAAATAGAAACCTCCGGTGCCGAGATCGGCGAGGTAGCCCAGAGCCGCGAACGCGTCCAAGCCCTGCGAATTGAACAGGTTGCCGCGCATCCCAGCGCCGACGAAAACAAGCACACCCACAACCAGGAAAAAAGTTAGCGCGCGGCCCCACATCCTCTGTAGCGCGTGACCGAGCCCGGGCACCAGCCAGCCAGCCACACCGAAGGCGATGGCGCGAGCTTCACGCTTGTTGTCCCGCGGCGGATCTGCGGCAATCTGCGTTTCGTCCGACATTTCCCCTTTTGCACGTCTGCTGCCGCGCAGTCGACTACCTACGCGAGGAGCGGCAAAATCTCCTGCTGTATCGCGCCGGTAACACGGGCTTCGCGCTCCCCAATGTAAACATTCACTTCGCTGCGGATCCCAAACTTCTGCAAATAAATTCCTGGCTCGATCGATGTGCACGTGCGAGGAATCAAGTGGCGAGTATCGCGCGTCTCGAGCCCATCCATGTTGACCCCGTTGCCGTGAACGCTCTCGCCGATGCTGTGGCCCGTACGATGGAAAAAATATTTGCCGTAACCCGCATCATTGATCACGTTGCGTGCCGCATTATCCACTTGCCAGCCTTGCAGCGGCTTCCGTTTTGCCATCGAGGACTGGATCAGCTCGATCGCCTTGTCCCGGGCCTCGCGCACTACGTTAAAAACCTTCGCGTACTCTTCCGGTACCTTCGCGCCCAAGAAACCGGTCCATGTAACGTCGTAATAGACGCTGCCCTGCGTGCTCTTCTTGGCCCACACGTCCAGCAGCAGCAGTTCCCCTTCGCGGATTGGCGCTGCCTTTCCTTCCACCGGCCCGTAGTGCGGATCGCTGGCATTTGGCCCCACTGCTACGTCCGGCCCTTCCTCCGTCGTCAGGCCGGCCCCATCAAACTCCTTCAAGATCCATTGTTTCAGGACATATTCGGTCAGCGGTTTGCCATCGCGCGCGCCTTTGGCCGCCAGTTGGAACGCCTCGCGAACAATGCGATCTACGATCTCGCCCGCCGCCAGATGCGACTCCAATTGTTCCTCGGTCCAGCACGCTTCATACTTTTGCACCAGGTCCGCGGAGCTGAATATTTTCGGACCAACGCTGCGCACCAGCTCCACTGTCCCCGCATCCACTATCGAAACGTAGGGGATTGCGTTCCTCGGCGAATATTGCATGGCAATGCTCAGCGCGCCGCCTAACAGCTTTTCAAGGTTTTCCTGTAACTCGTCTTGCGCCGCGTAATACAACGTTTCCCCAGGAAGCGTCGCCAGTGATTCCGATTCGATCTTGTGCACCAGCTTCCGCGCCTCACCCCTTACCGGGACAAAATAAAACCACCGCCGCGTGCGCATGCCCGCCGGCAACTGCAGAACGCGGTGCGCGATGGGATCGCGGCCGCGAAAATCATAAAACAGCCAACCGTCCAGCTTCGCGGCCTTCAAGTCTTTCTGTACCGCTTGCACGTCGAAACTCATGGAACGGCGCACTCCCTGCGCCCATCAACCACCATAAACTTTGCTCGGCCGCTTACACTTCGCGAGTCACAAGCGCCAGAACCTGCAACTCCGTCACTCCGCGCACTTCCACACGCTTGCTGCGGCTATGATGACCGCTGAGGATTCTAACAGCCGCCTTCGGCGTTTTCAAAAGCTGCGCTAGGAATTCGCACAGCGCTTCATTGGCGCGGCCTTCCAGTGCCGGTGCCCGCAAGCGCACCTTTAGCGCGCCGCCCATCACGCCCGTAATCTCGTCCTTGCTTGCGCGCGGTTGCACCCGCACAGGAAAAATCACAGCCCCTTCTCGCGTCTGCAATTCGAGCATCTATTTTGCGGTCCGGCTGCCAAAGATTGCGGTGCCCACACGCACTTCCGTGGCGCCTTCCTCGATGGCCACCTCGAAGTCGTGCGACATGCCCATGGACAGCACCGGGAGCCCGCGGCCAATTGTGCGGGCGAGCGAGTCTCGCAACTCGTGCAATCGGCGGAAGTACGGTCTCACCTTGTCCACGTCCTCCAGGAAAGGCGGAATGCACATGAGGCCGGCGAGTTCCAAGTGCGAGAGCGCTACTACCCTCTCGACGAGTGCCGCCGCCTGCTCGGCCCCCACGCCGCTCTTGCTTTCCTCCTCTTCCACGCGCACTTCCAGCAGAACCCGCAGCTTTCGCTCCCCAGTTTTTCCGTCGCGCGCGCGATCCAGTCGCTGCGCCAAAGCCAAATCATCGAGCGAATCCACGCTGTGAAACAACGCCGCAGCCCGCGCCGCCTTGTTACTCTGCAAATGTCCGACCAGGTGCCAAGTCGCCTGCAGGTCGCCGAGCGCAGCTCGTTTCCCTTCCCACTCCTGCACGCGATTCTCCCCGAAATGGCGCAAGCCCACTTCGTAAGCAACACGAATCGCTTCGGCGGGCTGCGTCTTCGCAACGCCAATCAACGCAATCTCTTCGCTTCGCCGGCCCGCTTTCCGGGCCGCCGCCGCAATGCGTTCCTGCACCCGCAAAAGATTGTCCCGAATCTGCTCTCGACCCATTAGCGAAATCGCTTCCAATTCGCATCCTAGCATGCGCGGCGTTGCGGCGCAGAATGTCTGCGGTTAGACTGACCTCTGCGCCTGCGTAACTGCGACTTGTCCTGAAAATTGAGGTTGTTTTGCGTCCAAATGTAAACAGACGAGCTCTCGGCCGGCTGATTGCTATCGAAGGCATAGATGGCAGCGGGAAACGCACGCAGATCGATCTCCTGCACGGGATCATCGCTTCCGGTGAAGGTGGGCATAGCGTCTATTCAACGGCTTTCCCGCAATATGACTCGTGGTTTGGCAAGATGGTCGGCCAATTTCTCAACGGCGAACTCGGACCACTCGAAGCCGTCGACCCCCATTTCACCGCGCTGCTCTACGCCGGCGACCGCTTCGCGGCCAAGCCCAAAATCGAGGCGGCCCTCGACGAAGGCAAAATCGTATTAATCGACCGCTACGTCGGGTCCAACCTCGCGCATCAAGCCGCTCGTGTCGCTTCCGAAAAGCGCGCCGAATTTCAACAATGGATCGAGCATCTCGAGTACAGTATTTACGAACTGCCGCGCGAGGATTTGATACTTTATCTTCGTGTGCCGCCAACCGAGGCTCAGAAGCTGGTCGCACAAAAATCGCAACGCAGCTATACCAGCGCCAGGCAAGATTTGCTGGAAGCCAGCTTGCACCATTTGCAAGACGCGGCCGCGATGTATGATCAACTCGCCCGCAGCGCGCCGTGGGTAACCATCGAATGCTTCGATTCCGCCAGCGGAACCATGCGCTCCGTCAAAGAGATTGCACGCGAAGTACTCGCCGCGGTTGAGCAGTTGCTGAGGACGCCAGTGGCGCGTGATTCGGGACAAGGCGGGACCTAGCGCATGGCCTTCTCTGAATTTCTTGGCAACGACCGGATTGTGACTGCCCTTCGCGGAGCCTTGCGCACGCGGCGCGTTCCGCACGCCTTGCTCTTTACCGGTCCGCGCGGCGTCGGCAAGTTCACACTGGCTCGCATGCTTGCCCAGGCCGCGAACTGCGAACGCCTCGCCGACGATTTCTGCGGTGAATGCCACACGTGCCAGCGCATCGCTTTGCTCGCCGAGCCGCAAACTCTCATCGAGCAAGGCCTGGCCGAGCGCGGCGAAAGCGCGGACGCGGCCACCGTCGAACGCGTCCCGCTGATCCTGCAATCGCATCCCGATGTCTGGGCGCTTGTCCCGGATCCAGTGCGCTTGAAGAATCCCGTCGTCCGACCCGTGCTCCGTGTGGGCCAGCTCCGCGCCGTGCAGCGCGCCGCATATTTTCAGCCCATGGGCCGCCGCCGCGTCTTCATCCTCGATGGCGCAGACACCATGCGTTGGGACGTCGCCAACGTGTTCCTAAAAATCCTAGAAGAGCCGCCCGGCTCCGCCACCCTGATTCTGACCGCTCCGTCGCCGTATTCGCTGCTCCCCACAATCGTCTCGCGCTGTCTACAATTTCATTTCGCGCCGCTGCCGCAAGCCGACGTCGAGAAGATTCTGCAAGACAAAACTGACCTCAAGCCCGCGGACCGCAAGCTGGCCGCGCAACTCGCCGAAGGCAGCCCCGGCCTCGCCATCGAAATGAATATCGAGCAAGCCAGCCAGCAACGAAGGAATGCGTTACGCATTCTGGAGCGTGCCGTGCGCGGCGAAGGCTTCGCGCAACTCTTCGCCGAGACGGCAGCATTGGCGAAAGACCGCGAGTCCTCCTTCGAAGAGCAAATCGCCCGATTCTACGGCCTTTTGAGCGATCTGCTGGAGCTGACCTCCGGCGTCAAGCAGCCGGCACTTCGCAACGCGCCGCTCGCCAAGGAGCTCTCAGCGCTCGCCAATTCGGTGAACACCGCGTGGGTCATGCGCGCGATCTCCGGATTCGACGAGCTCCATGCCGGTGCACGCCGCAACCTCAATCGCCAGCTCGGCCTCGACGCCCTGGCGGCATCATTGGTGACAACTCCGGACCGCCCTACTGTCTCACCGGTGTAACTTCAATCCCGCATTCGCGCTACTTTCAAATTTACAATTCCCTACTGTAACCCGGCGGCCCCCGAGCGCATCATACCGAGTGATACCAGCCAGTCTGGCAATTTCACTAAGGAGCAGTCATGGTGAACCGACGGATGTTCCGTCCGGCTTTCGCGGACGTGAAGGAGCAGGTTTCGCCCCGACCGCAGCACGGCAACAACGGTCCCGCACCAAGCAAGAAGCCCGCGCCGCCGGAAGTAACCCACGCGGAAAATTTTTATTGGGTCAAGCAGATGCAGGCCCACACGCCCATGGCCGTCGTATTGGACAATGGCGAAGTCCTGCGCGGCACGGTCGAATGGTACGACCGCGATTGCATTAAGCTCACGCGGCAAGGCAGCCCTAACCTGCTGCTCTTCAAGCGCGTGATCAAATATGTCTATAAAGACGGCGAAGAGTCCGCACACGGCGGCGACGAGTAAGCACAGCTATCCTTGCAGCGAGTGCCCGCCGGCCGCTCCGAACGTTAACAAGGCTTTCGCCGCAAGCCTGCCCTTGCGGTCCAAAATCTCGCATTCCGTGACCACAAAATTGCGCCCTGTGCGCAGTACTCGCGCTTCCGCCCGGATTCGGCCGCCCGGCACCCCCTCCAGATAATTGATCTTCAGCTCGATCGTGGCCAGCGCCACACCCTTCGGCACCGTCGTGTACGCCGCAATCGCTCCCGCAGTGTCTGCCAGCGCCGCCAGAATCCCTCCGTGCACCACGTTGTTGAGTTGCTTGTGGCGTGCGCGCGCATCCAGTCGCAAAATGGCATGTCCACGCGATGCCGATTCCAGCTCGAATCCCAGCATCGAAATCGCACGGCTTTCTTTCAGATGCCGGCGTGTGGCTGCCTCGAAAGCTCGCGCCTCTTTCGATAATTTCTTCCCCATGTCGGTCCAATCACCCTCAATACGCGGAAAGACCGCTCGTCCCACGCCAGTTCCCCCTCCCCTAATGAGCGCGGTCTGTCCTTTTAGGCGTGTCACGTTCTGGCGTGCTGCTGCGTCTAATTGGGTACTTGTCAGGCCGGGTCGATTTCGCCGGGTGCGCGACTCTAGCATCCGGCCTCCCACGCCCGCAAGTTAGGGCGCTCGCGAGCAGGTTTGATGTAAGGTACTGCGGCAGGTCGGAAGGTCCAATAGCGGCGGTCAAATGCGCGTCGGCATTACGTGTTATCCCACCTATGGCGGCTCAGGAGTGGTTGCGACCGAGCTTGGCCAGGAACTCGCCGCCCGCGGGCACGACGTCCATTTCATCAGCTATGCCCCGCCCATCCGGATGAATACGGCCGACCCGCACATCTTCTTCCACGAAGTCGAGGTCGTTTCCTACCCGCTCTTCGATCACCCGCCGTACACCTTGGCGCTCGCCACCAAGATGCTCGAGGTCTTCGAGTCCGAATCGCTCGACATTCTTCACGTCCATTATGCCATTCCGCATTCCGTCAGTGCGATGCTCGCTCGCTCCATGGCCGCGCCCCTTCGCTTGCCTTTCGTCACCACGTTGCACGGCACGGACATTACGCTCGTTGGCAGCAACCGCAGCTATCTCCCGATTACGCGCTTTTCCATCGAGCAGAGCGATGGAGTCACCGCTATCTCCAACTATCTGCTGGCGCAGACGCTCAAGGAGTTCGACATCAAGCGCCCGATCGACGTCATCCCGAATTTCGTGAACTGCGATCTCTACACCCGCTACGACGCCAAGGAACTGCGCGCCCAATGGGCTCCCAACGGCGAGCCAATCCTCATGCACCTCTCGAATTTCCGTCCCGTGAAACGCGTGCCGGACTGCGTTGAGATTTTTGCGCTGGTGCGCGCCAAAATGCCCGCGAAGCTCGTTCTTATCGGCGACGGCCCGGATCGCGGCGCTGCCGAATATCTCGTGCGCAAAAAGAAGCTGCAGAAAGACGTCTTCTTCCTCGGCAAGCAAAACGCCGTCTACCAAAAACTCTCCGCCGCCGACCTGTTCCTTCTCCCCTCGCAGCTCGAATCCTTCGGCTTGGCCGCCCTCGAAGCCATGGCCTGCGAAGTCCCGGTGATCGCCACGAATGTCGGCGGCGTCCCCGAAGTTGTCGAGCACGGAGTGGATGGATTTTTAGTGGAACCCGGCGACGTGAAAGAAGGCGGTCGTTACGCCATCGAGATCTTGTCGCGCGCCGACCGTGGCCGCGAAATGGGCCAGCGCGCCCGCATCAATGCCAAGCGAAAATTCTGCGCCAACGACGTAATCCCCCAATACGAGCGCTACTACCAGCGCGTCCTGGAATCGGCCTCCGCCGCGAAAGCCTGAGCATCAATCGCCCGCCCGTGACTGTTCCGCAGCTTCCTTGATGTGATTCAGTACGCGCAAATGAATCCGATGGATGATGTGGTCCGACCAGATGTGCCAGTAAGCCGCTGGCCACATTGCATTTCGGTAGCGCGTCGTGCCCTCTAGGCGTGTTCCCCCTCCACGCAACGCGGTCAACAGAAACTGGCCTTCCTCCGAGACAAAATAACCGTGCAGATGGCGCGGCTCGATGTGGCCGTACGGCGTCATCTCGTTTAATGGCGCCGGACTCGCCGTGACGCCAAACTTCAGTAAACGCGGCTCGTCCCACACTTCAATGGGCTCGAGAAATGCTCCAGTGGAGAAAATACAACGGCGCATCGCGCCCGCGCCGCGTCCGGTAATCTCCGCGCGTATCGGATACGCAATCCCCGCGCGAAACAGCATCTCCGTAGGCGGAGGAATCTCCGCGAACGCCACCACCTGCTGCCAGACCTGCTCGGGCGGCGCTTGCACCTCGATCGACGTGCGCACCACAAACGCCGGCACTTCAAGCGCAGCAGCGTGCTCCATGCCAAACATTGCGGGCATCGCGAACAGCACGACCGACAGCATGGCGGCCCCATGCTTCGCGCCCCAGTAGTTCCCCTGAATGTAATACCCAAGCGAGCCGCCAAGTGCCGCCAGTCCCAGGGCTAGAGGAGCGGCCATCAGTAGGCAGATAAGTCCTTCGATGGCCACGACGAGCAAAATCGCGCCGAGCAGGCCCACCGGCAACAGCGCCACTCCCATGCAGGTTCCAAAGTCACGCGGCCCATGGTAGCTGTGGAGCAACACGGCAAACAGACCGAGACAAAATGGCAGCGCCACGAACAGGCTCCAGCCGTACGCGCCAATTACGGCGGTACCCAGCAGCACAGAAACAAGGCCGATCGCGGTCGTGACAACGATCGAGAGCACGGCGCTGCCAAGCTGGCTGCGCGGGATGACTCCGCTGAGAGGGCGCACAGCAGGCCACGGCGCCGCCTCCTCGCCTTCAGTCTGCCTGCGCGAAGGCAAAAAGCACAGCAAGAGAAAAAACACCAGGTTCAGGATCGGAAAGAAGAACAATACCACCAACCAGACGGGCTGCCCCGCGTCCCGCAACCGCCGCACCGTCATGGACAAACCCACCCACAGAAACGGCATGGCCACCAGCACCATGGTGGCCAGAAACTTCCCCTCGTCCGCCGTCAAACGCGTGAGGTGCGCGCTCCTACCCAGCGGCGCCCAGTAATTGAAGAAGCCATACACATGGAAGAATCCGCCCGCAATAAAGTGATCGACGAAATGCTTGATGGCGAATCCCGCGACGCCCACGATCGCGTACGTCTTCCGGCTGAGCCTGCCGTCCCAGCGCCACAAGTCCACAAATCGCAACGCCATAGATTCTCGCTTTCTTCTCCGATCTTCTCTCCGTGCTCTTTGTGTCCGACCTAGGTGAACCTGTGTTAACTCTCCTCGACTCCTGTTCATAGTGGGACGGCCATTTCTGGCTGTCCTCGCGTTGCCTCACTCAGCTCGCGCGCTCAATTTCGCAATACATCGCAGCGCAGCTACGCCGCCCGGCAAACCAGTAATATCCGCGCCGCAGTTGCCCCATCATTCCCGGAATTTTCGCCAGCCAAACCACCGGCCTTGCCCACCAAATTTCGCGCGCCACCGCAAGTACCGCGTCCGCCCCGCCATACTGACTGCCGTCGGAGAGCAAGATACGCAGCTCGCGCAGCAATTCAGATCGCGATAATCCTAAGAGCGCGCCCACTCTCGGATCCTGCAGCGGCGCCACCGCCAGCCCCCGCCTCTCCAGAATCGGCAGAAGCCATCGCGCCGTCCGCGCGCAAAACCCGCACTCTGCGTCAAAAAACAGCCACCCGCGCGCGTGCCGCCCTTTTCCATCCGTAAACTCCGATGCCAGCGAAATCATGATTTCCTCTTCTCTGTGCCCCTGTGGCAAATCTCCTCTTTCCGTCCTCTTCTCGCGGCTATCCCGCCTTCTTCTTCTCCGCCCCCAGCAACGTAATCACCTTCCCCCGCAGCTTCACCACGCCCTTCAGCGCCCCCGTCGGCATCCGCAAAATCTCCTCGAACAATCCCGTCATCGCCGTCAAAAATTCCAGCATGCTCTCCAGCCGCTCCCGTGTGTACGCATCCCCTTGCGGACCCGTCTTCAGCTCCTGTACACATTCCGCCAGTACCCGCAGTGTCGGGTCGATCTCCCGCCGCTTCCGCTCCTCCGACACAATCCGAAATATCTCCCAAACATCCTTAATCGACTCAAAGTGGTCCCGCCGGTCCCCGAGCACATGCACTACCCGCACAATCCCCCACCCCTGCAGCTCCCGCAAACTGGTGCTCACATTCGACCGCGCCACCGCCAACGTCGTCGAAATCTCATCCGCTGGCAGCGGTTTCGGCGCCAGAAACAGCAGCGCATGCACCTGCGCCACGGTGCGATTAATCCCCCACCGCGTCCCCATCTCCCCCCAATGCAAAATAAATTTCTGTGCCACCGGCGTTAACGTGTATTGCGTCGCATGTCCGCTCATGTCCTCTTCCCTACTTTCTGTTATTTCTGTCTATTCAGAATATACCGTACGTCTACGTCGGTGTCAAATGGTCCTTCGGATTCGATGAAAGAGTGGTAGAATGTACTCTACCAAGGTGTAAAATGAGCCTGAATATCAAAGACCCTGAAACTCACAAATTGGCGCAAACTCTCGCCGAAGAGACTGGCGAGAGCATGACCCGTGCCGTGGCGATAGCCCTGCAGGAGCGTCTAGCCCGAGTTCGCCGCTCACGGAAGCAGGGAGCCAAGGCAGCGGAACTGCTGCGCATCGGCCGCCGTTGCGCAAGCCACTTGAAGGGCACGCCGGTGGACCACGCCACCCTGCTCTACGACGAGAAGGGTTTCCCTCGGTGATCGTCGATACTTCGGCGCTTCTAGCCATTCTTTTCGGCGAAAAAGACGCGGAAAATTATGCGCGGGCCATCAGCCAAGCAGACGTCTGCCGCATCTCTGCCGCAACTTTCGTTGAGGTTTCGGTAGTAGTCGAGGCACAAACCGGTGATGCGGGCAGTCGCCAATGGGATTCATTTTTCCGAACGGCGGGTATCAGCATCGAGCCTGTTACAGAGGAGCACGCGTACGCCGCCCGCCAAGCCTGGTCAGATTTCGGCAAGGCTCGCCACGCAGCCGAACTGAACTTCGGCGACTGTTTTTCTTACGCCCTCGCCAAGGTTTCCGGCGAGCCGCTTCTGTTCAAAGGCCAGGATTTTCGCAAAACGGGAATTACTGCAGTTCTCTGACTCGCCCCCTCGCTGTAGTGCTCGCGCCGCGGAACACTGTACCTCTCGCCAGCTTCCATCCCCCATCGCCCGGATGTAGATTTGTATTTGGAGCTTGGTGCAAAAACTTGGCCGAACCCTTCGATCGCAGAACAAAACACACAATCGCGGCCCTGCTCGGCGCCGGTGCCTGCACCTTCGCTTTGACTGCCGCGAACCGTCCGCCGCAAAACGCAGCCCCCGACGCTGCCATCTGCCCCGTCGTGTACCGCCTCGACGAATCCCCCTCCCCGCGCGGCTACCACTACGCCTTCTTCGGAAACGCCTTTTTCATCAACGAGCAAGGCTACCTGCTCACCGACGCTCACGTTCTCGAAACCTTCCGCAACGGCGGCCAGCCCTACCTCATCGTCCGCCGGCCCAACGCCCCTCCCCGCCTGCTCCAAGCGATCATCGTCGCCATTGACTCGCCTCACGACGTCGCCATTCTGCGCGTCACGCCCAACCCGTTCACCGGCAAATATCGCGTAGCCTTCCTGCCTCTGGCCACTGATCCCGCCGCCCCCGGCCAGTCTGTGCTCGCGCTCTCGCTCCATCCCAATCATCTACAAGACGCGCAAAGCCTGGAAGCCCCGCGGGAAGACCGCGCCGCCAGCCAAGTCGTTTCCTACGAATCCACGCAACTCGAAAAGTCCGCTCCCGCCGCCAGAGTCTTTCTCCTAAGCCACCCGGTCACCCGCGGCCAAAGCGGCTCCCCCGTTCTTACCTCCGACTGCCGCGCCGTAGTCGGCATCATCGAAGGCCGCTGGCTCCGCTCCCTCTCCGCCGCCGCTGAATCGCCCGCCCAGGTGTCCGCAATCCCGGGCGCCGCCACCCCCATCGAGTACGCCATCGCCTTGCTGCAACGCCAAGCCATCTCGTGGCACGCATTGCCGCGTCCAGCCGCCGCTTCCTCCGTCACTTCTGCGGGCACACCGCCTCAGTAGCGCGAAAAGGAGGCTTTCCGCTTTGGTCGGCGTTTCTTGTCGCATGCCATAAACTCGGCCGTGGGGCGAGTGTCCCTTATGGGACAGCGTGGAAAAATGGAATGATTCTAAGATGCAGCTGGACACCAAGGGAAAGACTGTGCCAAACGACTCGCACCAGAGAGCGGCCGAATTCCACGAACTCGCCGCACACGCGCACCGTGCTGCCGCCGCACACCACGGTAAAGAGGATCACCAGACCGGACACGAGCATTCCAAGCAAGCGTTGGAACATGCCAATAAAGCCTTTCAATGGTCGCAGGAAGCCCATCGTAAATCTGCGAAGGCAGCGGAGAAAACATAAACGTGTCTGGGCCCGCCGGGAGCAGAGCGCCTCATGAAACGCATTAATAAGAGAGCTTCCCGTCTCGCCGGTTTCTCCTCAGGAGCGAGCCTGGGCGGCAAGGTCTCGCGCTATCGCGACAAACAAAGCATCTACACGCAAGGTGCCCCTGCTTATACCCTTTTCTACATTCAAGAAGGAGGCGTGCGGCTCACCACCCGAACGAAACATCAACCAGCCGCAGTGACCGCCATCCTGGGCGTGCATGATTTTTTTGGCGAGCTTTGCCTCGCTGGCTATCCCCTTCGTGTGTCCACCGCCGTCGCCTTGACCGCCAGCTCCATACGCACCATCAAGAAACAAAAGATGCTCGAAATGCTTCGCAAAGGGAACAAGGTGTCAAATTCCCTGGTGGCCTATCTGCTGTCCAGCGTCAAGAAGTACGGCGATCACGTCGCGGAACTGCTCACTTCCTCTGCGGAACAGCGCCTCGCGCGCGTCCTTCTGCGGCTGGCGCACTTGGGCAAGAAGGGCCCCGCGGTTGTGGAGATTCCTAAGATTAGTCACCAGGTGCTGGCGGAAATGGTTGGCACCACGCGCCAGCGCGTCAATCTGTTTATGAATCGCTTCAGGAAGCTCGGATTCATTGACTACGATGGGGGATTAGAAGTGCACCAGTCATTGCGGAGAATTCTTCGGAAGCCCTAGAGTTGCGCGAGTCGGCACGGACTGTCTTATATTGGACAGGTGGGCAGGTTTCATGCTATTCTACAGCATGGTGTCTTCCGCATCTAGGCGTGTACCCGAAAAGGCTCGTCGCTCTCCCCCCAAAGCGATTTTGAGAAGTCCCGCGTTCGATGTGCAATTATTCCTCGATTCGGCTGGTCTGGGAAGAAAAGTAGACAAGTTTCGAGCAAAACAAACCGTCTTCTCGCAGGGCGATCCCGCGACCAACGTCATGTACATTCAAGAGGGCGCTGTAAAGCTTACTGTGGTCAACGAGACCGGCAAAGAAGCCGTTGTGGCCATGCTTGGACCTGGCGATTTTTTTGGCGAAGGCTGCCTCGCCGGCCAGTCCATTTGCATCGCCACCGCCACCGCAATCTCACCCACCACCGTACTCGTCATTGAGAAAAACGAAATGACTCGCGCGCTCCACGAGCAACACGAGCTCTCCGACCGCTTCATCGCTTATATGCTTTCCCGAAACATACGAGTCGAGGCGGACCTGGTAGATCAGCTCTTCAACTCCACCGAGAAACGCCTGGCGCGCACTCTGCTGCTGCTCGCCCGCTATGGCGCGCAAGGCCATCCGCAAAGCGTGCTTCCCAAAGTATCCCAAGAGATGCTCGCGGAGATGATTGGCACCACCCGCACGCGCGTCAATTTTTTCATGAACAAATTCAAGAAACTGGGCTTCGTCCGATACAACGGCGAGATCCACGTCAACAATTCCCTCCTGAGTGTTGTCCTCCACGATTGACTGTGAAGACAATCCAGCAGCGTCAAGCACCATTGTCAGGCAGTCCCGCAAAGAGAATTAGCGAGAAAAAGCTGTAGTTTCATCACTTTTTACTTTTATGGGCTTTCGCTCGAGTACCCGCAGGCGCTTTCCTCTTCAATTTGATCTGATTGTAATCAACGGCGGCACGGATGAGATTTTTTAGAGCATGCTCATTGATCTTATCGCCCTCGAAAAGATCGATCGATCGCCACGCGTTGCCTCCGAGGCCCGCGTTGAAGAGCTTGTCAGGATCTGGGAGGCTCGCCCCGTGGGAAAAGGTAAGCTTCACCTTATCTTTGTGCGCGTTGCCGACCGCGATCATTCCGTC
>Ga0307475_10001493_pt1 | contig 13912 bp, 3 predicted proteins | sample atmos_gasesECM1C_FD_203317 | JGI IMG/M metagenome (GOLD analysis project Ga0307475, IMG submission 203317) | Hardwood forest soil microbial communities from Morgan-Monroe State Forest, Indiana, United States - atmos_gasesECM1C_515 | ecosystem: Environmental > Terrestrial > Soil > Temperate... | reverse complement strand
TTCGCGATGTTACCGGCCGCGACGAGGTAGCGGGCCTTGACCTTGCCAGTCTCGAGCTCGGCGAGCTTCATCAGGATCTCCATCGCCTTCTTCCACTGCTTGGTCTCGCTGAAGAGATCGAGCAGGTTGTGAAGGAGCTGGTGATCGGTGGGCTTGAAGTTCAGCGCCTCCATGTTGGCGGCGATGGCCTTCTGCGGGTTGTTGAGCTTGTCCTTGTAGATCCCGGCGATCTCCTCGGAGAGCTTGAACTTCTCGTCGATGTCCGTTGCGTTCGACGCGAGGAGCGCGCGCTTCTGCTTGATGACGGCCTCGAAGTCGCCCGCATCCGTGTAGAGATCGATGAGGGCCTGCAGCGAGACGCGGTGACCCGGCTGGATCTCAAGGGCCTTCTCGAGCATGTTGACGGCCTTCGTCCGCTCGCCGAGCTTGAGCTTGATGCGCCCCAGGCGGAAGAAGATGTCGACGATCTCGTCGTCCTTCTGCGCGTCGCGGTGGTGAACGAGGATCGTCTGGTAGATGCGGAACGCCTCGTCCCAGTGCTCTTGCTTGTAGAGCAGGGCCGCCCGATCGACCAAGGTCGGCAGGTAGGTCGAGTCGAGATCGTAGGACTGCTTGTAGTACTTGAGCGCCTTCTCGCTGTCGCCCAGACGGTCGGCGGCCTTCGCGAGGCGGTGATAGAGCAGCGTGAGCTCGCGGTTGGTCTTCCGGTCGGCCTTGCGCGCGAGCATCTCGAGAATGGGAACGAGCGGCGCCCACTCCTCGCGCTTGAAGTAGAGCTCGGAGAGAGGCTCGCCGGCCTCGACGTGCTCGGGGTCGAGCTGCAGCACCCGCGCGTAGAGCTCGGTGGCCTGCGCCTCGTCGCCGAGCTTCTCCTGGAAGATCTTGGCCGCGTCGAAGAGCAGGCGCGCCTTCTCGAGCGTATTGACAGTCGCCGCCTCGGCGCGAACCATGAGCTGCGCCGCCTTCATCCAGTCCCCGCGGCGCTTGTAGAGCCCGAGCAGCGACAGCATCGACGGCACGTGCGCCGGATCCTGCGAGAGCGCCTCGACGAGGTACTCCGTCGCGGGCTCCGGATCCTTCATCTGCTCGTCGAAGATCTTGCCGAGCCTGTAGTTGAGATCGACCTTCTGCTTGGGATCGTGCGACGCCGTGATAAGCCGGCGCATGACGTCGACGGCGCGTTCCCACTGCTCTGTCTCCTCGTACAGGCGCGCCAGGCCCGCGAGCGCGTCGCCGTGATCGGCCTCGACGTTGAGCACGTCGCTGAAGGCGTCGATGGCGCGGTCGAGGTCGCGCAGCTCTTGCTCGTAGACCTGCCCCATCTTCGTGTAGAGGTCGATGCGCTCCGTGCCGTCGTTCGTGACGAGGATGTGCTTGCGGTAGGTGTCGACGAGCGACTCCCACTTGCGCTCCGTGCGGTAGAGGCGCTCGAGGTCGCGGTAGGCCTTCTGGTTGCGGTCCTCGATGAGCAGCACCTTCTCGAGCACCTCGGCGGCCCGCTCGGGCTTGCCGAACTTCTCCTCCCAGGTCGTGGCCATCTCCTGGTAGATGCCGGCTCTGTCGCCCTCGGGCGAGACCTCGAGCTGGTGCTCGAGGTTCTCGAGGTACTCCTCCATGCGGCCCGTCTTCTCGAAGAGCGTGTCGAGGGCCTTGAGCGCCGCCAGATTCTGCGGGTCGACGGAGAGGACCTCCTTGTAGGCCTCGATGGCCCGATCGTTGTCGCCGAGGCGGTCCTCCCACAGCTCGCCCACCTGCAGGCGCAGCTTGACGCCTTGCTCGGTGTCCTCGACGACCTGGGCCTTCTTCGTGAGGACCTCGACGAGGCGGTCCCAGGCCTGCGTGCGCCGGTACAGGCGCTCGAGCGCGCTGATGGCGTCGATGCAGCGCTCGTCGGTGTCGAGGGCGCGCTGGTAGGCGAACGTCGCCTGCGCCGTGTCGCCGATCTGCGTCTCGTAGGTGTCGGCGAGCTGGAGGAGGATGTCGACGCGCGCCGTGGGCTCCTGCTCGACCTCGGCGTGACGCGCGAGCGCGCCCACGAGGTCCGTCCACTTCTTCTGCTTGCGGTAGAAGCCCTCGAGGGTCTGCAGCGCGCCCACGTGCGCGTTGTCGAGCTGGAGCGCCTGCTGCGCCGAAGCGATCGCGTAGTCGATGTGGCGCAGCGCCGAGTCGTACCAGCGCGCGATCTTGACCCACAGATCGGCGGCCGTCTTGGGGTCCTGGATGCCCTGGACGAGCTGCGTGTACTCGCCGATGAGCTCGTTCCACTTGTCGGCCGCCGTCGCGAGGCGCTCGAGCTCCTTGGCGACGTGGTCGTTCGAGTAGTCCTCTTGAAACGCGGCGCGCAGGGTGACGAACGCGCTGTCGAAGTCGTTGAGCTGCTGCTCGTAGATCTGCGCCGTCTGGACGAGCAGCGCGATTCGCCCGGGCACGTCGGCCGTGTACTGCGTGCGCGAGAGCAGCAGGTCGACGAGCTTGACCCAGCTCTTGCGCTGCTTGTAGAGGCCCTCGAGCTCGATCGACGCCGTCTGGTTGCCCGGGTCGAGCTGGAGCACGCGCTCGTAGACTTCGGCGGCCGAGCCGCCGTCGCCGATCTTGTCGGCCCACAGCGAGGCCGCCTGCATGAGGACGTCGATCTGCTCCGTCGGGTTCGCGAGGGCCTGCGCGCGGCGCTCGAGGATGTCGACCGCCTCCTCCCAGCGCGCCTCCTGCATGAACAGCTTCTCGAGGGCCGCGAGCGCGCGGAAGTCAGCCGCGTCGATCTCGAGCACCTCGCGCCACGCGTCGATCGAGTCCTGAGTGCGCATGAGGGTCTCGCCCTCGAGCTCGCCGAGCTGCGCGAAGAGCTCTTTGAGCTCCTCGGGCGGGATGCCCCCACCCACGTTGGCGCCGAGCTGACCGACCTGAATCAAGCGGCGAAGGGCCTGCGACAGCTCCTCCCAGGCGCCCGCGCTGCGGTAGTTCGCGGCGATGGCGCGGAGCGCGTCGACGTCCTGCGGGTCGAGCTCGAGGACCTTCTGCCAACTCTCGAGCGAGCTCCGCTCGCGGTTGAGCCGCTCGCCCCAGATGCGGCCGAGGCGCTTGTAGATCGGGATCCTGGCGTCGGGATCGGAGGTCGCCGCGACCTGCTTCTCGAGGACCTCGGTGAGCTCCTTCCACTCGGAGGCGAGCTCGTGCAGATCGGCCAGGCCCCCGAGCGCGGCCGGATCGTCCGAGCGGACGTCGAGCACGCGGCCCCACAGCTCGACGGCCTTCTCGCGCTGGCCGAGGGCGTCCGTGGCGAGCCTCGCCATGCGCGCGTAGCAATCCGCCATGGTCTGCTCGTCGTTCGTCGTGTCGACGAGCTTCTCGTAGACGCCGTAGAGGTCGACCCAGCGCTCGCTCCGGAAGTAGAGCCGCTCGAGCGCCTCGAGCGCCGGCACGGAGCGCGACTGGTGCTCGAGGACGGCGAGGTAGCTCGCGATGGCCTGCGGCACGTCGTCGAGCGCCTCGGCGAACACGCGGCCGAGCCGGAGCTGCAAGGCCACGAGCTCGTCCCCGTCGTCGGTGATCGAGATGCGCTGCCGCAGCGCCACGGCCAGGTTCTCGTACATCCCCTGCGCTTCATAGATGCGATCGAGGGAGGCGAGGGCCACGGAATCCTTGTCGTGCTCGCTGAGCACCTGGACGAGCGCGTTCTCGGCGCGCTCGAGATCTCCGAGCTCGGTCTCGAAGGTCGCCGCCAGGCGCAGCAGCACGTCGCGACGGACCTTCTGGTCGATTGGGGGGTCGCGGTCGGGCGAGGCGGTCGCCGAGAGGGTCTGGACGTAGGCGTCCCACTGGTGCGTCGCGCGCGCGAGGCGCACGAGCTCGTCGAGCGCCTGCTCGGACGACGGATCCTCCTGGACGGCCTGCGCCCACCACGCGAAGGCGGACACCTGATCGACGAGCTTCTGCTCGGCGATCTCGGCGAGGCGGTGCAAGAGGGAGGCGCGCTCGCCTGCGCTGGAGGTCTGGCTTGTCCGCGAGAGCTGCACCTCGTAGATCTGCGCGAGCTTCTCCCACTCCTCGCCCGAGCGGTAGAGCGGCTCGAGCACCTCGGCGATCTCGAGCTGGAGTGTCCCACCCATGAACATCCGCTCGAGGGCCGCGCGCGTTTCGGCGTGGGTCGGGTCGGCCTGCAGGATCTCCTTGTACGCCGCCACGGCCTTGGGCAGGTCGAGCAGCGCCAGCTCGTAGACCTGCGCGAGCCGGAACGTCAGCGCGACGATGGCCTCGTCGCTGGGCGCGATCTTGACCTCACGACGGATCGTGTCGGCGAGCTCGTCCCAGCGCTGGGCGTGGCTATAGAGCCGATCGAGCGCGACGAGGGCCTCCTTGTTGCCCGGCTCCCCGTCGACGGTGACGACGGCCTTGTAGGTCGCGATGGCGTCGTCGACCTGGCCGGTCTCCTCCTCGTAGACGCGCGCGAGGCGTAGCATCATGTCGACCTTGCCGCGCGTGTCCTCGAGACGCTCGAGCTCGGCGCTGAAGAGCGCCGCGAGCTTGGCCCAGTGGCCCGTGTCGGACGCCAGCCGTTGCAGGTGCTGGAGGACGTCGGCGTTCGACGGGTCGACGTGCAGCGCGCGGCCGTAGGCCTCGAAGGCCTTGCTCTGGTGCGACAGGCGCCGCTCCTCGAGCTCGGCGATGCGGCTCAGGAGCTCGACCTTGCGGAGAGCGTCCTCGGCGTTCGCCTGCATGACCTCGTACACGGCGATGACGCGGTCCCACTCCCCGGCGCTCTCGTAGATCGGCTCGAGCACGCTGGCCGCGAGCACGGGCTCCGCGCGCCCCGCCATGAGCTCCTCGAGCGCGCGCAGCGTCGGCTCGTGCGTCGGGTCCATCTGGAGGACGCCGCGATAAGCCTCGATGGCGCGCGTGAGATCCTTGAGGTGCTCGCGCCAGAGCTCGCCCACGCGGAACTTCAGGGACACGACCTCGGCCGGCGACGGCGCGAGCTCCGTCTGCCGCTCGAGGACGGCGAGCAGGTCGTACCAGCGCAGCGTCTGCAGATACAGGCGATCGAGCGCCTGCGCGGCGTCGTAGTCGTCGGGGTCGAGATCCATGATCGACGAGTACGTCTCGATGGCGCGCTCGGGATCGTTGAGCTCGCGGTCGTAGACCTGACCGAGCACGAAGAGGTTGCGCTTCTTGTCGGCCGGGCTCGCGGCCAGCTCGGCGTTCTTCGCGTAGACGTTCTTGAGCTCCGCCCAGCGGCCGAGGCGGACGTAGAGCCGCTCGAGCTGGTCGAGCGAGACGCGGTCGGAGTCGTCCACCGAGAGCACCTGCTTGAAGACGCCAATGGCCTGCTCGAGATCCTCGATGACCTCTTCGTAGATCTGCGCGGCCTTGTAGTAGAGCGTCTTCTTCTCGGCGAGACCGTCGACGATCTCTGCCTTGCGGATCAGGAGCAGCACGAGGTTCGGATAGTCGCTGCCGCGCAGGTAGAGCTGCTCGAGGGCGTTGGCCGCCTTGAGATCGCGCGGAGACGCGTCGAGCGCCGCGGCGTAGGCCGCCGCCGCCTGCACGTCGTCGCCCAGCTCGGCCTCGCAGACGAGCGCGACCTTGTGCAGGAGCGCGTTCTTGAGCTCCGGGTCGGCGACGCGGCCCACGAGGCCCTGATAGCGCGCCACGAGATCGGGGAGCTGCCGCAGCGCGCGCGCGATGCGCTCGATCGTCGCCTGCACCTCTGCGTTGAGCGGATCCTCCTCGAGGGCGCGGCCGAGCGCCTCGTAGGCGCGCGCCGGATCGTCGAGCCCGACCTCGTAGCCGTCGGCGATGAGCCGCAGCAGCATGATCTTCGTCTCGGGGTCGACGGCGTGCCGGGCCTCGATCTCGAACACGCCGATGAGGTGCGGCCAATCGCCGCGGATCTTGTAGACGGGCTCGAGGAGCTGCGCGACCTCGAGCTCGTGCTCTTTTGCCCTCGGATCTTGAATGATGCGCTCGAGAGCCGCGAGGGTCTCGGCGTGCTCGGGCTCCTGCTGCAGGATCTTGCGGTAGGTCTCGACGGCGCCGCCCATCTGCCCGAGGCGCTGCTCGCGCAGCACGCCGAGTCGCCCGAGGAGCGCGATGGTCTCGGCCGGGTCGTCTCCGCGCTCTTGCGCGAGCGCGAGCTGCTGCTGGAGGTTGTCGGCGAGGTCCCGAAAGTCACCCTTCTGCGCGTAGAGGCGGTCGAGCGCCCGCAGCGCCTGCAGGTTACGTCCGTTGTCGGCGAGGACGACGTTCCAGGCCACGACGGCCTGCTCGACGTTCCCGAGCATCTCTTCCCAGACCGTCGCGATTCGCGTGCGGACGAGCTCGCGCTCGGCGGGGTCCGAGACGAGCGTCGCCTTCTTCGTGAGCGTGTCGACGAGGTCGCTCCAGCGCTCCGTGCGCGTGTACAGGCGCTCGAGCGCCACGAGGGCCGACGCGTCCTCGGGCTGGATCTGCTGCGCGCGCCGAAAATACTCGACGGCCTTCTCCGACTGGCCAAGCTTCTCGTCATAGGCGACGGCCACGACGAGCAGGAGCTCGCGCTCGAGGCCCGAGGCCAACTTCTCCTTGCCCTTGCTGGCCGAGAGCGCCTTCTCGTACAGCGCGACGAGCGGCTGCCAGGCGTCCACGATCGTCGCGATGTTCTCGAGCGCCTCGCGCGCGGGCGCCGACTCCGGGCTCTCGGCGAAGGCCTTTGCGTAGGCGTCCCAGGCCTGCTCGCCGTTGCCGAGCTTCCCCTCGAGCTGGCCGATGCGCAGCAGCAGCGCGACGCGCTTGGCGGTGCCCTTCTCGCGGCCGAGCTTGATGCGCTGGACCTCGACGAGACGGGGCAGCTCCTCGGTCTCGGCGTAGATCGGCTCGAGGGTCTGGACCGCCGCCATCTGCAGATTTGCGTCGGCGCTCGACAGATACGCTTGCAAGGCTGTGCGCGCGCCCACGTGCGTTGGGTCGAGCGCGAGCGCCTCGCGGTAGGAGGCCACAGCGCCCGCAGGGTCGCCGAGGTACTGGTCGAGCACGGCGCCGCGCCGGAACTTGAGCTCCGTGACGGCCCCTCCCGACGCCAGAGCGATCTCCTGCTCCATGACGAGCGCGAGCTCGGTCCACTTGCCGAGACCCTGGTAGATGCGGTCGAGCGCCGTGAGCGCCTTGGGCTGCTGCGGATCTTCGGCGAGGATCGCGTCGTAGAGCTCGATGGCCTTCTCGGGCTGCTTGGCCTCGTCCTCGTAGAGCCCCGCGAGCTTCATGCGGATCTCGAGCGTCTCGGCCTTGCTCTTCGCGAGCTCGAGCTTCTTGTCGTAGATCGCGAGCAGATCGCCGAACCGCCCCGTCGCGACGTAGAGACGCTCGAGCGCGTCGACGGCCTCGGGCTCCGAGGGCGTCGTCTTGAGGATCGTTTGGTTGCGCGCGATGGCCGCCTCGGGGTTCGCGAGCTCCTTCTCGTAGGCGCGCGCGAGCGTGCCGAGGATCGGCAGGGCCGCGTCGACGCCCTTGACCTTGGGCAGCGCCGCCTCGTACGCCTCGACGAGCTGGGCCCACTGGCCGCTCTCGCCGGCGAGCCGGCGCGACGTCTTCTGCGCCCACGCGTCCGTGGGGTCCTCGCTGAAGGCTTGCAGCGTGATCCGCAACGCGTTGCCCTTGTCCCCCGCGTCCTTCTCGAGCAGCTCCGAGAGCCTCTCGACGCGCGCGTGGCGCTCGGCCCGATCGGTCGTGTGGTTGAGCTGAACCATGAGCGCGTCGCCGAGGCGCCGCACGTCCTTGGTTTTCTCGTAGAGCGGGATCAGCGCCTCGGCGGCGACGAGGTTCTCCGCGTCTATCGACAGGGCCTTCTCGAAGGCCTTCTGCGCGCGGTCCGGCTTGTTCAGCTTGTCTCGGTACAGCTCGCCGATCTTGTTCCACAGGCCGACGCTGCTGACGCCGTCGTCCGTCTCGGCCTGCCGCTCGAGCACGCGCACGAGCTCGTCCCACTTGTTCTGCGCGGCATAAAACGCCTCGAGGGCGTTCCAGTCCTTCTGGACGAGGTAGAGCTTCTTGAGGGCGTCTTGCGCGCGCCGGTTGTCCGGCTCCTGGCGCAGGAGCGCCTGCCAGGCCTCAGTGGCCTTGGTCCCGTCCTGCACCTTCTCGGTGTAGAGGATGCCGAGCTTGACGAGCAGCGCCGACCGCTTGGTCGGATCGCCCGCGACTGCGACCTGCTTCTGCAGCACGTCGCCGAGCTCGGCCCAGGCCTTCTCGCGCTCATAGAGCTTCTCGAGCTCACCGAGCGCCTCCTGGTTCTCGGGATCGCCCGCGAGGACCTGCTTCCAAAGGTCGATCGAGACGACCGGCTTCTTGAGCTTCTCCGAGGCGAGCTTGGCGACCTCGATGCGCCGCAGCTGGCGCGACGCCTCGTCGGCCAGCAGCTCGATCTCGCGCTGGTGAACGCCCACGAGCTTCTCCCAGTCGCGGCGCTTCTCGTACATCTGCTTGAGGAACCCGAGCGCCTCCTCGTTCTTGGGGTCGAGCTCGAGGATCGCCTCGTAGGCCTTGATGGCCTCGGCCTGGTTCGAGAACTTCTCGAGGAAGAGGTTCGCGACCTTGAGCTGCAGCGCGACCTTCTCCGACGTCTCGGACACCGCGCCGGCCTTGCGCCGCAGGAGCGAGATCAGGTCGGGCCAGCGCTTCATGGCCTCGTACTGCGCCGCGAGCGCCTCGCCGGCCTGCTGGTTCGTCGGCTGAATGTTCAAGATCTGGTTGAAGGCGTTGACGACCATGACGTCGAGCTTCAAGCGATCGCGGTAGACCTCGATCATCTCGAACAGCAGCGGGATCTTCTCCTCGGGCGAGGCCCAGTTCGCCTTGTCGACGGCGTCCTTCATGACCTCGATGAAGGCGTTCCAGCGCTCGGCCTTTTTGTAGACGCGCGCGAGCTCGCGCTTGGGCGCCCAAGACGCCGGCGCCGCCGCCACGATCTTCTTCCACGCGTCGATGCCCTTCTCGACGGATTGCTTCTCGGCTTCGCCGGCGGCCTGCGCCTGCGCCGCGAGCTCGGCGGGAATGTCGTCGTGGCCGTTGGATCCGTTGCCGCCGGTGGCCTCGTCGTCCCCCTTGCGCTTGCCATCCTTGCCACTTTGGCCCTTGCCGGATGATTGCTTCGACTGATCCACTGAGGCTCCTCCAGATGTCGGCAAACTTCGGATCGGATCGGCGCTGACGCGCTGACGAGACGAGGTGCAGAAGTGACGGTGAGGACCCCGCTGCGCGCCTAACTCTGCGAAACGGAGTAGAAAATCGGGAAGAAATTTATATCACGCGCAGCGCTGTCAACGCACCCGAAAACGGGCCCTCCACCGCCACACACACCCTCCCACAACCCTCCCTCTCCCCTTCCCTCGCACCGTCGACGTCGGCGCTCGCACCCTCGGGGGCTGCGCTCGCTCCGGTCGCGGGGCGCCTGGTGGGGGAACAGCTCCGTGCTCAAACACCGGCGCGCGGAAGGACCACGACGCGTGCTCGGCACACTCGTCTCCGCGCTCCCGAACTGCGCGCGCAGCCGTTCCCCCGATCAGGCGCCTTTCGGGCTCCCTACGTACGCTCGTCGAAGACGGCAATCGCCGGATCACCCGGACGTAGAGCGGCGTTCAGCGAGCGAGCGTAGGGAGCACCAAAGGCGTCTGGTGGGGGTATCCGTGCCGCACGCAGTTCGGAGCGCGGGGAAACGCCTGCTGAGCACGCATCGTGCCCCTTCCGCGGAGGCGCCCGCTAGGGCCCCGAGAGGGCGTAGAGCTTGTCGTTGGCGGCTTTGACGTAGTTGCCGTCGGCGGACTTGCCGCCGTTGGTGACGAACTTCTGGAGGTACTCGCGCGCCTTCTCCTTCTGATCGTTCCCGTGGGCCTCGTCGAACCAGTCCGAGTACGCCATGCCGGCGTTGTAGAGGGCGTCGTAGAGCTCGGGATCGAGGTCGATGGCCTTCTTGAACTCCGTCGTCGCCTGCTCGTACTGCTTGAGGTTCTTGAGCGCGAGCCCGTAGCCGTTGTGGCATTCGCCGTCGTCGTCCTTGGCGGTCACGCAGCCCTGAAAAACCTGTGCCGCTTCCTTGTTGAAGTCGTAGTCGAGGTAGAGGTAGCCGAGCGCGACGTAAGACTTCGAGAAGCGCGGGTTGGCCTCGATGGCGCTACGGAGCGCGTCGTCGGCCTCCTTCGGGTGGTCGAGGACCTTCCGCACGAGGCCGAGGCGCCACCAGGCCTTGAAGAGCTTCGCGTCTGCCGCCGTGGCCGCCGCGAAGGCCTTCTCGGCCTGATCGAGCTTCTTGAGCTCGAAGTACGCCTCGCCGAGGTCGTACTGGAAGTTCGCGTTGTTCGGCGAGTGCTGCACCGCCTGCTCGAACGACTCGATGGCCTTGTCCCACTTGCGCTGCTTCTGGAAGACCTTGCCGAGGTTGTAGTACGCGATGTCGTACGTCGGATCGGTCTGGATGGACTGCTTGAGGTCCTTCTCTGCCGAGTCATAGAGGTTGTTCTTGAACTCATCGGCACCCTTGTTGGCGAGCTCGATGGCCTTGATGCGCTCCTGGCTGCAGACGAAGCCCTCGCACGCCGGCAAGGCGAAGGCGATCGCGAGGACGACGACGTGCGGGTTCAAGACAAAGCGCGCGATTCGACGAGGCATGGTCGACATGGTCACTCTCCACCGCCCGCGGGCGTGAGGACGAACGGGTACGAGACGATGACGATACCGCCGCCGAGCGGCTTCGGGAACTCCCAACGACGCACGGCCTGGACGGTGCAGTTCTCGACGCGCGCGTTGCTCATCGTCGAGTTCTGGAGCACCGAGGCGATGACCTGGCCGGACGCCGCGATCGTGAACTGCACCATGATGCGACCGCCGAGCTCGGGCTTCTTCGTGAGCTCCTGCTCGTAGCAGTACTTCACCTCGTTGATGTGGCGCCGGATGATGCGGCGGATGATCTCCTTGTCGAGCGACCCGCGCACGGCCGCCTGGCCGGGGATGACGTCGGGCGCGTGCGCGCGACGACCGCCGAGACCGCCGGCGCCGCGGCCGTAGCCGGAGCCGTTGCCGCCGCCGCCGCCCTTGCCGATCGTGCCGAGGTTACCGAGGCCGATCGTGCCCTCGCCCGTGCCGCCGCCGCCCGAGCCCGTGCCGACGAGCCCGAGGCCGCCCACGCCGTAGGCCTCGCCGATTTGGTTGCCGATCAAACCACCCAACACGTCGTCCGCGTCATTCCCGAGGGCGGTATCCCGCCCGAAAATAGAGGCGATGTGCGAGCCCTCGTTCATCTTGAGGACGCCGAGGATGCCGGCGTTCTTGGCCTGCTCTTCGGCGAGCTTCTTCGCGAGGTGCGGATCCGGGTTGTCCTTGGGACCCTTGAGGCCATAGAGACCCTCCTTGTTCTTGGAGGTCTTCTTGCCCATCTTGCCTTCTTCGCCCTTGTGGCGTTTGCCCTTGCCGCCCTGCTCCTCGTTCTTCTTCGACTTGAGCCACTCGGGGATGTCTTCTTCCTTCTCCTCGGGCGGCTTGATGAGGAACTTCACGAAGCGGTTGTCCGAGTTGAAGAGGTCGAGCGAGAGGGACTTCGGGTCCGGCGGGACCGAGAAGATCATGAGGAGGAACAACAGGAGCGCGACGCTCGAGCCGACCGTGTAGATCTGCTCGTCCCACTTCCAGGTGAGGAACGGCACCTCGAGGGCGCGCGGGCGCGGCGTCGCCGCCACGAGGAACATCGTCTCGCCGCACTCGAGCCTGGCGCGAGCGCCTTGCGGCAGCGAGAAGCTCGAGCCGCGCTGGGCGATGAACTGCTGCAGCGGATAGGGCTGGTTGTCGACGTACACCTCGCCCGTCATGCGCGGCGTGACGTTCACCACGTAGTCGTCACCCGTCGCGGCGACGAGCGGGTGCGAGGGCGACGGCACGTAGTCGGGGGAGACGGGCGCGTCGACGTCGGCGTCCGAGCCGATGAGAAAGTTCGGGCTCGTCCTGCCGCGCCGCTTGAGGCCCATGTACGTGAGCGCGAGGCCGGCCGCGATGCCGCCGAACACGACGACGCCGGGGCCGGGCGACCGGCTCTTCCACGGGAAGGTCTTGGCCTCCTGGCCGCTGTTGGTCCAGGCCTCGAACGCGTTCTTCTCGGCACCGACGTCGAGGGCCGTCACGATGAACATGACGACACCGATGAACGCCGCCGCGAGGCCCGCGTACAACATCGTCGTGCCTTGGCTGTGCGTGCTCTTGCCCTCGGGGTTGAAGAGGTGGCGCGTGCCCGTCACGACGCCGCGAAAGACCGTCTGCACCTCGATGGCGCGCGAGCCGTCCAGCACCTCGACCTCGGAGCCCGCGCCGCCGCCCATTTGGCCGCCGCCGCCCGCGGGAGCCGAATAGCTGGGCGGTGCGTGCCCCTGCGAGGACGCCGCGTAGTGCTGCTGGGGCGGCGAAGGGACGTAGCCCGGGGGCGGCGCGAACCCGCCCGGCGGCGGCGCGATGCCGAGGCTCGTCTTCTGCTGCACGCGCGGCGCCGCGTGCGGCACCGGCGTCTGCATCTGCTGCGCGTCGAGGAACGTCACGCGCACGCGGCTGTCGCCGAACATGATCTCGTCACCCGACTGGAGGCGCGCCTTGCTGATGCGCTCTCCGTTGACGAGCGTCCCGCGCGTCGAGCCGAGGTCGATGATGTTGATCTCGTCGGGCCCGGTCACCTCGATGACGGCGTGCATGCGCGACACCGTCTCGTCGTCGATCCGCAAGTGGGACGAGGCGAGCTTGCCCACCTTGACGACGTCCTGGGTGAGGACCTCTTCGCGAACCAGCGCGTCCCCTTTGTAGATCTCGAACTTGATGGGGACCTTCACGTCGGCCATGGCTGCTCTCCTCTGCGGGTTTTCTCAAACCAAAGAGCGCTCGATGACCGCTTGACTCACCCCGGATCCGGATCGCGTTGGACGAAGCGACCAGGGGGACTTGGGGACCCTCTCAGGGGCCCCAAAATCAAATGTCTTCGAGCGACTTCAGCATTTCGGGGATGAAGTCTTTCCGGATCTCGATGAGGCTGGAGTGCTCGGTCTTCTTCAAGGAGTTGACCAGCTCTCCGTCGGGACGCTGCAGGTCGCCTTCGACCATGTCGTCCTCGAAGTCGTAGACGGTCTTCGCCTTGTACTGCACGTTGTCGTCGCCCCCGCCCGCACCGGGCGCCTTGGGATCGGCAGCGAACGCGCGATGTGACACCCCGACGAGTCCGAGAAGAGCGATTCCAATCACGAGCTTCATGTTCCTTCTCCTTGCGGGGAGCCCAATCGCGTGTGTTCAGACAACCGACAGGCTCCTCGGTTCCTCAAAAGTGACGACGGCCAGGTAACTGGCGATTATTTCTTGCCCTTTTTCTTCTTGGCGCCGGGCGCGGCGCCCTCGATCGCGCCGGCTTCGCCGGTGCCGGGCGCGGGAGGCGCGCTCGCCGCCGGAGGCTCGGTGCCCGCGGGCGCGCCGCCCTTGGCGGCGGCCGCCTCCTGGGCCTCCTGCTTCTTCATCTGCTCTTCCATCTGCTTTTGCTGCTCTTCGGCCTTCTTCTGCATCTCCTCGGCCTCGGCCTGCATCTTCGCGGCCTCGTCGAGCGCGACGTAGATTTCGTCGATGTCCTTGATGCGCTTCTCGGCGTCGCGCGTGAGCGAGGCGGAGGTCGAGCCGTTCGCGTGGCTCAAGAACTGCCGGTAATAGTCCTGCGCCTTGTGCAGCGCCGGCTTCTGGCCGTCCCTATAGTCCTGGTAGAGCAACCCGAGGTTGAAGTAGCTCGACGGGTTCGACGAGTCGAGCTTCTGGGCCGCGAGGTACTGCGCCTCCGCGTCGTCAATCTTCTTGTTCCCGCGCAGCGCGACGCCGAGACCGATGGCGGCCTCGTAGTTCTTGGGCTGCATCTTGAGGGCTTCCCGGAAGTTCTCCTCCG
>Ga0307475_10001492_pt1 | contig 13913 bp, 13 predicted proteins | sample atmos_gasesECM1C_FD_203317 | JGI IMG/M metagenome (GOLD analysis project Ga0307475, IMG submission 203317) | Hardwood forest soil microbial communities from Morgan-Monroe State Forest, Indiana, United States - atmos_gasesECM1C_515 | ecosystem: Environmental > Terrestrial > Soil > Temperate... | reverse complement strand
AACTTTCCGTCGCCGACGCTTTCGAATATCTGATCCAGGAAGAAGAAAACAAGCTCCTTGACATGGATCAAGTCACGCGCATTGCCGTCGAGCGTGCCGAACAAATGGGCATCATCTTCATCGACGAAATCGACAAGGTCGCTGGGCGCGAATCCGGGCACGGCCCCGACGTTTCGCGAGAAGGCGTTCAGAGGGATATTTTACCGATTATTGAAGGCACCACAGTGAATACGCGCTACGGCATGATTCGAACGGATCACATTCTCTTCATTGCAGCGGGCGCCTTCCACGTTACCAAACCTTCCGATCTCATTCCCGAATTGCAAGGCCGCCTGCCGATTCGCGTCGAGCTGCAATCGCTCAAGGAAGAGGACTTCATCCGGATTCTCACGGAACCAAAAAACGCGCTCACCAAGCAATATATCGCTCTTCTCGAAACCGAGGGTGTTAAGCTCCAGATCACCGAGGACGCTGTCGCCTCCATCGCGCGCTTCGCCACCAGTGTCAATGAGCAAACCGAAAACATCGGCGCGCGCCGCCTGCACACCATTCTTGAAAAAGTCCTTGACGAACTTTCCTTCGAAGCCCCGGACCTCAAGAAAAAAACCGTCAAGATCGATTCCGCCTACGTCAACAAGCAGCTCGCTGACATCGTGAAGAATCAGGACCTGAGCCGGTATATCCTGTAAAAATCCGAAACTCGAAAATGGACACTCGAAATTCGAGTAAGCTCCGTCAGAGCAGCGAACTTGAATCAGCCGACGTTTTGCATTTTGGACTCTGTTCTTCGAATTTCGCTTTTCGCATTTCGCTTTTCGCATTTCTTTTTGTGACTGGCTGTGGGGCTCCAGGCGATCCCGTTCCTCCTACGCCGCCAGTTCCGGTCGCTGTCGTCGATCTCACCGCGCAGCAGCTTGGCGACGGCGTGCAACTGACTTTCACCATGCCTTCCAAATCCGTCACCGGTGAGCGGCTCGCTCAACTCCCTGCTGTTGAGATCCTTCGCGGCTCTCTCAAGCCAGACGGCTCTGCCGACGCAAGGTCTTTTCGCATCGTCTACACAATTCCCGCTTCTCTTGTCGAAAACTACCTCACTCAGGACCATTTGCAATTCACCGATCCTATCGCCCCCGGGGACACGCGCGCTCATCCCGGCGCCCCTTTTGCCTATCTCGTTCGAACGCGTGCCTCGAAAAAACGTTCCTCCGCCGACTCCAACTTTGTCTTTGTTCACGTTTACCCTGTTCCGGAACGCATTCCGGTCGTGGAGGCTCGCGTGACGGAAGCAGCCATTGAGCTGAGTTGGCCAGCCCCTGGGCGCACCTCTGCTGGTGAGCCTCTCCTGTCAGTCTCCGGCTACCGCATCTATCGCGGCGAACTGGACCCCGCTTCCGCGGACGCCGCCTCCAAGGATCTCTCGCAAGCCAAATGGCGGTCGGCGCTCGCCTTGCTAGCTCCTTCTGAAAGCAATTCCTATCGCGACACGCTCTTCGATTTTGGCAAGACCTACGGTTACGTCGTCCGCAGCGTTGTCCTCGTCGAGGGCAACCCTTTGGAATCGGGAGACTCCGCACCCGTCATTGTCGCGCCGCGTGATATCTTCCCGCCCGCTGCTCCGCAGGATGTGGTTGCCGCTACCCTTCCGGGCCCTGCACCCGGCTCCTTTGATGTGGATCTATCCTGGTCCCTCAATGTTGAAACCGACTTGGCCGGCTATCGCGTCTATAGGAGTGAGCAACAAGGCAACCGGGGCCAGCTTCTGACCTCGGAACTGTTGCCAACACCGGCGTATCGTGATACGTCAGTGGAGCCCGGCCATGGCTACTGGTACACGGTGACGGCCGTCGATCGCGCAGGCAACGAAAGTTCGCCCAGTGCGCCGGTCGCCGCCGATCTTCCGAAACCTCCGTCGTAGCACCGGGTTTTGCTAGCAAGGATTTAGGGAGCGGATCGTTCCATGCCCGTTCGCGCGCATATGCCCGGCTATCGCCGGTTCGGCGTTTTTCGCAACTCCTCCGTCCGCACGGGCGTTTACGTTGGTGTTTGCCTTTCGCTGGTTTTCATCGGGTGGATTCTTCTGGCGAATCGCGTTTCTTTTCTCGAACGCTTTGCTCTCGAGCGCAATCTCGCCGCCGCTCTTCTTCTTGGTGCCCTTGCTTTAGTTCCTATACTCCGGTTTGTGCGCATGCCCGGACCTCTTCTTGCCTCCAGCCTTATCGGCTGGCTCATTTTTAGCCTGACCTATCGTGTTCTTTGCATGGTTTTCCCGGGGCTCTCGCAGCGTTACGCGGCCACGCAAATTTTTATGCTCGGTGCTGTCGTCTACCTGATCGTCACCACTCTTTCTTGGCTTGGCACAATCATCTGGCGCGTCCGCGCTTCGAATGAATCGCATCCCAATCATCATGCGAGCTGACCCTACATGAAATTTTGCCGGTTCCTCCCCCATGGGTTTTCTGGGCCGGAGTCTGCCCGGCCGATCTATGCCTTGCTGCAGGACGACCAGCAGCTCCATGAAATCACCGGGGCTCCTTGGGGGCAATGGACCCACACATCTCGCACTTGGCCGCTTTCCGCCGTTCGGCTCCTCGCCCCGGTCGAGCCCGGCAAAATCGTTTGCGTCGGCCGTAACTACGCCGCTCACGCCGCCGAACGCGGCCACGATGTGCCTAAGGAGCCGCTCATTTTCCTTAAGCCTCCCTCGGCCCTCGCCGGCCCTGACGAACCTATCGTCCTCACTCCTCATTCCCAGCATGTCGAACACGAAGGCGAACTAGCCGCCGTCGTCGGCCGCCGCTGCTCTCACTTGAGCGACGCCGAAGACGCTCTCAGCTACGTCCTGGGCTACACATGCCTAAATGACGTTTCCGCTCGCGATGTTCAGAAGAGCGACGGCCAATTTACGCGAGCCAAGGGCTTCGACACTTTCTGTCCGATCGGCCCGCACATTGAAGCCAAGCTCGACCCTTCCGACCTTCTCGTCGAAACGCATGTCAACGGAGGGCGCCGCCAATCCGGCCGGACTTCGTCGATGGTCTATCCGGTGGCTTTCCTGGTCCGCTGGATTTCGCACATGATGACACTCCTTCCCGGAGACGTGATCGCCACCGGCACGCCTGCGGGTGTCGGCCCGCTTGTCGCTGGCGACGTCGTGGAGGTCAGCGTCGAGGGAGTTGGAGTGTTACGCAATCCGGTGCATCCGCCGCACAGGTAATTTCTCGCTCTGTGCCGTTTCCGGTAAAATACGCATCAGTGGGGAGACATAAGTGAAATATTTTGTCCGCCTGGCGGGTTCTGCCGCGAGCGCCTGCGTCTCTACACGGTTCATTCCACTTTAGGGAGCTTGCTCGTTGAAGTCTCTTTTTGCCGACTGGAAGCTCGCCTTGGCCATGGCCGCGGCAGCTATCGCTGCCCTCGCCATGATCGCCTATGCCTTTCTTCGTCCGAATGAAGAACCGGAAGAAGCCGAACGCCGCCGCCGGCTCCATCTCAATCAGATCGGCCGCATCGCCGAAGGCCAGGTTGTCGAGCTCGTCGAGCATCCGCCTGAGCCCAAACAGGCACGCAAACGAGTCTTCGGCTCACGGGCTCGTCCGCTGCCCCCTTCCGGCCCGCGCCATCTGGTCAGCTATAGCTATGCTATTTCTGGCGTCACGTACCAGACCGCACAAGACATCACCGGCCTCGAAGGCCAGGTCCGCCTCGAGCGCCTAGTCGCCGGCCAACCCGCCAGCATCAAGTACGATCCTTCCAATCCCAGCGATTCTATCCTCGTAGCCGACGACTGGTCCGGCTTGCGCTGAGTAGCATAGTACTCGGCGTCATCGCGCGCTTTCGCGCTTCTTAACAGCCCTTACTCCTCTAGAATGGAGGCCATGCAGGCCCCAGCAATCCGTCTCGCCCAACCTGCCGATCGCGAGCCATTGTCGCGCTTGCGCCATGCTCTTTGGCCCGAATCTTCCGCGGCTGACCACGCTGCTGAACTTAGCCAAATCTTCGCGGGCGAGCCTCTCGGCATTCTGCCTCTTGTAATTTTTGTCGCGCAGTCCGGCGACGGCATGCTCGTCGGCTTCATCGAAGCGGGCCTCCGCTCCTGCGCTGACGGTTGCGACCCGTCGCAGCCTGTCGGGTACGTCGAGGGATGGTACATCGCCGAACCCCACCGTCGCCTGGGCATTGGCGCCGCTCTCCCGCGTGCCGCCGAAGACTGGGCCCGCGGCCAAGGATGCAGCGAAATGGCTTCCGACGCTCAACTCGAGAATCTGCAATCCCAGCGTGCCCACGAAGCCCTCGGCTTCGTGGCTATCGAACGCAGCGTCCTCTATCGCAAACCGCTGTGAAAACTTCTGGCGCCCGGAGGGCTGCGGCGAAGCTCACGCGAACACTGTTTGGGTTTATCGCGCGGAGGCGGCGCGCGCCGTAAGGAACTTCCCGCTGTAATTCTGAAAAAAACGGCTGGTGAAGCGATTCTGCGGATCGAAGCGGCGCTTGGCCTCAAAGAACGAATCGACATTGAGGTAGGCGCGGCGAAGATCTTCGGTCTCCAGGTCGCGGATGTAGGTGAGGTAGAAAGTGCCATCGTGTTCGATGGCGAGCCGCGTCAAACGCTGAATAAGCCCTGTCCCCTTTGCACGGCCCTCGATTGCAAGCGGCTCATTGATATAAAGCACGGCCGCCAGGGCTTCTTCGCGCGGCGCATAGGAGAGGAAGGATTCCGTGTCTCGATGTACGTACCGGATCGTCAATCCCAGAAGGTTGGTTTGCGAGTTGCGCAGCACGTCGCGCATGGCCTCCATGAAATGTGCAAAGTGCGGAAGGGGGACAAAAAACTCCTGGATGATGTCGGTATCCTGCGGCGAATCGTATTCAAACATCTTGATCGCCGAGACCGGCGGCCGCATCGCGTTGTTGCGCGAAACCATCCCACCGTTTCCGGGATGAAGCGAAATGTACTTTTCCGCCTGCCAACGAAGAGTCTTACCCCACGTATATTTACGTGACAGTCCGAACAGGAACCGGTCGCGCCGCACGTTGCGCTCGTGGTCGAGCTGAAAAATGTTGTCCGGTCTGGCCGCAGACTTTCTCCACACCGTAACGATGGTGTCGTCCAAAAAACTGCCTGGGGCGATGGAGGGGCGCGCGATGAAGAATTCAGCGGCGGCATCGTTGCGGATTCTTTGGTTGAAATAGCCTGGCAAATCGCGTATGGGCATCACTCGCGAGCTTTGCCGGTAAACGCGGTCTTCCTCGAGCGCAAGGTCCACGTCCAAAATGATGCCGAACAATCCGTAGCCGCCGATCGCCAGCCGAAATAGCTCGCAGTTTTCTGTGCGGTTTGCGGAGACTATCGAACCATCGGCGAACATCATGCGAAATCCCAGTACGCTCTGAATCAAGGTCGAATAATGCAGGTCGCGCCCATGCGCGTTCGCGGAGAGCGAGCCGCCCACCGTGAAATTGTTGTCTGACTGCATGGCTTGCACTGCAAGGCCGTGCAAACTCACCTCTTCCTGGATTCTGTCCCACGTGATGCCGCTTTCGACAGTGATTCGTTTGCCTCTCGGGTCGAGAGCGAGAACGCGTTGGAAACGCCTTAGGTCTATGCCGATCGCCCCATCGACAAACGCGTGCGACCCGAGATTGTGACGCGTGCCCATCATGCAGACAGGCAAATTGTCTTTTTGCGCCTGCTCAAGAACCTCGCGTATCTCGGTCACGTTGCGCGGCGTTTCGACGGTTTGAAGCCGCGCCGCATACACGCGCCTCGCATCAATCACGTGAAGATGCGGCGCATCTTTTTGCAGTTCGTGAAGCGCGGCTTGCAGTCGCCCGCGGGCTCCGCGCGGCACATTAGGATAGACGGGGAGGTACAGAAGTTTTCGATACGCGGCGCGCAGTTCTTCCGCAACGGGAACTTCTCCGCCAGGCGGAGGCTCGATCACCGAAAGCGCCGAGCCTGCGGTCGTTGCATCGAACCCATAATCACGAAGAGCCGTAGCAAATGCTTCCGGCGCCTCAACCAGTACAGGAAAAACCCAAAAACTGTGATACGCCGCTTTCTTGCCGAGGCAAAACAGACCAGGCGGAAGAGCGGCTGCAAATTCTGCTCCCACGTGCGCGCGTTCCCGCAGACGTTGTCGATCGAAATCGGCCACGCGCCGGGCGAGTAGCGCGACAAGAGGAGGGGAGGGCTGGTTGCGAATCACCGACAGATCTTCTTCGCCTTCGGGAAGATTGCGCACCGCGCTGATGACGCGTTCGAAATCCCTGTTCAGCGCCACGCAAGCGCGATAAAACACCCCGAAAAACAGCGGGATGGTAAACAGTTTGACGCACACGTGCGTGAAGACTTCGCGCGCGAAATCCTCGTTCGATTGCTCGGGATATCCTTGTTGGATCGCCTGGATTTTTTGTAGGACCTGTGTATCTTTCAGCCGCAAAAGCGCTCCACCAAGCGCCGTAGCCGTCTTGATCGAGCCGAAACTGAACATCGCTGCGTCGGTTTGCTCGTGCCCGGTGTAGTTGGGGCCGGTGAAGGCCTGCGCGCAATCTTCGAACACAAAAATGCCGTACCGCTTGGCCATGGCAATAAATGGCTCCATCGGAACGCGCGTGCCAAACAGGTGTGCAATCACCAGCGCGCGCGTGCGCGGTGTGATCGCCGATTCGAACGCCGAGATTTCTGGCGCCAATGTTTCCAGGTTGAGATCCAGGGGAATGGGCACCAGTCCGTGCTTCCGTGCGATGTCCGCCATTTCGCGAATCGTAAGCGCGGACATGATGATTTCGCTGCCCGGCGGAAACGCCAACGCTTGCAGGCACAAGTCGAAACTGCTGCGCACAGTGAAAGCGACATGCAGGGGCTCGCCCGGTGCGAACGAGCGTCGAATGGCAGCTTCGCTTTTGGCTGACGAGCCTGAAAAGAAGCACCGCAGGCCAGCGGCGGCAAGATCCCGCCATCGGATGTCGAGCTGTTTGCGCGGATACAGCAGTAGTCGGCGGCTCATTGGCTCCGAATTGCCCGGCATTCTATATGAGCCGTGCCAATTCCGCCATCCGGACGGACCCTGTCATGCGAGCTGAAACTCTATAGCTGATGTTCGCCTTATTTTCGACTGCTTGCCCTGGTGCAAGACATAAGCCATGCTCGGTCGCATGCCACGTCGCCCTGGTGTACAGAGTTCCGACTCTTTCATTGCACTTGAATAAATCCGGCATCCGGCTCGCAACGCTGCCGCGTGCCCTGGTGCCATAATCAAAGTATGCAACCCGTGAACCTCGCAGCGGAGCGATTCACAGGCTTCTTCTTTCTCGGTCTCGGTGGTTTCCTTTGCGCTTTGAATTTCTACCTCTCGTGCTTGCGCTATGCCCTGTACCGCCTTCGCGGACGCACGGAAGAGTATCGGCACTCATCCGGCTTCCCCTTCCTCGGCTCGGTTATGGTGGTCTTTATTCTAATCCGCCCGCCCGCCTTCCACTTTCCCCTTTGGGCAGTCCTAACGGGCCTAGTCTTGGCAACCATCGATACCGGCGGACCCCATTGGTTCATAGCCTCCCAGATCTACTACTACTCCATCAAAAAGGCCCGCACCTCTGGCCTGCCCCGATGACATATCCGGAGGCTGCGGAAGGGGAAGGCGGCAAGGCCTATGGTAGGATGCTCGGACCTTGACTCAGAAAACGCAGCGCAACGGCCTCCTTTTCTCCGTCGTGGTGCTGTTCGCCATCAACATTTTGAATTTTTACGACCGCAACGCTCCCGGAGCGCTGGTCGAGCCGATGCGCAAGGAGTTCCATCTCAACGACACGCAGATCGGGCTCCTCGGCAGCGCGTTTATTTGGCTCTACGCGATTATTGGCGTGCCGCTGGGGCGCATTGCGGATTTCTGGAGCCGGAGAAAACTTTTGGCCTGGGGAGTCGCTGTGTGGGCTTTGCTGACGGCTTCAGCGGCGTTTGCAAGGAGCTTCATGTTTTTGTTCTTTTCTCGAATGGGCGTTGGCGTGGGAGAAGCCGCGTGCGCACCAACGGCCACGAGCTGGCTCGGGGATTTGTTTCCGCCGCAGAAGCGATCCCGAGTTTTAGCGATGTTCATGCTCGGCGTGCCGGTAGGCGGGGCGCTGGGATTCTTTCTGAGCGGTCCGCTCGCGCAAGCTTACGGTTGGCGCGCGGCCATGGTTCTTGCGGCGGCGCCTGCCGTACTGCTGGTTCCGTCGCTTCTGAGAATACAGGAACCCGAACGAGGCGCGAGCGAGACGCAGCCCATGCCTCTCTCGCGCGGCTCGATGTGGACGGTGCTGCGCATTCCAACGTTGTGGTGGATTATTGCTTCTGGCGCGCTCCTGAATTTCAATATGTACGCGATCGGAACTTTTTTGCCGGCGTTCCTGGGCCGGGTGCACGGTTTGTCGCTGGCGAAGTCCGGAATCGCCACGGGCGTGGTTTACCTGATCGGTGGCGTCGCGGGCGGCATGGCCGCTGGGTTTTTGGGCGACTCCGTTTTATATCACCGCAGGAACGGGCGAATGCTTGGCGCCGCGATGTTCGCAGTAGTTGCTGTTCCATTCGCCAGCATCGGCTTTCTTCTGCCGGCTGGCTCGCTGTGGACAGCAATCGCATTTCTTACCATAACGTACGGCACGCTCAACACGTACTACGGTTTGGTGTACTCCGCCATTCAGGATATCGTGGCGCCGGATCAGCGCGGAACCACGATGGCGATTTATTTCCTGGCGATGTATCTGTGCGGCGCTTCTTACGGTCCGCTTCTTGTTGGGCGGCTGAGCGACGTGCTGGCGCATCGCTCCGCTGCGCTAGCGGGATCCACGGTGGTGACGGAAGCGTTTCGCGCGGCTGGATTGCAACAAGCGTTGTTGACGATTCCGGCTATCTCTTTGGCTTTGGCCGGTGTGCTCTATGCAGCCTCGCGCACCATCGCCGGCGACATCGAACGGCGCGAAGCGCGCGCTACTCGCGCCGTAAGCTTGGCTAGCAAGGAGGTGACCACATGAAAGAAACTACGCAGGAATACATTCAGCGAATGCTTGGCAACATCCAGGGACTAGAACCCTTGGAAGTGCAAGCCGCGACGGCGAAACGACTCGAGCGGCTGATCAAGGGCGTGTCAGGAACAAAGTTGCGCAAGAGGCCCGCGCCAGACAAATGGTCCGTGGCTGAAATCCTTGCGCATCTTGCCGATACCGAGATTGTCGGTGCGTGGAGAATCCGGTCAATTCTCGGTGCTCCAGGAACTCCAATTCAAGCCTTTGATCAGGACAAGTGGGTGGAAGCAGGGCATTATGAGAGACGCGATACCCGGAAATGTGTCGAGCAATTCCGGGCGTTGCGCGAAGCAAATCTCGCGCTATTGAAATCACTTACGCCGGAACAGTGGAAATTCCACGGGATGCATGCCGAGCGCGGTGAAGAGACCATCGAACATATCGTGCGCATGTATGCGGGGCACGACATCAATCACCTCGGACAGATTGAACGCATCCTGGCAAAGAAGAAATGACGAAGAGGAATCGCTGGGGAGGCAATTATTACGCGGAATCTTAACTTGTTCCTCTGGGATCCAAGGAGCCTACGCTCGTGAACTGAGGGCCGTGAACCCGCGCTCCTAGCTGATTTGTTTGGTGCGGGTAGCTTGCACGGGATGAGTAATGAGTTCGCTCACAAGGCCGAGGAAACGCGTCATGTGCCGGAACTTGCGTGAGCATCGAAAGCTGCCTCGTCGATCCACTCTGAATGAATGAAAATGGCGAACGGATCGCGAGTTGCTTCGTAAAGATGGATGCGAATGCAACCAGGCTCGGCACGCGTGGGCTCAAGGACGAGTATCAGTTCGTCCTGGAGTTGCTGGCGTTTTCCGGGAACGGGCTCAAAGCGAACAAAGACGTGAAGGGACAAGAGGAGACCTCCCAGATCAGAGGATACAGTTGCAAAGTGGGTGGTTCGGTGCCGCCAAGTTTTGTGCTCGCTCAGACTAAGTTCGGGGCTTCTAATCGCTACGAAGCGAGTTCGTAGAGGTACTCGACATGAGACCGGACGGCGCCGTCCATGCCTTGGATCTTGGGGTTCTTGGACTCGATGACGTAATACTCGTCCGGAGCGTGTGCGCCGTTGCCATGGCCAAGGCCGAAGTGGCCAGCAGGCAAACGCAGCGGGTCGCCGGTGAAAACGTAGCCAGGCCAGGAGCCGGCGAGGCGCGGGAGAATCAGGGGATCGATTCCATTTTTGCGGTAGACCGCGCTAGCTACGCGAATGATGGCAGAATCAGCCGGAGTGCTTGTGGGGTCGTAGCCGCCGCTCATGTTGACTTCGATATCTGGAAAGCCTTTCTTTGAGAGATGCGCTTTGAGAGCCGCGAGAGCTTCGTGAGCGGTCATATCGGGAACGAGGCGCATGTCGATTTTGGCTACTGCTTTGCCGGGAAGAATGGTTTTGCCGCCTGGCCCGGTGTAGCCACCGACGAGGCCTTCAATGTTTACGGTGGGGCGAGAAGTGAGAAGCTCGAGAGCTTCGCGCCAACTGACGTCGTGCACCCAATGCTCGACGCCGAGTTGCTTCTTGGCAGTGGTCTCGTCCATACGCCTGGCCGCTTCCGCGATCATTTTTTTTTCGGCGTCAGAGATTGGACGTGCTTTGTCGGCGTAGCCGTCGATGGCGGGCTCGTTGCCATCGGCCGACACGAGCGTGTGCAGAGCTTGGACAAGATGCCAAGCGGGGCTGTCCAGCCGCGCCTTGTTGCTGGAGTGGACATCGCGCTTCGGTCCGCGACCCCAGCGCTCGCCGCTGGAGACCAATTCCAGCTCGACGACGCCTTTGGCACCGAGAAACATACTCACTTGGCCGTCGAGATCCTGTGAGGCGAAAGGCATGAACACGCTGCCGCACTTTTTGAGAGCCGCCTGCACTTCAGGATCGTGTACGACTTGCGGAAAATGCGGCGAACCTATTTCCTCTTCTCCTTCCGCCACGAACGCGAAATTTACAGGGAGCTTCTTTCCAGCGCCGCGAATTGCGTGAAGGGCGGCGAGGAACGTCGCCTCAGGGCCTTTCTGGTTTACAGCGCCGCGCCCCATTACTACTTTTCCGAGCCCAGGTTTGTCGACAAGCGCGGCTTCGAACGGAGGAGAAGACCACTCGGCTGGATCGGCTTGCTTCACGTCATACATAAAATAGAGGCCGAGCGTTTTGGGAGCGCCTGCATCAAGAGTGGCGAAAACGCCGGGTTGGCCGTCCGTTGGCATTTTCTTGACATCTGTGAAACCAGCCTCACGCAGCATTTGCATCATCAGCTCGCAACCTTCGTTCATGCCGCGATTTTCTGCAGCAATGGAGGGCTGCCGGATCCAAGTTTGCAGACGCTTCACAGCTTCGTCGTGCCGCTTCTCGATCTCGGCGTTGATACCGTCCATGTCGCTTGCGGCCGCGCCAGCATGAGTCCAGGCCGGAAGAGCCAGCGTAGCGGCGCCCGCCACGGTACTTGCTGCGGCGCCTTGAATGAAAGTTCGACGGCCGGAAGCAGGAGTAAACTCGCGATTCTTGGCAGACGAATCTGTCATGGCTGACTCCTTGAATGGACTTTTTATCTGGCACAAAAAGCGAAATTCCACGCGGGAGACTATACCTTCCCGGTTTAATCAGCAATGCCGGAGGAGGGATGCCTGCCGTTTCCTCGCGGACGAAAAAAGGAGAGCGAGCAATTTGAGATCATTGATTCGCCGGGCCCTTTGTTCCGGCCGCGAGATTTTCGAAGACTTTCCCATCCTTCATGACGAAGACGACGCGGCGGACGGCGGTAACATCTTGGAGGGGATTGCCATCCATGGCGATGATATCGGCGCGGAGGCCGGGAGCGATTGCACCGATTTCGTTGCCGAGGCCGACGGACTCAGCGGAGAGTGAAGTAGCGGAAATGATTCCGGCCATGGGATCCATGCCGCCGTCGCGAACGCGAACGATGAATTCTTCGTAGTTGCGGCCGTGAGCGCCGGCAACCGCGTCCGTGCCATAAATGATCTTCAAATTTTTGTGCTTCAGCGCTTTCTTGAAAGTGTCCAGCACAATTCCGATCCCTTTTTCCATGAATGCAAAACCCTGCTCGTTGTAGTTTCCGATGCCAATGAACTTTTCTTTGTTTTCGAGATAGTTCTGGAGGACGAGGCCGATGTTGGGATCGTAATAAGTGCCGTGCTGAGCCATGAGGTCAAAGACTTCGTCGGTGACGTACGCACCGTGTTCAATGGACGTACATCCGGCCAACGTGGCGGCTTTGGCGGATTCGGCAGAATGCGCATGAACGATGGTGCGGAGACCGAGGGTTTTGGCTTCGCCGCAGGCGGCTTGGAGCTGATCGTCGGTCATAGTTCGCGCGCCGCCTTCGCGGATGCTCTTGGAGGCAAAGAGCTTAATGAAGTCGGCGCCTTGCTGCTTTCGTTCGCGGACGAGTTCGCGCAGCTTTTCGGGGGGGCCGCTGGCTTCGGTAAGGGGCTCGAGCGAAGTAAGCATGCGCGGGCCGGGAAGGGTGCCGCGGGCGATGGCGTCGCGCAAATCTTTGTCTTCCGGAGAGCCGGGGCTTTGGATGGTGGTGAAGCCGGCATTCAGCGTGAGAACGGCGTTGTCAGCGGCGTGCAGCATTGCTTGCACCGGAGGTTCATCCTTGCCGGCCAGGCGGCCGTTGTTGAAATGCCACCAGATATGGGCGTGCGTGTCGATCCATCCTGGTGTGACCGTGAGGCCGGTGAGGTCGTAAGTGACGGCGTTGGGAGGCGGAGCTCCGCCGAGGCGCGAGATTTTGCCCGCCTCGACGACGAGAACCGCGTTTCGAAGCACCGCGCCTTTTCCGTCCAGAACCGTTGTGGCCTTGAGAACGATGGGACGATCCTGGCAGTTCGCAGGGCTGGCAGTGAGCGCAATGAACAAAGCAAGCGCGATGAAAGTGGGCCCGATAAAACTGCGCGACCTTCTCGGCATAGCAGCTCCTTGAGTCAGGTGAAAGAACAAGGTCGAGAGGGTGGGTTCACCTGGGAAGACACCGTATCACTCGAAAAGATCCGGCTGTTCGCGCGAGATGCGGTCCCAGAGCGGCTGAAACTGGAACCAGCCGGCCAGGGCCGAACCTACTTGCGTGTAGGTCTGCTTCGCCGTTTCATGTGGAATCTTGAGCGGCTGGCCAGCGGCCTGCGCCAAGAGCTGCGCCTGGCAGGAACGGTCCATGGTGATGAACCACCAAACGGCTTCGTCAACGGTATGCCCAACGGTGAGAAGTCCATGATTGCGGAGGATGGCAGCCTTTTTGTCACCGAGGGCCTTGGCGATACGCTCGCCTTCGGTCGTGTCGTAGACGAGGCCGGCATAGTCGTCGAAAACGACATGGTCCTCGTAAAAAGCGCAGGCATCTTGCGTGAGCGGATCGAGCGGGCGGCCAAGAGAGGACCAGGCCTTACCGTACAGGGAGTGCGCGTGAGCAGCCGCCACCACGTCAGGGCGCGCCTTGTGAATGCGCGAGTGGATGGCGAAGGCCGCTAGATTGATTTCGCGGCTGCCCTCCACGACTTCGCCCTCATGATTCACCAGAACGAGGTCGGAAACACGAATCTGGCTGAAATGCATCCCGAAAGGATTTACCCAAAAGTGGTCAAGACGCTCGGGGTCTCGAGCGGTGATGTGACCGGTGACGCCTTCGTCAAAGCCGCAACGCGAAAAGAGGCGGAAAGCTCCCGCGAGCTTTTCCTTGCGGTGGCGGCACTCCTCGGCGGGAGTGGCGAAAACAGGCGGGCGCGGGATACGCTCGGCTTGCGGTTTTACCTGTGGCATGGGACCTCCTTGAAGACCGAGGCTACTATAGCGAAATGCTGGGACGGGGGAAACGTTTCTCAGCCAGTGGGATAATATTCGACCGAGGAAA
>Ga0307475_10001491_pt1 | contig 13916 bp, 13 predicted proteins | sample atmos_gasesECM1C_FD_203317 | JGI IMG/M metagenome (GOLD analysis project Ga0307475, IMG submission 203317) | Hardwood forest soil microbial communities from Morgan-Monroe State Forest, Indiana, United States - atmos_gasesECM1C_515 | ecosystem: Environmental > Terrestrial > Soil > Temperate... | reverse complement strand
CATATTCTGAGCCGCTGGGTCCAGTGCAAGGGGAATAATAGCTGGTGTTGTGCGCTTTATATAGCGCGCGACGCCAGCCTTTTTTTGTATTGTAGATTTTATCACAGATACATAATATATTTTATTCTCTACATACACAGATGAAAGAGCTACCAGAGAACATAAGAGTGAGCACAAGTACCCTATGAAGTCGGGGAGTCAATTGAAAGCGTGAGAAGGTGGCACGTTACTTCGTACGTCGTTTTCTTTTGGGCTCCTTTTGTCACGTCGTCACGCGTGACGAAAGGAGCTCAAAAGAAAGAGATGTACGAAGTAACGTGCTATCTCACGCTTTGTGCATCCACCCTCATTGATTCCAACACCACTTCCGCTTTTGGACGCATATTCTGAGCCGCTGGGTCCAGTGCAAGGGGAATAATAGCTGGCATTGCGCGCTTTATATAGCGCGCGACGCCAGCCTTTTTTGTATTGTAGATTTTATCACAGATACATAATATATTCTATTCTCTAAATACACAGATGAAAGAGCTACTAGGGAACATAAGAGTGAGCACAAGTACCCTATGAAGTCGGGGATTCAATTGAAAGCGTGAGAAGGTGGCACGTTACTTCGTACGTCGTTTTCTTTTGGGCTCCTTTTGTCACGTCGTCACGCGTGACGAAAGGAGCTCAAAAGAAAGAAGTTACGTGCTATCTTCTCACACTTTGCGCACCCACCCTCATCGCTTTCAACACCACTTCCGCCTTCACTGCCGTGCAGCGCCTCCGACATGGAGAAGCTGCAAACGCAGGGGCTGTATCCTGCTTTCCTAGGTGCCTGCTTTGTCTATGGTCGATTATTGCTTAGGGCTTGTGTTTGTCTACATACATTGGGCAGGACCGTGTTTGTTACTGCAGAGCTCGAGGCCGTGAGTAATATCATTGGCGTGCAGTCAACTCCTGGCACCGCCGCGGCGACAATATCCGAATTCACCGGTGAGATTTCCAACAGCATCTGGAAGTCAGGCTCATCACGTCTTGTGGGTACAATTTGATCTAGCATAACATGGTGCGTATTCACATGAATTGATTTTCACGACTTGGATGTGTAGGGGAGGGGTGATATTGTTTGCCTTCACGACATGGCTCTCGCGCTCTCGGTCTATCTGCGTACCGGCGTGCCGAACAAGGTTGTTGCGTGCTTTGCTGATAACGGCCAACTCAAGAAGATCGTCTTATATTCAAAAAACCGTCCGCTTCCAGCCTGACTACACGGCTTTGCTGGCGGCGCATTGTGCCGATGAAGCTAGGGAAGGGTGCCGAATTTGCGACGCAGCTTGTGAACGATGAGAAATCGACCCCTTGTTGATGTTAATGTCAACATCTTCATATCTCAAAACATGGTCTAGCAAGAGACTTCTTTCCTCCTTGATGCGCTTAAGGACCACAAGCTGGAGCAAGCGCATCTTCAAACACGTCTCGAACTTGGTACATTCGCCACAAGTGGCCAATGCAATTCTTGGGGATGGGGTATTCACGCACTATGATCGCTCATGGGCCTTCTGCAATGGCTGCGTCAAGTAATGATTGTCGCTTCTCGACATAACTGAACTCTCATTTTCGTCCATTGATCAGCAGGCGTTAGGGCATTACAAGGATCTCGCCGATATCAACCAAGCAGTGGCACATCCCAAGGCTCTGAACCCCGGCGTTTGTCATCATAGCTTTCATAGCACTGCATAAAAAAGTCTCAAACGTTTGTTTTCTAGTCGCTCGTGAGCTACTTCAGCAAATTGACTGCTGAGGTGATCCAGATTGCGACTAAATATTCGGATATCCTTGGCCCTGCGTTCCCGGGGTGCGCTTCAAGCATGACGATGACGATGACAGCGGTTTATCGCGCATTCTTTGGTGTGCATAGACCCCATGTACATAGCATTAATATAAACAATATATATTATATATTGCTCTTTGTGATACACGCTACGAAATATATATGGGTATTGAGTGAATGAAGGGGAACGGGCAAAAGTAAAAATCAAGCGCCAAGGACAACAAAAAGGGAGGAATTAAAGTGCCGGCAGGCAGTGAGAATGAAGGAATGATCTGCAACCAGAAGATGCTTAATAGATGATGCAACACTTTTTGGATAGTAATGTGTGACGTGACCAAATAAGCTCAAGTTTCAAGAACAACGTACGAAGTAACGTGCTAGCTTCTCACGCTGGTTATTCAATCCTCGTCATCAGTCTTGGCCCTCCCTCTCGCTGCTACACGCGTCTCGCCTGCCTTGTTACCACTCTCAACGTTGCTGCACCTCTATCGTCTCACTGCTCACCCTCACTGCTACGCGGCGCCTCCTACAGGGAGCAGCTGCGAACGCAGAAGGTCCGGTGTTGGGCTTGGTCTCTGTTTCGCCTACCAGTCAATCATCGCTTCGACGTTCCTCAACATCGTCTCTCCTCGACTTATCCACCCTTCCTCGAATCACAATAGTGCCTCCTTCGCGGAGTGACTGTTGTTGGAACGAGCTTCTGGCCGACCCGACGTGCGCCCCGAATCTCCAACGTGTCTTCCGCGCTGCTGCGCACCACATCAGCTGGCATACGTGCCTCCCTTGAACAGTGCGTCCACAACAGAATTTTCTAGTGTTGATCTAATTCGGTTCGCTGTTACGCTTCTACCTTATACTCGTGTACGCTTTACGCAGCGAGAAGCTCTCTCTGCTTCATTTGCCTTGTATTCCCTACGCTGACATTGCCGCCTCCAGGGAATCGTCATTTGTGGGGTAGTTCCTGCATGGATTCTGTTACTTCTGTAGGGTTTTCAATGTCTCTAAAGTAAAATTCTTTACCCCTAACCTCGCTTAATGATAGATAAGCTGTGGAATGTCAATAACAAACTTACTATCTGACTGCTCTGTTATCTTGTCCTATGCGGTTGGTGGGGGCGCTGACCAGAGTAACGCAGATCCCATCGTGAGTTTAACGGTTCATATTTGTGAATGAAATTCTTACTATTATTGGATGCTCTCCATGTGGGGTATATTCAGAATGAAATGCCAGGTTCTCAATCTTTATCGTGCAGCCCCTTGTCACATCCCCAGCACGACCCGTTTGTATGGTATCTTCGCTATGCATATCTGTGATTCTGACAATAAATGAAATCTAGGTTCTTCACGGCGGACATGAGGCCTGTGACATGCTAAATCAGCAGCGCCTCCCCTCGACGCGACCCATGTCCAATGTCAATCCCGATGCTCCCCCATGCCCCCCATCAAATGTTATTATTTGTCCCTCAGAACCCCCTCCCACCGTATCCCCAACCCCAATCACCCAAGTAAATGGTAAGCAGCGAAGGAGTAAGGCAAGGCGGAAAAAGTGGAAGCAGAAGTTTGGGCTCCAGGCATACGCCACATCAGCGAAGCGGGAACAATCTGCAACACGTCTAGCAGACCGACTGCGTCATTGTCAAACGACCATAGTTGCACAGTTTAGTGTGGCATCTTTGTCAAAATGTGGATCCGCATTGTCAGGTTCCCGTCGTAATGCTGACAAAGCGTATGTCACTCGTCTTCGTGATGATCCAGAGTATTTTCGTCGGGCTTTGACCACCCTTCGCCCAGTGCCTTATGAGTACGGCCGTCAATATACTATTACCACAAAAATCTTACGTTTCTTTTCTAGCTACTCCCGACGCAGCGTGGCTGATTTTCGGGATGGTAACGGCATTCGCTTCGGCCTCCGCGCCTTTCGTGATCATCGGATGGACGAAGGTTTTATGGAGCGCCTTATACGGCGGATTGACCGGTTCGTGACGGCATGCGGTGTTCATCAGCCTATGAAGAGGCATACGCGAGGGTCCTTTGCACAGGCGATTATTGGTCACACTCACGGGATGGGCGAGGGGGACAATGTATGTAGATACAACATCTCCTTGTCGTACAGTTCTCATGACATTTCAGGAGCCTTATCGATTTGCATCCTACACCATGCACGCAAAAGAGATCGATGAGCTGGTGCGCAGCGATGAAATGCAACTCGTAATGTAGGCCGTTGTCTCTCCCTTGTAGCGATGGTAGGTTTGATCCCCTTGAAGAAAGGTAGTAAATGAGCTTACAGAGCGGTATTTTCCCGGATATGCGCTGCTTTGTCGAGAGCTGGACGCATTCTGGCAGGAGTATGGGGGAGAGAAATATGGAATGGACTTTGGCTTGTTTTATACCATGGCTATAAATGTTGATATGGGTGAAAGAGTTAAGAGTATTCCACATCGCGATGTCATGAATCTGGCTTGGGGTGTTTGTGCAATCATGCCCATTGGTATGGTTTCCTTCATGTTGCAACATTTGGCGGTTACCATATAATATTCAATGCAGGTTTCTTTGCTGACGGTGCTCTGGCATGGTTAGTGAATCATGAGGCTAATATTGTGATTCAACTCCCCTCTGCTGTGCCGTTTTTTGGTCTCTCCGCTATTATTACTCATTGCAACATTGATCTTTGTGGTACGTTTTGTAATAATGGATGTGGTCGCTAAGTAATAACATACCTGTTGTAGAGTTTTGGGCTGGCGAGAATCTCCTTGATTTCGTGGTCACTGAGAGGTGGGAGAGGCCGACAGCTTTCAACACAACCCCGCTGCATTCGATTGGAAGCGGTCGAGGTAGCATAGTTTTATACAACCAGGCTTCGACTTTTCATTGGAAGCTGACAGGGGAAAAAAGCATTGACGATGCTATTTCAAAATATGGTGGAAGGGACAAGCTTGCAGAGGCCATGACTAGCATGGCGCATGACTGCCTCTCTCAGTCGCATTGATGACCAGAGACTCAACATTGCACTATTATAGCGCTTTGTCATACTTTTAATTAGTGTTATTTAGTGTTATATCGCTTCATCCATTACATACAAAGTTGCGTACCTTATCTACCAACGCTAAAGCTCGGCCACAAAATCCGTTAAAAAATCACATGCTACGTATGTTGTTGCTTGTGCCACAACTTGATCACGTGATTCATCACTGTCTCCCTTCTACCATACGTGTTCAGCAACAGCCGTTACAGTGAGTTCATCCTTTTCGTACATGGGGGATTTGGCAACACGCTTGCAGTGCCTTCTACATGAAGAGACTGCATGGTTGTTGTTGATCTTTCTTGTGTAGCGTGGTTTTCTTTGACAAACTCCGGTTCTTCATGCGACATACTATCCTGGGCTTTCCACCATCTTACACTGCCACTACATCTGATTTCTGCTTGTGTAATGTTATTTCTGTGCTTGCCACCACGTTGCAGTTATCAGTCAAGGTATCGTTATTTTCTTCCAGCAGGGTGCGACGGAGTGGCAGCATGGTACAGAGTCTCTTCCGTGGAGCGTCTACCTATCTGCTTCCCCCGTCCCCCGTCCACTGTCTCTGTCAATTCTTATATCACTGCGTGCTGATTGATGTGACGCATTCTGTTAAGTTTTGGCCATGTGTACGTTCGGTTCTATATTCTCTGGACGCTAATATGCTGATGAGTATTAATTTGTTCCAAGTTCCCAATCAATCATCATCCTCTTCGTCCTATTTGAGCAAGCGCGACCGCATGCCATCGCCATCTGATACCATGATAGGCAGACCAAAACGTCCGCGGGCCCATGAATTCGAGGGAGACATGAGGGATCCCGCAGAACAGGGCTTGTATGAAGGGCCAGAAAATTGGGTGAAACTTCGGAAGATGATAACAGCGGGCGCGTGGCAAACACATACACAACAGGCCCGCATTGCACAATACGACTCGCAGATGGAGCTCGAAGATATATCCACCTGCATTCAGGAAACTGGTGCGTATACTGTTGGACATTTAAGGGAAGCAGCTTGCTAACGTCGATACCCTTATTGCAGAACGGCATTTTGAGGAGCCGCATATCCCACCAGCATCTTCAAACAAGCACTATGGTATGAAGGTCGAGCACGTTCAGCTTATCTATGACCAATTGCCATGCTATGTGACGTCCATCAATGCTGACGGCATTCCAACCCCACCTCAACCCTCTCACCATTCCGACTTGAACCCCACACCCCGTACTTACACAGACCCTACATCCCAAATGCCCGCCCGTCATACCCCGTATATTTGCTCGATCCAAACACCTTGGGCTGCGCTATGTCTTGCTGACACAACACCAATGGTTGAGGCGGACCCTGCGCAAGTTCGTTCAAGTAACAGCCATGAGGGACGCTTTATCTTTTGGCCTCCCGAGTTGCGTCGACTCACAGCCGTTGGGTCTGAGATTCAGCGCCTGAATGATGAAATACTTCCATTTATTCAGTCAATGACTCGAGCTCATATGTTCAACATTTATTCAAGCGTGGACGAGCCAACGCCCGGTTCGTTCCTGAAAATAGTTGCATCTCACACCGACTCCTCCATAGCCGCAAGCTTCTTGGGTGGCGCGTATGCCACACGCGATGAACTTCTTTCTCATGTGAGGACCTTGAACAGTCGCTTAGTAGCAGCGCGTGCTATGCACGACTTTGCATTGTTTGAGGCGCTGGATGCATGCGCTGTGCTTGGTGGTGTGGAGCTTCCTGTGTGGCCACCAAATCCCTTGTACACAGGATGCTGGGTTCGAAGCGCATATCGTGGTGCAACTGACGTCGACGAAACATACTTCCTACAAGCGAGGGCTCGTAAACTGGAGCGCTGGGGTGTGCCGTTGTGGTACGAGGCTGGGAGGCGCATGAATAGACGTTACGATGTAGGCCTTGATGGGCGACCGGTATCCGCCTGGCGTGCTATGGAGCAGGATCATCAGCAGCGCCTCACAGCGTTGACCCGTCGCAACCCGCCTATTTCTGTAAAGGCAGTGCGTATCGCTGCTGGCTACAGAAGCGCATCTCGTCCATTTTGCTATTCATCGGCTCCTCTCCCGCAAGAGCGTGGAGTTAGGCAGAAGATTGAACGCGCAATCTCTGCTCTTGTCGATCCTGACTCGCCCGAGATGAAGACGTTCGATGCATTCAACAACGATATGATGCAGCTCTTGGGTTCAGGCGTGTGGAGTGGGCGAAAGCATGAGTTCCGGCATCACCACAGCCAAATCAACCCTGGTTCGAAGGAGAGGCCACGGTGGCTCAGGATTCGTGATGGCGTGCAGGATTCCGGCCACAAGGGCGCGCTGTTGGCATCTGTGGAGATTCCGAATACATGGTATGACCCATGCTCGTATCCTCTTACATTTAGAGGTGTACAACCAAATTTTGGAGCCCTTTCACGCCCCTTGGAACTGCCTCAACCTGCTGTGCCGATCATGGACTGGTACGTTGTCGAAGTTGCAGGATTTGGGAAGGATGCGGAGGCGCAAGCCAGGGGCGTTTTTGACGCGTATCGCTCGCAAGGGGCTCTTGGTTACCGCTGGATGCTGTGTAAAGTCCAGAATAAGGATGAGAAAGGTCGCTCTATCCGACACTCTCGGTACCAAGTCGAGCTGCTGTTCAAATCTGTCCGAGCACAGGGCGAAGCCGCATCGAGAATTGCGGCTGAATATCCTGATTTGTTGATCGTTCAGACTGCATACGCTGGCATGGATGCAGCGTGGATCAATCTATTTGATCTGCCTGTTGACTGGGTCTACGTTGCTGCCCTGTTCAATCGCCCGCTACTTGCTAGTCGCCGGCAGGAGCTTCTGTCTCTAGCACCCCCCTCATCAGTTCCGCCAACTCGAAGCGACGGGGTTTCTCCTCAGCAGCGTGCTGAAGCTGAACGGGCGTACCTCGCGAAGCTTTGTCACTGGGATTTGTTTGAATACGACACAAACTATCCACCTTCGGTGCAGCCAACGTCTGTGTCTGCCGCCACATATACTCCTGCTCCCTTTTTTGCCTACACCTCCACCTCCGCCTCCACCTCCGCCTCCGCCTCCGCCGTTACCCTCCACGGCGTTGCGCAAGATATGTCTCAGCTCACAGTCGAGCGGTTCACGGATCTTGCCTTCGCTCCCTTGCCGTCTGACTCTAGCCTGTCCGATGAAGAGGTTCTTCGATTCCAGAGATTAGCGTTGGTGCTTCAAGCATGCAAACGCCGTGCCCCCTTTTCATCTCACGTGTTTGCATCCGATGGGGCGCCATACCGTGCAATTTTGCGCTACGTGGCAAACATCGTGAAGCAGTCTTCTGAGCTTCCTGGCTATGTCTTCCAGTCTGGTGGTCGCCGACAAAACATTGGGCCCTGGTTGGAGATGCTCAAAATGAAGGCGGATGGCAAGGTCGAGGTGTACATATGCGCCAGTGCCCCGCTCGATTCGTGCTCCCTTCCCAGCCAGGACGACGTTGACAAGTATTTCGAGGCCTGCAACCGTGAGAACCGCAAGACTCGATCGGAAAAGCGACGAAAGAGGCTGCGCAGTGCCATCCCCGAGCCATCAGCGGAGTAACTAGTTGTATGGTATTGTCTTTGTACTTTGTATTCCATGCATTGTTGCCATACCTCTGGATATGTACATGTTTGACATGGGCAGATGTGTGAGATGTACAATTCTGTAGATTCTATGGTGCTTTAATGCTAATGCAACTCTTGAATCCTTAGTCATTTTCAAATCCACAGCTATCCGACGGTATAAGCTAAGCGCTTCATTTGTGATATATTTATGCAATCAGCTTGGTATCCCCTTGTTGCAGATATTGTTATCGAAGTCTACTGGTGACCTCGAGCGCTGGCATATATCACACCTGCTGCCTGTGCTGCAGCCTCAGCTTGTTGTTCAGTAGAAGAAGATGGAATGTGACAGGAGGATTTGGGGACCAATTTCCGCTCATCAGCCGATCATTCCAGTGTATGGTTTGAGGTAGATGGGTGGAAAGGGGTCCCTCTTTCCTCGGTTTCTGTTCTAGAAGGGATATAGGTCCAATCTGCTAGATATCAAGCCCCAACACGGTTGATTTGCTCCTCTTACCTACTTGTTAGCCTCTTCTCATGTGGTTTTTGTTACCAGGATGCCTTGATTGTCATGCAAGGATAATACAGGGAGGTGATGATATTGTTTTGTTGCCCATGGTTCAGCCTGAATGGGATCTGACCAAGCAGCTCACCACGTTATGTATCATTCCCACTGACAGCATTTTCCTAGCAGAGGAAGCTCCGCCTAAGCCTTATCCCATTCTTTGGCCCCATTGCTGCAGTCCCCAGCTTGTTGTTCAGTAGCAAGGTGCCCAAGGATAGAATGTAACATGAGGATTTGGGGACCAATTTCCACTCATCAGCCGATCATTCCAGTGTATGGTTTGAGGTAGATGGGTGGAAGGGGGTCCCTCTTTCCTCAATTTCTGTTCTAGAAGGAGCATGGGTCCACTCTACTAGATATCAAGCCTCAATGCAGTTGATTTGTTCCTCTTACCTGGATGTTAACGTCTTCTCATGTGATTTTTGTTACCAGGATGCCTCAATTGCAAGAGTAAGGGTAAGCACAGGGAATCGATGATACAGTTTGTTGCAATGGTTCAGGCTGAATGGGATCTGACCAAGCGGCTCACCGTGTTATGCATCATTTCCATTGACAACATTTTCCTAGCACAGGAGGGTTCTGTGTAAGCTATTCCCTGGTTCCTTGGCACTGTTGTTGTACATTATTGAAGTGTGTGTTTATTTGCTTTCACCACTCCGCCTCATGGGTAAGAAGAGCAGCACAAAGTCCCTGCTGAGGAAAGCAGCACAGGGTGATGAAGGTAAGTTTTTTTCCTGAGGTTTCAGGGCATTCTTCATGATTGTAGCATTCACGGTACATTCTGAGTCTGCAGGGCAGAAGAAGAAGTTTTTCTTGGGAGAATCAGAACTGCCCAAAGCTGAACTAGAACATGAGCCCAAGGCAACAATGGATCTTAAACAGCCTCGCTTTAATAACCCCACCCCCAGCCTTGCAAGATGCAGCTCTGCACAGTCCAAAAAGCAAAAAAAGGAATCAGAATTAGAATTAGACTTGTTCACTGATGCTTATGAGCCTGTAGCTCATCTGACAATCATTGAGACTGAGCATGCAGAGCGCCGAAAGGCTACAGCGGCTGCATGGCTTGAATTGTTACCCAAGCTTGTGTATCCATTGATGCAGTGGATGTCAGACAAAGGAAGAGAACAGGATGCATTTATGGAGGGTTGCTCCTGTAACCTGCAGCAACGAGATGTGAAGGTTATCTCATTTACCTGTGTGTTGTGCAAGTTTTCTGGCTTTCCATGCAGCTACTAATGACATGAGGCTTAGCCATTTCAAAAGTGAAAATATCCTTTTGCAAGCACCGCCCTCCTGCTGCATCATTAATCCAAATTGGAGCATTCTCTTCTACACCAATCAGACCTCCCATGTGGGCGTTTGATATAGTGTTGTTGGAATATATGTCAAAGCAGTTTGCTTATGGAACGCCTGACATTTCTGCATGGTGTAATGCAACATCATCGTTTTTATCTGGCCAAGGGGTAGAAAAGGTGCCAAGCGCTGTATGTCTTTCCTTGTTGCTTTATCAAGTTCTCAAATGACATTTCCCCCAGAATGCCCTACATCGCCCTGTTCAGTCAGCTCTCCTACATTATCAGCTTACACGAGACCGCATCAATCATCTATCCATTAATGTCATGGATTCAGTTTCACCTCCATCCCCTCTGCCCAGCTCAAGCACCAATCCAATCAGCAACCCCCCTGAAAGTGTAGTGCTTCCATCATTGCCTGTTCCTGCAGCATCACCTGCCCCCCCTGCTCCCCGCATTCTGGATGAAACTGGCAACATTACCCAAGAAACTGTTCAGACGTGCAGCCAGAGGGATTCATGGGTGTTTCATTGCAGCAATCCTGAGGATCACAAACCCACTGATGATTCTCCAAGCCGACATCTTCAGATGTCATGCCCTCCTTGTTTTGCTTTAAAAATGGCAGCTCTTTTCACCCGGTGCAGCCAAATTCAACTTTTGTGATGCTGCAGTTGGCTCACTTTGTATACTGCTCAGTGGCAAGTTTATAGGGTTCAATTCAACCGCTTCTATAGACGGGAATTTTGAGCAAGCACGCCTCCGTGATGCAGGAAGTGGGGATCAGCCTGTTCCCAAGGGGCAAACATTTTTCCTCTCGCCTCAGGAGGTTCTGGAAGCTCGACAGCATGTGGATGATGCCCGAAAATCTCGCCCAAAGCCGCATGTCACTAGTACTGAAGGGGAGGATTCAACAACCCCAGGCCTGTTTATGCCCAATTATGTATATGGCAACTGCAGTGATAGGTTTCTCGCTGCCGGGGAACACAACAAGAAAGCCGAGGCTTCAGTCTTTGAGGATACAGGCTTAATGGCGCTTGTGTGTAATCATGACCGCCCATTGTTTATGGTTACTCTGAGAGATCCAGGCGAGAGACAATATAATGCAATAGCCTTGGTGAACAGGCTGTTTAAGGAGCTGCCTCCTAGGTGGAGAGTTGGGCTATTGTACGATATAGGGTGCCAGATTCACAGCTCAATTGTTAAGGTAAGGATTTTTCTAGCCTGAGGGTTGCCCCAACCTAACATTGCAATCATTTATAGTACAACCTCATTCCAGCATATGCTAGTCGAATTACATGGGGTGTTTCTGTATTCCATGCATTTGGGCATGAGATACCATGCCAACTAGCATATCACCCACAGAAGCGCGAGGGTTTTGGATTCAGTGATGGCGAAGGCTGTGAACGGACATGGGCGTCCCTCCAGAGGCTGATTCCTGGGCTTAGAGTTTCAGGGGTATGCCACAATCTTGATATTTGCTTTCATTCATACCAGTGAGCTTATAAAACATCCCAGTATCACAGGCGACTCTATATATTGGATCAACAGTTGGTTCATTTGAATCAAATTAGCCTATTTCAGCTGGGCAAATGGTGGAAGAGGAAGAAGGAATCTCTTCAAAAGAAGCGAAAACAGGCCTTGGCAGATATTGAGAACTGTGGAACCAGCAAGCTGGGTCTAAGAACCCAGTGGCAGCTGCAGCAATATGAGGTGTTGAAGAAAGCACCTGGTGGGTTGGTTTTAGCTATTGTTTCACCATACTCATCAGTCTTTTCACCATAAAACATGTAGGCGCTTCAAAAACTGAGGCGATACGGTTTTCCAACAACATTATCTCCATGATGGACTCGAAGGAGAAGACTATTGCCCTGATTCAGAGAGTAACAAGCAATTTGGCTCAGGCTGACGATGCTACAGGAGATGAGGCAGTGGATGCATCGCTCACCCTGGATGATCTGCATGTCCTTGTGGCGCGACTTGAGCACAGAATCAAGAGTAGCCTGACGTCTCTAACAGGCAAGGATTCTGGGACAGCACAATCAATCAAGAAGGCAATATGTGATGACTATCTGGCTAAGCGTCTAAAAGGGCGTGCTATCTTGATGCGTGTGCATCAGAGGGTGAAGAACTCATTATTGTCAGCTGTGCCATACAAGCGAAGAATCTCACGTGCTAAAAAAGGCATGTTTAAGTTACCTTTAACTTCTGCCAACCTTACTCCTTATAATAGACCAAAAAATTAGGAAACACACTGAAGATTCCATTGCACGTCGGGTTCCTGGTATACGTGAACTAGCAAAACGATACAATGCCCTATGTAGGGAGCTCAGCAACCATGCGGGTCAGGAAAACCACCCATCTGCTACATTGCCAACCCCTCTTGATATCGATCAGCTTTTCAACACTGAAGCAAATCAGCACATGTGGATGGAGCAGGGCCTTGATGACAGCAGAGGGCAGCCTGCTGCATATCTACATAATCCCAAGATAAGGGAGGGGATCAGTGCAATGCTGGTGTTAGATCGTGCAGAAGAGGAAGAGTATCGACTTACTACAGAGGGTAATGCTATGGTCCAATGGTTGGGTTCCCAATTGAGAAGGGTGGATCATGTCCTTACCCTGTGCAAAGGTTCATTTCTTCCCCCTTTGTTAGGACGTTAATAACAGATTCAAGCAGATATACCTCTCCACCACCAGCTGCAGCAATATCAAAAGTCTATGGTTTCCCTAGGCCAGCAATGGAAGAAGGACATGAACAGCTTGCTTCCATCCGCTTCTTGGCCAAGCAACCTCACGGTACAGCTACGGCTGAAATCCTTAAATGATGAGGCCCTGATACCCCTAGAAGATGAGACTGATGATGACATGGTTGACCTAGGGGACTTTGGACCATTGCCTGAAACAGTGTTGCAGCTAGATGATCGGCATGTCAGCTTTCTAGAAGAGCAGGATAAAGTGGAAGAAAGCGAGGTGGAGAGGTTACTGTCTCGTGTGGATCAAATGAATCACTCTAGGTAGTGGCTACTAGGGGTATAACAGTAGCAATACAAAATTCCAGATACTATGATTCAACTTATGTGACATTAAGGATTCAAATTAGAAAGCGTATTGGTCATCCAAAGGTTAAGGATGAGGTATCTGAGATTCATGATTTGCAATGTCAGGTTGCACCTGAGATTCAGCAGAAGTATTTATCATCCAAAAGTTCAGATTTATCGCCCAGAATTTCAGATTTGTCACCTGAACTTCATATTCATCATCTGAAATCTCAGGTGCAGCATCTGAAGTTCAGATTCATCATCTGAAATATCAAGTGCTGCATCTGAACTTCAGATTCATCATCTGAAATCTCAGGTGCAGCATCTGAAGTTCAGATTCATCATCTGAAAAATCAAGTGCTGCATCTGAAGTTCAGATTCATCATCTGAAATCTCAGGTGCAGCATCTGAACTTCAGATTCATCATCTGAAATCTCAGGTGCAGCATCTGAACTTCAGATTCATCATCTGAAATCTCAGGTGCAACATCTGAACTTCAGATTCATCATCTGAGATCTCAGGTGCAGCATATGAAGTTCAGATTCATCATCTGAAATATCAGGTGCTACATCTGAAGTTCAGATTCATCATCTGAAATATCAGGTGCAGCATCTGAACTTCAG
>Ga0307475_10001490_pt1 | contig 13919 bp, 10 predicted proteins | sample atmos_gasesECM1C_FD_203317 | JGI IMG/M metagenome (GOLD analysis project Ga0307475, IMG submission 203317) | Hardwood forest soil microbial communities from Morgan-Monroe State Forest, Indiana, United States - atmos_gasesECM1C_515 | ecosystem: Environmental > Terrestrial > Soil > Temperate... | reverse complement strand
AGCGTGAGGTGGTCGCGCAAGTGACACGAAAGCGCACCTACCGCCCCACCGAGTGCTATGTGGAGCTGGAATTTACTGAAGCAGCGTCGGGATTTTGGGGGACGGAATTCTCGGCCGCAACCGCACTGCTGCCTAAAGATGTAGAAGAAGAGGTGGCTGCCGAATTGATTGCGTCCGCCGAAACGACCGAAGATGAGCTTGATGAGGCTGCCCCGCCTCCGAACATGGCGGAAGTGGAAGCGCTGAAGAAAGAAGTCGAAGCGCTGCGGAGCCGGTTGGACCAGCGGGAAACCCAGGCGGAACCAGCGAGGTCTTCCGTAGCAACGCCAACTCCGCCTGCTTCTGCCGGACTTTCTTCGGCAACTCCGCCGCATCCGCAACCGGTGGAACCCAGTCGACCCGTTGAATATGCTCAAGCTATCCGCCTCGGCTCGCAAGCTTTGCCGCATGACGCCGAGATAGAGCCCACCTGGGTGCCGCCCCCGGAGCGAAAGCCGGCGCCCAAGCCGACTCTGGTTTTTCGCAAGTCGCTGCCACCGTCCAAGCGGTCCTTCCGGGCGCGCGGGGAATTCACTCCGGGATTTCGGGCGGGAATGCTTCGGCTGGCAATTCTGAGCAGCATTCTGGCCGCATTACTCGGCACTGCATGGTACAAGGGGTGGCTCCCTGGGATACACCAACCCAAAAAGATCTCCGTTTCCTCCTGGGCTGGCGGCGTCACGACTGCGGTATCGACAGCGACGCATACTCCGGGGACGAATGCCCCGACGCAGATCAATGGAACGCGGATGAACGGAACAGCTCCCGGCGCTGGGTTGTCGAGTGAAACTCCGGTGAAAGCCACACGTGGCAGTGAGAAGGGCATCAACTCCTCGGCGCCCATCGTGGTCGTGGAGAAGCCGGTGGCTAGAGAAAGAAACATACCCCCTGCTTCGATAGCTAAGACGACACCTGCGCATTCCCTACCGACGAATCCGGCGAATTCCGTCCAAGCTTTGGGCGCGAATTCCATCGATGTTCCGCCGAAGCTGATTAGATCGGAGCGGGCCACTGCTTCGCTCGATGATTTGCGGGACTTCGAGACCGGAAGTGTGGTGATCGACGCGATCATCGACACGGGCGGAAACGTTACTGCTATGAAAGTGTTGTCGGGGCCTCCGTCGTTGCGGTGGCCGGCGTTACAAGCGCTTAAGAATTACAAATACCAGGCCGCCATGCTAAATGGCAGGGCCGTTGCCGCGCACGTGACGGTTAAAATCCAGTTTCATTTCGAAGATTGACTTTCTTTCTTTCTTCCTGTGTTCCCTCTCCGGAAAAGCGTGAGGTCTGGCCTGCTTGTGAGAGAGTTTCGAAGGGCTGTACAATGACTTGTTGCTGATTGAGGAGGAATCCCGCCGTGGCCACCGCCGAACAAAAACTGCCAATATCCGAGTTCACCAACGAGCCGTTTATTGATTTCTCGAAGCCGGAAAACCGCAAACGCATGGAAGACGCGCTGAAAAAAGTGAAATCCGAATTTGGCCGGGAGTATCCGATGTGGCTGGGCGGACAGAAGGTGACCACGCCGGGCAAGCGCAACTCGACGAATCCCTCGCGGCCGTCGGAGGTCGTTGGCGTCTTCCAGAATGCCACGGCCGACATGGCCAAGCAGGCCGTGGAAGCCGCTAACAAGTACTTTGACACATGGAAAAAAGTGCCGGCGCAGGAACGCGTGAAGTGCTTGTTCCGCACCGCGCAGATTGTGCGCGAGCGCAAGTTTGAGCTTGCCGCGCTAGTCTGCTACGAGGTCGGAAAAAGCTGGGTGGAGGCGGACGCGGACATCGCGGAGACGATTGATTTCTGCGAATTCTATGCGCGTGAGATGTTGCGGCTTGCCGAGCCGCAGAAGCTGACTCCCATGCGCGGGGAACGCAACTACCTTGTGTACATTCCTCTAGGCGTCGGTGTGGTTGTTCCGCCCTGGAATTTCCCCTCTGCGATCATGGCTGGTCTGGTTGTCGCGTCCGTGGTAACCGGCAATACTGTGGTTCTGAAGCCTGCAAGCGACTCGCCGACCATCGCGGCCAAATTCATTGACATACTCTACGAGGCGGGCTTTCCCAAAGAAGCAGTGAATTTCATTACCGGCTCGGGCGGAGCCGTTGGCGATACGCTGGTGACGCATCCCAAGACCCGCTATGTTGGATTTACCGGCTCGAAGGAAGTCGGATTGCGCATCAGCGAACTGGCTGCAAAACCTTCGCCAGGACAGATCTGGATCAAGCGCACGGTGTTGGAAATGGGCGGCAAGGATGCGATCGTTGTCGATGAGGAAGCCGACATCGACTCTGCCGTAGATGGAACGGTGGCGGCGGCGTTCGGCTATCAGGGCCAGAAGTGCTCCGCGTGCTCGCGCGCGATCGTTGCCGAGAAGGTTTACGACACATTCTTGCAGAAACTGGTGGACCGCACGAGGAAAGTCACGGTTGGGCCAAGCGACGATCCGAACAATTACATGGGCCCGGTCATCAACGAATCGGCGATGAAGTCAATTTTGGACTACATCGAAGTGGGCAAGAAAGAAGGACGCTTGGTCGCAGGCGGAAAGCGCGCCGCGGGCGACGGCTACTTCATTGAGCCGACGATCATCGCCGACGTGCCTCCCAAGGCGCGGCTGGCGCAGGAAGAAGTGTTTGGCCCAGTGCTGGCGGTAATCAAAGCGAGCCATTATGACCAGGCGCTGGAAATCGCCAATAATACTGAGTTTGGATTGACCGGCGCCGTGTATTCAAAGAATCCGGAAAAGATCCGGAAGGCCGAAGAAATGTTCCACGTCGGCAATTTGTATTTGAACCGCAAATGCACCGGCGCTATGGTGGGTGCCCATCCGTTTGGCGGCTTCAACATGTCGGGAACAGACTCCAAGACCGGTGGAAAAGATTATCTGCTGCTGTTCCTGCAAGCCAAGTCCATCGCGGAAAAGGTCAACTAGAGCCTTGGGCCTGAGCTATTTTGCACGGCAGAGCCAAACTGTTGTAGGTGCGCTGATTTTGCGAGACTGCAAGTTGTCGAGCCCAACTTTGCGCTAGCCGAAGGGGTTCTTCAGGCCGCGCTTGGCTTTTCCGTCGTCGACTGGCGGCCTGAGGCGAACTTCATCAGCCGAAACACCGGATAGCTCAGGGTGAGCATTCCTAGCGCCAGAGGAGCATTCCTCTGGTCCGTGACTATCGAACCAATCAAGAACAAAACCGAGGCCGCTAGCGCAGCGCCGGTGAGCCAGGGGTAGCCCCAAGCTCGATACGGACGCGGCATCTGCGGCTCTCGTTTTCGCAGGACAAAGACGGACGCGTAGGAAAGTGTGTAATTCGCCACGAAGAAAAACGAGAGCATGGCCGTGATGCGCTGGAAGGCATCTCCGCCCATGAAGGAGATTACCAGGAAGAGTACGCCGACCATCGTGCTGAGAAGCAGCGAGACGGTTGGGGTTCCGCCAGTATTAACGCTTGTCGCACTCCGAAAAAAGAGCCCGTCACAACTCATGGCATACAGTGTGCGCGTGCAGAAGAGCTGATTGGCGTTGAGACAGCTCAGCATGGAAATCACCATGATCGACCGTATGATGGGATCGCCAAAACTTCCGAAAACGCGATTGGCAACGGTCCCAAGGACAAATGTGTTGCCGGCGATTTCGTTCATGGGCACGATGTACAGCGCGATGAGGTTCAAGAGCAGGTAAATTCCCATAATGGAAAAGACACTGCCGAAGATGGCGCGAGGAATATCGCGGCCGGGATCGCGCACCTCCTCACCGAAATAGATGATGCCGTCCCACCCGTCCACGGTATAGATCACCGCTTGAAGTCCCAGCATAACCGCGATGGTGAGAGGCCAGCCCGATAACAAGGGAAGTGCTGCGAGCCCGGGCACGCTTGCGGCTTTGTGGGCCGGGCCGCCCAATAGAAAAGCTGCCGCCACAAGAATTATGAAAGCACCGGTCTTCAGTGCAGCGGTCAGGAGCTGCGCGCCGCTTCCCCATCGGATGCCACGCCACTGCAAGACGCCAAATCCTACAATGATCGCGACGGAAAGGCTCTGAACATGTCCCGATAAGAAGGCGAACAAATGGCCGCTGTAATCGCTGATGACGATGGCCACGGCGGCAGCCGTGCCACAGGTGGAAAGCCAATCACTCCAGCCGACGATGAAGCCGGCGTAGTCCCCGAGCGCTCGGCGCGAGAAATTATACTGGCCGCCGCTACGAGGAATCGCAGCTCCGAGCTCGGCCATGGAAGGCGCACCGCAAAGAGCATACAGCCCGCCGAGAATCCAGATTCCCAGAAATAACCAAGCGTTAGGCAATTGCTGGGCGACATTGCCCGGAGTGTAGACAATGCCGGCAGCGATCGTGTTTCCGATTGCCGCCGCCATCCCAAACCACATGCCCAGAGCTTTCAGCAACCGGCCGCGGCTGTAAGGTTGAGTGGAAGACGCCAACGAGCTGGTCGTCAATTTTCCCCGCTAAAGATCGCCATACGTTGCCAAGGCGGCCATCATAACTTCCAGCACGGAAATTGCAAGTTCAACAGAAGGACGGTTGATTCAAGCCCGTTCTGATGGGCGAATTGCTTGCTTCCTCCGCGAAGTGAAAAGTCCCGCCGAGCGCGATATGATGTGACCCATGGTTACTGTGTTGGCGTCCGATAAGTCACAATCGGAACGGGTTGACACCAGTGTGCCGGTGGAAGTGTCCGTGGTCATCCCGTGCCTCAATGAAGCGAACTCGCTGGCGTTTTGCATAGATAAAGCCGTGACCGCGTTCCGCGGCGCAGGCCTGTCCGGCGAAGTCATTGTGGCGGACAATGGTTCGACCGACGGGTCGATTCAGATTGCCGAAGAGCACGGCGCACGCGTGGTGCGCGTCGAAGAGCGAGGGTACGGCATTGCTTTGCGCGCAGGAATAGCCGCCGCGCGAGGCCCGTTTATCGTCATGGGCGATGCGGACGACAGTTATGATTTCGGCGAAGTTCCGAAGTTCGCAGAAATGCTGCGGCAGGGCTACGACGTGGTAATGGGCAACCGGTTTCAGGGAGAGATCAGGCCGAAAGCGATGCCCTGGCACCACAAATACATAGGAAATCCCGGCCTTACCGCATTGTTGAATCTCTTCTTTCGCGCCGGCATTGGCGACAGCCACTGCGGGATGCGCGGGTTCACGCGCGCGGTATACGAGCGCATGGACTTGCGAAGCACGGGGATGGAATTCGCCTCGGAGTTTGTCATCAAAGCCGCACAAATTAAGGCGCGCATCACGGAAATTCCCATCACGCTGTGGCCGGACAAGCGGGGACGGCCCCCGCACTTGCGCAGTTTTCGGGACGGCTGGCGGCACCTGCGGTTCATGCTGCTGTATGCGCCGAATTGGCTCTTTCTGCTGCCGGGCGGAGCGCTGCTGGCGGCCGGCCTGTTCCTTGTCTTCTGGCTGCTGCCCGGACCGCGCCAGATTTCGGCTCGCGTCATTTTGGACATCCACACCATGATTTTCGGCGTGATTTTCACGCTGCTGGGAGTACAAATTCTTTCCATCGGGTCGTTCGCGAAGGTTTTCAGCTACGCGGAGCGTTTTGACCGCAACCCGGTTTCGCTCAAGCGGCTGCTGAAGCGCGTAAAGCTCGAGACGGGATTATTGGTGGGCGGATCGCTTTTTCTCGCAGGATTTGCCGGTTGCGCGTGGGTTGCGTGGAAGTGGGCCGCTAGCGGGTTTGGGCCTTTGCACGAGGTTCGAAAGGTTTTGTTTTGGTCCATGTGGTTGTTCATCGGTGTGCAGGTCACGTTCGCTTCTTTTTTTCTCAGCATGCTTGGCATCAGCCGCGGCACGTATATCGGCGATTACGATTTGCATTAGGCGTCCGGGATTTTTCACTCGAATCGAGTAACAGTAAGGGACCATTTCCCTCGACAGGCAGGGTGCATTGGCGATGACGCACGCGATGAGCCTTTACCGAGGTAGGTGGGACCTGCGGCGGGTATTCCATTAAATGGCCTACACCTGGGTTGACCGTCTTGTTGCGCGAATGCGCTTCCGCGCGGCTTATCCATTCATCAACCCTGGAACGAGGGTGTGTGATTTGGGCTGCGGCTTGGAAGCAGCGTTTCTAGACTACGCCGCGGATCGCATCGCGCAGGGCGTCGGCTTGGACGATCAGGTTGCCGTTGGCGTCGAGGGGCGGTGGAAGCGGGTACGCGCAGATCTGCAATCACCGCTGCCATTTGCAGACAGTGAGTTTGATCACGTTGTGATGCTCGCGGTTCTTGAGCACCTCAAGGACCCAGAGAGCGTGCTCGTCGAGGCCTTCCGAGTGATCGCGCCCGGCGGGTCGTTGATCATGACCTGGCCTTCTGCCATGGTCGACCCGATTTTGAGCCTATTTCACAAGCTGCGTTTGGTGAGCGATGAAATGGAAAGCAGCGAGCACCAGAAACGGATTCCCCTGGACACTCTTCAACAGCTGCTCGAGCGCATCGGCTTCGAGCGATTCGTGCATCGGCGATTCGAATTCGGGTTGAACAATGTGATGGCTGCGTTTCGTTGACATCTCGAATGATCGCAGAAAGAGCCGAGCAAGCTACTGTTCAGGCGGAGGAGCATAGGGAATCAGCTCGGTATTATCTTTGTCGGGCTCGACAAGCCAGACATGACGATCTTTGCAATAGGATAAAAGCTTGGCATTTTGTTGCGGATCCAGCTCGCGCGCCCAAAGGACTTTGGCGGAATCGATTTCCGCGCCGTTGTAGACCCATTCATCATGAATATTGTGATCTTCGCCGTAGCGCACGAGGATGAGGTGCTTGCCCGGAGTGTGAGAGAGTTTTTGCTGGATGGCGGCGCGGCTCGGATCTCCCTGGCACGTCCAATCCAATGGGTCGCAGCTGTGGTTTGCTAGCTGGAAGCCAACTTCGACTGCCAGCAGACAAACCGCGGCGCAGGAAAGCGCAACGCCCAGGGGCCGTCCCGAGAGACGTATGGTCCGCAAATGGCGGATGGCTTGCACCGACAAAAGAAAAATTACGCAAGTGGTCGGCGCGGCGTAGTGGGGCATCGACCAAATCAACACAAAAAAACCGGCAGCGCCCAACAGCAACAGCAAAACCGGAAGACGCATCTTGCGGTCGCGCACGGCAAATGGCAGGCCGGGCAGGAGCAGCAGAGCGCCGCACCAAAAATAGGTGCTGCCGCCTCGTATCAGTTTTTCCCCCGAGACTCTCCAAACGTCCGGCCAAGTGTTTTGGTAATTCTCGCGTTCCCAGCCGTTATAGAAATCCTCGAACTGCTGGTTGTGGTAATGCATGGGTGGTTTAGCGTGGTCCCACAGGAAGAGACCCGTGGTGCGATAGGTCCGTGTGTTTAACACATGCGGGAAGAGCAATGCGTTTCCGGTGAGCCGCCAATTGTAATAGCCCATAAACACGAGGGTCAAAACCAAAACAACAGCCAAGGGCGCGAGCACTCTAGTCGTTCGCGTTCGTGGCATCGCGGTGGATGTTGTTTTTCCCGCAAGCCACCAGAAAAACCAGACACCCACGGGAAAGGAGAAAAGTAACCCTTCGTAGGGTCTGGTATTGGCGAGAACCGCGAGTCCCAGTCCCAGCAGCAGGGCGTCGCGCGTCCGTGCCTGAACAACCACGCGAGGCATCGCCCCGAGCACGAGTGCGCCGCCTGTCGCCGCCACGGCTCCACCCCAATAGCTGTTCATCCAATAATTGGCAATGCCGAATTTCGCCGCCACCAGCACGGCGCCCAGCAATGCCCACCTTGGCGGCAACCACGCTTGAAGCATCCACAGCATCACGGCACACATCGCCGCGACGCTTAGAATCACGCCAATCCACGGCAACCCGAGCAACTCGCCGAGCGCAAGAACGGCGCCTTGGCCTGGCGGATATTTTGAGCAATAAGTCGGGAACCAATTGATGTGAAACGATTCGAAACTCATCCACATCGGGTGGGTGGGATTCGTGAGCCTCCCGTGCGCCAGCGTGTCGCCGAGCAACAGATAGCTGAATTCGTCATGGATGCCGGGTACGGGACCCGGGAGCAACGGCAGGACGGCAAGCCGAACGCCGATAATCGAAAAAAAGAGGACCCCGATGACCAGTGTTTTGCGTGCGGCTAGTCGTGAGAATGGCCCCACGATCGCTTGCTGGGCCTTCTCGCACCAAACAGGCGCAAGCACGGCAAGCAATATAAACGCGAACACGACACCAAGCAGGGTCCAAAATTCGCCGGGAAACTGCGGCATCGTGTCGCTGCTCGAAAGATTCATCTCAGGGAAAGTCTTCGGTTCAGAGCGCCAGCGTGAGGCTCCGGACCGCTACAGGATAACCGATTCTTGCGAGAGAGGGCTCGTCCTGCCTTGCCTAGCGTTCGATCTCGATCTCCGTAGACTCGCCGGAGCCGGCGGACGGTGCGCCGGTAGCGCGCTCTTCTAGAAAATCGGCCATTTCCAGCCGCAAGTTTCCGGCGTTCGTCGCATAGGACATGCACGTCTCGAATTCGACAACCCCGGCCCGAATCAGCTTTTCTATTTCTCCGTCGAAGTGCTGCATACCTTCGGTGGTGCCATCGCGCATGGCATCCAGAAGGGTCTTGCCTTCGGCTTCGCCCTTTTCGATGTATTCGCGCGTGCGCATTGTGGACTTCAGGATCTCGACGGCAGCGACGCGTCGCCGTCCGCCTTTGGTGGGAAGCAAACGCTGCGAAACGATAAAGCGGAATGCTTTTCCGAGACGCCTGCGGATCGCCTGCTGGTCTCCGAGGGGAAAAACTCCGACGATGCGCTCGACGGTTTTGGAAGCGTCAATCGTGTGCAGCGTGGACAACACCAGATGACCCGTCTCGGCAGCTTCGAGCGCAGTCTCGATAGTTTCCCGGTCGCGCATCTCACCGACAAGAATGACTTTGGGCGCTTGCCGCAAAGCCGCGCGCAGCGCCAGCGCGAAACTAGGCGTGTCGGAGTGCAGCTCGCGCTGGTGAATGGTCGCTTTCTTGTGGCGGTGCAGAAATTCGATGGGGTCTTCGATCGTTAGGATATGATAGGGTTTTTCCTCGTTCATCTTGTCCAGAATGGCAGCTAGTGTCGAGGATTTTCCGGATCCCGTCGGGCCAGTGACGAGCACGATGCCATTTCGGAGATCTACGATCTCGCCTAAGGCCGCCGGCAAGTTCAACTCCGCGAATCCTGGAATTTTGTCCGGTATGACACGCATGACAATGGCGCAACTCCCGCGTTGCCTGAAGATATTCACGCGAAAGCGCGCCACGCCGGCAAGCCCATACGACAGGTCCGCAGATCCCTCTTGTTCCAGCTTGCGGATGGGTGTTTCGTTCTTGCCCATGATGTCGTTGGCAATCAGGTTGGTGTCTTGTGAAGTCAGGCACTCGAGTCCCTTGTATTTCAACTCCACGAGCTGGCCGCCGACTTCGATTTGAGGTGCGCGGCCGGGGGAGAAAATAAGATCGCTCACGTGCGGACTGGCCTTCAGCATCGCCGTAACGAGTTGCGCTGAGTGAATCTTTCTTTGCGTTGGAGCTGGAGATGGTTCAGAGGGAGGCGGCAGCGTTTGGGTGGGTGTTTCCATTTTGTCGCGTGATCCTTCGACGTCCGGTGGAGAGGAAGCGGAGCCGTCGTTATAAGCGCCAAGAGTTCATGTGCCAGACGCTGCCCATTCTAGAGCATCGACCGAAATGTCCGGTTTGCTTCCTTTTGCGGCGATGGCGTGAGAGTAACGGTGTTTATGGTTTGGAAGCGATGTCGATGAAGCTGGCGACGTTTTTCTTGAGTTTCGCCAGGTCTTCATCGTGTAGGTACATCATATGGCCTGCCTCGTAATACTGGTGCCAGATGTTCTTGCGGATGTTTTCCGGCAGGCCCATGTGGTCCACGGTGTATTCCGCCTCCATGAATGGCGTTGCCAAGTCGTAGATTCCGTCCTCCACTTCCACCTTTAGCCGCGGGTTGGAAATCATGGCTTGTACGAGGTCCAGCACCACGCTCGGAGAACCAGGGAAAAAGCCAAAATCGTTGCCCTCGTGTTTCCAGTCCCAACGGTTCCCGCCAAACTCAGCCGCGGCCTTGTAAGTTTTGTCCTGCCCAAACTTCAGTTCTTCGCGGACGTAGGTATTGAACGCGCCAACGAATGCGCCGCTGATGGCCGTATCCTGCGGATCATAATCGGCAGCTTCGCCGATCAGGTTGTAAGTGGGTCCGGCAAACCGCGCATCGAGACGCCCGGTGGTCAACCCGCGATTCCGTTGGAGTTCCTGCATGAACTGAAACAAGCGCACTCGTAGGTTGGCTTTGTTGAGATAGTCTTCGCCGAGTCCCGTGAATCGTGCCACTTTCTTTACGATCTCCGCCTTTTCATCCTTGCCGAGTGCGTCCCCCTTCATGAGGGCATCGGCATATTCGCCCCTCGCGAATTTTCGCGCTTCGTCGAGAAACGCATTCAAATGTTCCGGGCGATCCTTGAGAGTCTTGTGAAACCAGGCGGTGGCGGCGTAGCTCGGCAAATAGAGAATGTAGGCGAGATCCTGCCCGGGATAGAATGAGATTGTGCCCAAATCCAATACGGTAGAAACCATCACAATTCCATTCAGGTACATGTTGTCGTGGCCTTGCAGGTAATTGGCCAGCGCGGCATTTCGGAATGTGCCGTAACTTTCGCCAACCAAAAACTTCGGTGAGTTCCAGCGGTTGTTGCGGCTGATATAAGTGGTGACAAACTCTGCCAGGGACTTCACGTCCGGGTCCACACCCCAGAAATCTTTGTCCTGGGCCTTGCCGACAGCGCGGCTGAACCCCGTTCCAACAGGGTCAATAAACACGAGGTCGGATTTGTCGAGCAGGCAATCCGGATTATCGATCAGCTTGTAGGGCGCGGGAGGCGTCACATCGGCGTTGACGGTCACCACCCGGCGCGGGCCCATCGATCCCATGTGCAGCCACACCGAAGCGGAGCCCGGTCCACCGTTGTAGAGAAAGGATACCGGGCGCTGACTCATGTCTTTGACGTCGCTTCGCGTGTAGGCCGTGTAATACATCAGCGCCGTCGGCTCGTCCTTGTCATTCTTGATGAGAATGGTTGCTGCCGTCGCCTTGTATGGGATGGTTTGGCCTGCAATTTTGATGGTGTGATCAGTGACCGACGACTCTTCCTTAGGCGGCGTGGCCGTTGCTTCGGGGAGCTTGTCCGCTGGCCTGGATTCTTTTTCCTGAGCCTGAACTTTCGTTGTGGTCACGTTCAGCACCATCGTCGCCACGAGCAACACACCAAGGCTCTTCACGCGGATCATGGGCTCTCTCCTCGACGCACACCGAGTTTTCGGTTTCAGTGAAACCTCGGGAGTCTAACTGTTTCTACGAATAAAGAGACTATTTTGTTAGACGACGCAAAAGCAAAAACTCTTCGCCGCTGCCGGGGAGATCCACGGACAGCTCCGAGCAGTCATTGACAATCCAGTCGGCGCCCGCTTCCCCAAGCTCGGCGTCGCCTGCCGTCGTCCGCAAGGCGACCACGCGCGCTCCTGCCCCCTTGCCGGCGCGAATTCCTGCCGGCGCATCCTCGAAAACCACGCATTCCTCTGCAGGCACCGCCAGAAGCTGCGCTCCTTTTAGGTAGGGCTCGGGATCGGGCTTGCCACGCCTCACGTCATTGGAGGTGACAAGATACTTTGGTTTTGGCAGCTCGGCGGCACCGATTCGCACCTCAGCCAACCGGCGCGTGCAGGATGTTACGATCGCCCACCTGTCGAGCGGCAGAGCCTCAAGCAGCTTAAGCGCACCGGGCAAAGCAATTACGCCTTCGATATCCTCGATTTCTCGCCGCTCGACTTCACGATTCTCGGCCTCATAGTCGCTATTGGGCAGCAGCTCCCGGATCGTGGCGATGCTTGGCCGCCCGTGAGCTTGCTCGACGACTTCGTCCGTATTGAACCCGTGCTCGCGGGCCCACCAGGCCCACACCCGCGCCACGGCTGGCGTCGAGTCCACCAACACGCCATCCAAGTCAAACAGCATTCCGCGGCAGCGAATCGAGTCGGCTGGCACCTCAGCAACGGACTTGCGGACGAGTGGAGACATCACAGAGTGTCAAAGGAATGTATGTGGGAGATAGGATTTGAACCTATGACATGCGGAGCCACCGAATTATGCTCGGTTGTAGTCCTGGCGAATTTTGCAGTGTTTTCGCGCGTACCAGGAACTGATAACTGCGAACAAATGCGCTCAAGTGCGTTTGTTTTGGCGTACCGTTTTGCGTACACGCTTCCAGGCTTTTGCCGGCTCCTTTATCGCAGTTTCGGCCTGCTCGGTCGAAGTCTTGATGTCGTGCCCCGGAGTCATGGCGACGTTCGCATGGCGCAGAATCGCCTGAATCACCATATCCTGAATGCCGAGCACGTACAAGTTCGTCGAAAGACCGCCGTCGAAAGCCGAGCCGGCCGTGCCACGGAACACCAGCCTCGTTTAGCTTTGGCCCTGTGTTCCGCCGCGTGAGGTTTGCAATCACCAGCGGACGGCCAGTGCCTCCGCCGAAGATCTATTCCACGGTGAGCAGCTTACCGTCCTTTAGAAGTGGCTTGCCGCCAACAACGACAACGTCCACTTCGCTGGCCTTCAGCGCATAGACGACCTGCGAATATACGTCAAACATAGGCACAGCATTCGGAATCTTCAAGTTCAGCATGATGAAATCGGCTTTTTTGCCGAGTTCGAGCGAGCCAATCTCTTTTTCCATGTGGAGCGCACCATCCGCTTGAGACCGGTCTTCGGAACAGCGCGATAACGCCACCCTTTTTCTGGATCTTTTCGGCGGATATAGACCTTCATTGCCTAAAGCTGTATCACGCCTGTCGCAAGGAGTTAAATAATGCGTTTTTATTGGTGTTTTGGCGGTGTGGGGTGGGAGATGGGATTTGAACCCACGACATTCGGAGCCACAGTCCGACGCTCTACCAGCTGAGCTACTCCCACCACTGATTGACAACAAACAGTTTACGCTACTTTTTCCCTGTGCAAAATAGGGGTCAATGGGTCAAACACGTCAATTTAATTGCCAATCAAAGAGGGAATTGAGGCCAAAACACGCGACCGATACATCGGTCTTAGGTGTGTGTAGCGGCGAACCATTCTCTCTGACCCATGTCCTATCCATGCTTTGATGACCTCAACGGGCGTGTTGTTTTCCACCAAGAACGAGACCCGGCCATGCCGGAAGCCGTGCATTCCGCCTTCGGGGATGCCGAGCTTTGCCAGCAGCGGGTGAAGGCGCCGACGCAACACGTTATTGTTGCGGAGCGGGCTCCCGTTCTTCGATTGGAATACAAGACTTTCTGTCCTTCCGTTGAGATGAGCTCTCAGCATGTCGATAAGCGAAGCCTGGACATCAATGGCGCGGGTCGCGTTGCGCGTCTTGGTCGACTGCTTCTGTCCTTCCCAAACCGCGCGGCGAATGTGAATCAGGTTCCGCACAAAATCAATGTCCTTCACTTCAAGCGCGTATAGCTCGCCTGCTCTGGCGCCGGTCTCGGCGGCTGTCGCAAAAAGCACTTTCCAGGTTCCTTGTGCCTCCGGAACAATCACGGTCATTTGCTCCGGCGTGTAGCAGACAGGCTCTTCCTCTTCCACGGTCGCGGCGGGGTAATTGATTTTCTTTCTCCCGAACCACTTTCCGAGAACGAGGCAAAGCGTGGTGACAATGTGCTTGAGTGAACTCGCCGATAGATGCTGCAATCCTGGTTCGCCAATCCACTCATTGACTTTGTTCGCCGTGATTTCATCAACCGGATGCTTGGCCCACTTTGGCAGAAGATATTTTCGCACATGGTAGGCCATCGTTTTCTGTGTTGATGGTTTCTGCCGGGCGAGATAGTTTTCCTCCCACCA
>Ga0307475_10001488_pt1 | contig 13928 bp, 11 predicted proteins | sample atmos_gasesECM1C_FD_203317 | JGI IMG/M metagenome (GOLD analysis project Ga0307475, IMG submission 203317) | Hardwood forest soil microbial communities from Morgan-Monroe State Forest, Indiana, United States - atmos_gasesECM1C_515 | ecosystem: Environmental > Terrestrial > Soil > Temperate... | reverse complement strand
CGGCCTATGCAGCCGTGGACCGGCACCAGGTGGACGATTTTCATCCTTACATTTATCGAACGCACGACGCGGGAAAGACCTGGCGAAATGTTGTCGCCGGCATTCCAGAGAATGCGTATGTGCACGCGGTGCGTGAAGACCTCGAGCGCAGGGGCTTGCTCTATGCTGGGACAGAGCTAGGCGTGTTCTTTTCGCTCGATGATGGCGAATACTGGCAACCGCTGCAGTTAAATCTGCCGGTCGCGTCCATTCGCGACATCGCGCTCCACGGTAACGATTTGATTGTCGCCACGCACGGGCGCTCGTTCTGGATCCTCGACGACATCGAGCCGCTCCGCGAGTTGGCGGAGCATATCGAAATGCGGGGCGCCTATCTTTATCATCCGGCATCTGCCCTGCGCATCCGCAACAGCGAAAATCATGATTCCCCGCTGCCGATCGAAACTCCAGTGGGCGAAAATCCGCCGGCGGGCGCGATCATTGATTACAGCTTGAAAGCCGCGGCCGCCGGAGAACTCGTGCTCGAAATTCACGACAATGATGGGCGCCTGGTGCGCCGCGTTTCAAGCGCAGACAAACCAGGCGCCGCCTCAGAGCCGCCGGAATTTCCGAACTACTGGTTTCACGCACCGCAAGTGCTCTCGAATGTGCCCGGCTTCCATCGTTATGTATGGGATTTGCACTACACGCAGCCACCGGCGCTCCGCTACGAATTCTCTTCTGCGGCCCCGATCTCTACAGGGACGTATGCAGTTCCGCAGGGTCCGCTCGTGCTCCCTGGGGAGTACGAGGTTCGGTTGGTCACCTCCGGTCAAACGCTTACTCAGAAGCTGAACGTCGAGCAGGATCCGCGCGTGCATGTTTCGCGCGATGATCTCGTGAAACAGCTCGAACTCGAGCAGCAAATCGACGTCTCACTCGCGAGCAATACCAACGCATACCGTGAAATCCGGGATCTTCGCGCGCAACTGATCGACTTGAACGCTCGCGTGTTCGGAAATTCCAAAGCGAAAGAGATTCGGAGGGCGGCCGACGCTCTTGAGCGCCAGGTGGACCAAATCGCCGGACACGAAGCCGAGTATCCGCTCCTGCCGACTGGACTCATCGAGCTTGATCGCTCTCTTTCCTCGCTCGCGGTTTCCGTCGGCGCAGCCGATAGTGCACCGACAGCGCAATCTTCAGCCGCGTACGATGCAGCTCGGAAACGGCAGTCGGAATTGCTCGCGAATTGGGAGTCGCTCAAGAACCAGAATTTGGCCGCGCTCAATGCGCATCTGCAAGCCGCAGGATTGCCAGCGATTGTTCTCGGCGGATCACCCAAGCCGACTGGCCAGTAGCGTTTTTTCATCTCTGGTACCAGCCAACCGCGACCGTTCGAAAATGTGTTCCAGGATTTCCGGGATCTCAAAGACTGCACGATTTTCCAGCGCAGTAGCATTTGCGCGATAGCGAGCGAGCGTCGCCGGCTCGATCAACCGCGCCACAGCTCGCTCGATTTCATCGAAACTGCCGAGCACCTCACCAACCTGATTTTCCAGAATCCAATCGGCGTTGTAACGCTCCTGCGGAAGGGTCCATGCGTTGCATTCAACAATCACCGGCAAATGCATCGCCAGCGCTTCACTCACGCTGCCCGGCCCGGGCTTCCCGATGAAGAAATCCGCGAGCTGCATGTAGTAATTTACTTTCGTCGTAAACCCTTCGACGAAACGCGGCGATCTGGATTTTTGTCCGCGCAATGCAGCCGCCAGCTTTTCATTCTTTCCGCAGATGAAGATCAACTGGAGATCGAGTTGCGACTCGTCTAGGCGCTCCGCAATTTCGAGCATGGATTGCGAACCATGCCCGCCGAAAAGCACGAGCCCTGTCGGCAGACCGGGCCGGAGCCCGAGGCGCTCGCGTTCAGTAATCCGATTTTCCACTGGCGTTTCATAAAATCGCGGATGAAGGATCATTCCCGATGCGCGGAAAATGTGGTCGTCTGCGTTCCCCATGGCGCGCGCCTGCGCGACCGCATGGTCCGATCCGCAGATGAAATATTGTGACTGCCCCCTTTCAATCCAAAAATGCGGCGGGTAATCCGCCAGGTCCGTGAGGACGGTTACGAATGGGCGTCCTGGGTACGCGTGATCGAAACTCTCATACAGCGCGCGATTAAAATGCGGCACAAACGATACGGCCATGTCTGGCTGCGTCTCCTTCCAGTGCCTCTCCAGCAGGCGGACTGTGGGGCCATGGTAGGTCCAGATGGCGAACTGCAGAACTCTCATCAATTGTGTGCTGCCTAAAGTCCACCCCGAGCGCAACATCCAGTTATAGAAATCCTGGATGCGAATTCCGCCATATTTTTTCAGGATGTCGAGTTCGTCGAGGAGTTCCTGCAGATTCGTCAGCCGGACTTCCCAGGGCCGTTTTTGAGCCCGGATGGACAGTTCAAGGGCTGTCGCGGCCGCCCGGTGCCCACCGCCAGCGTCGAAAAACCCGAACTCGATTCTCTGCATGCGCGCCAAAGTCTGAAGAAGAAACCGCCATTCAATGCTACAGAAATGTTAAAAGTATGTTTCTGGTGTCTAAAGAATTAAGTACCTGTATTTTCAGAACTTTAGCGCGGGTGTCATGTGAATGTAATGTGCATAACTTATCGTTGCAGTTGTGAGATGCGACATGCATGTTCACTCGTACTTCTCAGGACCCTGTACGACTCCTTTTGCCCGAAATTTCTGCCGCGAGAGTTATAGCGATCCCGAAGAAGTGTACGAACAGCTCGAGCGCCGCGGGATGAGCTTGTTCACGCTTACGGACCACGATTCCATCGAAGGGTCGGAGAAATTGCGGCGGCACACCAACTTTTTCCTGAGTGAAGAGCTGACTTGCCGCATGCCCAGCAGCACGGAAGTGCATATCGGAGTATACGACATCAGCGAGCGTCAACATATCCAGTTGCAACAGCGGCGCAACAATCTGGTGGCGCTGTTGATGTATCTCACCGAGCGCCGGCTGCTCTTCAGCATCAATCATGTGTTTTCCAGTGTTACGGGAAAGCGTCAGCGCGAAGACTTCGAATGGTTCCGAAAATATTTTCCGGCAGTTGAAACGCGGAATAGCCAAATGCTTGAGAGGGCCAATGCACAAGCCGCGCGGCTGGCGAAGCGATGGCAGAAAATTGAAATCGGCGGCAGCGATGCGCATGCACTGCCGTCCGCGGGGACGGCTTACACCGAGGTCCCCGGCGCGCGCTACAAGGAAGAGTTCTTCGCGGGACTGCGCAGCGGGATGGGCCGCGTGGCAGGCGAATCCGGATGCTTCAGCAAATTGACGCGCGACGTCCTCGTGATTGCGTACGAGATGATGCGTGAGAAGGCCTGGACCACGCTGCTCTCGCCTCTTGGACTATTGATCCCTGCCATCACGTACTTGAATTACGTGGACGAAAATAAATTCTGCCGCCGCTGGGAAGCCGAACTTCTCGGCCAACCCGAGACTCGCAAGCGCCCCCGCTGGATTACCGCACCGCAACCAGCGCTGGAGGAATCCATATGACGGTCGCGAAAGCAGTGTGGAACCAGATTCAATCGAACGATCACCGGCTGATGCGCCGGGTGCACCGCTGGCGCGCGCCTCGGTGGTTTCGCATACTGATGATATTGATGACGCGGCTGGGCGATGGCTGGCTGTGGTACTCGCTCGGATTGATCCTGGTGCTGTATGGCGGAGAGCACCGTTTCGCCGCGATCGGCGCAGGGATGTCGGCTGCCGCGGTTGGAATTCTCCTGTTCCGCCTACTCAAGCGCGCGAGCCGGCGGAAGAGGCCGTGCGAAATCGAGCCCCATTGTTGGGCCGCGATCCTGCCGCCGGACAAGTATTCGTTTCCTTCCGGACATTCCATCACGGCATTTGCGATCGCGTTTTCCGTGGGCTTTTTCTATCCTGAGTTGCAGGCGCCTCTGCGGGCTGTCGCCGTGCTGATTGCTTCCTCGCGGATTATTCTGGGGATGCATTTCCTGAGCGACGTGCTGGCAGGCTCAGTGATCGGCGTAGGGCTCGGCTGCGTCAGCTACCACTTTTTCTCCCTACTGTAGGCTTCAAATCAAACCGTGCGATTTCCGGCAGATTGCGGAGGAGCAACGGATGTCGGCGGTTGCGAGATATTTCGCTTGCCCAGAATTTCCACCACGGCGCGATACAGGCGCGAGCGGATCTCCTGCCGCTCGTTGGCGCGCGTAAGGTAGCGCACAATAACGTTCACGCCTTCCCCGCTTGGCCGGACCGTCATAGAAGGCGCGGCAGTAAACGAGCGTTTGGCATATACGGGTGTGACCCGCTCCCATTCCTTCTCGGCGAGTCTGGCGTTTTGGGCTGTCTCCTCCGTGGCCATTTTCTGAATTGCTTCCGCAATCGCGTACGGATCCACGGATTGCGGGACGAGCACTTGCAACTCATCCCATAGCCATTGGCCGGAGGTCGAGAAATTGAAGTAGTGGCCTTCAATGGCGAAGCTGTTCACGAACGTAACCTTGCGCCCCGTGGGGTGGGCTGAGTCCGACCAGTTGCCGGTCTCCAACAAGACAGTGTGAAGCAACCCGACTTCGGCTACCTCCCCGCCAACGCCGTTGATTTCCACCCAATCGCCTGCGCGGATTCCATCCTTGCCCATCAGAACGAACCAACCGAAGAATCCGACGATGAAATCTTTCAGCGCCACGGTGAGGCCCGCGCCCGCTAGCGCTGCGACTGTCGCGAAATTGCTGGGCACGCCGAAAATTACGAGAAGGATGAGCACCACGCCCAGCACCTGTAGCGCCAGAAAGATCACGGCCCGCATGGTATGAAGTTGACGCCGCTCGGCCGTAATGTCGGCAAAAAACCTCTGAATAAGATGATTGCCGAGAAACACGCAGACTGCGATCAGGAGAATCCAGAACGCCGACAGGAATAAGCCGTGCATAAATGCATGCTGACGGGCTGTCACCAGCGTCAGCCAGTTGCCATAGGCGGCGGCAAGTCCTCGCTCGGCGTCGATGCGTTGGTCAAGCTCGCTCAAAATCTTCTGGTGTCCAGCGAGCTGTTTCACAAACGAGATTGTTGTGCCGGGAGCGGTAGAATCGGGCTGCGCGTCCGGCGGGCTCGCCTGTCCCGGGCCAGTGGATTTCTTGTGAATGATTTTCTTTTGCGACTTCTCTTCGCCCACTTGTTTTTTCAGCGATTCGTGAGACTCGTTGAGCTTCGCTTCGCGATCCAAGGCGTTCTGACGCGCCTGGCGGAGCAGAGTTGCCTTCGTCCGTAAGGACAACCAGGCGCGCGATTCCGCCACCACGTTGGCCGCTGCGGTGGCTTCAGGCGATGACGCTGAGGAACCCGCGGTCGCAGTCGCGGCGCCGGCATGCTGCAAGGAAGCTTCGTGGCGGTCCAACTGTTGTTGAATCGTGGCGCGTTTGTCGCCGCCAGCACGGATTAAATCCTGATGGGCGTCGTCAGCCTCATCCTTGTCGAGCGAGAGCTGCTCCTTTGCCAGTTCAAGTTGCTCCTCGAGATCGTCCTTTGCGCTGCCACGGGCCTTCGCAACTTGCTGAGTGAGCTGGTCGACGTGGTCTTCGTCGGCTCCAACTTCCGCGCGACCTTGTGCCAGCCGCAACGAGAGCTCCCGTGTTTCGGGCGTGAGCGGGGCAGGGTTCTCTTCGGCGTCCCGCAGAGCAGAATCGAACGCCAAATCCACTGCATGATCCCCGAGCCGTAGCGCCTCTTGAGCAAATTCCTGTTCTTCCGCAGTGATGGCCAGGGGCGCCAACTGCTGGGCCGTTTGGAGTGCTGCCGTGCTCACTGGCTCCTGGCCATGGTTCGTGGATCGCCGATTCACATTTAGCTGCGCGGGGGAATTCGCCCAGCCGCGTGTGAACTGAATTGCGGCAACCGCCAAGGCAAGCATGGCGAGCAAGGCTGCAAGGATCACTTTTTGCGTGGCTTTCATAGAATTCGTCCGAAAATAGATTGTAATATGGGGCACCCAAGACGGCGTCGGAAATTGCCAAGATTCCCCGCAGCAGCAACGGCGATGAAAAACGAAATTGCCCTGAAGTGAAAAGGGAATACGCGGAGGGAAAAAGAGCTCGCCGGCCCGGGTGAAAAATCATGGCTCAAAAAAACGCGGGATTCTTTGGCCCGACAATCGAAGAACGAATGGCCACCGGCAAAGTCCTGCGCGAGCGGGTGTCGCGCCGTTCTCATGCGAAGTGGCAGCGCCCTCCGAATCGTCCCGACCCGATAGAACTGCTCAAGAAGGCGGACCGGGGGAGATTGCCGAACCTGCTTCCGATTCGATATGGCCGGATGCGGCAATCCCCTTTCGCATTTTATCGGGGAGCGGCAGCTTTGATGGCTGCGGACCTGGCCGCGACGCCGGCGACAGGACTTCGCGTGCAGGCCTGCGGAGATTGCCACGTGAGCAATTTTGGCGGGTTCGGCTCGCCTGAACGGCGGCTGGTGTTCGACATCACGGACTTCGACGAAACCTTGCCCGCGCCGTGGGAATGGGACGTGAAGCGGCTGGCGGCCAGCATTGTGCTGGCAGGGCGGCAAAGAGGTGTGCGGGAACGGCATTGTGCTGATGCGGCACGGCTGGCGGTGGAGAGCTACCGCAAGCACATGCGCGAATATGCCATGATGCGTGTGCTCGACGCCTGGTATTCGCACCTGGGCGCCGAAATCTTCATTGAGCAGGCCACGAGCGTTGCCGCGCGGAGTCGCTGGGAACAGCTCGAGAATAAGGCGAAGTTGGAGACAGCCGAGCACGTCTTCCCCAAACTGACGGATATCAAAGACGGGCGATTTCGCATCAAGGACCACAAGCCGCTGGTCTATCACCCGCGCGATTACAGCAAGCGCGCCAAGAAAGTGAAGGAAATTTTTCACCGTTACCGGCAGACGTTGTCCGGAGACAGGCGCGTGATACTCGATCGCTACCAGATTGTCGATGTCGCGCGGAAAGTTGTGGGAGTGGGGAGCGTGGGAACGCGTTGCGCTGCGATTCTGCTGATGGCCGGGGAAAATGATCCTCTGTTCTTGCAGTTCAAGGAGGCGCTCCCATCGGTGCTGGAGCCGTATGCGGGCAAGAGCCGCTACAGCAATCATGGCGAAAGAGTGGTGACGGGCCAGCGCATGCTGCAATCGGCGAGCGACGTTCTTCTTGGCTGGACGCGCGATGACGAGGGCCGCGATTATTATTTCCGCCAGCTCCGCGACATGAAAATGACCATCGAGTTGGAGGATCTGCCGAACGAAGATTGGATCGAGTATGTGGACATTTGCGGTTGGGCGCTGGCGCGCGCACACGCCCGAACGGGAGACGCGGCGCGAATCGCAGGCTACCTTGGGAAGAGTGATGCGTTCGACGTTGCAATCGAGAAATTCGCGATCGCCTATGCCGACCAGACAGAGCGCGACCACGCGGCGTTGGTGAAGGCGATCAAGGCGGGGCGCCTGCCGGCAAGCAAGGGTGTTGTTGATTAATGGGGACAGCGTATATCATAAATCCAGCGGCAGCGGATTTTTTCCGGTGATGAGCCGCGCCGAGCGATCATAGGTGATGTAAAGCCAGGCCCACTGCAGCAGGACCAGCAAGCGATTCTGAAATTGCACAATGTAGAGCAGGTGGATGAAGATCCAGATCATCCACGCGGGCCAGCCGGATAATCGCAGCCAATTCAAATCTGCGACGGCGGCGGCACGGCCGATGGTGGCAAGATTCCCTTTGTCCAGGTAGTGAAACGGCTCAATTTTTTCACCTCGCAGCCGGCGTTCGATTGTCTTCCCGACGTAGCGCCCTGCTTGAATTGCCGGTTGAGCAACGCCGGGGAGGGGCTTGCCGCCTTGATGGCTGAAATTTGCCAGGTCGCCGATAACAAAAATATCCGTGTGTCCGGCAATTGTGAGGTCCGGCTCGACGACGACGCGGCCGGCTCTGTCGAGATTTGCGCCCGCCTCGGTGGCGAGAATACGGCCAAGCGGCGAAGCAAGAACTCCTGCAGCCCAGAGTACGGTGCGGGTCGGAATCTTTTCTGCGCGGTCGCCTTCGCGGATGGTGACTGAGCCAAGCGCGATATCCGTGACCATTGCGCCGGTACGGACGATGACGCCAAGGCGCGTGAGCATTCTTCGAGCGGCTTCAGACAATTTTTCCGGATAAGTGGGGAGAACGCGGTTTGTACCCTCGACCAAAATTATGCGCGCCTCAGAAGGGTTGATATTCCGGAAATCGTGGCGCAGCGTGTCGTTGGCGATTTCCCCAAGAGCGCCGGCCAACTCCGCCCCAGTGGGCCCCGCGCCGACAATCACGAAAGTCATCCAGGCGTGCAGCTTTTCTGGATCGGCCTCGCGCTCGGCAGCCTCGAAGGCAAGGAGGATGCGACTGCGCATGTCGGTGGCGTCTTCGATTGTTTTCAGGCCGGGAGCGAACTGCTCCCACTCATCGTGGCCGAAATATTGGTGGCTGGCGCCGGTGGCAACGATGAGCGTATCGTAATCGAGAGCGCCATCGCCCAGGATGACGCGGTGGTTGGCGGCATCAATGTGCGTGGCTTCGGCGAGCAGCACCTTCGTGTTCTTCTGATTCTTGAGAACGTGCCGCAATGGCGCGGCAATATTGGCCGGCGATAGCGCGCCGGTGGCCACCTGATAGAGCAGCGGCTGGAACAAATGATAATTGCAGCGGTCGAGGAGCGTGACCTCGACGGGAGCGTGTTTGAGCTGACGCGCTGCGCTCAAGCCACCAAATCCGCCGCCGATGATCACAACTCGATGACGGTTCATCATGCGCAGGCTCCCCCCAGTAGGTCTTCAATTAAGCTAGCGCGACAAGAGAAAAAATGGAACTGGCGCAAGCCCAGAGAGATTGGATTTCTTTCTAAAAGTGCCGGAAACCGAGATTTCAAGATTTTGGTCAAAGAGAGTGACCGCGCAGCTGCGCGATTGACAGGACGGGTGGAGCACCATAGGATTTCGTACATCTGGAAGAGCGAGGGCCTGGCATGCAAGAGTTCCCTGTCGTTGATATTTCCCCGTTTCCAAGAACATCCATTGCGAGCGCTTCGGCCGCGGGGGCTGCACTGAGGGAGAAGCAGTCGCTCGCGCGGCGCGTGGGCGAAGTTTGCCAGCGGACAGGATTCCTGGCTGTCGTGGGTCACGGGGTACCCGATGACATTATTTCCGGAGCGTGGGATGCGGCGCGCGGTTTCTTTGATCTGCCTATGGACAAAAAGCTCGAGGTGAGAATGCCCTATGTGGGCTATCCGTACGGCTATTCGCCGCTGCAGGCTGAGGCGCTCGCGAAGTCGCTGGGCGAGGAAACGCCACCGGATCTGAAAGAGAGCTTCAGCATCGGGCCGTTGGAACAAGCCCCTCATTCTGAAAATGAGCCGGATGCTGATTTTCGTTTTGCCGGGAATCTGTGGCCGAAAGAGCCCGCGAATTTTCGGGCGGCGTGGTCTGCATATTACCGGGCGATGAGCGGACTGGCCGCGCGGATCATGCGCGCGTTTGCACTGGCGCTGGAACTGCCAGAGGGATTTTTTGACGGCATGATTGATGATCCAATCAGCGCAATGCGCGCGTTGAATTACCCGCATCAGTCCACGGCACCGAAGCCGGGCCAATTGCGCGCGGGAGCGCACAGCGATTATGGCAGCTTGACGATCTTGCTGGCCGAGTCGGCGCCGGGCGGACTCGAAATTTTCACGCCCGAGGGGAAATGGCTGGCCGTACCGGTGGTGCCGGGAGCGTTTGTGGTGAACATCGGCGATTTGATGGCGCGCTGGACGAATGATCGCTGGGTTTCGACGCTTCATCGCGTAGTAAACCCGCCGCCGGACGCCCGCGGCTCGACACGGCGGCAATCCATCGCCTTTTTTCATCAGCCGAATTGGGATGCGGAAATTTCGTGCATCTCCACGTGCCTCGCACCCGGGGAGAAGGCGAAGTACCCTCCGGTCGGGTCGGGGGCACACTTGATGGGGAAATTCCACAGCACCGTGAAGCTGGGGGCGGCGGCGGCCAAAGGACAGGCTTAACTTTTCCAGACCGCAATATCCGGCGCGGGTCCTCATCTTCGCGTCCCCTCGATGTTGCTGCTCAGATCGCGATCAACGAAGCTCATTTATAGTTATGTGCTCGCTCAGGGCGTATGGCGCACCAGTGAACTGTGTGCCACGGCGATGTGCGCGGCGACGTGCGCGTTGTTGATGAGCAACGCGATGTTCGTCTGCAATGTTTTCCCGCCGCTCCCCTTTGCAAGATGGTCAAGCAAATAGGGCGTGACGGCTTTGCCCTGGATTCCCGCAGCCTTTGCAGACCTCAGCGCGGCATCGATAAATGACTCTACCTGCTTGCGCGGGAGCGCGGCTGCGGCAGGCGGTGGATTACAGAAGACGATCCCCGAATTCAGGCCGAGCGCCCAGTGCATGGCTATCAGACGAGCGGCTCCGAGCGGCGTGTCCACGCGCGCATCGAGAGCAAGGCCGCTCTCCTGGGCGTAGAAAGCTGGGAACTCACTCGTGCCGTAACCGACCACCGCCACGCCGAGAGTTTCCAGCATCTCGACCGTACGCGGCAAATCGAGAATTGCTTTCGCGCCTGAGCAAATGACTGCAACGGGTGTGCGCGCCAGTTCGGGCAGGTCGGCGGAGATGTCGAAGCTATTTTGAGCACCTCGATGAACGCCGCCGATTCCGCCGGTGGCAAAGATGCGGATTCCAGCTTGTGCGGCGATGATCATGGTGGCGGCGACGGTGGTGGCGCCCGGCTGCCTGGAGTTGAGGACCGCAGCAAGATCCCGGCGACTGACTTTGGCGACGCGCTCGGCGGTGGCGAGCAATTCAATTTCAACGGGAGAGAGGCCGACGACGAGGCGTCCTTCGAGAAGGCCTATCGTCGCGGGCAAGGCGCCTTCGTCACGAACGGCTTCTTCCATTTTGCGGGCGGTTTCGAGATTGCGTGGGCGAGGGAGGCCATGCGAGATCACGGTAGATTCGAGCGCGACGACGGGGCGCCCGGCGGCGAGTGCGTCTGCGATTTCCGGCCGAACATCGAGATCTGGGTTCATGTGTCAGTCCTGAAGTGGAGCGGACTTCATGCGTTCAAGCAGACGCTCTGGCCGCAAATCTTCGGCGATCGACTTTTCCGTTTCGACGGCGAGGCTGGCGGCCGCCAGGCCGTAGAGCGCGGGCTCGTGGTTTCCTCCCGCAAGCATGCCGTAAGCGAATCCGGCAACGAGCGCATCGCCAGCGCCTGTGACATCGAGAACTTTTTTCGCCGGGATCACAGGCAGGAACTTGCCGCCGCGGCCGGCGTCAAGATATATGCCGTCGTTCCCGAGCGTGACCACAACTGTGCCAACTCCGCGTTTGCGAATTTCTGCGGCGGCTTTTGCAACGCCGCTCGGCGTGTTTACGTCGAACCCGCTGAGGGCAGCGGCTTCTTTGCGATTCGGGAACAGAACATCCACTTGGGCGAGGCTGGAACGAATTCGCTCAGACTTGGCGATGGAGATTGGATCGGCAAGGACGCTGGCGTTGCCCTTGTGTGTTAGCAAGAGGCGCGCGATGGTTTGGGCCGGCAAGTTTGTGTCCAGGATCCAGACGGGACATTGCGCGAGTGCGGGAGCGATGCCGTCGGCCCATGGCGGGTCGAGCTCTTCAAAAATGTCCATGTCTGCGAGGCCGATGAATAATTCGCCGTTTTGCTCGAGGACCGCAGTGTAACTGGCAGTGGGATGGTTGGACGAGCGGAGGATTGCGGAGGCGTTCGCACCGGAATTTTCCAGCTCACGGAGAGCAGTGGCGCCGGAGTCGTCTGCGCCCAGAATGGAGAACAGGGAGACGCGGCAGCCAAGCCGCGCGAGATTGCGAGCAATGTTTGCGGCAACGCCTCCGGTGCTGGTGGTCACCGAAACCGGATTGGAAGTGCCTGGGCGAGCGCCGCCCTCGACGCGAGCCTTGCGGTCGAGGACGACGCCGCCGATGCAGGCGATTGGCTTATTGGTTGCGTCCATTTTCCGTTGACGATTCCGAATGGCGGCCGCGTCACTCACAGCTTTTGCCCACCGGAGAAGCGCTGCCATGATACCAATCAATTGACCGAGGACGAGGTCTGGATAGGTGGATTTGCGCTCCGGCGATTGGTGACTGCTGTGAGGCGATGCCGTGGCGGGACGAGTAAAATGTGGCTACCCAAAATGTCAATGGAATGAAGCGGCAGGAGCAGGTATGGAACGAGCCATGACAGGGAGGAGAATTTGGTTGGTGGCGGTGGTGATAATGGCCGCGGCGTATGGCTGCGACTATCTTTGGTTGCGGTATAGGATGGCGACCTCGAAGGCGGGCGAGGCGTTCGGGAGAGTGACGTTCTTCGACTCGACAACCATGAAGAATGGAAAGGTGGAAGTGTTTTACGATCAGCCACTGACAGAGGTGTGCGTTCACTCGATCTTTCCCCAGGTGGGTGACCGGCCGTGCTGGTACGCCAGCAGCAGGACCGTGAAATCGATTGATTAGGCGACCGGGCTGGGTTGGCGGTCGCGGGATTGGCCACAGAGGCACAGAAAAATGCAAGGAATCTGAGAGCTAGAATGGGGGATTTTGTTGCGATTAGAAAATGTTAGTGCACTTTGTTTTGAATGAGTTAGGGACATTCCTAATCGGGATGTGTTGCGATTAGCCTTTTCTTCGCCTCGGGGTAGAACGAGTTCTCCCCCACTGTGGTTGAGGAGGGACGCCACGGCGCGCATTCGCGTCCCCGTCGCCGTTTTTTTGAGCCGCTCCCCTGCCGGGCGGAGGAGCAATGCAGCCAGGTGATTCGAGTTTCGTTTGATGCCGTGCGCGGAATTAGGGGGCAGATCAGTCTGATTGCGCGAGACCCGTGGAGTAGGCTCGTTGTTTGCGGGATCTACGCGGAAGTCCTCCGACTCCACCATCGTCGGATCAACCAAGTTTCGAAGCAAAGAACCACCACGCAGATCGCGGCACCACCCCAAACTTTCGCCCAGATAGCAGTAACCAGAGCTGAGATGCCGAATGCTACAGCCATACAGAACCCGAAGGCGGCGCCGATATTGGGGCGCAATCCCATATCCTGATAACCGCTCAGTAGGAACACGCCCGAAGCAAGCAACTGGCCCCCCACAGATTGCCATCTGCCGCCAACGGCGACGATAAGCGTGAGTATTGCCATGGGCAATTCTTTAGTCCCTAGTCACTTCTTGGTGCATGGCTCAACAGGACCAATGCGGCAGTCGGTGTCGGCCATCGCTGCCCCAATTCTTGCGAGGCTGCCAGCAGAGCCAGGGGCAGGTCACCGTCCTATCAGCAACTAAGTCTACTCGGCAGAAGGAGCCGATGACGTCATCCAATCAGCCGGCCCGGTGATTTCGGGAGTTCCGCGTCATTCATGTTATGCCGTTGAATGTAGTGCGCCATTCCTTGCAGGATTAATGTAAACGTGAGTACTCCAATGAGGGTGCAGGGATCTCAATGAGCAATATCAAGCCCCATGCCTGTCTCGGAATACCGATCAGTTCGACGCAGATGCATGGAAGTCCCCAGAAAATGGCGATTACTCCGAACCGTTGCATGAACGTCTTCTTCTTGAGAGTTAGTCGCAAGAGTCTCACGCGATCTCTCCAATTAATTGGCCGAACACCCCCCCGATTTGGCAGATCAGAGGGTGGGTGGCCCACCCTTTTGCATCGGTATTTCCCACACTTGATCTCTGAACGAGCTGGATCATACCACTCGGGCACCTCGTCTCGTGGTTGATTTGTTTTGGTTTTGGTTTTGGTTTTGGTTTTGAATTTGTTTGAGGGTGCCGTTGATGAGAGCGAAGGGTCAAATTCCAGGAAAACCAAATTCAGAGGCTGGGCCACGCGGCATTTCATTACAAAATCC
>Ga0307475_10001487_pt1 | contig 13932 bp, 9 predicted proteins | sample atmos_gasesECM1C_FD_203317 | JGI IMG/M metagenome (GOLD analysis project Ga0307475, IMG submission 203317) | Hardwood forest soil microbial communities from Morgan-Monroe State Forest, Indiana, United States - atmos_gasesECM1C_515 | ecosystem: Environmental > Terrestrial > Soil > Temperate... | reverse complement strand
TCGCCGGTGTGCCTGGATCTTCTGTGCCGCAGCCCTTCGGCGGTCGCTACCGGCAGATCATGGTCTACGTCGATCCGCTGAAGCTGGAGGCGCACCAGCTTTCGGTGATGGATGTCGTCCGCACCGTCAACGATAGCAACCTGATTCTGCCGGCCGGCGATGTGAAAATCGGGCCCGTCGACTACAACCTTTACACCAACAGCCAAGTTCCAAAAGCAACCGACATTAACGAGATGCCGCTTAAGACTGTTGGGCAGTCTTCCGTGCTGGTGCAGGACGTGGGACACGCCGTAGACGCACAGCAGATTCAGACCAACATCGTGCGCGTGGACGGTCAGCGCTCGGTGTATCTGCCGATCCTGAAGCAAGGTGGTGATACCAACACCATTGCGGTGGTTGACGGTGTTAAGGAAGCAATCGCGAAGTTGGTAGATGTTCCCAAGCAGCTGGTAGCCAGGGTTGTGTTCGACCAATCGGTCTTCGTCAGAATGGCCATCGAGAACTTGCTCCACGAAGGCGCCATCGGGCTGCTGCTTACGGGATTGATGATCCTGCTCTTCCTCGGCAGCATGCGAGCCACGGCTGCGGTATTTCTGTCTATCCCACTCTCCGCGCTGGCGGCATTCCTGGCCATCGGCGCGTTCGGTGGCACAGTCAACACTATGGTGCTGGGTGGGCTGGCGCTCGCTTTCTCGCGTCTAATCGACAACTCGGTGGTCGTGCTGGAAAACATTTTTCGACATTTGGAGATGGGCGAAACTCCCGAGGTGGCGGCGGAGAAAGGAGGCCAGGAGGTCTCATTGGCAGTGCTCGCGGCTACGTTAGCTACTGCCATTGTCTTCTTCCCCGTGATTTTTCTGTATGGCGTGAGCCGGTTCTTATTCATCGCCCTCGCCGTCGCGGTCGTTCTTTCCCTATTGGCTTCCTATGCGGTGGCGATGGCGGTGGTTCCGTTGTTCTGCGCCAAGCTGATTCGTCGTCCACACTTGACTCACGAGCACGAGGTTTCCACGGGTGGCTTTGGAAGGATTGTAGCCGGCTTCAACCGTTATTTCGAAAAGTTGGTGCGCTACTACGACCACACGCTAAACCGTTCCTTGTTGCGGCCCGTTGCTACCACGATCGGGCTGGCAGGCATTTCGCTGCTGAGTCTCTCGTTATATCCGCTCCTGGGCGTGGCCTTCTTTCCTCGGACCGACCCAGGCCAGTTCGTGATCAACGTCAAGGCCCCCTCGGGCACACGAATTGAGCTCAGCGAAAAATATGTGAAGCAAGTGGAGGATGAAATCCGTGAGGTCGTGCCTGCCAATGAACTCAGCATGATTGTCTCCAATATAGGTCTGACTACTGATTTCTCTGCGATCTACACGCCAAACTCGGCGCCCCATACGGGTTTTGTGCAGGTCAGCCTCAAGCAAGATCACAAAGTTGGCAGCTACGAGTACATGAGAAGAGTTCGTAAAAAATTGGCCGAGGACCTGCCTCAGATCAGTACATATTTTCAGTCGGGCGGGTTAGTGGATTCGGTATTGAATATGGGCATGCCGGCCCCCATTGATGTTCAGGTGAGTGGCAACAACCTGGACCAAACTTACGCGGTGGCGAGCATTATTGCCGCGCAGGTGCGGAAGCTTTCCGCGGTAAGTGCCGTCCTCATTCCTCAGGACATCGATTATCCTGCGCTGCGTCTGGACATTGACCGCGAGAAGGCCAGCTTAGTGGGACTTTCACAGAAGGAAGTTGTCGATAACATTATTACGGCGCTAACTTCAAACGGTATGATTGCCCCCGACTATTGGATTGATCCCAAGACCGGAAATCCCTACATGCTGACAGTGCAGTACGCGGAGGACCAGGTCAAAACACTGACTGACTTGAAACAGATTCCGCTGCGGGGCGCCAGGAGCAACGCGCCGACTACGCTGGACACCGTGGTGAATGTGCACATGATTCCGTCCCCCACCGAAGTAGATCACTATCAGTTATTCCGCGTCATTGATTTGTACGTGTCTCCGAAGGGCGAAGACTTGGGGCGGGTATCCTCACAAATCGAACAAATCATTCAGAAAACCAAACTTCCAGAAGGCGTGCGTATCAATGTGCGTGGTTCGGTGCAGGGAATGCGCTCTTCATTTAAGAGTTTTGGGGTTGGGCTGGTGCTGGCGACGGTGCTGGTTTATCTGGTGCTGGTGGCTCAGTTTGCTTCTTTCCTTGATCCTTTCATCATCTTGTTGGCGGTTCTTCCTGGTCTGGCTGGAGTTCTGCTTCTGCTGCTGATCACGGGAACTACGTTGAATGTCATGTCGCTGATGGGACTCGTAATGATGGTGGGCATCGTGGTTTCGAACAGTATTTTGATCGTGGAGTTCGCCAGAAATCTTCGCGTCCGAGGCACGCCTCTGAAGGAAGCGGTGGCCCTGGCCTCGCGTCTACGACTGCGTCCTATTCTGATGACCTCTCTGGCGACTCTCCTGGGATTGGTCCCCATGGCTATGAAGCTGGGGACCGGCGCGGAAGCTTATGCGCCGCTGGCGCGGGCAATTATTGGCGGGTTGCTGGTTTCGGTCGTGGTCACGGTTTACCTGGTGCCAGCTGCCTATGTCTGGTTCCATGGTGAAAAAGAAACCGCTACTGGAGCCCTGCCCGCATGATCAAGAATGCGCCGCTGCTCGTTCTCACGGCTCTGCTGCTGCGAGTCTATTGTCCCGCGCAGACTGCTCTAAATCTGCAGACCCGCTCGAGCTTGCCGTCGGCGCCGGTGCCGCAGTTGGATTCGAGTCAGAGTGGCCTATCCGGGAGCAGTGAACAGGTATCTCCTTCCTCGGGTAATTCCAACCAGCCAACGTCATTGTCGTTGAAAGAAGCCGAAGCTCTGGCTTTAAAGAACAATCCACAAATCTCTGCTGCTCGGCTGATTGCTCTCGCCTCGCAACAGGTAATGCGAGAAGCGCGTTCTAATTTATGGCCAACCGCGACGGCCGACCTGACAGCCGTAGATTCTCGCGACAACAGTCGCATCACAGCCGGTGGGCTCAACAATCCCATCATCTATCAGCGCGCCGCGGCCGGCGTCGTTGTCAGTCAGTTGATCACTGACTTCGGACGGACGAGAAACCTGGGAGCAAGTGCCAGTTTTGCCGCCAAAGCTGAAGATCAGAATGCGGTGGCCACTAAGGAACAAGTGCTTCTGGCGGTGAATCAGGCTTTCTACAATGCCTTGCAGGCGCATGCTGTTTTGAGCGTCGCGCAGCAAACGGTGAGTGCCCGGCAAACGGTTGCTGATCAGGTAGGGGCTCTTTATCAGAGCAAGTTGAAGTCTCAACTTGACTTCAGTTTCGCCAACGTCAATCTGGCGCAGGCTAAGCTGCTTCTTTTGGACGCGGAAAACAATGAGAACGCCGCGCTGGCGACTCTTTCCGCGATTCTGGGGTATGCAACCGCGCGGAACTTTCAATTAGTTGAGGACACAACTCCGGTAACGGCGCCACCGGGCAATGTGGATGAACTAGTTTCACAGGCTTTTGTGAATCGTCCAGAAATTCTGTCGCTCGGTTTTCAGTACCAATCCGCTACCAAGTTCCAAATCGCGGAGCGCGATTTGATGCTGCCGAATATCCGGGCGCTAGGCGCGATAGGCGACACGCCAGTGCGCAATCCGGTTCTTTCTAATTGGTATGGCGCGGTGGGCGTAAATGTCGAAATACCGGTGTTCAACGGTTTTCTCTATGCGGCGAGATCACGAGAGGCAAGTCTAAGGGCGCAGGCCACGCAGGACCGCCTACGCGATCTGCGCGACCGCATTTCACGTGATGTGCGAACCAGTTGGTTGAACGCCAATACGGCCTATCAGCGGCTCAGTGTTACTCAGCAATTGCTCGATCAAGCCAACCTGGCACTCGATCTCGCTCAAACGCGCTACAAACTGGGGCTGAGTTCCATTGTGGAGTTGAGTCAGGCACAGCTTCAGCAGACTCAGGCCCAGATCAGCAACGTACAAGCCGGGTCTGACTACCGCCTGGCTTTGGCTGTTTTGCGCTACGAGACTGTGGGGATATAAAGGATAGAGTCCTTCCGCCGGCTTTCAAGATAGTCGAGAGGCGGTGCGCTCACGATAGGTCTATTGACAGTCTGCGATCGGGTTAAAGGCCGATCCTGAGTCGCATGGTGGCAGCACATGCGTTTCTTTATGCTTGAGTACCCATAATCCGTCGCCGTTGGTGATGTAGATCAATTTGCGCGCGTCGTCTGCGAGAACACTGGTGACTCCCTCGAATGTCTGCAGTGTCCGCGGATTCTTCGGATCACTTAAGTCCAGCACTCTCACCGACTCGGTGGGACGCACAGCATCCGCAGTTCCTTGTGGTCTTGCCTGCACCAGTTCGTGGCGGGAGCCCGCCGTACCCGAGCTCGCCGGAGCTTCGGCGAGGGCGATCCCTCCTCCCAGCATTTGCAATCTCGCGCCAGAGCCCTTGTTCGGCAGGACCATGCGGTTCGTAACATTCGGCCGATACGGTTTGGTGACGTCAATGACCGTGTAAGCTGGCTTGGAAGTCTGCTGGATGTACAGGTATTGCTTGCTGTCTTCCTGCTGCAGGAACATCTGATTTACCGCAGGTCCCGGCAGCGGCAGATGGGCAATGACCGTTGCCGACTGCGCGGGCGCTTCTTTGTCTTTACCTTTTGCCATCGCCGACGGCATCATCAAGACGAGCAGCGCTACCGCCACTCCGACACCCTTCCGCAACGCTGTGTTGATCATTTTCAATCGGCTAACCCCCTTCGCGCCTCTCTGATTATTGCTGAGCGTAGACCCCAATACAACCGTTCGCGCTTTGGGTGGTACACCCTGCGCCCGCCTGCAGTGGCACGAACACATGATTGTTAGTGGGATCAACGGCCACGCTGTGGGAATTGGAGTTGGTGACGACATTTTGCAGCCAGAGATTGGTCCGGGCATCAATGATGCCGAGCACCGGCCCGGTCGGCATGTCTCTGGCGGCCAGGTAGTATCGGTTGTCGCCCGGGTTGTACCAGATCTCGTCCACGCCACCGACATTGTTAATGGTAGCGAGAATCCCGCCCGAGGTGCCGTCAATAACGTACATGTTTGGGGGGAACGCTTCTCCATCATGGTCCGCGCAACCCACAAGGAAATTGTTACCCGGCCCTTGAACGACGCTAGTAGGCATGCAGTTGGGCATAGGGAACGAGTTCTCGACAAAAGGCCCATTGGGACTTCCGAGGTTTGGATTAATGACGTCCACCGTACCGACGGTCAAATTACTTGCGCTGGCACTCGAATTGGTAACCAGAAAACGGCCAGTGTTGGGATTGAAAGCCGATCCGCCTATTCCAGCTATGGCGACTGCACCGGTGCAACCGGAAGACGGCGTAGGACCCTGCACCGCGCAGTACGATCCATCAGGATTCAGCATCGGACCGTGGTGGCAAGACCTGTCTGGACCAAGGATATTTACACCCCCTCCGTGACCGCTAACGCCCGACAGAGCCGTTGTCGAAGGATCCGGACAAGGGAACGCGCCGCCTCCGTTCAGACCCATATCGTCGATTACGACGCCGGTGTTGTTAGCGGCTGCGCCATCGTAATAAATCTGCCCGAGGACGCATGTAGGAGGGTTAATGGGCCCGCTGGCAGGGGTGGCGTTGCCTTGTCCGGCTCCGACCAAGGGCGGGCCATAGGGCATAGTAGCAGCGAAGGGCAAACAATGATCGGTGGCAAAGACACCGGTTGGGCTCACGATGTTGGTAACGTCAACTAGTGTCACGAAGGGAAATCCAGGATCGCCGTTTGCCACTAACAGAATGGTTGTACCATTGATCACTCCGATGCTCATTTCGTCCGATCTCAGGTCTCCACATGTGGCATCGGAAAATGCTCGCCCGTTGGCTGAGGCGGCGCAGGGGCCGATGCCGCTTGGGCCGTCGTAATCAGGAGACACACCGGTAGAAAACTCAGCGATCATGGTTGGCCCGGGGGGAAGCTTAGTGGCAGTGGTGCTGTAAGTTGTTGAGGTGAGGTCGAAGGCCGCCACACTGGCGCTGCCGTTACCGACGAAAAGAGTCTTGTTATCCGGACTCAGGACCTCGCCATCAGGCGCTGATAGCGGGTTCAGGCCATTGGCCCGGGCGGCGCAGCATTGTGCGCCGGGAAAGCCTCCAAAAAGGCCGTTGGGACCAAACAGAGGAATATGGAACAAGCCGGTTCTGCAACCGAACCGAGTCCAGTTACCAAAGCCTGAAACAATAGGAGGAATTTGGTCCCCAGCAGCATCCGTAGCGCAGGCGCTTGCGTTGACGCCGCCGCCTGCCACACCGTTGGCGCCAGAAAAGAAGTTGACCGCTACGTTTTGCAGGGTATCAACCACAACCACGTCCAGGCCAATACGGTCCGATACGAAGAAACGGTGATTGACCGGATCCACCACGCTGATGTCAAACGAATTGAACGGGCCGCCCGGCTCGCCCGTGGGATTATGTTCCGGCACCGGGATGATGACGATGTTGGCATAACCATCATTCTGCGTGGTGCCGCACACTGGGCAGTTCTTGGTCGCGCCGCAACCACTTGCGAGGACAAACAACACCGTGAGAAGAAAAGAAAGCAGAATTCTGTATTTCATCGGATCTCCTCCTGCGATTTTTCCTGCCTGGCCCAACCGCCCTTCCATGGTGGTGAGCCCTCGCTAGAACCTGAACTGTAGCCGGTTCAGGAAGACAAAGAAATTCTGCGGCACTTGACCGGTAACGCTAGGATCCTTCAGCCGATCCACGGAAAAGTTAGCCTGGTACTTAACCCAATAATTGAGGTACCAGTTGAGGCCAAAGGTGAACTGGTCGGTGTGATCGTTGAAAGTGGCGACGAACCCTGGGGTGAAGGAGTTGAGTTGATCAATTCCCGGTTCCTTCGCCTGTATGCGGTCGTAGCGGAATGCGGCTTCAAAGGCTCCGAGTCCGTGTCCCCCAGTTGGACCTTCAGGACCAAGATAGGGATGCTTCACCTTTGGCGTTCCGTTTTCTGGACGGGTTTCGCCAGTCAGCAAGTAAGTGAATTGCGCGTAGCCAGCCTTGGCGACGATTCCCTGCAGGTTGGTGAACCCGAGCCCGTCGGACTGCTCGGAGCCAACCGCGCGGCGGAATTGGTTCAGCTGATCGTATTCGGCGCGCACGGCCCAGGGACCATGTACCCACGTAATTTCGCCGTTATAGCGCTCGATCGGACCGTTGATTCGAAACGAAGGGAAGAAAGTGTAAGCGGCATCGGGTATGGCGGCGTTAAAGCTTTGCTCACCTGAAAGACCCCTGCTGCGCCCGTGGCCGATTGATCCCCCGAAGGCAAATCCTTGAAATAGGCTATTTTTCTTTTTGCGCCAGGGGTAGAAGCGCAGCCTGCCGATCACTTCTGGCTCGCTCGTAGTGTTATTGGCCAAAATTCCCTTACCATTGAATGCTCCCAGCCAGTACTGAATAGCGCCTCCGTAAATGTCGCCGTGGATAGTAACGCCGGGACTGCGGAAGGCTGTCGACGCTGATGGATAGAGAAGAGAGGCCAGCGACCGTTCCACGAAATCAATGTTAGTGACCGCGGTCAACGTTTCTTGGGCAAAAGGCTCCTTGTACTGACCTACTTGAACGTGGAACTGGGGGATCACCATGGCGTTGACGTAGAGATCACGAAGAATCAAACCGTTCGTGGCGGCAGCATCAGCCAGCAACGCAAAGTTGTAATGGGAGCCGTAGTTCCCCTGAAAGCCGAAACGCGCCCGCCGGATAAGAAACGTATTAGGCGGGGCGCCGTCGCCGCTGTAGGCGCGGAAATCGCTTTGAAAATAACCATACGGCTGGAGTTGGAATTGACCGTCGGGACTACGAATGAAGAAGTGCTCTCCGTTCCATCCCGCAATGGGGGTCGGTTCCTTTTTCGCCGCAGCCGGCTGTTGCTCCAGGAGAGCCGGTTCCGCGAGCACAGGCTGCACCAGCGTGGCATTTATCAGGCGAGGACCGTTTGCCGCCTGCGAATCAACCAACCCAGCGTTGGACGCCTGCGAGTTGGCCTCGACCAGTCGCTGAACCATCGTCTTCAGTTCTTCGATGGTTTGTTGCTGCGCGGCGACTTCGCTGCGCAACTGCTGGACTTCTTCTTTGGTTGCGCCCGAGGAAGCCGACGTCGCAGTCTGGTCAGCGGGTCCAGTGCTCTGAGCATGAGCCGGCGAACCTAGCGCGGCGAAAATTATCACAAGCAGGAAAAACGTTGGTAGCGAGCGCATGGTTTCCTCTCCCGGGATGGTTTTGCAAAACGGGGCCTGCCCTGCGGGTGGCGGAACCGAGGAACGCGCTCACCTGTGGTTCAGGGCAACGGACGAGTGGAATGAGACGTCTGCGTCTGAATCGCCACAACATGTAAGTGATATGAAAAGCGGACCTCTTGGTCCGGGGCGGTTGTTTATCACAATCTAAAAGGTGCTGTCAAGAAAACTCTGACTGAGCCGGTCAGAATGGGACTTCGGGAGGCGAAGGCCTACAGTTCCCCGGTATCCGCCACCCGTATTGCGGTGGTGATGGTGAGCCGGCCGACCAAGGAATTAGCCCTAACACCAACCGGCCAACCACGTAAAACGACCCGCCCTCCCCAGAGCTCGTGGCCTTGACCGTCCGAGTACAATGTGCCGGTCCGCTCGAAGGGCGCGGGTGCAAGAGATTCTAAAATCCGACCTTGGACAAATTCGGAGAAGCAGAGTCTACGAAGAAGTCGCCAGACAGATCCGATGCCGCATTCTGGAGAAGCTGCGACCGGGTGACAAGCTCCCCCCGGAACGCGAACTCGCGGAGACACTCAGTGTCAGCCGTAGTTCGGTAAGAGATGCTATTCGAAGCTTAGAACTGCTGGGCCTGGTCGATCCCCGTTCAGGTTCTGGAACGCTGGTTTGTGAAATCTCTACCGATCGCGTGGTCAATCCCCTGGCTAACTCCTTGGTGCACCGGCGGCAATGGGTGATCGAGCTTTTAGATTTCCGCAAAATGCTTGAACCTTCGCTGGCGTCGCGAGCGGCAAAGCGCGCCTCCCCGGTGGAGATCGCCGAGATGGAACAGATTCTGGTTCGACAAGAGGAGAAGGTTCGCCGGGGAGAAATTGCCACCGACCAGGACGCCGAATTCCATTATGGCATCGCCATGGCATCGGACAATAGCGTTGTCTTGAAAGTGCTGGACATTGTGATGGATCTACTGCTCGAGACGCGGGAACGTTCTTTGCAAGTGGGGGGCAGGCCGCAGAAGTCGCTGGCTGGTCATCGACGGATCCTCGCGGCGATTAAGCGGCGCAACGCGTCAGCTGCCGAGGATGCCATGCGCCGGCACATACAAGACATCGAAGACATCGTGCTCGGGAAGCTATAGAGGAGACAACCGATTTCAGCAGTGTCTAGTAATCAAACCAGGCCCTTCGGCCACAGACCTAGTTTGTCCAAACGATATCGGCTTTCTTTGCGGTAGCGTGCTCTTTCTTGAAGACACGTGCCACGTCGCCAAGAGGCACGGCATTCGATTCTGATACCACATCCCAGAGAGGCCGCTCTCCCCGAGCATAGGTATAGCCGTAGGCTCCATCTCCCAGCAAATTCTGCTCCAGGCCCATGGGTTGACGAGAAGCATGTTGGGGATGGCTAGGAAACGCAAGCGGCTGGGGTTCGGCGTTTAAGAACGAAACAGACTGTCCAAAGGCTGCGGTGGCACATAGAAAGAACAACACAAGTAGTGAAGTCTTTATCGTGATCATCAATTCTTCTCCAACATTAGAGAAATCTGCCAGGGAGACTTCCAGTGGTGGGGGATTGGAACGTGTGAGATCCTCCAGCCTGGTCTGGCACCAAGAAGAATGTAAGCAAACCCAATACCAAACCTGTCAGGCTAAGGTGTTCAACTTTCGAAAAGATGCAAGGTCGCGACGCAATTGTTTGCACAATTGTGGAGGGTGGATGCCGCGCATCAGCGAAATTGTCGCGCCTGCCGTTCTGCCCCGAAGTCGCTAACCCTTTCCGCAGCTGATAGTCCAACTCAGTGTCGCTTGGAGTCAAGCTGGGTTTCAACATGCGTATCCTGCTGGACATATGCGCCCAGACGGTGCGGACCCTATGGGCACACAAGCTGCGCTCCTTCCTCACCATGTTCGGGATCGCCTGGGGAGTTGGCTCATTGCTCCTGCTTGCCGGTGTGGGAGAGGGCTTCCGCAACGGCAACCGCAAGCAACTGGAAACCTTCGGAAAGAACATCATTTTCTTTTTCGGCGGTCGCATGCCGGCAGTCGAGGGCAGCTTCACTTCCATGAAGTGGTTCAACCTGACCTACGATGATTATCTGGCGATCAAGAACGAATCTAAGCTGGCGCAAAACATTTCGCCGCTGATTGCGCGCGATGACATTCGCGCCGTCAGCGAGTACACCAGCACCAACGGCCAGGTTTCCGGCGTGCCGCCCATTTACAACCAGGTTCGGACGATCCCCTTGCAGGTTGGGCGTTGGATCAACGATGACGACAACGCTGAACGCCGCCGCGTGTGCGTGCTGGGCCGGGAGATGACCCGCAATATGTTCCCCGGGCGTCCCGCGGTGGGCAGCTCCATCCTGCTCAACGGGGTTCGCTTCGAAGTGATCGGTGTGTTATCGATGATCGGCCACGAAGAGCACAACGCGACCAATGTCCGCATTTTCGTGCCGTTTAACGTCATGCGTGAGCTTTTCCCCCTCAAGGGCGACAACTCGAAGGAAGGCAATGCAATCTCGTTCATCAACTATCAGCCCCGCACCTTCGAAGAGAACGAGGACGCGAAGGATGAGCTGCACAGAATCGTGGCCCGCAACCACGGCGGCTTCGATCCCAGCGGTAAGGACACCTGGGAAGAATGGGACACGGTGAAGAATCAGAAAACCATGGGCAAGATTTTCACTGCCATGGATTGGTTTCTAGGCGGCGTCGGCCTAGTGACGCTGGCGCTGGGCGCGATCGGAATCATCAACATTATGCTGGTGGCAGTGACCGAGCGCACCCGCGAGATCGGCCTGCGCAAAGCTCTGGGAGCGACCAATCGAAACATCATGTTTCAATTCTTTCTCGAGGGCGCGTTCCTGACGCTGTTGAGTGGCGCAATCGGGGTCGGCGGTGCGATGTTGGTTGTCCGCCTGCTTTCGGGCGTGCAACTGCCGCAGGGCTTTGACACTCCGAAGATCGTACCCGTGTCGGCGATCAGCGCGGTGCTATCGCTCGCACTTGCGGGCATTGTTTCTGGCCTCTACCCCGCCCGCAAAGCCGCGATGTTGGAGCCGGTTGAGGCTTTGCGCCAGGAGTAAGTCATGACCCGGGATCTGCTGAAGGAAGCCTACGGCGCCATGTTGCACAACCGCCGCCGCACGACTCTCACCATCCTCGGGATGGCTTGGGGACTTGCTACCGTTATTGTCCTTCTGGCTTTTGGTTCAGGATTCGAGCGCGGCATCAATCTAGTCTTCAGTTCCTTTGGCACCGATGTCATCGGGGTGTTCCCAGGACGCACCTCGCTGCAAGCGGGAGGCGCAAAAGCCGGCAGCGAAGTGCGACTAAAGCTCGCGGATGTGGACTACATCCGCAACGAAGTGCCCATGGTCAAGGGTGTAACTCCTATCTTTGACAAACAGAACGGTGTGAACATTCAGCACGACACACGCACTTTTACCAATCTCTTCTTCACCGGTGTGTATCCCGTGTACGAGCGCATCCGTGGCTTCCGGGTGGATACAGGGAGGGGTCTGAGCGAAGAAGACGAGCTGGAGAGGGCCCGCGTTGCAGTGATTGGCGATGAAGCCAAACGAAGGCTGTTTTCTGGGCAATCGGCTCTGGGACAGAGCATCCGCATCAACGGCATGAGCTTTCAGGTCGTAGGAATCTACCAGCACAAGGTGCAGGGCGGCGACAACAACGACAACAGCATGGTCGTCATCCCCTTCAGCACCATGGGTGATCTCTTTGACACGCGGTACATTACCGGTATGTTCATGGACTACGAGGGCGAGGACCATCGCCAACTGGCGCGAGTGGTGCGCTCCGTCTTGGCTGGACACCACAACTTCCGTCCCGACGACCGCCGCGCGGTTTTCCTGGCTGATTTCAAGGAGGATTACGACGACTTCAGGGTCGTGACTGCCGCTTTGAAGATCCTGCTTGCCTTCATCGGCGCGCTGACTCTTGGCATCGGTGGCATCGGGCTGATGAACATCATGCTGGTCTCGGTGCAGCAGCGCACTCGGGAAATCGGCGTGGAGAAGGCCCTGGGCGCGAACAAGAGCCACATTCTTTTCCAGTTTCTGGCTGAAGCGCTGACCATCACGTTTACCGGAGGGCTGGTTGGCGTCGCGATCGCCTATCTCATCTCCTGGAGCGTAGGATCTCTCACCATGATGAGCGCCCTCGGCGACAGCACTAATGCCGGTGACATCCACCTTCACATCAACGTAAGCAGCCTTATGGTGGCGACACTCATTCTGAGCCTGGTAGGGATTGTGAGTGGCATGTTGCCCGCGATCCGGGCCGCCCGTCTGGATCCAATCGAGAGCCTCCGCTACGAATAGGCGCGCGATCAGGGAGTGCTATCCCCCATTTCAAAGAGTTCGACTTCGCGGTGCCAGTCCGATTCGGCATGGTGATGAATCAGACGAACGCAGCGATTCCAGCGCAGGATAGCTTCGTCATTCCCCGTCGGACGAATTCTTTCGGCCTCTTCGTAGCAGCGCATGGCCTCCTCCAGGAGAACCAGAAGCGTGTGCGGTGGCCGCCCGGCGCGAAGCTGTGCTTTAGCGCGCCGTTCATGCAGTAGTCCCAAGTAATAGAGGCGTTCATACCGATCGGTAAGCTGCTGAAAGATTCCCTCGGCTTCCGAATGGCGATCGGAGGGATTCCCAGTAAACTGGTCCGTGATCGCGAGGCCCAATTGCCGCAGCGCCAATTGATGTGTCGGCTCTACCGCGAGCACATCCTGGCAGATGGATTCAGCCTCTTCCGGCTCGTTCAGGAAACGATACAGCTCCACTTTGGACAGGGCTGAGTCCACCCCTTCTGGTGAAATCGACTTCAGCTTGAGTTCCATAGGCCCTCCCTCATTCATTTTGGCTGGCGTTTGCTTGGGCTCACTGCATTTCTGATGTTCCGCACCAAACCCAGCAGGGGATCGTAAAAATCATCAACGACCCGTTCCTTGAGCGGAATGATGGCATTGTCGGTAATGTGGATGTCCTCTGGGCAGACTTCGGTGCAGCACTTGGTGATGTTGCAGAAGCCGATGCCAAGTTCGTTCTTGAGCAGACGCGTACGGTTGAGCCCGTCGAGCGGATGCATCTCTAATCCGGCCACCCGTACAAAGAAACGCGGACCCCCGAATTGTTCCTGTTTGTCGTGCTCGCGGAGGACGTGGCAGACGTTCTGGCACAAAAAGCATTCAATGCACTTCCGGAATTCCTGAACCCGATCCACGTCCTCCTGATATATCTTCCATTCCACGCCGGCGCGAGCCTGAAACGGCGGGATTTTCTTATTCACCCTGTAATTCCAGGAAACGTCCGTCACCAAATCTTTGATGATCGGAAACGACTTCATGGGCAGGATAGAGATCGGCTTGTCCTGCGGCAGAGTGTCCATGCGAGTTTTGCAGGTGAGGCGGGGTCGACCATTCACCTCCGCTGAGCACGAACCGCACTTGCCAGCTTTGCAGTTCCAACGCACCGCTAGATCAGGCGCCTGATGCTGCTGGACGTAATGCAACGCATCGAGCACCACCATCCCAGGAGCCACGGGCACGCGGTATTCCGCGGGCGCGCCGCCCTCTCGAGTGCCTCGGAAGATTTTAAGAATTGCTTCCGCCATGATTAAGCCGCGCTTCCTTTTTTCTCTTC